>Ga0172371_10008211_pt1 | contig 14653 bp, 12 predicted proteins | sample Lak12m_FD_114543 | JGI IMG/M metagenome (GOLD analysis project Ga0172371, IMG submission 114543) | Freshwater microbial communities from Kabuno Bay, South-Kivu, Congo - kab_022012_12m | ecosystem: Environmental > Aquatic > Freshwater > Lake | place: Democratic Republic of the Congo: South-Kivu... | reverse complement strand
TGGTAAGTCATGTATGGCATATCGCCCACGACAAACACATTCGGCGCGCCGCGCCTCACTGCCTGGCTGTGGCGGATCATATCTTCCATCGTTACAGGCAGGGTTGACTCGTAGCCTAACATGGTCATGCCCAGGCTATCGCCAACCAGGATCATGTCAATACCAGCCTGCTCTTGCAGGTAGGCCGTTGGATAATCGTAGCAGGTCAGCCAGGTGACCGGGACGCCATCTGAAACCTTCTTAAACAACATCGGTAGGGTCGTTTTCTTTCTTTCAGTCATGCTATGCCTCCGTTTTCGGGTTGGTTTGTCTCAAATCTGTTGTAGATATCCATAGAATATCTTCAACACCTATTGTAAGTGAGAAATGAGACTGTGACAACTGATTAAATACCTGAATTCAAGGTGATTTTAGGTGTGAGAAGGTATAATGTCGCACGGTGTGTGTTGCCATGATAAAGACCGAAACTGAGCTACTTGAATTTTTAGATACAAACCGGTTGGCTTACCAGCATATCGCGCACCCTCCAGTTTACACCTGCGAGCAAGCCGAAAAGCACCGACCGAATATTGAGGCGGTCAGTACCAAGAACCTTTTCTTGTGCGATAAGCGAGCCAGGAATTTCTATCTGGTGGTCACCACTTGCGAAAAAACCGTTGATCTGAAACAACTTACCGCCCAATTGGGGATTTCGAAGCTGCGCTTTGCATCCGAAGAAAACCTGGAGCATTTCTTGGGCGTCAGCCGCGGCGCAGTAACCATGTTAGGCCTGGTAAATGATGTCAACCATCAGGTAGAATGCTGGGTAGATGCGGAAGTATGGATGGGAGAATATTATCTCTGCCATCCGTTGGTCAATACAGCCACGCTGGTTTTATCAAAGGCCGCGTTAGAGCGATTTCTTGAATTGACCGGGCATACCATCCATTTGATACCAGAATCGGCGCGCGTTTCGGACGCCGGATAACTGCCTGGCTGCCCGATCGGTTGATGTCTTTCAGCTAGCGAGCCATCCGACGCAATTTTTCCCGCACACGCCAACTATACTGGCGCAGCCGCGCCAGCCACGGGCGAAGATGATCCAAATAAAATCCATGCAAGAGCATATACAGGTAATCGCGATAAGAATAGACCCCGCCGCGCCGCGTTGCAGCTATTTCGCGCTTATTTTCCTCAAGCTCATAACCGCGCATCAGGCGGGTATTCTGGAGAGCTTGCTTATTCGGACGAGCTAAAAAGTACGAGAACATCGCTGGGACTTTTCCCTCGCGCGTATATTGCTTGTCCAGGCGAATAATTTCATCCAAATATGGATTCAGGATTTCAGGCGGAATTGCCAGCAGCTTGGTATTGTTTAACAGAATTTCATAGGCGACGCCTCCGCCAGTGTCATGCCGCTCAAAAAGATCAAAATAGCGCGCCATCACGGGGATGGTTAAATCGGAGTGGATCGCCTCGGTCGGGTCGGTCTTCAGCATGGTGCGCAAATACGGCTTTTTAAGCGCATTACAGATTTGCGCCGGCAGGCGGCGATTAACCTTATCAATGTAGTACCACTGTTGAAAAGAATACTGGTTGCGGTGCGGGCCGATATAATCAAAATTGAGCAGGATGCCCCCATCCTTGAGGCTGCGACATAAAGTACGACAGAAGCGATCTATATATTGGACGTGGTGCAACGCAGCAACATTGATCACCAGATCAAAGCAATTCTCGGGTAAATCCAGGCGGTTGACGTCAGCCTGGAAATATTGGATATTTCGCCCGTTCTTATCTCTCTCGGCTATACGCAGTAAATCCAGCGAATAGTCAAAGCCAATCACCTGCTTGACGATCCCCTTATCCACCAGGTCGCGCTCAACCCACCCGTTGCCGCAATTTAATGCCAGCCCCAGTTCATACGGCGTTTTGGCGTAACGTTCCCGAAAATCCTGCGCCCACCACTTGTTCTCATCTCCGGTCAGGTCTTTTGAAATAGCGCTCAAGACTCGCTTGAAATCATTCCAATAGACGCTTTGATAATATCCTTCGCCCTTTACGCTGGTAACAGTGTCAGACATAGGAAACCCTCAAGGTCAATCAGATTTTACCGGCATACGGCTCATGGCATACTCCGCCAGAGCTGTGATCGTCAGGCTGGGATTGACGCCCGGATTGCCCGGCATGATCGAGCCATCCACCACGTACAACCCCGGGTAATGATGAATCTGGCAATCCAGGTCAACCACGCCTTGTTCAGCATCCAGGCCAATCGGGCAACCGCCCAGAATATGCGCCGTCAGCGGCATATCGAGCAGACTTTCCAATACCGAGCCAGAAGGCGTTCCCCCGGTTTTTCCAGCAAAACGACGAACCACCTGGTGACCAACTGGAATCAAGCTTGGCACTCGATTCTGCTCATCCTGCACCGACGTCAGGCCGCGGCGAAAAAGCGTCCAAAAATCACGACCCAGGCGCATATGCAGGCGATTGTCCAACGTTTGCATCACCAGGAAAATGGTTGTCCGTTCCGCCCAGGCAGGCAAGAATTGCGTGCGGATGAAATCCAGCGGATGGCGACAAATTTGCCCCAACACTTTCAGCAACCGAACAAGAAGATGTTCTCCGGACTCGATCATCGGCGCAGCCAGCAGGCGCATGAACGACGCGCCCGCCGGATAGCGCACCGGCTCGACCGTGGTCACTGGATCGGCATAGAAGATTGATGTAATGGCGATGCCTTTGGAATAATCTATTGCTGTATTCCTGGCGGTAGAGCCAAGCAGCGATTCGCTGTTCGTGCGCACCATGCTGCCCAGGCGAGCGGAGATAGCCGGCAGTGAATGTGTAATTTCCCGGCATCGAAACAGCAGATTCAACGTACCGAGCGAGCCGGCGGAAAAGATCACATTGCGGGCGCGGACCGTCTTGAGCGGCTTTCCCAACCAACCGGTTGCGCGCCGGTAATCTACGGCATATCGCGCCCCATCCGGTTGGGCGTCAGCCAGCGGACGCACATTGCGCGCCTGGCATTCCGGCCAGATTTGCGCGCCATTCTTTTCGGCAAAATACAGGTAATTCTTTTCCAGGGTATTTTTCGCGTTGCTCCGGCAGCCTAACATGCAACCGCCGCATTGCTCGCAACCGCGCCGCGCCGGCCCCGCGCCGCCAAAAAACGGATCGGGAACTTCTTTACCCGCTTCTCCAAAATATATTCCGACTGTGGTCGGGTGAAAAGTGGCATGGTTGCCCATCTCATCCGCGATTCTCTCTAACGCCAGATCGGACGGCCACAACGCCGGGTTCGGGGTGACGCCCAACATGCGCCGGGCGGTCTCATATTGAGGTCGTAATACTTGCTTCCAATCCGCCAGGTGCTTCCAGGAAGGATTGTTGAAAAGCACATCCGAGGGCTCCATCAGCACATTGGCGTAACCCAGACTGCCCCCGCCCACGCCCGCCCCGTGCAGGACGAAGACATCCCGAAAGATGCTCATTTGCAGAATACCGAAACAGCGCAAAGCCGGCAACCAGAGATATTTGGGAACGTTCCAGTTGCTGCGCGGGAAATCCTGGTCCTTGAAACGTTTCCCCTGTTCCAATACCAACACAGAGTAACCCTTTTCGGTCAGGCGCAGCGCGCTGACGCTGCCCCCAAAACCCGAGCCGATGATGACGAAATCGAAAACATCCGGATTGGTTTTGCTCATCCGATCAGCCTCCTCTACACGATGAGCAAATTATACAGGAGATTAGCGAGTTGGGAACAGAGGATCTTGCTCTCTGGAAGCGCTATTCAGGCTCAAACCGCACGCCCCGCGCCATCGTCCACCGCAAGGCCAGGGTCTGGCGATCGAGACAGATGATATCCGCGTCCATCCCGCGCGCTAACACACCCTTGCGATTTGGCGCGCCCGCCTCGACCGCCGGGTTTGTGCTGGCTATGCGCAGCGCACTCTCCAGGGGTATGCCAACCAGGTTCACCAGGTTGAGCAACTCCTTTTCCAGGGTCGTCACACTACCCGCCAATGAGCCATCTCTTAAACGGGCAGAACGATTGGCAATGGTGATATCCATTCCCTCAAACCGGTACTCTCCATCGGGCAGCCCGGCCGCGCCTATCGAATCTGAAATGACTACTACCCGCTCGGGCGGTTTGCAGCGCAATAAGAGTTTCAATATCAGCGGATGAATATGGATGCCATCCGCGATGATCTCAACCGTCAGGCGATCATCCAGCAGCGCCGCCGCCAGGATACCCGGCGCGCGGTGGTCTAGCGGAGCCATACCGTTGAACGTATGCGTCACATGACTGAGCCCGGCTTCAATCGCCGCCATCGTCTGTTCCCAGGTGGCTTGCGTATGCCCGGCGGAACAAACTACCCCAGACTGGCAGGCATACCGAACCAGGTCCAGGGCGTGTTCCATTTCAGGCGCAAGCGTCATCAGTCGCAATTGGCCTTGCGCCATCCTCAGGTAATGCTGGAATAAATCCAAATCCGGCGGTAAGATCGTCTGCGGATCGAAAGCGCCTTTTCGCGCCGGGTTGAGGAAAGGCCCTTCCAGGTGGATGCCCAAAATTTCGGCGCCTTGTACCCGGCTTTGTAAGACGGCCCGAATACCGGCTTCGATTGCCGCTTGTGTCCCGCAAACGGTGGCCAGGTAACTTGTTACGCCATGTCGCGCGTATAACTCCGACATGCGGGCGTAATCATCTGGATTACCGTCCACTCCCTGCCAACCGCCGATGCCGTGTGTATGCACATCTATCAAACCAGGCGCCAGTATTTGACCGGAGGCGTCAATGACTTCAACCCCAGATAGCGCCTGTCCCTGATCTACCATCACATCCTGAATCACCCCATTATCGAGGAACAGGATGCCGGGTTCGATACACGTAAATGGCGTCAGAATTTTGCCTGCCCGAATAGCGATCATGTAGCGCTCCTTTCAAAGTCAGCCAGCCGAACCGGCTGGCGTTGACGGATGGACTCGTAAGCTGCCAGGGCGATTTCCAGGGCGCGCAGGCCGTCTTCGCCGGTCGCGGCTGGAAACAGGTTTTCTCCGCTGCGGACGCAATGGATAAAGCGCCGCGCCATTTCGACATCCACATCTATGCCAAAGGGCTGCGCGGCGACGCCCGGCTGCTCTGGACGATCAGACACGACGTTCAACGCCTGGCGGGTATCATCCAGCTTGAGAACCCCTTTTTCACCCAGGATGCGCAGGTAAAAATCGTAATGGTAGGGGTTTTTCTGCGGCGTAGACCAACTGGGGTCAACAGTTGCAATCAACCCATTTTGGAATGTCAGCGCTAATAAACCGCTGTCTTCAACCGCCAGGTCAAGCGCATGAAAAACGCTCTTTTCTGCATAGACCGATTCGACTTCTGTCCCAAAAATAAAGCGCATCGCATCCGTCACATGCACCGAATGATCCAATAACGCGCCTCCGCCAGCCTGGAGCGGATCCAGAATCCAATCCGGGTAGCTCGGCGGCAGCGGCGGGATACCCCGGTTGCCGCCGATTGCGCCGATCAGCGCGCCAAGCTCTCCGCTTTGCGCCAACCGCCTGGCTTCCTGAACGGTGGGGTAAAAGCGACACACGAAAGGTATCTGAAGCAGCACACCTGCCGAATGGCAGGCTTCGATCATCGCCTGGGCATCCTCCAGGCGCGTGGCAATCGGCTTCTCACACAAGACATGTTTTCCAGCCCGCGCCGCCGCGCACACCAGGTCGCGATGCTGGTTGGTCGGCGAGCAGACGATGACGCATGAAATATCCTCGCGTCGGAGCAGGTCGTCCAGGTTTTGATAAAAGGGAACGCCGAATTGACCGGCGAATTGCTGTCCGCGCCCGGCCTCGTCATCATATACCGCCGCCAAAGCCGCCCCGCTGATATTGCCCAGCGCGTGTGAATAGGAAACCGCATGCGCGCGGTGCGCGTAACTGATCATACCCACTCGAATGGTTTGATTGACTGTTTGAGCATTCATTCTCAAGTATCCTGCTGGTTTACAATTTGCTGACTTCGACGCTGCGCCCACTGGCCAGAGATTCAAGGGCCGCTAAACACACTCGCAATGCCTCTCGAGCCTCTGCGCCTGGCACTGGGGAAGGCAGGTCATCTTCGATGCACTGGATGAAATCGGCGATTTCGGCGGCAAAGGAGTTTTCGCCTTCCAGGACATAGGAGCGCCGACCTTGTCCTTCGATGATCGTTTGCATACTCTCGATTTGCTCGTAATCCCAACTGATCCTGCCGCTAGAGCCGGAAAGCTCGACTTTACACGCCAGCGGGGCGGACGGCGGGTGCGCCCAGCTTGTTTCGACCAGCCCCAGGCCGCCATTGGCAAAATACAACGTGGCTAAAGCATAATGGTTTCGCCCCAACACCGGTTTAGACCCCAGCGCATAAACACGCTCTACCGGACTGTTAAACAGCCACATCAGGTAATCCATGCTGTGGATCGCCAGGTCCATGATTGGGCCGCCGCTGGCGTCTTCGTTACCCAGCCAATCTTCCACGCTCCAACCTGGATAAGTTGAGGTAATGGAGTGAAATCCCATCCGCAGCTCGCCGATCTCGCCCCGTTGCAGGATTTCTCGCGCTTTACGATGGTCCACCTCGTAGCGGGAAACGTGCGCTGCCATGAGCTTGACGCCACAACGGTCGGCGCACTCGATCATGGCTTGCGCCTGCTCCAGCGTCCTGGCAATCGGCTTCTCGCACAACACATGCTTGCCAGCCTGCATCAGTGCATTTGCGATCGCCATATGGCTGGGCGTCGGTGTGCAGATACTGACCAGATCAACATCAGAGGTAAGCAAATCCTGTAAATCAGTCGCTGCCAAGGCCTGGTAAGGCTGAGCTAATTTTTGTGCGTTGGCTAAATTACGATCTATCACCCGGGCCAACTGGACATTTGGCAGGCTGGCATAGCCGCGCGCGTGATATTCGCCGATATACCCTGCCCCAATGATGCCTGCTTTGTACATTTTTCAACCTCCCAGGTCAAAATAATAAGCCGCCGCGCCAATTGCGCCCGCGTCGCCGCCTAAAGCAGCCTGAAGCATTGGCACGCCCTCAATCGCATATCGAGCGACCGACCTGTGTAACGGTTCAAGCAATAAGTCGCCCATCTGCGCCACCCCACCGCCCAGAATGACGCATTCCGGATTCAACAGGTCAATCATGCCGCCAATGGCAACACCCAGGTAATCGGCGATTTCTTCGATCAACTGTACCGCCAGCGCATCTTGCTGGAACGCCGCTTCCTGGATGAGTTGGGTAGTAATCTGATTCGCATCCTGGCCGGTCAACCGGTTGAGCAACGAGGCAGGATGATCCTGTAAGCGAGCGGCAGCGCGCCGCACCAGCGCCGGGCCGGAGACCAGCATTTCCAGGCGCTCATCTAAAGCGCAGGGATTACCGGGACCAACCGGACGGGTGGCGCAGTGTCCGATTTCACCCGCTTTACTATCCGCCCCGCAGTAGACTTTCCCGGCCAAATACAACCCGACCGCGACGCCTGTACCGATATTCAGAAAAATAAAATCCCGCCGGCCTTTGCCGGCGCCGAATAAGGCCTCGCCAAGCGTCGCCGAGCGCACATCGTGAAAAAGCCTGGTCGGCAGGCGAAAACTTGTCTCGACCGGTTGGGTCAGGAATAAATTCGTTACCTGCAAGTTTTCCGCTTCGATCATCAAGCCCTGACGCGAATCCACAAATCCTGGCGCGCCAATGGCGATCCCCGCCGGTTTGAGCTTAAAAGCCTGCGCCGTGTTTAACAGCGAGGAAATCATCTCCAGGATCGAATCTGTTACCGCCTGATTGCCCTTCGGAGAAGCCATTACCTGGCGGGCGATGATCTCCGCAGACCGGTTGATCAGCATGCCGAGCGTCTTGGTGCCGCCTAAATCCAGGCTGATGATGTATTCGGATTCCATAAAGGTACGAGTCTCGTATTATTGGGGTTATAAACGGCGCGACCAGAGAATATCCTGCAAAGCGTCGCTCAGAAAATTCAAGCCCAGGATGGCGATGAAGATCGCCAAACCGGGAAAAGTGGACAACCACCAGGCAGATAACAGGTAACGGCGGCCAACCCCGACGAGCGCCCCCCACTCCGGCGTCGGCGCCTGCGCGCCCAACCCGATGAAGCTCAATCCGGCGGTTGTCACCAACGCCGAGCCCATATCCATGGAAGCCTGCACCAGGATTGGCATCACACAATTGGGTAAGATATGGCGGAACATGATCCGCGCATCCTTTACGCCAATTGAGCGCGCCGCCACCACGTATTGTTGATCTTTTACCGATAGCACCAGGCCGCGCACCATGCGGGCATACCAGGGCCACCAGACCAATGAAATCGCCAACATGGCATTCACCAGGCCAGGCCCCAGGGCGGCCACAATCGCCAAGGCCAGGATCAAAGGCGGGAAGGCCAGGAAGATTTCGGTGATGCGCATCAAGATTTCGTCCACCCGACCGCCAAAGTAACCCGAAACCGTGCCGATCAGAATGCCAATAAACAGGCAGGACGACATGATCACCAGCACCGTTTCGGTTGAATATCGGGTGCCGGTCATAATCCGGCTCATCACATCGCGCCCCATCTCGTCGGTGCCCATCCAATGCGCCATGCTGGGCGGCTTTAATTTCGCCGGGATATTGATCGCCAGCGGATCATACGGCGCCAGGCGCTCGCCGAAAAAGGTCAGCACAACCAGCAGCAACAAGATAATGGTTGGGAAAATCAACAGGGGATTACGTTTATATAACTGGAATAATTTCATGTATAACTGATCCGTGGATCAATGGCAACATACAGGATGTCAACGATCAGGTTGGTGACCGTATAGACCACCGCGACCAACAGGGTGGTGGTCATAATCGCATTAAAGTCCATTGCCATAATCGAATTGATGGTATAGAAACCAATCCCCGGCCAGGAAAAGATGATCTCGACCAGGAATGCGCCCGATAAGAGCGCCCCCGTTTGCAAACCGATCATCGTGACCGCCGGGATTAGGGCATTGCGCAGCGCGTGCACGTAAATTACCTGCCGTTCACGCAATCCTTTGCCGCGCGCAGTGCGGATGTAATCCTGCCCCAATGTATCTAACATGCTGGAACGAGTGATGCGCGCGACCCAGGCAACCGACGCAAAAGCCAGGGTGATCGCCGGCATAATGATGTAATATGAGCTGCTGCGCAACGCGATCCAATTACCGGTGACCAGGCTGTCAATGATATACAAACCTGTGATGGTGAGTGGTTTGGCAATATCCGGGGCAATTCGGCCGCCAGCCGGCAACCAGTTTAACCAGCGATATAAAACCAATTGAAATAACAAAGCCAGCCAGAAAATCGGCAGCCCGACGCCGCCGATGCACACCACCCGGCTGATCTGGTCTAGCAGGCGGTCCTTATAGACCGCTGATAAGACTCCTAACGGAATGCCCAGTAGCAAGCAAATCATCATCGCTGCGGTGGTTAGCTCGATGGTGGCGGGAAAATAGGCTTTGATGTCCTCAATCACCGGGCGCCGGCTATACAGCGAAAAGCCCAGGTCGCCGCGCAGCAAGCCGGTCATATAGATCCAGTATTGTTCGGGCAACGGGCGGTCGAAACCAAATTTCTTCTTTAATACCTCTACCTGCTCGGTTGTCGCATGTGGACCAGCCGCTTGACGAGCAGGATCGGATGGAATCACATGCGAAATGCCAAAAGTCAATAAAGACACCCCCAGCAGTACAAAAATCAATAAAAATAGCCGCCGGATCAGGAATGTTCTCATGGGAATTAACTGGGAGAAGACGGCGGCTCGCTTCGCGCGAGCCGCCGTTGTTACGAAACTCTTATTGTTTGTACATCAGCGAGAAGTTGATGCCTTCTTTATAATAGGACAGGTTGTAGGTGTATCCCATGACAACGGCGCGATGAACGATCCGTTCATTGGTTTGCACCGCCCAGACCTCCGGCGAATCGGTGTAGATCATTTCGACCGCCTGTTGGTAGAGCTGGTCGAGCTTGGCCGGGTCGGTCTCGACCCGCGCCTGCTCCAGCAATTTATCTACCTGTTCATTTTTATAGTAGAAGTAGTTCGAACCGCTGGGCGGGAAATTCCCAGAATAATACATGACCCAGATTTGCGAAGTGGCGTCGGCATAATCCAGACCCCACTGCCCCATCATCATCTGAGGCGCGGTTTCCGGGTTGCCCTGGGCTTCCCACCAGGTATTCAAAGGCATTTCCTGGATTTTCAAGTCAATGCCTAGTTGTTTGAGGTCCGCCTGCCACATCTCACCGATCTGGCGGTCAATATCTAATCCAGACAGCCAGACATAATCCAGCGAGAAGCCGCCATCCGGGTGACCGGCTTCAGTCAGCAGTTGCTTGGCCTTCTCCAGGTCCTTGGTGTACATAAAGCTGGGTTTGAAATATCCCGCCACGCCTTTGGCGGTGACGCTATCCATTCGGATCGCATGCCCGCCCAGGATGCCCGTAGCCGCCTGGTCATAATCGAACGAATAGGCCAACGCCTGGCGGACCTTGGCGTCATCCAAAGGCGGCTTGGTGGTATTGATGCGCACTTCACGGATGCTCATGGCCGCGAATTCTTCCACCACCACGCCCTCGGTTTCGGCTAAGGCGTCCAGGTCTTCGATGGAAGTCATCCCGACCGCCAGATCTGCATCGCCCTTTTCAATCATCAGACGCATGGTGGTCGTCTCGGGAACGAAGCGAATGATAATCTTCTCCAGGAATTTATCGCCCCAACCGCCCCAGTAATCCGCATTGCGCGTCAGGGTCAATTGCTGGTTGCGCTCCCATTTCTCAACCTTGTAAGGCCCGGTTCCGGCTTCGTTTTCCGCCAGCCAGGCCTGGCCCAAATCGCCGTCTTTCTCATTCGCCTTGATGGCTGTGGGACTCACGATGACCGGGCCCCACATGGAAGTCAAAGCCAACAGGAAACTGGCGTAAGGCGCCTTGAGGATAAATTTGACGGTGGCGTCGTCCACTGCCTCGATCTTATCAATTGAAGTGAAATTGCCCACTGCGCCCATCTTCATCGCCAACAGTCGGTCAAACGAGAACTTGACCGCTTCAGCATTGAAGGGCGTGCCATCGTGGAACTTGACGCCCTGGCGCAGCTTGAAGGTGTAGGTCAGGCCATCCGGGGAAATTTCCCACGATTCAGCCAGCGCTGGAGTCAGTTTCGCTTCATCAGCGCCGACGGCTTTCACCAAAGGCTCATAGCAATTCAACAGGTAAAATCCGCCGGAAAAATCGTAGTTGACCGCCGGATCCAGGGTTTGCGTGTCGAAGGGCGTCAGGACGATCAATGTCTTCGGATCGCTGGCAAGACCGCCCCCCATCGTCGCGGCTGTCGGCGCCGCCTCAACCGGAGCAGTCGTCGCGGCCGGCTCGGTAGTTTGAACCGGAGCGGGGTTTTCAACCGGCGCGGAAACGGGTGTAGCCGCCGGCGCACAACCGCTGAGCAGCCCAAGCAAGATCACCAGGCTGATTAAACATCGAAATGTATTTGCAGATCGCGCTTTCATTCTTCTTCTCCTGAAATGGTTTATGACATACTCCATACAACAGACCTTTGTTACATAAGCCAAAATGACCCGTCACCTCCTTCAGGGCTTGCCCAAACACTCGATACTTTTATTCAATATGAATATAAGTGACTGCTCATATTTTAGCATACCCGCTTATCAAAGTCAATGGAAACCATTCCAGGCCGGAATTCTTGACAATCAAGATACAATCGTTGTATACTTCTTTTCAAGAAAGAAATAAGTCTACCCGTTCCTCACCCAATCGTACAAAAGCCGTGGAAAAATTAACCAACGCTCGCATCGCGCCGCGCAGCCAGAGATTGAATGTGTTATTGTCCGAAATCTGGTATAAGGGGTTAATTTCCCGCGCCGAGTTGGGGCAAACCATCGGCTTGACTCTGCCTTCGGTGACCCGCCTGGTGCAGGAGCTAAAAAACGCTGGCGTAATCATCGAGACCGATAAGGGCGAATCGTCGGGCGGACGGCAGCCTTCCTTGCTGCGGGTGAATCCACAGGCCGGGCTGGTGATCGGGCTGGATTTCAGCGGCATCGAGCTGCGCGGCGCGATTCTGGACGCGACCAACCATTGCCTGAGCGTGATTAAGCAGCCCTTCCAGGGTATGCAGCCAGCGATTCTCCAAAGGCAGGTGGTCGAAATGTGCCGCGAATTGATCTCCAACTCGTTGATCCAACGCCAGCGGGTTTTGGGGATTGGGATCAGCGTCCCTGGCACAGTGGACGCCGAAAAGGGCATCATCCGCGATTCTCTGAATATGCGCCTGCATGACTTCCCCATCCGAGATATTTTGGGACAGACCTTCGATTTACCGGTTTTTATCGAGCATGATACAGCTACCGCAGCCTTAGCCGAAAAATATTACGGCGCCGGGCGTGGTATGGGAGACTTGATTTATATCATCGTTTCGACCGGCATCGGCGCCGGCCTGATCATCAACCAGGAAGTTTATCGCGGTGCAACCGGGCTGGCGGGCGAATTGGGCCATGTAATTGTCGAGCGCGAGGGGCAGGTGTGCGTATGCGGCAAAAAAGGTTGCCTGGAAGCTGTGGCGTCCGTGCCGGCCATGCTCGCCAATGCGCACAATGTCTTACTGCGGCGCAAAGGCGCGCCCCAAAGCAGCCTGACGCTCCAATCCTTGAGCCGCGCGGCAACCGGGGGCGACCGTCTAGCCCAGGCGATCATCCAGCGCGCGGCGGATTACCTGGCTATGGCGATCAGCATGCTGGTATCTATCGTGGATATCCGTTTGATCGTGGTCGGCGGCGAAGTGGTCGAGATGGGCGAGTTGTATTTTTCGGCGCTGCGCAAATCAACCGAAAAATACCGGGTCGAAGGGGATGAGATCAAAATATCGCCGGCCGCGCTGGGCGAAAACGCTCCGCTGCAAGGAATCAGCATGATCGTGCTGCAAAATGTACTGACCAAACCAGCTCGAAATGGCGAAATGGCCTCTATCCAAACAGATGGGTGAAAACGACCCGCAGCCCGATCCCGATCAGGATCACACCGCCCAGGATTTCCATGCGCTTGCCAAATTTTTCCCCCAGTTTGTTGCCCGCAAACAAACCAACGGTGGACAGGCTGTAAGTGATCACGCCGATGATGATCGAAGGGGTGATGATGGATACTTCCAACATCGCCAGGCTCAGCCCGACCGCCAGCGCGTCAATACTGGTGGCAATCGCCAGCACGATCAGCGTCCGGCCGCGCGAAGGATCCCGGCTATAACTATCCTGGTCAGCGTTGAACCCGGAGCGGATCATATTGACCCCCACATAAGCCAACAAGATCAAAGCGATCCAGTGATCCACCGGCGCGATCCAGCGGCTGACTGTGCTGCCAGCCACCCAGCCAATGATCGGCATCATGAACTGGAACAACCCAAAGTGGAAAGCCAGCCGAAAACGGGCGCGGGCGTTGGTCGCTCGCTCAGTGGTGCCGATGCCCAACGAGACTGCAAAGGCGTCCATCGCCAGGCCGATTGCAATGAAAATGATCGAAAATAAGTCCATATACTTCCATTCTTCCTGAATTCAAACAGTCGGTCTATTATAACCAAAAATCATACCCATGCACCGTTTGAACGGAAATTGTGTTATAAATACAAACAGTCTTTGCATCTTTTATTGAGGAGCGCCGCTCATTATGACAAATTACCACTTCATCGTCAATCCTATCTCGGGGCGCGGCGCGGGCGCCGCGGCTGTACCTGCCATCCAGAACTTCCTGGAGGATAAAAAACTCTCCTATACAATCACGCTCACCGAGCGGCCGGGGCATGCCATCGAGCTGGCGCGCGCCGCAGCCCTTACCGGCTGCGATGTAGTGGTGGGCGTCGGGGGAGATGGCACAGCCAATGAGATCATCAACGGACTGATGCAAGTAAAAATGGGCGGTCAACAAACTGCCGCAATGGGCATGTTAGCCGTCGGTCGAGGCAATGACTTCGCCTTCGGCATGCACATTCCGCCCGGCCTGGAAGCCGGCTTGCAGACCCTGGCTAACGGCCACCGTCAGCAGATTGACATCGGCTTGGCGCGCGGCGGCGATTACCCGCATGGACGCTACTTCGGCAATGGCGTGGGCATTGGCTTCGACGCGGTGGTAGGTTTCGAAGCCGTTAAGATGACTCGCTTGAGCGGACTGCCGAATTATCTTGTGGCCGCGCTGAAGACGATCTTTCTGTATTTTCACGCCCCGTTGATCCGCCTGGAATATGACGGGCGGACCGAAAACCTTTCGGCTTTGATGGTTTCGGTGATGAACGGGCGACGCATGGGCGGCGGTTTTATGATGGCGCCGCACTCCAGCAATTGCGATGGGCTGCTCGACCTGTGCATCGCCCGCCAGGTCAGCCGGGCGCGCATCTTCGCTCTGATTCCCCATTTTATGAAGGGCGACCAGGAAACCCAACCTTCGATCAGCGCCGCCCGCGCCAAACATGTATCCGTGACAGCAGTGGAGGGGACGTTGCCGGTCCACGCCGACGGCGAGACGATCTGTACGGCCGGCGCAAGCCTGACCATCGAGCTGCTGCCAGCGCAACTCAGCCTGGTCTGCCAGCCGCCGGAGCAAACG
>Ga0172371_10008209_pt1 | contig 14662 bp, 10 predicted proteins | sample Lak12m_FD_114543 | JGI IMG/M metagenome (GOLD analysis project Ga0172371, IMG submission 114543) | Freshwater microbial communities from Kabuno Bay, South-Kivu, Congo - kab_022012_12m | ecosystem: Environmental > Aquatic > Freshwater > Lake | place: Democratic Republic of the Congo: South-Kivu... | reverse complement strand
TTGATGCCGACGTAATACATCACGCCGATGATCAGCATGGTGCCGCCGATATCGACGTAGCTCGAGCAACCCGAGAGGCCGACCATCCACCACGGGACCCCCCGCTCCGCGAGGTAATAGGCATCGAGTTTCTTCGTCGCCCGCTTGCGGAAATAAAATCCGATCGATACCATCGCCGCCAGGTACAGAACGACGATCAACAGATCAACCGGCTTCAGAGTCATGGGTGCCTTAGGGTCGTCGGCTTAGTCATGGTCCGTCATCCATGAGACGTAATAGTTTATGCGGTCTCCTCGCGCCCCAGCCTCTCTAAAAGCGCTTCCCGCATTCGGGGCAGTATTTGAAATTCGTCTCCCTCCGGCGCCCGCAAGAGGGGCAAACCTGCTCCCGGAAAACTTTTTCTTCCCGGCCGTGCTCGCCGTGTTCGTCGTAGACGGCTCCGCAATTCCCGCAGCTCAAAAAAGCCTCCCCCGTCCTGACTCGGAACAGAGGGATGAAGAACAGGCTGAAGTACTCGTCGACCCGCTTGCGACGCAAATCGAAGCGGCCGCAATTCGGACAGGACCGCGCCTGTCCGTCGAGGGCGATCGTTCTCGGTCCGACGCCCGCGATGAAAAAGAACATCAATCCGGCAGATACTTAAAGGACACTTTCAGCTTCACCCGATAGGCCGTGATCTTGCCTTCTTCGATATGCAGGTCCTGGGCGACGACTTCGGCGATCCGGAGGTCCTTCAAGCTCTTGGCCGCCGTCTTGATGACCGAGGCCGCGGCCTTCTCCCAGGATACCGTGCTGGTCCCGATCAATTCGATGACTTTGTAGACACTGTCCGGCACTGGCGTCTCCTTTACTTCAAGAATATAGGGAGATGAAAAATCCCCTTTCCTGAATATAGCATGGCTGACCGGCGGACCGATTGTCAAGAGCGGCAGAAAATGAAAGGCCGCGCGAGCCGGAAGATAAATCGACCGAATCTTACGGCCGACGGTTAAAGCCGGATCGCGGCGGAATAGACGTCCTTCCCCATCGTGAGGCGGTCGTAGACGTCGATGATGATGAAATAGGAGCCGGCATTGAGCTGGTTGAAGCTCAGGGAAATCGTCGTCTCGCCCTTGATCAGGTCGAGCGTCTTCTTGTCGGAAAAGACCTGCGCGGACTTGTCGTCGAAAATGACGATCCTGACGTCGGCGGCTCCGTGGAGGCGGCCCTCCGTCGAAGTCCGCGTGTAGTTCGTGAGGCTGAATTTGATCCGCTTCGAGCCGCTCTGGAATCCGGTGATCCTAATCAAGGGCTGGGCTTTAGCGATGTACTGTTTCAGCGAAATGACGTCCGCGCCCTCCGTCCGGACCTTGACCTCGATCTTGCGCTCCTTGCCCGGCGACTTGTCCTGGGGATTGTAAACCACGATGTAATGATAATCCTCGACGACCGAGGCCTCCTTGACCGCGTCCAGGATGTTGTTGGAGAACGTCGAATAGCCTCCCGTCGCTTTGCTGATCTGCCGGAAGAGGTCTTCGTACTCCTGGCCGACTTCCCTCATCTCGAAATCCCGGGCAAACACCTGGCGGGTCGATTTCATGGTGACGAGATGGAAGGTGATCCCCGAGGCCATGAACGCATCCCTGAGCTTGTCGCTGGGAAATTCGGCGGTGATATCCATGGACTTCTGGAGATCCCTCTGTTTGTTCTGGATCAAACGGATCTTGGCCTGGTCCTGCGGCTCCGTGAGGCTGTCCATCTTCTTGCGGAGCTCGGATTCGAGGGTGCCTTCCTTCTTCAAGACGGGAAACATGTCCCGCTGCTCGAAGCAGATGGCCCACTTGTCGCCGGGCTCGAGCTCTATGCGGCGGGCCAGGCTCTGATAGAGGTCAACGTCCAGGGTGAAAAACCGCCTCTTGTACTCGGTCCAAATCCGTGTATACAAATCGAAGAATTGATTGATATAGACTTCCCAGCTTCCGGGCGCCTCGTGGGCCATGCCCTGGAGGTAGAGAATGACCTTCTCCCCCTCCATGCCTAAATCCGCGAACGCCTTGAGGCTCGACGATGTCGAGAAAGCCTTATAGGTTTTCAGCGCCTCCTTGATGCGGTTGGCGATCCGGGCGGCATCGTCGTCCTTTTCGACGTTGATGACCTTGTCCTCGGTCACGAGGAGGAGCTGGTCCTTAGGCCTGTAGACGGTCTGGAAGAAATAATCGATGCCTTCACCCACGGTTTGGTTGTAATCGAAGATGTTGAAGATGAGGAGGAAGAGGCGGGGCTTCGGCGGGATCTTCAGCGCCTCCGCGTCGACCGTTTTGTCGAGCGTGATCTTCCGCGCGACGATATCGCAGCTCGTGACCGTCTGGCGGATACCGTTTTCGAATACCTCGAAGTCGTCTTTGGTCAATCCCTTGACCGGCTCGCCCTTGACCAGAACGCGGACCGGGACTTCGACCGCCGTGACCTAAACCTCCTGTTTTGTCCGGTCCTGAGAGAGGACGAAAACCGCGCCGACCGTCAAGAGCGCGATAAAGGAAAAGGAGACGAGGATGGGAATGCGTTTGTTCATGGGGCCCTCCCGATAACGGACGAATTACTGCGGGGAGCAGAAAATATGATGCACTGACATCACTGCTCCCCGAGTACGAGCCGGGTAGAAAAGAAATATCGCGTCATTTTCTGCCCGGCATAGTATGTTCTCCTGGGGAGCATTTCGTCAAGTTGACGCCCGAGAGGCGACGTGATAAATAAGCCGCATAGGAGGAACCGAATGAAAAAGACGCTTTGCGCCGCTCTCTTTCTCGGCCTCGTTTTGGGAGGGACATCGCCGGCGTCGCTCGCGGCTACCGGCCCCCAAGCCGCTCCAAAGCTTGTCTCGATCGACCTGTCGAAGGCGTCCTCGTCGTTTCCCGTGACCATGATGGCTCCGGAGGGCGCGACGGCGGCCGATGACTTCGGCGACATCCTCGTCAAGAAGCTCCCCGGCTTCCAGGTCGTGGTCAGCTCGAGCGCCAAGGACATCGCGGCCCTCAAGAAGGAGATCCAGGCGAACACGCTCAACAAGCTCAAGAAATTCTACGTCGACACGGCCGACGCCCTGCTCTATGAAACGACGGTCATGGGTAAATCCGAATTCCATTTCGCGGCCAACGTGAAAGCCGGCGCCACGACGTACGGAGCCGAGGACACGAAGGGCCCCGTCTATACGAAGGCCGACGCCGAGCTGATGCTGAAGTGCTTCCAGACCCTGAAGGCGAAATAGAATATAGAGTACCGCACCCTTAAATAATCATTTTCAAGCGAGGATGCGGCATCCTGTCCCCAATAATACCGCTGAACGGGGCGGACTCTGAGGAGGGTACATCTACCGTGGGTGTGTCCAATTGTTTCAAGGAGATGATGATGGAACGCATTATTAAAATGGCCTTGATTGTCGGACTTGTCACGGCGCTCGCGGCCAACGCGCTCGCGGCCAAGGATTACGCGCTGCTTTCGCCCAACAAAGCGGTCGAGATCAAGGTTGCCGTAGGGCCGGCCGTCACATACACGGTCGCTTTCCAGGGGAAGCCGGTCCTCGTCCCGTCCGCGCTCTCTATGACAATCGACGGCGGAAAGGTCTTGGGGCGGGAGGCGAAGGTCCGCAGCGACAAACGGCGCAGCGTCAACGATACCCTGAAGCCGGTCGTCTGGCAGAAAGCCGCGTCGATCTCCGATGCGTTCAACGAGCTCACGTTGGAATTCGCCGGCAACTATGCCCTGGTCTTCCGGGCCTATGACGACGGCGCGGCCTATCGCTTCGTAACTTCGTTGCCCGGCCAGATCACGGTGGTCTCGGAACAAGCCGAATTCGCCTTCGATAAGGACTACAAGCTCTATTTTCCCGAGGAGGAGAGCTTCCAATCCCACCAGGAGCGGACCTTCAAATATATGGCCCTGAGCGAGGTCACGCCGAAGAAATTCTCTTCGGTGCCGGCGGTCGTGGACATCGAGGGCGGCCCCAAGGTCGCCGTCACGGAGGCGGACCTCGAGGATTACGCCGGACTGTGGCTGACCGGTGCGGACGATTCGCCGACGAAGCTCGTCGGCAAGTTTCCGGCGTATCCCCTCAAGGAGGAAGTCAAGAACGACCGGGACGTCCCCGTTACCGAGCGGGCCCCCTACCTGGCCAAGACCGCGGGAAAGCGCGTCTTTCCCTGGCGCGTCTTGATGATCGCGGCCAAGGACGGAGACCTCATCGAAAGCCCCATGATCTACCGCCTGGCCAAGCCGTCGACGGGCGATTTCTCCTGGATTCGGCCGGGGAAAGTGGCCTGGGACTGGTGGAACGACCTCAATCTGAGAGGCGTCGATTTCAACTCCGGCGTGAACACGGCGACCTATCAATATTTCATCGACTTCGCTGCGGACAACGGGATCGAATACGTCATCCTCGACGAGGGCTGGTCGAAGCGGGGCGACCTGCTTTCGGTCGTCCCCGCGGTCGATATGGAGGCCATCCTGGCCCGCGCCCGGGAGAAAAACGTCGGCATCATCCTCTGGGTGACCTGGAAGGCGCTCAACGACCAGTTCGAGCCGGCCATGGAGCAGTTCACCCGGTGGGGTGTCAAAGGCCTCAAGGTCGACTTCATGCAGAGGGACGACCAGTGGATGGTCGATTATTACTATAAGGTCGCGGCCGAAGCGGCCAAGCGCAAGTTCCTCATCGACTTTCACGGCGCCTACAAGCCGACGGGCCTCTACCGGACGTTCCCCAACGTCCTGACGAGCGAAGGAGTGAAAGGCCTCGAGCACTCCAAATGGAGCCGCGACATCACGCCCGAGCACGACGTCACCCTGCCCTTCACGAGGATGGCGGCCGGGCCGATGGACTTCACGCCGGGGGCCACGCTCAACGGCGGGATGCGAAATTTCCAGATCATCTACAGCCAGCCTATGAGCCAGGGCACGCGCTGCCACCAGCTGGCGATGTACGTCGTCTATGAGAGCCCGCTGCAGATGCTTTCCGACGCGCCGACCAATTATCTCAGGGAGCCGGAATGTCTGGCTTTTTTGGCGAAAGTGCCTGTGGTCTGGGATGAAACGCGGGTTCTAGAGGCGAAAATGGCCGATTACGTCCTCGTCGTCAGGCGCAGCGGAACGGCTTGGTATGTGGGAGCGATGACAGACGCGACGCCGCGCGAGCTCAATCTGGATTTGTTGTTCCTCGATGATCGATCGTATGAGATCGCGATCTTCCAGGACGGTATCAACGCCGACCGCAACGGGAACGATTTCGCCCTGGTCCGAAAGACCGTGACGCGCGCCGATAAGCTGCCGATCAAGCTGGCCGCCGGCGGCGGCTGGGTGGCCATCATCAAATAAGGGGGGACGACCTGGCGCGCGGCCTTGTAGTTTCCGGCCAGGGCGGCGATTTGAGCGTAGGAGGCGACTTTCCCCCGGGGAATCGAACGCAGTGCGCCTTTAGCCCGCACTTCAAACGTCATTTTTGTCATGCCGGCTGACGTCAGGCCCTATGAACTTCCTGTTTTCGCTTTTTCCGGGCGTACATGATTTCGTCCGCTTTGGCAAGAAGCTCTTCGATCGAACTCGGATGCTCGGGATCGTAACAGACCATGCCCAGGCTGAAAGAGATTTTCCAGGGGAAATCCGTCCTCGCCGAGGCCGAACCGACCTTCTCCTCTAACCTGGACCTCATGAGCTCGGAGCACGATTCCGAAGCTTCGCCGGCCAGAACGACGAACTCGTCTCCGCCGATCCGAGCGATGATGTCCGAACTCCGGAAGGTTTCCTTGAGAATGCGGGCGGCGGAGACGAGGGCGGCGTCGCCGGCCGCGTGCCCATAGGTATCGTTGATCGTCTTCATCTCGTCCAAATCCGCATAGAGCAGCATCATCTTCTTTCCCGTCCGGCCGGAAAGCGCCCGATGGTGCTCGGCGAGAGTCAGGAAACCGCGCCGATTGTATAGGCCCGTGAGATCGTCGCGAATCGACAGGGCGCGGAGATCCTCCTCCAGGCGCTTCCGGTCCGAGATGTCCCGCGCGATTCCCACGATCCCCAATAAGCGGCCCCGCCGGTCCTTGATCGTCGTGGCGGAGACAACGATCGGGATCTTAGCTCCCTGTTTCGTCAAGCCGACCGTCTCGACGCTCCGCACGGAACCTCGTTCTCGGATCGCCTCGAACATCGCGCGGTTCGCCGCTTCGTCCCCGTAGAGCGTGCCGAGCGGCCGGCCGACGAGTTCCTTCTCCTGGTAGCCCAGGGTGTTCAAGGTGGCCTCGTTCAGCCGGACGATCGTCCCATCGGGGCTGAACAGGATGAACATTTCGTTCATCGTCGAGAGGATGTTTTCGGCCGCCATAGCCGGATTGATGGTGAAGAGCTCGTACTTCCAGATCGCGTATCCGATTATGAGAGCGAGCCAGGCGCCGGAGACGCTCGTCAGCTCCGGAATCCGGATATGGAGCTCCGGCAAAACGATTTCGCTCGCGATGCCGCCGACGATGGGCAGGCTCATGCCCAGTGCGATGAATTTCGCCTGCCGCCGTTTCTTGACGTCGGAGGACCGGACATAGTGGACCAGGATCAGGACCAGGGACACGCCGCCCAACACTGCCGTCCAGCCGTTGCAGATCCAGTTGACCCAGGAATCCGGAATGCCGTAGCTGAAGCCCCAGGATTTCATTTCAGGCCGGCCGGTGATGAGATAGGTGTTGAAATCGATCGCAGCGAAGAGGATGGCCGGTCCGTAGATCAGGACGTAGGTGAGCCTGGACTTGAGCTGCTTCGACCTCCGGGTAAAAATCAGAAGGAAGTGGAGGAGGAAGGCCAGGGGAAATGTCCAGGCTAGCGCCCTCATTTTCATCCAGAATCCGGCCGTGGCCGCAGTTTCCGCCGAGCGATACATGAATTCGGTGAACGACCAGAAGGAAAGGAAAAAACAGACACAAGCGAAAACGATGTTCAGTGCCCTTTTTCTATTCTGGCAAAGGATGAGGGTCCCTATGAAGAGGGAAAGGGCGAATCCCGAGAAGGATAGAACGGTGAAAATCCTGATGGACCCTCCTTCTATGGCCTGATTATATCATAAAAAAACGGAGTCAAAATCCAGATAAGGCAATCCCCCGCGCACCCTTTGTTATGAATAGCGGCCGAGGTCGAAGGCCGCATCATATAGGGCGACGATGTTTTCGGGGGGCACTTCGCCCTGGATGTTGTGGATGCTGTTGAAGACATAGCCGCCGCCGGGCATGAACGCGGAGAGGTTGGCTTTGACGGCGGCCCGGACGTCGTCGGGCGTCCCCCGCGGCAGGATTCGCTGCGCGTCGCAGCCCGCGCCCCAAAAAACCAGGTCGCGGCCGAAACGGCGTTTCAATTCGATGGGATCCATGTTCCGGGCGCTCGTCTGGACGGGATTGAGGATGTCGATTCCATTGTCGATGAGGTCGGGGATGAAAGCCGCGCACGAACCGCAGGTGTGGTACCAGATTTTAGCCTGCGTCCGGGACCGAATGTACTGCACGAGCCGTTTGTGGCGCGGCTTGACGATGCGGCGATAGATGGCGGGATTGAACAGCGGCCCGTCCTGGCCGGCTAGGTCGTCGCCGATCATGATGACGTCGACGACGTCGCCGGCCTCGTCGAGAAACAGGCGGAACCAGTCCAGCCAATATTTGAGCACTTGGTCGAGGACGGCTTCGCAGAACTCGGGCGCCGTCAGCAGATCGCAGAACCACCGCTCCAGGCCCCTCAAGTACCAGCCGAACTCGTAGATTACGCCTGAGATGCCGCTGACGACGGCATAGGGCGTCTCCCTGCGGAGCAAAAGCGCCCTCTCCCTCAGGCTGGCGAATCGGCTGGGGTCGTCGCCCTTGGGCCAGGGATAGTCGTGGACGTCGCGGATCGTCGCCTCGGCCAACGGATGGAGCGTAATATCCATGTAGAGCTGTTGGTCGTCCGGCATCGACCAGCGCACCCCGAACTCGTCCGTGAGGTCGTGCCAGGTTCGGCCGCCGCGCTCGGCCGCGACGATGCCTCCCTTCCAGGACGAAGGGGCCGTCGCCGCGACATAGCGCGTGTCGACGCGGAACCGCTCCAGGAGCCGTTCGCTCGGCCGGGCCAGCTGCTGGACGGCGTCCATGATCTGGACCTCTTCCCGAAATCCGAGATGATGAACGAGATTTCTATAAGCGTTCTTATGGATACCGGTCTGATTGCCCCCGATGTCGATCGGGACGCGGTCCGCCGTCTGGTGGTTGATCGCCCTGAGCACTCGTTCGCGAGAGGTCATCGCCCTCCCCTTCAGATTAGGTACACAGACGGTGTGTGTACCCAATCATACATCGCAGGCACATTCCGCCGTATGTGTCTGCGATATAAGGAGAACTCATGTCTCTTCTTCTATGTTAGGTACACACACCGTCTGTGTACCTAAGGTTGGACGGCCAGGTAATTCCCGAAGCCGACGACGATCGTCGAAAAGATCAGCGTCGCCAGGGCTATGCCCAGCAGGACCTTAGTGAAGCCGCTGCTCCCCTTCCATTCCTTCAAGGCGATGCCCCACAGCGTGCTGAAGATAATGATGCTGGCCATGTGGATAGTCCAGCTCGAGAACTTGTATTGACCCATCTGCGTCTCGCCCATGGTGTAGAAAAAGAACTGCATATACCAGGTCGTTCCGGCCAGGGCGCTGAAGAGATAGTTGGCGAGCATCGGGACCCTGCGAGCCGCGGCCGACTCCGTCTCGGACAGCCGCTCGACGCCCTTGGCTGCGATGCCCTTGGCCTTAAGCACGTCCGCCTCCCTGAGGTGTTTGCGGAAATACTGGTAGCCGGTGCGGTTGCGGACGTTGAGGATGACGCACCAGATGAAGTTCGTCGTGAATCCGCCGAGGAGCACGACGCACAGCTTCGGCAGCCCCGTCCAGATCATCGTCGTGCCGTGGGCGGCGGAGATGTCCGCGATCGGCGCCGCGGCATCCAGGCCCATCGCGAAACAGGCGCTGAAGACGCCGGAAAACGTCGCGACGAGGATGCCCTTGCCGAAGTTGAACTCCTTGATCGAGGAGCGCTGCTGGTCCTTGGACATCTCCTTCTCTTTCGACTTCCCCGCCATCCCGGTGATGGTGATCCCCAGCATGCAGACGAGGATGCCGATCACGATGATCTGACCCGAGGTCGTCCCCAGGACCTTAGAACCGAACTCGCCGTGCATGATCGGCGGGACGAGGGTGCCGATCACGGCGGTGTATCCGAGCGCCACGGCCATGCCGAGAGACATGCCGAGGTAGCGCATGGTCAAGCCGAAGGTCAATCCGCCCACGCCCCACAGGGCGCCGAAAATATAGGCCGTAATCAGCGCTCCCGCCGGAGCTTCGCTCAAGACGGCGAGCAGGTCGCGGGTATTGATCGAGGCCATGATCCATGGGGCGATGATCCAGCTGAAGAATCCGCCGACGAGCCAATAGACCTCCCACGACCATTTTTTGACGCCGCGGTACGGGACGTAGAAGCTGCCGGACGCCAGGCCGCCCAGCCAGTGGAAAACGACGCCGAGGAATGGATTGGCGATCATCGTTGGCTCCAGTGCCCGTATTCTAGCATCTGTGCGCTCCGGCTTCCAGAATCGGCCGTGAACCGGGCTTCGCGGCGCGTGCGACGGCGCCGATCAAAGCGCTTTCCTCAGCCAATCCTTGAAGATCGCGGATTGAAGCGGATCCGGAGCGGACATCGGGATGAAGGAGTAGATCCTCTTGAAATTCTTGGCCAGCACGATTTCGGCATCCTTCGACGCGCCGGCGCGGGCATATTTCACCTTAATCGTCTCTCCCGGCTTCTTGGCCGTCAATAGATCATTGAGCGCCTTCGGAGTCGCCTTCGCTCCGTCGACCTCCAGGACCTGGTCCCGCGCGCTGAGTCCGGCTGCCGCGGCCGGAGAGCCCGCTTCGGCCTCGACGATCGTCAATATCCCGTCCGCCGCCCGCAGGTTGAGGCCGAGATACGCGCCGGGCGCGTCCTGCCTTTCGATCTCGACCTTGAGCCCAGCATAGGCGAAGTACTTCGCATAATCGACGTCCTTCGTCGTCGCCGCGTATTCGAACGCCTCGGCGAGCGGTCCGCCGGCCGCCCGCTCGCACTCCTGCCTAAATTCCGCGTCCGTGAAGCCACGCTTTTTCCCCACGTCGTAGGTCCGGTACAGCGCCCGCATCACGTCGTCCAGCGAACGGCGGTTCGCGCTCTGGTGCCGGATGGCGAGGTCGAGCATGGCTCCCAGCATCCCGCCGTTGTCATAGTAGGAGATCGTGGTGTTCCTATCTCCGCCGACGCCGGACGTCCCCCAGGTCGTAAGGCTGGATTCCGCGGCGGACTGATAGCGCTGGCCGGGGCTGTTCTCGAACCGCGTCATCGCGTTCTTCATCCGCTCCAGGAATTGTTCGGGCGTCATGAGGCCGGCCCGGACGAGGACGACGTCCTCGTAATAGACGGTCAGGCCTTCGGACACCCAGAGCATATCGGTCAGGTTCTCTTCGTCGTAATCGAACGGCCCAAGGGCGAGAGGCCGGATGCGCTTGACGTTGAAATTGTGGAAATATTCGTGGGAGATGTAGCTCAGCCAGCCCTGGTACCCCTTCTCGTCGGCCAGGCTCTTGCCATTGAAGGCGCAGGCCGCGCTGTTCAGATGTTCGATCCCTCCGTTGCCTGTGCCGATGAGCAGGAAGGTATAGTGTTTATAAGGAATATCTCCCATCAATTCCGTCGCCGCCTGGACCATCCGCTGGAGGTCCGCCGCCATGCGCCGTCTGTCCACGCTCTCCGGCACGCTCTCGATGGCCATCCGGTGAGGAATGCCTTTGACTTCGAATTGGGCCAGCTCCTGGTTCCCCATCAATATCGGACAGTCGAACAAAATATCGAAGTCCGGCGCGCTGAACGTATTGGGGCGACCCGGGACGGGATCAAGGCCCGTGGCGATCCTCGTCCAGCCCGGCGGAAGCTGGATGGCGACGGTCACCGGCTGATGAAGGAACCCCTCGACGAACATGAAGAGGCCCGGCGGAGCGACGAAGGCCCTCTGCTCATTGAGAAAATTGCTCGCTACGAAGGACGTGTTGCCGAAAACGTCGTAGCTGACGACGACGGACGCCGCGCTCCCTGAGACGACCCTCCAGGTGCTCTTCGCCGTTTTTTCCCAGGGAAGAGCGCGGCCCTCTCCGTCTTCGGCGCGGAAATTCGAAACAAACCTCTCGTAGTTCATCAGCCTGTAAAAACCCGGCATCCAGGCCGGCATGATGAAATCCTGCGTCTCCCCCTTTAGCCCCTCGCAGCGAAAGACGACATGGAAGAGGTGGTTTTCCGGGGCGGGCATCGAGACAGTGAAGGCCATGGCCGTGTCCGCGGCGAAAGCCGCCGGGCCGAGCGAACCAAAGAATGCCGCCGCTAATAGAAGGATTTTTGCGCGTTTGATCATGATCCCAAGTTTATGGAAATCTGCGCCGGCCTGTCAACGATATGATAAAATAGGCCAAGCCAAAGAGGAGACAAGCCATGAAAAAGAAATTCGCGATATCCTTGATTATGACATGTTGCGCCGTATTATCTCTGGCCGCCCAGGACCAGATGCCCCGCCAGCGGCCGATGCCCGTCATCAAGGATACGTTTTCGTTCGTGCCCGGCTCGTGGGCCGACTACAATCTCTTCGACAAGAAGGAAAAAGAGAACATCCGGATGTACATCGCCACCCTCGAGAAGGAAACCGTCAAAGGAGTCCCCTGCTCCTGGCTCGAGATCGAAGTCGAAACGAAGGACACGCCCGTGGTTGTGACCAAGGTCCTGGCCGAGGAAACCAAAGACGGGCCGGGCAAGATCATGAAGGCGATCGTCCACGTGGCGGGCTATTCGCCGTTCACCGTCCCCAAAAAATATCTCGAAGGGCCGGACCAGCAGGTTGGCCAGTTCGACACGGCCCAGATCCTCAAACGGCTGGAGCAAAAGACCATCGTCCACAAAGGACGGACGATCAGCGCCATGACCGTCGAAGCCGAAGACGCGAAAGGCGTAAAGACGGCGGCGACGATCAGCCTCCAGATCCTCCCGATCGCCATCTATCAGGCGGAAACCGACGACATAAGGATGACATTGACCGATTTCGGCTCGGGCGCCAAGAGCAAGATCACGGAAGCCCCCATCAGCTTCACGATGTGGATCTTCGAGACTGTGATGAAGGGACTGTCGGAAATCAAGAAGTAGTCAGACTGCTTTACGCTCCGCCAGACTCACAAGTTGCGGCCAGGGGATTTTCGCCGGAATCAACGCACCTCCAGCTTCACGCTCTCCGAATGGCTGTTGAACTCGGGCGCGTACATGCACTCGATGTGGGCCATGCCGCTCTGGTACGCGCCGCGGTGGACGACCTTCAGGGGATACTCGAAGACGTACGTCCCCTTGGGCAGATAGTCGATGAAAAAGTGGGTCGCCGTGTCCTTGGTCGACTCGTAGTAGGCCAGCCCGTCCTGGAATTTGTAGAGTGACAGCACGTTGACCGGCTCGAGGCCGCTCCCCCTGTGGTCTTTCATGTGGACGTATTCCATGTCGCGGTCGGTGCGCAGTTCGACGCGGACGATGATCGTGTCGCCGACGGCCAGCGGCCCCTTGACCGGCTCGATCACCGGCCCGCTCTTCGTCAGCCGCTGGACGAAGACGCCCTTTTTCAGCCGGAGAGGGTTCTGGGCGTGGGGCGTGATCTTGCCGATGTCCTCCAAATACTGCCAGTGGACGCCGCCCCAAGCTATGCCCTTGTCCGTCTTTATGACTTCGATATTCCCCATGGCCGGCGCAATCTCGGGGGCCGAGAAGCGCTTTTCATAGAATCCGGTGCCGGCTTCGACTTTTTCCGGCTGGACCGTTTTTCCGCCCAGCTTCACCTCGACGATCGCGTCCGAAGCTAGGAGGTCCGTCCCCCGCAATACTAAGCCGTAGACCGCGTCCGCCGTGGCCTTTGTCGTCTTCCAGTCCTGCGTCTGCTTCTGTTTGAGGAGCCAGACCTTGCACTCTTCGACGGTCTTCTGGTCGTTCATGACTTCGTCGAAGGCTTCGATCATGACCGCCTGCGTTTCGATTGGAGCACGGTACCACCACCAGGAGAATTCGAGCTCGCCCCAGAAGCGGCCCAGTTCCTCGTCTAACTGGCTCCGCTCCTTCATCGAGCGCATGATCTTCGCCGGCGTTTCCTTGGCTCCAAACCGCTTTAGGGCCAAGGCCAGATGTCCTTGGCTCTGGCGGTTATCGAGCTTGAGCCAGAATTTATCGCCCTGCTGGAGGAAATAGGCCACGGCGTCCCGGCTTTCGGACGGAACGGGCCGCTCCTCGAGATAGAAGCTCCGCCCGTAGAGGTAGAGGGCGATGACCGGGCTCAGGTGGTTCTCGTCCTGGGTCTTGGACCTCAGGATCTCGCGGTACTCGTCATTGATCCAGTCGTCCAGGTGCCCGACCGCCTTGATGGCAAGGTTTTGGGCGACGGTCGTCACGCCCATATGTTTCAGCCGCCCGAATCCGGTCAGGATGTAGAGCGTGATGTAACTGTTGCCGCGGCCCCCCGGGAACCACGGCCAGGAGCCGTCGCCGAGCTGCATCTGGGCCAGCTTGGAATAGGCGCTCTTGAGCTCCAGATTCATCTTGTTTTCTTCGAAGAGGAGGCCGATGTTCTGTTTGGCCTGCGTTTCGGATTTGGCCTCGAGAACCCAGGGCGATTCCTGGAGGAGTACGCTCTTCAGGTCTTCGTTCTTCTCCAGGTTCGATTTGAGGGCGTCCGTTCCCTTCCACAGGTCGAAAATCTTGCGGATCTTGGGGTTCGAGCCGGCGATCTTCTGGGCCAGGCCGTTGGCGTAGAGGCGGTTGAAGACCTGTTCCGAGCATTCGTAGGGGTATTCCATGAGATAGGGCAGCGCCTGGACGGCGTACCAGGCCGGATTGGAGGCCATCTGGACGGTGAGCGCCAGGTGCTTGAGCGTCGTCGACTCGCCCGCCTTGACGAGCTTCTGGAAGGTGAATTTCTTCTCGCCCTTATCGTTGATCCAGAGCGGGATCGATTCGCGCACGAGCAAAGTCCGGCTGAGGACGGGGAACATTCCCTCCTCGCCGTCCGAGAATTCCGGCGTCGCCGCCACAGCTTTGAAGCCGACCGCCTCCAGCCCATCCGGAACCACAACCGGCCAGGAGAACGAGCGCGACTGCTTGGCCGGGATCGTGAACGTATTCTTCAGGTTCTTGTTGGCTAGGGCGGCGTCGAGCGATTTGTCGTTTCGCGGGTCGAAGAAGCGGAGCTCGACCGCGCCCGCCGCCTCCTTCTCGGTCATGTTGGTCACTTTGACCGTGAACTCGAGGCTGTCGCCTTCGCGGAGGAAGCGCGGCGGATTGGGCTGGACCATCAGCTCCTTCTGGGTGACCGTCTCCCCCCCGAGCGAGCCGCTCTGGAGCTCCCTCGTGTGGGCAAATCCCAGGAAGCGCCAGCGGGTGAGCGCCTCGGGGATCTTGAACTCGATGGTGACCGTGCCGTCCTTGTCGGTCAGGAGGTGCGGATAGAAGAAGGCCGTTTCGCTGAGGTTTTTACGGGCCTGGACCTGGGAGAGGTCGACTTCCGGAGCCGGCTTCTTTTCGACGCCTCCCAGGACGCCGCCGACCACGCCGCC
>Ga0172371_10008208_pt1 | contig 14662 bp, 12 predicted proteins | sample Lak12m_FD_114543 | JGI IMG/M metagenome (GOLD analysis project Ga0172371, IMG submission 114543) | Freshwater microbial communities from Kabuno Bay, South-Kivu, Congo - kab_022012_12m | ecosystem: Environmental > Aquatic > Freshwater > Lake | place: Democratic Republic of the Congo: South-Kivu... | reverse complement strand
AGCAATCAGGAAATTCTGACTGACGCTACATTGAATGCTGCAAAACTTCTGGGAATGGATAAGCAATTAGGTTCAATCGAAAAGGATAAGCTGGCTGATTTGGTAATTTTAAATTCCAATCCTTTGGAAAATATTCAAAATACTTCTGATATTTTCATGGTTTTCAAAAATGGTGAGGGATTTAAACCTGATGAGATTATTCGGAACACTCCCGAAGACATCGCACAGATTCAGCTCAATGCTTACAATGCGAAAGACCTTGAGTCATTCCTTGCGGTTTATAGCAATGATATTGAAATTTACGATTTTCCCGATAAACCGGTATCAAAAGGAATTGACAAAATGCGTGAAATTTATCAACCGTTTTTCGATTCTGCACCCGATTTGCATTGCAAGCTGGTCAACCGGATTGTTAATGGCAATTACGTAATTGATATGGAATATATAACAGGCAATCCAAGAAAATTCGAGATTTACGCAACAGCGATTTACGAAATTGATGGAGGATTGATTAAAAAGATTTGGTTTATTAAGAAGTAGGGAAAAGGCGAATCAGGAACCGAATAAATTGGCATGTTGCAGAGGTCTGAAGTGTTGATTTTTTGGATGTTTGTCATCTTTTAAGACATTTTGTCCTGATGTCGTGACACTCTAAGTTGTTATATAACAATCCCTTAATTGTAATTTGGCATAAATGTCAGTGTTTTTTTTGATTTTTATTTTTCCGTTTTCTGTTGGAAGAAATCAAAAAATTGTATTCAAAGAACTACTTTGCAAAATTAGGTAGCGGATGTGAAATGTAATTAATTTTATTTTAAAAGGATTTTTATTTTATTTGAAGAGAGTAATCAGTCTGAATCTAAGATTTTCGCAGATTATTTTTTCGTTTGATATGAGAACGGGAAATGTAAGAAAGATACACGGAGTTCCACTGAGAAGGCACAGAGATCCATAGAGATTTTTTTGCAGTTGGAATATTATGCTAAGAAATTAATCGGAATTGTAAAAGCCATCCCGAATTTGAGACGGCTTTTTTAGTTTTATATCAGGGTTCGAATGTTAATTGCCCTAATAATTTGCCATCAATACCCACTTTCCATAAATATGCTTTATCGTCGCCGTCCTTGTACATAGCTACTGCTAATTCAGTTTCGGAGATGAATTCCGCACAAGGAGAGGCAACCATTGCATACATACAAAAGTCAAATCTAAGGTTTATTATTCTGTCAGGGAAAACCGTATCCAGTTTCGCCTTTAAAAATTTATCTACATTTATAATCCATATTTCGTTGAATCTGCGATCTGCCCAGCTTGCACTCGGAGGAGATACGGATAATGCCAAATATTTTCCGCTCGGTGAAAAGCTACTATAGTCCAAACCCATTTCCTCGTTAAAAACAAATTCATTTCCGTTTATTACCCAAACAGTTTTAGCATCGGCATTTCTTCCTAATTCAGAAAATAAAATTTTTCCATCATTACTTATTGCTCTGAAATAATAGTTATCATTAATATCGAACATTTTATCCTCTTGTACAACATATCTTGTTGCATAGTTAGAACCGCATTTGTCGCAAGTTAATAAAATTACATCTTTGTTTTCGTTAGATTCTGGTAGCCAGGAGTAAATATACAAATTGGCAGGGGCGCCAGCGGGACCCAAAATCGATGGAGTTACCCTTTTTAAATCTTTTACTTCCGAACCATTGAGAGTAACTATATAAATATTTTGTCCATAATAATAACGAACTATGCTGTCATCAGGTATGTCCGTACCTGTAATCGCATAAACTAAAACCTGATTATTATCATAAGAACACCAAAAAAATTCGCTAGCTACAGATAATCTTACATTATCAGGTAATTTGCTTTGTAAATCTAAATAAGATACAACACCCGTTTTTAGATTTAATAAATACGCTTTGTTATAACTACGAAAAATTAGATTTTTCCCGTCGTAAGAAGTCCTTTGATATGCATGATAAGGCAGTGGAGATTTCCATTCACCTGCCCAATTAAGAACGGGTGGGGGACAGTATGGAACTTCCTTAATGGGTGGTGTTGTATGTTCGCAATTAGATAACAGAAGAGCCGAAGTAACTACTGCTATTAACCATTGGGTGAATCCCATGGTTGAAATTTTTTTAAAAAATTTTATTTTTGATGTTTTCATTTCACTCTTCTTCACTTTAATACTACAAAAGATTTTGAAATTATTTTTCCATTAATATTAGCTCTGCAAAAATAAATTCCTGTGTTAAAATTATTCAGGTTAATCTTAAAAGAGGGCATACCTGATTCAAAATTCATATAGGATGTTTTATTAACTATTTGTCCAATATAATTGAAAATTTCTATTTCGATATTTGAAGGATTGTTCAAAAAAAAGCTAACATTTAATTCATCGTTTGCGGGATTCGGAGATAAATGTAAATTATATGGATTTTCAGCGAGTTTGATTTCTTTAACATCAGGTCTTTCTTCAACGTCTGTTGTGTCTGGCGTGAAATCGAAGAAGTCACCTTCATAACGGAATACTCCACCACCAGTAGCAAAAGTACCAGTAATTGGATGTTGACCTGCCCAAGCTACTTTCATTGTCAATGGCATATACATTTCAGGTGGCAATTCGTTTGTAATCCAAGTACTGCCACTATCTTTTGTCGTTAATATTTTACCACCCTGACCAACGGCAACCCCATTTTTTGCATCATAAAACGCAATATCTTGCAAACCATAAGAAGGGTATTGTAATTGTTTCAAAACCATTTCCCAGTTATGCCCACCATCCTTCGTTCTATATATTAAATCGTATGAATTATCTCCTATGCCTGTTCTTTGATTACCACAACCGAAACCAAGTAATTTGTTAATAAAAATAATTCTTTGAATAGTATGTTGATATTTTGAATCAAATTCTTTTTTAAACTCAAATAAAACTTCCCATTTCTTTTGTTTTATATTGTATAACTTGAATAAATTATCAAACTCATCAAAACCACTCGAGTATGTCATTACTACAATACTATCATTTAGAAACACTGGTGAATAAAGAGCATCGTAAATTATTTTTGAATTTTTTTGAAATGTTTTCCATCCATCAAAAGTTATGAAGTACCAGTCGTCAGAATCTGCAAAACCTATATTAGTATCAAGCATTGATAAATCGGAAATCCTCCTGCTGTTTTTTCCATCAATTGTATCTAAAGGAATTCTTGAAAAACTTTTTCCACCATTACTGCTTTTAAGTAAAATTGGTGCTTCTATTGTTACATAAAAATAATAATTTGGATGCGGTGAAATCCCTGTTTTGGCATTCATTAAATATGGCTTTTGCTCATTAAACGGGTCAGACTGATAAACAACATTCCAATTTAATCCTTGGTCGGTTGATTTATATAGCCGTACAAATTCTGAAAATTGTGTCAATACATAACAAATATTGCTATCAGGACTACTGATTGCTCTGATACCACCTGAATTGTTGTCCATATCGTTAACCTGTCTCCAATCGCTCGCGTTTAATTGAAAATCAAGTAATAAAATTAAAATAAATATAAATCTCATTAATATACCTTAATAGTTATATAAATATAAGCCCCCAAATAATTTTGAGGGCTTCCTAATTGTTATTTAATAATGTTAATTTTATCAGATTTTACTAGAATATCATCAATAACGATGCTATATAAGTAAACTCCTGAGTTCAAATCGCTTAAATCAATTTCATAGCTATTCAAACCGCTTGATAATTGATATGATTTATAATGTATTATGGTCGCCAACATTTAAAAACTCTAAATATATTACTTACAATTTTTTTTAAATTAAACTTACTAAGAAAGATATTAATATACAAATAATCAGTTGTTTAAAGCGTTTTATTTCACTTAGTTCATTATTCTGAAAAGTTTATCTTTAAAGAAGCTAATGACAAAATACTTATTGCGGCAGTTTCTGCTCTCAATCTTCTGCAACCTAATGACCAGCTGATTGAATTCTCAAACCCGTTTATTAGTTCCATTTCCTTTTTTTCGAATCCTCCTTCGGGACCAACAAAACATAGACAAGATGACAAAGATTTCGTAAGCTCGGGGCTAGCTCCGTTTTCATCAGCAAGAATAATGTTTTCAAAGTGTGGTAAATCTTGACAAAATTCCTTCAAATCAACCGGCTCGTGTATTACAATCAATTGCGACCTTTTACATTGTTCCAAAGAACTTACTGCCTTGCTTTTCAGTCTTTCCAAATTTATCTTCTTCGTTTCAGAATGTTTAGTGATTAAGGGGTAGAAATCGCTGCATCCAAGTTCGACAGCTTTTTCGAGTGCAAATTCAAATCTATTCCGGTCGGAAAGAATACCCATTGCTAATCCTAATTTTACAGGCAATTCCCCATGATTTTTAACAACAGAATCGGACACAAATGTAAATTCTTTTTTATCAAAATTGATGAGCGAACATACAGCAGAAAGCCCATTGCCGTTAGTCAGCATTATTTTTTCTCCGATACAAATTCTCAAAGCTTTCAAATGCTTTGTAAGCTCTCCTTGTATCGAAATTTGTTTTAGATTTTCCTTTAATTCATTATAATAAATACATTCCATGTTAAAAATCTTTTTAAAAATTGAAATTTCGACAAAATTAAGCATATTATTCAGATAAAATTTCATATTTTAATAAATTGTAATTTGTTTTATTGTAATTCAATTAACTAAATGGAACGGAATTGATATGGCAAGGAAAGCTAATTTTTTTCAGCATTACCACTACCAAAGAACTATGGAGTATTATCAGGAACAGGATACTCCAAAGAGCAGAGGTTATGTGAAGGTTTTGATTTTATTGGCAACGACTGTTATCTGTACAGTGTTTTTTTCGATGCATATTGATATTAATACAGACCAATCGCTCGAGTATAGAACCGTTCCAGGGTATATGTGGACAAATCAAAAAGTCGTAGCTGAGTTTACATTTCCGGTTTATAAAAATTACAGTGATTATGTTTTGGAAGTAAATAAAGCGAAAGATAATGCTTTGCCTGTCTTTTTTATTGACAGAACTGCCGAACTGACATGTTATAATCATCTGGATGCTATTTACAAAAACATGAAACTATATTGCACTGATTCTTTAAAATCAGCGAACGGGATTTTGGTTGAACCCATTTTTAATGAAATGATAACAATTCAAAGAACAAATTGCGGAGCAATCTGTGAAAAAATATATCTGAATGTTAAAGAGTTCATGAAAATAACATATCAAAGAGGATTTATCAATGAACCTATTTCTTCATATTCTCAAAGCGAAATATGCGTACAGTCTGAACCGAATTTTGAGAGAATTATTAAGAAGCAATTTTTATCGGATTTAAATACGATTGTCGAACAAGCCAAAAAATATCTTAATAATCGTCTCGACGAAAAAAGCTTAGCAATAGCTTTAGAAATAGTGAAAGTACTAAATCATCCAAAATTTATTTATTCAAAAGAATTAAGCGACAAAAACAAGGAACTTGCCGGTGAATCAGTTGCCCGGTATGAGGGATTGGTTCGAAAGGGAGAAACGATAATTGCAAAAGGCGAACCAGTTACTGAAACTACTTTAAAGAAACTGACTTCTTACAGAAAATCCAGATTGCTGAAAAAAGATGTCATTTATACTTTCTGGACATTTGTCGGCGGCTTTGGACATGCTTCCATGATTTATTCGATTTTAATCCTTTACTTATTCTTTATTCGTAAAAGAATTTTCAGTGATAATCTTCAGGTTTCTATTTTATCGTTAATTTTAATTTTAGCTTCGTTTTTCTCGTGGCTGACAATTACCATACCGACAAAATTGCCAATCGAGTATTTAATATTTATTCCATCGCTGTCAATGCTTGCAGCAATTGTTTTCGATTCGAGAACTGCTTTTTATACAACGGTTGCTATGGCATTAATGGCAGCGGGAATAAGGGGAAATGATTATTCAACAGGATTGATAATGTTGTTTTCGGGAACAATAGCGGCTTATACGGTTAGAGATATTCAAAACAAGACACAGATGTTTCAATCCATTTTATTTATATTGATTGGTTTTGTAATTGGAATTATCGCTATCAATATGGAAAGGGTTGCAGATGTTACACCGACATTAAACCAGCTTGCAATGGCATCAATAAACTCGATTTTATCTCCTATCATCACCTTCGGATTATTGATTTTTATCGAAAGATTTACCAGAATTACAACAGACGTAATGTTGCAGGAATTCGAAAATGTAAACCACCCGTTGCTTATTAAATTAAATGAGGTAGCTCCAGGTACTTTTCAGCATACAATGTCAATGGCATCATTAGCAGAACGTTGCGCTTCCGCAATCAATGCGAGTCCCTTGCTCGCAAAAGTTGGTGGTTTATATCATGATATTGGTAAGACTTTCAAACCTGATTTTTTTATTGAAAATCAACTTAATATTCAAAACAAGCATGATGAGATGACTCCCAAGCAAAGTGCTGAAGCCATTAGGCAACATGTTATCGAAGGAATAAAATTAGCTCATGAATATAAACTGCCTCAAAGAATTATTGATTTCATTCCGGCTCATCATGGTACAACTTTGATAAAACATTTTTATGCGACCGCTTTGGAACAGACAGTTGATAAAAACACTGTCAATGAAGTAGATTTCAGATATCCGGGACCTAAACCTTTTAGTAAGGAAACAGCCATTGTTATGATTTGTGATTTCTCGGAAGCTTTATCCAGACTTGATATTTCAGGTAAAGATGAATTTGATAAAATAATATCCAATAATATTAAAGAAAGAATTCTTGACGGACAATTTGATGAAGCAAATATAACATTCAGTGAGTTGCAAACCGTCAAGGAAGTATGCGTAAAAAGCTTACTCGGTAGCGCTCATCAAAGAATAAAGTACAAGGAAATTCCTGCGGAAAATAAAGAATAATTGTGAAATTATTATAGTTATTTCAATGAAAGATATCAATTCTCAAAGAAAGGAACTATTGCAAAAACCTATGTTAAGAGAATTGTATCAATTCATACATTACATTTCTCTTGAAAGGGGACTTTCGGATAACACCAAGGTTTCTTACGAACATGATTTATTGAGCTTTGCCGAATATTTACATTCACAAAATATTTCAAAATTCTCAAAGACTAAAACAAACAACATCACGGATTTTTTAGCTGTGCTGGCAGAAATTGGATTAGGTGCAACCACACGTTCAAGATACTTGTCTGCCATAAGAGGTTTGTATAAATATCTTTTTGCCAATGGTGAGACAGATAGTGATATTTCGGAATTAATAGAGTTACCAAAATCAAGCCGAAAACTTCCTGATACTCTTTCTATTGATGATATTGACAAAATATTGGAACAACCTGATATAACAGATAGAGCTGGTATAAGAGACAGGGCAATTCTCGAAACTTTTTACGGGTGTGGACTGAGAGTGTCAGAATTGATTAATTTAAAGCAGAGAAATATAATTTATGAGGCAGAAGTTGTAAGAGTTTTTGGGAAAGGTTCAAAAGAAAGAATTGTACCGATTGGCAGTTCCGCTCTAAGGTGGATTGAGGAGTACAGAACTAAAGTCAGACCGATTTTCAACAAGAAAGCAGATGCACAGGATGTTTTATTTTTAAATCAAAGAGGTTCTGCTTTTTCGAGAATGGGAATCTGGAAAATAGTTGAGAAATATACTAATCTTGCAGGATTGGGAGTGAAAGTATATCCTCACATGTTCCGTCATTCTTTTGCGACTCATCTTCTTGAAGGAGGTGCAGATTTGAGGGCAGTGCAAGAGATGTTAGGTCATGCTGATATATCTACAACGCAGATTTATACTCATCTTGACAGGGATTACATTAAGGAAGTTCATAAGTCATTCCATCCGAGAGGATAAAATATGAAGAGTGATTTAAATTGGGTAATTTAATTAATAATGATAAGTATGAAAAATTCGCTTATAGTTTTATTGACCGATTTTGGTTTGACAGATTCTTATGTCGGACAGATGAAAGGTGTCATAGCTGGGATTAATCCTAATGCGAAGGTTATTGATTTAACAAATGATATTCAACCACAAAATATTAAGACCGGAGCGTTTGTTTTGATGACATCCTATCGGTATTTTCCAAAAGGGACAATCTTTGTATGTGTTGTTGACCCTGATGTGGGTTCTGACAGAAAGGCAATCTGCGTTCAAACTCAGGACTATTACTTTGTTGCACCTGATAATGGTTTGTTAAGTTATGCTCTCAATGAACAGGAGATAGTTAATATTTTCGAGTTGAACAATGAAGAATTTCATTTAACAAATAAAAGCAAAACATATCATGGACGTGATGTTTTTGCACCGGTTGCCGCTCATTTATCACTTGGTATTGATATTGAAAAGCTTGGTACATCGCTAGAAAATTCAGAATTGGTTTCATTGAAACCATTAAAGCTAAAAAGAAAGAAGAATTGTATAAAAGGTGAAGTTATTTATTCTGATAGATTTGGAAATCTGATTTCTTCTGTTCACAAAAATGATTTACCTGATGATTACAGTAAAATCAAAATCAGAAGCGGGAAATATAAAATCAAAGGAATATCAAAAAAATATTCTGATGTAAAAAAAGGTAAGTTACTTGCATACATCGGCAGTAGCGGATATTTGGAGATTGGTGTTAGGGAAGGAAATGCGGATAAACAATTAACAATGAATAATGGAAAATTGACAATTAGGATTAGTAAATAGAAAGTTAGACAGCGGTTTGTTTTAGAATTTTCGTAGGTTTGTAAGTCAGAAATAAGGATGAATAAATATTTATGGAATTTGTGAAAATAGTTTTTTTAGTAGTATTATTTGTTTTTCTGAATAGTTGTAACGATTCACCGACTAAACCATTTCAGAAAATTGAGATTGTACCTTTATCAGTTGGGAATGTATGGATTTATCAAAATCGTAAACTTGACTCCAATGGTACCATAATAAAAGAATATTTTGATACTATAAGAGTTATAAAAGATACAATAATTGACGGTACCCGATGGTACACATATTTTGAACCATCAAGTGATTTGTGGTATCAAAATGACGAATACGGTTACCGAAACTACACAATACTATATCCAACATGGTATCATTATTATGCTTTGTATAAGTTCCCTGGCAAATCAGGAGAAGAATTTGAAGGTTTCGGGAGAAAAAAAATAGATTCAACTGATGCAATTTATATAACAAAAATTGGTTCATTCAAAAGCTTTAAATATATTGATAATGATAAATATTCATTCGGCAAATTTGCTGACTATTACGTCTCTCCTGGTATTGGATTGGTATGCAGAATATTATACAATAAAACAGAAACCAGTGAAGAGTATTATATTGAGTATTTAAAGGAATTAGTTTTTTATAATGTTAAATAATCTAACCGATTGTACTTTTTTTTGATTATTGAAATCAGGTTTTACATCTCTTAAATATTATTCAAATAAACCGCATTTATTTACGTATTAAACATTTTAATTTATATAAATTTGCGAAAACAGAAAAATGAGAAAAGAGAACTTCAGGAATATTGCAATTATTGCACACGTTGACCACGGAAAAACCACACTCGTAGATGCTATGCTAAAGCAAAGCGGTACATTTCACGAACATCAGGCAGTTGTTGAACGTGTTATGGACTCGATGGACCTGGAACGTGAACGCGGAATTACTATTATGGCAAAAAATACTGCAATCTTTTATAAAGGTGTTAAGATAAATATTGTCGATACTCCCGGTCATGCCGATTTCGGAGGTGAGGTTGAAAGAAGTTTGAATCTTGTTGACGGAGTATTGCTTCTAGTTGATGCCAGCGAAGGTCCATTGCCTCAAACTCGTTTCGTCGTCAAAAAAGCACTGGCAAAAAAACTTCCGGTGATTTTGATAATTAACAAAATTGACAGGCAGGATGCAAGGATTCAGGAAGTAATAAATGAGGTTTATGATTTGTTTATTGACCTCGATGCAAATGATGAACAAATTGAATTCCCAATATTATACACTAACTCAAAAAAAGGTATTGCACATATTGATTTGAATGATGATTCTGAAAATTTGAAACCATTATTTGAAACAATTTTATCTCAGATTCCGGGACCGGAATCAGATGACAATGAAGTCCCGCAGTTTTTAGTTACAAATCTCGATTATGATTCTTATGTTGGTCAGATTGCAGTTGGACGTCTCTCAAATGGCACATTAGAAATGAACAAGAATTATACTTTGTGCGGGGAATTTAAGAATACTACTAATGTGAAATTTTCGGCTATTTATACATTCATCGGTTTAAGCAAAAAGCAGGTTGAAAAGGTCGAAGCTGGTGATATAATTGCAATTGCAGGGGTAGAAGACATCAAAATCGGTGATACAATCTCAGCTCTTGAAGAACCAAAAGCATTACCAAGAATAAAAGTTGATGAACCGACAGTTTCGATGATATTTTATGTGAATGACAGTCCCTTTGCAGGTAAAGAAGGAAAATTCCTGACTTCGAGACATTTGAAGGCACGGCTTGAAAGAGAAGTCAAAGGAAATGTTTCTTTGCAATTCAAGCAGTTGGAGAGGACTGATGCTTTTGAGGTGATGGGCAGGGGAGAGTTACAGATGGCAGTATTGATTGAAACAATGCGTCGTGAAGGGTATGAGATGATGGTATCTAAACCGAGAGTGATAACAAAGGAAATTAACGGACAAATTCATGAGCCGGTTGAGAGGGTTTATATAGATTTACCGGAAGAATATATTGGTATCATAACTGAAAAAATTTCTCAGAGAAAAGGTGTTATGGTAAACCTGATGAATAGTGGAAGTGGAAGGTCAGACCTTGAATTTTTAATTCCTGCGCGTGGATTAATTGGTTTCAGAAGTCAATTCTTAACAGATACAAAAGGTGCAGGAGTAATAAATACATGGTTTGAAGGTTATGAGCCATGGTTTGGAGACATACCTCACCGCTCAAAAGGGGCAATCATTGCCGACAGGAATGGAAAAGTAACAAATTATGCATGCATTGCAATGGCTGACCGTGGTGAACTTTTTGTATCGGCAGGAACTGATGTTTATATTGGTATGATAGTTGGCGAAAGAAACAAAGCACTTGATTTGGATGTTAATATTACAAAAGAGAAAAAACTTACCAATATGCGAAGTTCAACTTCGGAGATAACCGTTACTGTTAGACCTCCCAGACCAATGTCACTCGACCAGACTATTGAGTTTATTGCTGAAGATGAATTAGTCGAAATCACTCCTGTTAACATACGTTTAAGGAAAATGGAACTTGACCCGAATAAGAGAAAAATCAAGACAAGGAGCTAAATTAAATAATTTCAATTATTTACGAGAATATCGAATTTAATAGAAATAAAATTAATTGATGGTCGTTATTATTTTAAAGATGTCTAATTTTATATTTTTGGCCTATATTTTGTTAGATATAATATAATTATTTGGTAATTAATTAACATAATTATATATTTGTAATATGAAAACGAAAATTGTAGCAATATTATTACTTGCATTAGCGACAACAACTTTGTTTGCCGTAGATAGCGTTATTGAATCCTTAGTTGCAAAATCCGACGGCAAATCGGTTACTGTTGAATGGAAATCTACGATGGAACAGGATGTAAACTCGTTTACTATCGAAAGGGCAGGCAGCGACCAAATTTTCGAATCTATTGAAACCAAACAGGCAAAGGGTTATCCAAGTACATATACCTATACTGATGAATCTGCTTTTAAGACAGGTGAAGGTGGAGAAAAAACATTATCGAAAAATACCTATTTCTATAGAATTGCTATTAATAAAAAAGATGGGAGCAAGGTTTATAGCACTGTTGCAAACGTTACTCATAATACAAGCAGCATAAGAAGGACCTGGGGTATGCTCAAGGAAATGTTCAGATAATCGAGTAATCATATTTAATTTAATCCAATAATTTTATTAGTTTTGTTAATATTATTTTATTAACTATTTAATTTATTTGTTATTTTGAGTTTATGCTTTTAAAGCTACGATATATCATTATCTTAATTCTCATTGCCATATCCAACCTATATGGTGAGAGATATATCAATGATGATACGGATAACAAGTGCGGAACTTTTGCCTCTCATCAACAGCAATCAATGTTATTAAAAAGATTGATGATTCCTGTTGATACCATCAAAGACAGACCAGCACTGCAAAAGCAAATGGTATCTCCAACTGGAAAATTTTTAGTACATTTCGATACCGTTGGTTATCATTCGGTTGATTTGACAGATAAGAATGCGAACAATATTCCTGACTTTGTTGATTCAGCGGCTTATTATTTTGACTTTGTATATAAGTTCTATATTGATTCTATCGGGTACATTAAACCATTCGATGATGAAAATCTTGGTGGTTCTAATGCTTATGATATTTATTTAATGAATATTGGAGATGGTGAACCATCATATTATGGAGTAACTCGTAAAGATAAGGAAAAACTTCCAAAACAGAATTTTCCTCGATGGATAACACATATTATTATTGACAATGATTATAGTCCTCTTGATTCTACTTATGATATTCATAACAAAAGAAAACAGACTTTTAAGTTAAATAGTATTGACCTTTTAAAGATTACTGCGGCACATGAATTCCATCATGCTATCCAGTTAGCTTATGGTGAGCAGGAAAATCCTAAGCCAATAACAATATACGAAATGACAAGCACTTGGATGGAGTACAGATTGTTTCCTCAGGTTAAGGATTACATTCAATATGTCAATGGTCTTTTCATGTATCCCGAAGTTTGCCCTTTTGGTAATGGATTACCCGAAAACGGTTATAGATGGTCAATATTAGGGCATTACATTTATAGAAATTTTGGTGATTCCTTGTTGTTAAGAATGTGGGAAAAGATTGGTGAAGGCAAGAATGCTTATGAATCTTTGAATTCCGCATTTGAGGAAAGAGGTACGAATATTAAATCTGCCTGGTGTGATTTTCTCCCATGGCTTTACTACACGAATCTAAGAACTATTGAAAATAAATATTTCGATGATGCCGCAATTTTTCCTGAATTTACTTTTTCCAGAAAGGAAAATTTCAGTCCACCTGCTTTTATTGATGAAGGGACAATGCAGTCTTTTGAAGTTAGGGCATTTCGCTGTATTCTTCCGACACAGGAAAATAACTCATTGGATACCTTGAATATATTTATTGCTAATACCGACCTGCAAGCGGCTTCACGTCAATACGAAAGCAACAAACCTTATTCGTTAATCCTATCCGATTTTGAAAATCCCGAGTGTCAGCAAATAGCAGGGACGAATTATTTTTATGGGATTCATGCAGAAAAAGGAGATATATGCGATAAAACATTTTTCATAATGTCAAATCCCATTGGATATGTTTATCCTAATCCTTTCAGACCGGAAGGCGACAAGCTACTTCAGTTTCCTTTGCCCGATAATGCCATTATCAGCGATAATGCATTGTTAACGATATACTCAAATGATATGATTGTAAGATACACAAAGAAAAAGCAGGTCATTGTAAAAAATGTCAAAAGAGATGGGGAGAAAAATGACAGGGTGCTTTCTGTTGATGCTTCGGAATTGGATGAATTAAGCAGCGGCGTGTATATTTATTCGGTGGAGTATAAAGGAAAAATAATTTATGGAAAATTTGTTATTATCAGAAAATAATTTATGGATGATTTTATATTAACAGCAAACAACATAACTAAAAAGTTTGAAAGAAGAAAATCACTTTTTGAAAATATAAATTTCACTTTGACTAATGGAAAATCAATCGCAATTACAGGTAAGAATGGTTCCGGAAAATCAACATTGCTGAAAATAATTGCCGGATTGCTTTCTCCAACCAGTGGTGATACCCAATTTGAACTGAATGAGCAATTAATTTCTTCAGACCGGTTTAATGATTACTTTGGTTTTGTCGCTCCATATTTAAATTTATATGAAGAGTTTACTGCTCCAGAACACATCAAACTTAACACAGAACTAAAAGGTATTGAATTTCATAAAAGCAGGGCTTCAGATTTGCTTGATAAATTTAGTTTGAGTAATTCCAATGATAAATACATCGCAAAATTTTCTTCGGGAATGAAGCAACGATTGAAATTTATACTGGCATTATACAATGAGCCACCGATTTTATTTTTAGATGAGCCATTTTCAAATCTTGATGAATCAGGAATAAATATTGTAACAGATGTAATCCTTGAACAAAAATCTAAAGGAGGAGCTGTAATAATTGCTACTAACGATGAGAGAGAAAAAGCTCTTTGCGATGAGATTATATCATTGGGCTGAATCGCTTTTTTTGCAGACGGTAGAAGGGAGTAAGAAGTCTGGAGTGAGAGTTTTTTGCACTTTTGCATTTTCCGGAATGCAATCTTTCAAATTGTGATGAAGGGTTAAGTTATTGATTTGAAATTAGTTTCCGGTGGCTTGCATCAATTTCATCGTTTTTTAAGACTTTAGTTTTCCGTTGTCGGTGTACTGTTTTCCATTATAAAATTATGGACTAATTAATTTGCAAAGAACAAGCTGGACGAAATTAGGGTATTTGAAATTAACCACAAGAAAAGGATTTTAAAATGGTTTTTATTTTATT
>Ga0172371_10008207_pt1 | contig 14665 bp, 9 predicted proteins | sample Lak12m_FD_114543 | JGI IMG/M metagenome (GOLD analysis project Ga0172371, IMG submission 114543) | Freshwater microbial communities from Kabuno Bay, South-Kivu, Congo - kab_022012_12m | ecosystem: Environmental > Aquatic > Freshwater > Lake | place: Democratic Republic of the Congo: South-Kivu... | reverse complement strand
GCGGCGGGCGCGCTGCTGCGCCCGAAGGCGGACGTCGTGATCGCCACCAGCCCGCAGTTCTTCGCCGGCTGGGCGGGCTGGCCGGTGGCGCGCGCCCACGGGGCGCCGTTCGTACTCGAGATCCGCGACATCTGGCCCGACTCCATCACCGCCGTCGGCGCGCTCGAGGAGGGCCGCATCATCCACGCCCTCGAACGTCTGGAGAAGGCGCTCTACGCCGGGGCGGACCACATCGTCGCGGTCGGCGAAGGCTACCGCCAGAACATCCTCCGCAAGGGCGTGGCGCCGGAGAAGGTGTCGGTCGTGACGAACGGCGTCGATGCCGACCTGTTCACCCCGCGCCCGGCAGACGCCGAGCTGCGCGCGCAGCTCGGCTTCGCGCCGGAGACGTTCGTCATCGCCTTCGCCGGCACCATCGGCATGGCCGCCGACCTCGGCGTGGCGCTCGACGCGGCCCGCCGGCTCAAGGCGATGGGTCGCAGCGACATCGCCTTCCTCCTCATCGGTGACGGGGCACAGCGCGCCGAGCTCGAGGAGAGGGCGCGCGCGGAGAGTCTGGACAACATCGTCTTCACCGGCCTGGTCGCGCGGCCCGACCTGCCGCGCCACCTCGCGAGCAGCGACGCCTGCCTCGTGCACTTCCGCAAGCAGGACCTCTTCGCACAGATCCTGCCGAGCAAGTTCTTCGAGGACGCGGCCATGCAGAAGCCCATCCTGCTGGGCTTCGAGGGCGAGGCCCGGGCGATGCTGGACGAGGCCGGCTGCGGCGTCGCCTTCGAGCCGTCCAACGACGCCGACCTGGCCGCCGCCGCGGTCCGCCTCGCGGACGACCGCGCCGCCTGCGCGCGCATGGGATCAGCCGGGCGCCGGTACGTGCTGGAGCACTTCGACCGGCGCCTGCTCGCCCACGACTACCTCGAGATCCTCGAACGCGTGCGCCGGGAGCACCGTCACTGACCACCGCAGGCCCGTCAGCCGGCGGTGCGGCGAAACGGCACCGGCTACTGAACCAGGCAGCGCGCCGCACGCCGCGCCGGGCGCGCCTCACCCCTCTTGCGGTACCATGACCCGAACGGCCCCGACGGACAGGACGCCATGAGCCCAGACAGCGACGCTCCTCCTGCACCCGCGCCCTCCAGCGACCCCGGCACGTCCATCGATGTGGGTGGCTGGTTCTCGACGCTGCTGCACAACTGGTGGGTCATCCTGGGGCTCCTGGTGCTCGGCGCAGTCGTGGGCGGCGCCGTCACGCTCGCCTCGCCCAAGGAGTACAGCGCGACGTCGTCTGTGTACATCGGACAGACCACCGACGCCAACGGCAACCCCATGGCCGGCCTGAACTCCAACTCCAAGGCGGCCACGCAGCTGCTCACCAGTCAGGTCGTGCTCGACGAGGCCGCTCAGAAGCTCACCGACTCAGGCATGAAGGTCTCGGCCGGCCGCCTGCGCAAGGAGACCACCGTGGTCACGCCGTCGTCCACGGTGAAGACATCCACGTCGGTCGTGAACATCGTCGTCATCACGGTGACCGACACCGACAAGCTGCGGGCCACGGCCGCCGCCAACGCGCTGGCCGAAGTGCTGGTGGCACGCATCAGCCCCGGCGTCTCCGGCAAGATCGTGCTGCTCGAGGCACAGCTCGCACAGGGCAAGAAGGCCATGACGGCGTCGCAGGCGCGCAGCGCCGAGGCGCAGAAGGCACTTCTGGAGATCGCCAGGGGCAGCGGCTCCACGGGCGAGAAGGCCGCCGCTGCCGCGCCGTACGTGGCCGTCGTGCAGGCCGCCGCCACCGAGCAGGAGGCGCTGTCGTCGGCCAACCAGAAGACGGAGCTGCTTCTCTACACGGCTCAACAGGTGGAGGAGCCACGCGTGCTGCACCAGGCTCGGCCGCCGGACTCGCCCAGCGGGCCGACGCTGTCGCTCAACGTGGCCGCCGGCGCGCTGGCGGGCTTCGTGGTCGGCGTCATCGTCGCGTTCGTGCGACGGCGGCTGGCCGACAGCCGCACGGCCGCCGCCTGACGCAGCCGCGGCACCTCGCCCCGAGAATCGCCCCGACGGGTCAGAACCGGTACACGTCCGGCCGGCGGTTCTCCAGCGAGGGTATCTGCCTGCGTACCTCGTCGAGGCGTGCGAGGTCGAGATCGGCGACGATCACGCCGACGCCGTCGTGCAGCTCCGTCAGCACCGTGCCCCACGGGTCGATGACCATCGTGTGGCCGTAGCAGTCGCGCCCCGGCAGGTGCTCCCCGACCTGGCCCGGGGCGATGACGAAGCAGCCGTTCTCGATGGCGCGGGCGCGCAGCAGGACCTCCCAGTGGGCCGCGCCCGTGAGCGCCGTGAAGGCGGCCGGCACGCACAGCACCTGCGCCCCCATGAGCGCGAGGCTGCGGTACAGCTCGGGGAAGCGCAGGTCGTAGCAGATCGTGAGGCCGAGGCGAACGGCGTCCGAGGGAGGCTCGGACGCCGCGCCGGCGGACGACACCGACGCGGACGCGGCCGACCCGTGGTGCTCGCAGGCGGCCGGCCCGCGCGGCGCGCCCACCTCGATGTCGGCAGTCACGAGCTCGGAGCCGGCGACCACATCGTCGGACTCGCGGTAGACCGCGTCGCCGGCCGTGACGTCGAACAGGTGGAGCTTGCGGTACACGGCGACGAGGTGGCCGTCGGGCCCGAAGAGGGCGGACGTGTTGGACACGCGGCCGTCCGCCCCCCCAGGCTCGTAGACGGAGCCCGCCAGCACGTAGACGTCGTGGCGGGCGGCCAGCCCCGCCAGCCGGCCGTTGCTGGGCCCGTCCGGGGCCTCCGCACTCGCGCGGATGCCTGCGCTGCGGCCTTTGAACAGCCAGGTCTCGGGAAGGGCCACGAGGCGCGCGCCCGCGGCGGCGGCCTCCTCCACGAGCTCGCTCGCGACGCGCAGGTTCGCGGCCGGGTCGTCGCGCGTGTTCATCTGCGCACAGGCGACGCGCAGCACCGCGGCGTTCACCCCCGGCTCTCTTCCCGCACGCGCCGCCTCACGCCGGGTGCTGTCGCGGCCGCTTCGCGGCGATGAGGCTGAGGATCTCCCACGCCACCGTCGCCGCCAAGGTGCCGGTGAGGTGCGAGCTGTCCAGGTCGGGCAGCACCTCCACCACGTCGGCGCCGACGATGTGGAGGCCCCGGCAGGCGCGCAGCAGCGACAGGGCCTGCATGGACGAAGGCCCGCCGCACTCGGGCGTGCCGGTGCCGGGCGCGAACGCCGGATCGACGAAATCGATGTCGAACGTGAGGAACGCGTTGGCGTCGCCGGCCTGATCCACGGCCGCCGCCACGGCCGCCGTGCCCAGCTGGGCGAGGTCGTCCCACGGGAGCACGGTGAAGCCCATCGCACGCGCCTCGTCGAGGTCGTCCGGCGCGTAGAGCCCGCCGCGCATGCCCATGAGGGTGGAGCGCTTCGCGTCGATGAGCCCTTCTTCCCAGGCGCGGCGGATCACGGTGCCGTGCGTGTACTTCTCGCCGAAGTACTCGTCCCAGGTGTCGGAGTGCGAGTCGAACTGGAGCAGGGCGACCGGGCCGTGCGTGGCGGCCACGGCCCGCAGCTCGGCCAGCAGCACGCTGTGGTCGCCGCCGAAGCCGATGGGCACCACGCCCGCCTGGCAGATCTCGCGCAGGGTCGCCGCCATGCGCTCCAGGGAGCGCTCGATGAAGCCGGGCACCACACCCGAGTCGCCGTAGTCGATCGCCGAGACCTGGTCGAACACGGCGACGCGCTGCGCCATGTTGTACGCCGGGCGCAGCGAGAGCGACCCCCTCGCGGATGGCCTTGGGGCCGAACCGCGCCCCGGCACGGAAGCTCACGCCGGTGTCGAACGGCAGGCCGACGAAGGCGACGTCCACGCCCTCCAGGTGCAGCGTGTGCGGCAGGCGCAGGAACGTGGAGATGCCGGCGAAGCGCGGCGTCTGCAGTGGATCGGCGGGGCCGTGGCCTTTCATGTGCGCCTCCCTGTGCGGGGCGTGAGCGGTGTGCGCCTAGTCTACTGGTTCGGGGCAGGACCGCCGATGTAGACTCGGGGTGTTCGCGCGCGGAGAGCCGACCGGGGGGCCACGGTGGCTGACGACACGATCCGCATACTCGTGATCGACGACGACCCCGACCTGCGTCGGGTCGTCTGTGCGACCTTGGACGCCCACGGCTACGAGGCCGAGGGGGCGGCGGGCGGCGCCCAGGGGCTCGAGCTCGCGTACACGAGCCGGCCACACCTCATCGTGCTCGACGTGATGATGCCCGGGATGGACGGGTACCAGGTCTGCCGCGAGCTCCAGTTCGGCTACACCAAAGACATCCCCGTCGTCTTCCTCACCGCCAAGAACGACCTCGCCAACATGATGGAGGCGAGCCGCGCCGGCGCCTCCGCCTACGTCACCAAGCCGTTCGTCGCCGACCACCTCGTGGCCACGATCGGCGGCGTGCTCCGGGACGCTTCGCTGCGCGTCGACGAGGTGACGGGGCTGCCGACCCTGGCCTCGGTGCAGCTCGAGGTGCAGCGGCACCTGCAGGACCACGACCACCTCGGCCTCCTGTACGTGAGCTTTGACGGCCTCGACGGCCTCGAGCGCCTGCACGGCTTCGAGGCCGTTGACGACGTCCTTCAGGCGGTCTCGGAGCGGCTCTGCGCGCTGCCCGGCAGCGCCGTGCGCGGCGACGACTTCCTCACCTGCGCCAGCCTCGGCGACGCCTTCCTGCTGGTGCTCGCCCCCCCGCGCGACCACGAGAGCCTGCGCGACGACGAGCTGCTGCGCGTCAAGGACCGCCTGCGGCAGGAGCTCGCCAGGCACCTGTCGGAGCAAACGGGCGACCCGCGCTCGGCGCCGCTACAGGCGTAGGTCGGGTGGTCCCGCCTGGTGCTGTCGCCGAAGGTGCGGTTCAAGCGCGCGCTCCTTCAGGCTATCCAGCAAGCCACCTCGCGCGTCGAGCTCGAACGGAGCCAGGCCCGCCACCGCCTCGGCGAGGAGCTGGACCGCCTGCTGGGCCGCGGGCAGATCAGCTGCGTGTACCGGCCCATCGTCCGGCTCGCCGACTTCGGCCTGCTCGGGTACGAGGTGCTCGCCCGCGGCCCCGCCTTCAGCGAGCTCCACGGCGCCGAGACGCTGTTCGAGGTGGCGCGCGCCGAACACCGGCTCGACGAGCTGGACACCCTGTGCCGGGCGGCCGCCGCACGCGGCAGCGCCACCCTGCCCGGCGAGCGCCTGCGCTTCATCAACGCCGAGCCCAGCGCGCTGTTCTCCGGGGCGGAGGAGTCGTGGGCGGCGGAGCTGATGCGTCTCACGCCGCCCGATCTGCGGTGCCTGACCGTGGTGGAGGTGACGGAGCGCAGCGTCGTCGAGGACTTCGCCCTCATGCGCGAGGCCGTCGGGCGCCTGCGCGAGGGGGGGTTCCGCGTCGCCATCGACGACGCCGGCGCCGGGTACTCGGGCCTTCAGACGATGGTCGAGATCGAGCCCGACTTCATCAAGCTGGACATGAGCCTCACGCACGGGATCGGGCACTCGGTGGTGAAGCAGAAGCTGGTGGGGACCCTGAGTGAGTTCTGCCGGCGCACCGACATCGGTCTCGTAGCCGAGGGCATCGAGGCCGGCGACCAGCTCGATGTGCTGCGGGAGCTCGGGGTGCCGTTCGGGCAGGGCTTCCTCTTCGCGCGGCCGGGCTCGCCGTATCCGCTCCGCGACACGTTCGTCCCCGGGGCCGACGTGACCCCGGCGATGCCGGGCTGAGACGCAGCCGCTTGCGCCTCTCGCAGCCCGTGCATACAATCCGCTGCACGATGCCTACCCGCGACGTCCAGAGCAGCAGCTGTACAGCTTGCGCCACGTGGCGTCGCTGGCTCTGGCGCGCGTAGCGCGCCCTCTCTTGACACCCGCGTGGGCCCTGCCCACACCTCTCGGACCACATCGTGTGGTCGTCCCGTTCCCGAACAGACGGAGCACAGGACCAGTGCAACTTCAGCCAGACGTCGTGAACCCGCAGGCGTCGCGCGAAAGGAGGTAGGTCATGAGCGAGTACAAGAAGAAGTTCGTCCTTGACGAGGAGAGGATCCCCAAGGCCTGGTACAACATCGTGCCGGACCTGCCGGAGCCGCCGGCGCCGCCGCTGCACCCCGGCACGCTGCAGCCCGCCGGCCCCGACGACCTGCTGCCGATCTTCCCGCCCAGCATCGTCGCCCAGGAGGTCTCGGCCGAGCGCTACATCGAGATCCCTGAAGAGATCCACCAGATCTACCGCATGTGGAGGCCCTCGCCGCTGATCCGCGCCACCGGCCTGGAGAAGGCGCTCGACACGCCGGCCAAGATCTTCTTCAAGTACGAGGGCGTGAGCCCGGCCGGCTCGCACAAGAGCAACACGGCTGTGGCGCAGGCCTACTACAACAAGCTCGACGGCACCAAGCGGCTCGCCACTGAGACCGGCGCCGGCCAGTGGGGCAGCGCCCTCAGCATGGCCTGCAACATCTTCGACCTCGAGTGCTTCGTCTACATGGTCAAGGTGAGCTACCACCAGAAGCCGTACCGGCGCAGCATGATGCAGATCTGGGGCGCCGACGTGATCCCCAGCCCGAGCGACCGCACCAACGCCGGCCGCGCCGTTCTGGCCGAGGACCCGGAATCCCTCGGCAGCCTCGGTATCGCCATCAGCGAGGCCGTCGAGGACACCGTCACGCACCCCGGCACCAAGTACGCGCTGGGCAGCGTGACCAACCACGTGCTGCTGCATCAGACCGTGATCGGCGAGGAGGCGCTCCTGCAGTGCCAGGACGCCGAGGCCTACCCCGATGTGGTCATCGGCTGCGTGGGCGGCGGTTCGAGCTTCGGCGGCATCGCCTTCCCCTTCCTGCGCGAGAACCTCGCCGGCAAGGCCCAGACGCGCCTCGTCGGTGTCGAGCCCACCGCCTGCCCCTCGCTCACCAAGGGCCAGTTCGTCTACGACTTCGGCGACGAGGCGCAGTCCACGCCGCTCTTCAAGATGTACACGCTGGGCCACGACTTCATGCCGGCGGGCATCCACGCCGGCGGCCTGCGCTACCACGCCATGGCGCCACTGCTCAGCCATGTCTACCACCTGGGCCTCATGGATGCTGTGGCGGTGCCGCAGACCAAGGTGTTCGAGGCCGCGCGCCTGTTCGCACAGACCGAGGGCATCGTCCCGGCGCCGGAGAGCAGCCACGCCATCCGCGTGGCCGTGGACGAGGCGCTGCAGGCCAAGGAGGAGGGCGTGAGCAGGAACATCCTGTTCAACCTCACCGGCCACGGGTTCCTGGACCTCGGCGCCTACGACGCGTACCTGAGCGGCTCACTCGAGGACTACGACCACCCCGAGGAGGCCATCGCCGCGTCGATAGCGAAGCTGCCGAAGGTGGACTGACAGCACGCTGCGCGGTCGTCATCCCCAGGGATGACATCCATGTGAAACCGACGAGCGCGGCGGGGCTCGACGACCCCGCCGCGCTCGTCTCATGTCCGGTCGAACCGGACGAGCCCACGGTTCGCGGCACCAGCGCCGACGGCCGGCCGGCAACGGCGCCAGGCGGGGGGCGCGGCCCGCGCCCGGGAGTGAGTCCCTGCTTGGAGCCTCCCGGGAATCTGATCCTCTGATCCTCAGAGCTCGCTGAGGATCGGAGGATGTGCGCATGTCAGAGGTTCCGGACACGTACTCCCCGCCCGTCCTGCCGCTCATCCCGGCGCCGCCGGACGGACGTCGGGGGGCCCTCCAGACACGCTGCGCGGACGGCTTCAGCCCACGCGCGCGAAGGCGGCACGCAGCGCCGCCGCGAGGCCGTCCTGCGGGACCGTCGTCCGCGCGACCGCTCGCAGGTCCGAATGGGCATCGCCCACGGCGAGGCCAAGGCCGGCGGCACGCAGCAGCGTGACGTCGTGAAGATCATCGCCGCAGGCAACCGTGCGCGCTGCAGGCACGCCGAGATGGGCGGCGACGAGCCGCAGGCCGTCGCCCTTGTCGGCCCCGGCCGGCAGCACCACGACCACGCCGGGGCGGACGAGCTCGAGGCGCAGACCGGCCGCACGGACGCCCGCGAGCTCCGGCGCGGCCGGCGTGACACGCAGGGGATCGCCGGCGAGGACAAGGCGGGTGACGCCGGCCACGGCCGGGGCAGGCCCGGCAGCCGAAGGAGGCGCCCAACCGGGCGCCGGATCGAACCGCTCGTCGCCGATGTAGAGGCTCACGGCCAGGCCGGCGGCGAGGGCGTCGCGAGCGAGGCCGGCGGCGAGGTCCGGCGGCAGCGTCAGATGCCGGAGCCACTCGCCGCTCATGAAGTCCACCACCAGGGCCCCGTGGTAGGCGACGCAGGCGGCAGGCGCGACGCCCAGCGCGATCGTCGCCTTGAGCGCGCCGTGCAGCGGCCGGCCGGTGGCGGGCACGAGGCTCACCCCGGCTGCGGCGAGGTCCCGCAGGGCGTCGCCGATGCCGGGCCCCGGGCGGTCGTCCGTCCCGAGCACGGTGCCGTCGATGTCGAACGCGAGGATGGCCGGCGAGACGGACCCGGCCGGCGGCATCACAGGAGCGTCACCCCGCGCGCGGCAGGCGGACGGTGAACACCGCGCCGCCGTCCGGGCCGTTCGCGGCCTCGATCTCCCCGCCCTGGGCCTCGACGAGGCCGCGGGCGATGGCGAGGCCCAGACCGACGCCCTGGGTGGCGCGCGCGGACCGGGATCGGTAAAAGCGGTCGAAGACGAACGGCAGGTCGACGGGGTCGATGCCGGTGCCGCTGTCGCGCACGGCGAGCACCGCCCAGCGCTTGCCGGTGATGTCGAAGCCGTGACAGCTCATGTCGTCGGCCTCGTCGGCCGCAGGGCCGTCCCCCTCACCCACGGCGACGTGCACGCGACCGCCCTCGGGCGTGAACTTGAGGGCGTTGTCCAGCAGGTTGCCGACGACCTGCAGCAGGCGGTCGCGGTCGGCCTTCACGGTGATGGGCAGCAGCCGGCTCTCGAGGGTCACGCCCTTGGCCAAGTACGCCGCGTCTGCGCGCGCGACCGCGTCGGCCGCGACCTCGGCCAGGTCGAGCTGCTCGTGCTCGACGTCGAGGTCCTCGCTCTCCAGCTCGTTGAGGTTGCGGAGTGCGCCGAGCAGGCGCCCCAGGCGCTCGACCTCGGCGCCGATCACCCTCAGGTTCTCGGGCGTAGCCGGCAGCACACCGTCCTCGAGCGCCTCGATGCGCGTCTGGATGGTCGCAAGCGGGGTGCGCAGCTCGTGCGACAGGTCGGCGGTCATGTCGCGCCGCCACTGCTCGTCCCGGGCGAGGCGGTCGGCCATGGCGTTGAACGCCGCCGCCAAGGCGCTCACCTCGTCGTTGCCGCGCGGCGCCACGCGCACCCCGAAGTCGCCGGTGGCGACGTCGGCCGCGGCGTCGGTGAGCTCCTCCAGCGGCGCCGTGATGCGTCGGCTCACGAACAGGCTGATGAGGAAGGCGACGACGGCCGCGGCGACGGCCGCGATGATCAGGTTCCGCGTGAGAGCGCTCTGGTAGGCCGACTCAGCCGCCTGCCGCATGCCGACGTTGGAGTAGATCTCGGTCGTTGCAACCTTCTGGCCATTCACCACGACCGGATACGTCTGCAGCTTGAACTGACCGGCACCGTAGCCCGGGGAGGGGGAGCCCGACGGCGTCAGGCCGCCGGCGCCGGCGCCGTTCCCGCTGCCCATCATGCCGCCGCCGTTGCCCATCATGCCGCGGCCGTAGTGCCGGCCCTGCACGGTGAACTGCAGCTGGCCGTCAAGCGAGTAGACGGCCACATCCACGTTGTTGTCCATGGCGACGCGGCTGAGCGTGTACACGGCGTTGGCGTCCCAGCCATCCGGGGCGGTGTAGGTCTGCGCCAGCGCACGGACCACCGCCTGGTTGCGCGCGCCCTGGACCTGGTTCAGGTAGGCGTCGAACCGCTGCCCGCCGACCACGAAGACGATGACCGCGACGATGACGATGGCCACCACGGCCACGAGTGCATGCGTGAGCGCGAGGCGGAGTCGCAACCCGCGCCTCACTTCTGGTCCTCCGCAAAGCAGTAGCCGCGGCCGTAGACGGTCTGGACGAGCTCGGGCCGGCGTGCGTCCTCCCCGAGCTTGTGCCGCAGGTTCTTGACGTGCGCGTCGATGGTGCGCTCGTAGCCCTCGTACTCGTAGCCCTGCACCTTCTCGACCAGCTCGAAGCGCGTGTACACGCGGCCGGGAAAGCGCGCCAGCGTCTGCAGCAGGCGGAACTCGGACTCGGTGAGCTCGACGGGCGCACCGTCAAGGGTGACGCGCCGGCGCGCGGTGTCGACCACCAGGCGCCCGCCGGCCCGCTCGAGCACGTCGGCCTGCGGCGTCTCGTCGCTGCGCGCCCGCCGCAGGAGGGCGCGCACGCGCGCCGTGAGCTCGCGCGGGCTGAAGGGCTTGGTGAGGTAGTCGTCGGCGCCCAGTTCGAGGCCTTTCACAAGGTCCTCCTCGGCATCGCGCGCCGTGAGCATGATGATGGGCACGTCCGAGCCCGCGCGGATACGCCGGCACACGTCTTCTCCGGAGATGCCGGGAAGGTTGAGGTCGAGCACGACGAGGTCCGGGCGCCGGCGGTCGAAGTCCTCCAGGCCGTCCTCGCCCGACGCCGCCCACGAGACCATGTGGCCCTCGCGCTCGAGGTAGCTCTGCACCACCTCGGCGATGTGAGCCTCGTCCTCCACGACGAGGATGCGTACCGGGGGAGCCATGCCGACCATTCTACCCCGGTCTGATAGGATGCACGGCACGCCCAAGGAGGTCACCCTGCCCAACCTCAAGGTGTACAGAGCCGCCTGGGTCGTCGCGTTCATCCTCATCGTCGTCTGTCTCTTCACGCTGGGCAGTGCCGACATCCCGAAGCTGAGCTCCGAGCCGGTGTCGTTCGACGGCGAGCAGGCGGCGGCCGACCTGCGCACCATCGTCACCGACTACCCCGAGCGCGTGGCGGGCACCGACCCCGACAACCGCCTCGCCCTGTGGGTGATGCAGCAGTTCAAGCAGATGGGCCTTGAGACGCACCTCGACAGCTTCCCGGCCACCATCAACGGCAGAGACGTGGCCCTGCAGAACGTATGGGCCGTCTCGCGCGGTCAGGGCCCGGGGACGGTGGTCGTCATCGCCAACCGCGACGTCCCGGCCGTGGCCACGCAGGGCGCCAACGACAACGCCTCCGGGGTCGCCGCCATGCTGGCCCTGGCGCGCGCCTTCACGGTGACCGCCCATGAGCGCACGTTCATCTACCTCTGCACCAGCGGCGACGCCTACGGCGGCCTCGGCGCCCGGCGCTTCGTGGAGGACCACGGCGTGGAGAACGTGTACGGCGCCATCGCCCTGCGCGAGGTCGCGACCCGCGACCCCGACGGCATCAGGCTCGACGGCTGGAGCTCCGCCCCGAAGACGGCGCCGCCATGGCTGTGGCAGCTGGCCTCGCCGGCGGGCCGCGTGTACGCCAACCTGCAGGCGCTCCAGCCCACCGTCGCCGGCCAGATCGTGCGGCTGGCTGTACCCACAAGCTCGGGGAGCCAGGGCCCCTTCGTCGCCGCAGGCGCCCCGGCCATCACCATCTCGGCCGCCGGCGAGCGCGTCCCGCCGCAGCAGGACACCCTCGCCAACGTGTCGACGGAGACGCTCACCAAGATGGGCACCGTGGCGCAGGGCATGGTGATGGCCATCGACCAGTCCTCCATGCCCGGCCCGCGGAGCGGCGGCACCATCTTCCTCACCCACACGCGCACCCTGCCGGGTGGCTCCCTCGCGCTGATGCTGGCGGCGTGCCTGCTGCCCCTGCTGGGAGTCACCATCGACCTGTTCGCTCACATCCGCCGGGCCCGCGTCGCGCTGCGGCCGGCGTGGATCCGCAGCGGCCTGCACTACGCCCCGTGGCTGGTGCTGCTGGCCATCGTGTACCTGGCGAACCTCGTCGGCCAGCTGCCCAAGAGCCCGGGGGCGGTGATCCCGCCTGACTCGCACCTCGCCCTGAATCCCCGCTACCTGCGCGTGGCCATCCTCGTGACGCTCCTCGTGCTGGCGTACGTGTACGCGGTCGCCGTGGAGCGACGCCTGCGCCGCCGCGTGCGCACCGACCCGCGAGCCATCATCTTCGTGGCGCACGCCATCCTGCTGCTCATCGCCCTCGTCATCTTGCTCGTGGACCCCTACGCGGTGCTGGTGGTCCTCCCGGCGGCCGCCCTGTGGCCGCTCGCACGCCCCGGGGGGTGGATGCGGTCGATCCTGCCCGCCTACCTGGGACTGGTGATGATCCCCATCGTGCTCGTCTACTACGCGACCCTGCTGGGACTCGGCTTGAAGGTGTGGTGGTACTTCTTCCTGCTGCTGGAGAACCGCACGATCTCGGCCGGGACCGTGCTGGTGCTCCTGCTGTTCGTGGCCACGGCCGGCGTGCTGGCCCACGCCCTGCATCAGCGGGGGCTCGCGCCCGGCGCCCTCAGCTGGCCCGCCGTCGACCGGCGCGGCCCCGACCGCATGAGCGACGACGAGTGGGCCGCGCAGCTGACCACCGAGCCGCGGCCGCCGCGCCGCAGGCGTCCGGCGGCCGCGCGGCCGCGCCGGCGGCCGCCGCCCGGCGGCGGCTCGCGGAGCTGAGCCGCCTGCCCCGGCGCCGGACCGGGCGCCGCAAGGCCGGCGGCACGGAGTCCCGGGAAGACGAAGGGGGCGGGCGCCCGACGGCGCCCGCCCCCTTCGTCAGGCCTCGTCTGGGCCGCAGCCGTCAGTACTCTTCCTGCGAGAGCGACTCGTCGATGGTGCTCTCCACCTCGCCGTCCAGCTTGATGTCGTCGTGGCGCGGCAGGGACGCTTCGTCGTCGCGGCCGAGCAGCGCGGCCTCACCGCTCATCATCGCGTCGAAGGCCTTCGCCTTGAGGCGCGCGCGCGTCTCCTCGATGCGGCGACGCATCTCCGCCTGATCGATGGAGCCCGTCTCCCTGGGAGACGGCGGCGCCGGCTCTGCCGCCGCGGGCTCTTCGACGGGCTCGGGGGCCACCGCCAGGGGCACGGGCTCAGGGGCGGGCGGTTCACTGACCGCAGCCACGGGCTCCGCTGCGACGACCGGCTCAGGCGCGGGCTCCGGCGCGACGACCGACTCGGGCGCGGACTCGGGGGCGGGCGGTTCGGTGACTGCAACCACGGGCTCCGCTGCGACGACCGGCGCCGGCGGGACCAGCGGCTGGGGCACGACGACAGCCGGCTCCACCGCTGCCTCGGCAAAGGCCGGAGTGGCCACAGAACCGGCAGCGGGCTGCTCGGAGACCGCAGCGGCGGCCTCGGCCGTGAGCGGCTCCTCGACGGCCGGCGGCTCAGCCCAACCGCCCGGTTCCTCGGCCCGAAGCGGGGCCTCGCCCCAGGCCGGCGCGGCCGGCGCCCCGGCACCCCACACCGGCTCGGTCGTCTCGGGGGGCTCGGCGGACCACACCGCCTGCTCCTCGACGACCGGCGCCTCAACGGGCTCCGCGACGAGCGGCGCCTCGACGACCGCGGCCTCCTCGACGACCGGAGTCTCCTCGACGACCTCTGCAGCGGCTGGCGCGGCCTCGATCACCGTGGCGTCGAGCGCCGTCGGTTCCGGCACGGGAGCGGGCTCGGGTTCCGCGACGAGCACCGGCTCCGGCATGTACACCGCGGGTTCATCCTCAGGCGCGTACGCGCCAGGTCCTCCCGCGGGCTGATATGCCGCGGGCTCCTCTTCGGCCGCGGCGGCAGACGGCTCGGCGCCGGCCACCGGCAGTTCGGGCCCAGCCACCACGTCGTAGGCGACCTCGACGGCGGGTGCGTCCACAGCCAAGGTCGGCTCGACCTCGCCCGCTTCGACGGGCTCGGCTGCTGCCTGCTCGAGCTGCTCCTCTTCGCGCCACATGTCCCAGGCCCGAGGCGCCTCGGGCTGCTCGTCGAGCACTTGCGCCTCCGCGATCGAACCGGGCGACGCGGCTGCGCCCTCCTCGGCGGCCTGGCCTGCGTCGTCGGACGACGGCCAGACCAGGAGCGGCTCCGAGGCGGCCTCGGCGACGGGCTCGCGCGGAGGCTCCTCCGCGACCGTCTCCTCGGCCACCGCGAGGTCGCCGGAGACTTCGGCTGTGGTCTCTTCGACGACGGTCTCTTCGACGACGACCTCCTCGAACACGTACGAGTCGCCGCCGAGCGCGTCGGCGATGAGGTCGGCGTCTGCGGGGCCGGCCTCGCCGATGTCCCCGGTCAGCGAGGCGTCGCCGAACGGCTCGGCGAGCGAGGTCTCGATCTCGGCGCGCGTGGCTTCGATGCGCGCGCGCAGATCGTCCGGCCCCACCTCAGGAGCCGGCTCCTCGAAGGCCACGGCTTCGTCCGCCACCGCAGGCTCCTCCACGACCACGGTGTCCTCCTGCACCACTGTCTCCTCGAGCACCTCGCCTTCGGGAGTGAGGATCCGCTCTTCTACACTCAGGATGTCCTCGACCACCCCTTCGTCGGTGATGACGCGGTCCTCACGGACGACCGTCTCCTCTATGACGACCGCCTCGGCAACGGCCTCAGGCTCGGCGACGCTCTCCGGCTCGGCGACGATCTGCGGCTCCGGCTCCGGCTCGGCCGCCAGCGCCGGCTCGGCCTCCGGCTCGGCGACGCTCTCCGGCTTCTGCGCAAACGCTGCCACGACCACCG
>Ga0172371_10008204_pt1 | contig 14669 bp, 12 predicted proteins | sample Lak12m_FD_114543 | JGI IMG/M metagenome (GOLD analysis project Ga0172371, IMG submission 114543) | Freshwater microbial communities from Kabuno Bay, South-Kivu, Congo - kab_022012_12m | ecosystem: Environmental > Aquatic > Freshwater > Lake | place: Democratic Republic of the Congo: South-Kivu... | reverse complement strand
TTTCCGGCGCTGGCGGGATTTTGGCTTTGATAAGCGTGTTTTTGCCATGGTACTCGGACTTGGATAAATTCAAAACCGGCAATGAATTTCTTGGAATTTCCGGGCCTCTTTATCTCGTCGGGATACTGGTTTTGGCTCTATCCGTTATGTCCATCTGGATTGTCGGGATGAAAGCTTTTGAAAAAAAACTACCGCGAATGCCCGTTGAAGAGCCGTATCTGTTTATTCTTTCCGGGTGTGCTTCGCTTTTTCTGCTCCTTTTGACAAGCAGTGTTTATTTTCATTCGAAATTTGGAGTTAATATCATGCAAAAAGAGGTTGGCGTTGGGATGGCTCTTTGCATTATCGGGTCTATCTTGGTGCTCACCGGCGGGATCACGCAAAACAGGAGAAAACAGGTTTCGTTTGATGTCGAGGGAAAGCTTGAGCAGTTGATTGATGTAGACGCCCAATCAAGACAAAAACATGGGATTAACGAGAGTACTTCCGCGCAGGTTCAAAGCTGCGACTTCGTCGGGGGGGGACGGGGCGTTCAGGATGTTAAAGAAATTATTGAGCAAGTTCAGGTAAACATAGAATCTAAAAATTAAAATTATGACGGAGAATAAAAGTCCCATCGTTTTTTACTGCAAAGACTGTGGAAAAATCGTTGACGCTTCGAAGTTCGGGAAAAGGTATGTGTATACTTGCAAGATCTGCGGAACCAAAAATGTGGCTTTTGGGACCGAGAAAAGTATAAAAAGCTTTTTTAGAATACCGGAGGAAAAGGAGGAGACTCCGGTTCCCGCGGAAAAGAAAACCGCTGAAAAACCGACGGAATCGCCCGTGCCGGCGGAAAAGAAACAGGATTCGGCAACAAAATCTTAGTTTCTGCAAGACGGACGCGTAAAATGTTAGAAGAATGTTAGAAAAATGTCAGAATTGGGGGATATGTTTTTTGCATGAAAAAAGATTTTTTAACTTTGAGTTCGCCCGAATATCCCGATTTATTGCGGCACGTGCATAACCCGCCGAGGAAGTTGTTTTATCGCGGGGAGGTTGGGATTTTTGATGGGATTTGTGTCGCTTTTGTTGGGACGAGAAAATTTACTCCTTATGGGGAAATTGTCGTTGACGCTTTGATTTCGGATTTGTCGCTTTGCGATGTTGTCATTGTTTCCGGGCTGGCGCGAGGGATTGATACTTTGGCGCATCGCGCGGCGATGAAGTATGGGCTTAAAACCGCCGCTGTACTTGGAACCGGAGTCGGGAATATTTATCCCGCGGAGAATATTGGGCTTGCCGATGAGATTGTCGCAAAAGGCGGGTGTATTTTGAGCGAGTATCCGGATAATTCGCCTGTGAAAAATTATAATTTTCCGATGAGGAATCGGATTATTGCCGGACTGTGTGTTGCCACTGTCGTTATTGAGGCTCCGATCAGTTCCGGCGCTTTGATAACCGCAAAAGTTGCGATTGATGAGGGGCGCGATGTTTTTGCGGTGCCCGGAGATATTGACCGACCGCAGTCGGTCGGGTGCAATAATTTGATAAAAAGTTCCGAGGCTAAACCTTGTTTGAGCGGGACGGATATAATTGCCGAGCTTCAAATCCAACCGTCTTTCATTCGTGAAAAAGTTGAGAAAAAAGTTTTTAAAAAAGAAGTTTTTATATCTGATAAAGAGGCTCGGAAGGTTTTTGATGTTCTTTCTTGCACTCGTCCTTGCAGTACCGAGCAGGTTATGGGATTGAGCAAGCTGAATTTAAGGGATGTGCAAAAAGCCCTATCATTTCTTGAGTTAAATTCGTACGTTCACTCAACTCTCGGCGGGCTTTATTTGAAAAAGAAATTATAGTAATATCCCCGTATGAAGTTTTTTAAGGTAAAAACTCCGCACATAAACAGGGAAGGAATGGTGTTTTCGTGGGCGAGTTTGTTTTTTGGATTTGGGCTGGCCGTGCTTTTGCCGATTCTCCCGAATTTTATAAAAACAATTGTGGATAACGACGCGTATGTCGGGTATTTTTATTCGTCGATGTCGATCGCGATGCTTCTTGCCGGGATTCTTTCCGCTTATCTTTTTAAAAAGTTTTCGAGGATTTCAGTTTTGACCGCGTTTTTTATTGTCGGCGCGCTGGCCGTTATGCTTCTCGTTTTCGCGACAAGGTTTTATCACGTTTTCTTTTTGGAATTTGTGAGAATTTTTTCTGCGCTTTTGATTACGATTTCATTGTCGCTTATGGTGCGTGATTTTACTGCTGAAAAAAATCTTGGGCAGACTGAGGGTGTGTTTTTCGTATTCAATAATATCGGTTGGTTTTTGGGGCCAGTGGTTGGTGGAATAGTCGGAAGGTATTGTGGATTTGAACCTGTTTTTGTCATTTCCGGCGTTTTCTTTTTAATCTCTCTCGGGTATTTGCTTCATCAAAATTTGGTAAAAAAACATCCATCTCTTTCTCTGCCGAAATATGAGCCCAAAAAGATTATTAAAAAAAATCGTTTCGTGAGATTTTTTGGTGATAAAGGGCGTGTTTCCGCTTATGTCGTTCATTTGGTATTTTTGGCTTGGCTCGCGTTCAAATCGGTCGTTGTCCCCCTTTATATCACTGAGCAGGGATACGGAACGGATCTTGCCGGACTTGTTATTTCGCTTTCGATTTTGCCGTTTGTTTTGTTTGAAATGCCGGTTGGTAAATACGCTGATAAGCATGGGGTGAAAAATCCTATCGTCAGCGGTTTTGCGATTATTGCGATGTGTCTTTTTGCGGTGAAAATTTCTCCATTATTTTTTGTTGACGCGTTGTTTTTGATTCTTGTCAGTATTGGGAGTTCGTTTATTGAGCCGTTGTGCGACGTGTTCTTTTTTAAACACGTTTCAAAAGAGGAAGAGAATGATTTTTATGGAATATATAGAACCGCGGATCCGATCGGAAAATTTTTGGGACCTTTGATTTTTTCCGTATCGTTAATGTTCGTCCCGTTTGATTGGGTGTTTGTTGTCGCGGGAGGAATATTTTTTGCGGCGGGGGTGCTGGCGCTGAGGATAAGGGATTAGGGCTGCGGGCTCATCGTGAAAACTCGAGCAGGCTCGGGTTTTCACTCCCCAGAAATCGTAACTTCGCTTTGGACTTCTTCAAAGGTTGTGAGGCCCAATGCGACTTTGCGCATACCGTCTTCTTTCATTGTGATGAAGCCTTTTCTGCGTGCGAGTTCTTTGATTTTTGCCGCGGAAGCTCGGGATAAAATAAGCTCGCGGAGGGAATCGTCAACTGTGAGTATTTCCACAATTACCAAACGGCCGGTGTAGCCGGTGTGGCTGCATTCTTCGCATCCTTGCGCGTGATAAACTTGCGCGGGAATTTGAGGAACTTTTTTTGGATCATATTTTTTTAATTCTTCAAACGCTTGTTCGAAAATTTTCTTTTCTTCTTCTGTTATCGCTTCCAATTTCCCGCATTTTTTGCAGACTCGTCTGACCAAACGCTGTGCGATAATCGTGTCCAATGACGGCGCGACCACGAATGGTTCGAGGCCCATATTTATCAAACGTGGAATACTTTCGACCGCGCTGTTTGTGTGCAAAGTGGAAAGCAAAACGTGGCCGGTCAACGCCGCTTGCGCGCACGTGGAAGCCGTTTCTAAATCACGCACCTCACCGATCATCACGATATCAGGGTCTTGGCGGAGGATCGCTTTTAGTCCATCCGAAAAGTTATATGTCCCCTTTTCATTTACCTGACTTTGGACAAGGCCGTCTATGTGGTATTCGATAGGATTTTCGAGTGTGATTATTTTTTTATCCGGCGTGTTAAATCCGCTCAAAAGCGAATAAAGAGTTGTTGTTTTTCCCGAGCCGGTCGGTCCTGTGACCAGGATCATTCCGTGTGAAAGCTCAAGGAGTTTTTTCATTTTTTCGAGGTGCTCGCCGTCAAAACCAAGCTCTTCGAATGAGCTGAATTTCTTTCCGCTGTCAAGTAGACGGCAGACAATCGACTCGGAAGTTTCCGTCGGAATTACTGAAACTCTCACGTCGATTTTGCGGTCGTTGTAGTTAAAATTATAACGGCCGTCTTGAGGAATATCCGAGATATTGAGCTTCATTTTCGTTTGATATTTTATCTGGCCGAGAATGTTTACGTAGACCTGCGGTTTGATTGAAAGGACTTTGTACAAAACTCCATCGATGCGGAATCTAATATCAACATTTTCTTTCGCCGGTTCGTAGTGAATGTCGGAAGCTTTTGTTTTCATCGCGCCGATGTTGATCAAATTCACCGCTTCTTCCGCCGTGACTTCCGGAATTTTCTTTTCAACTTCTTTGAGCTCTTGAATTTCTTTTTCGTATGTTTTTAAAGTTTTTTCCGCGACCGTTTCGACGATTTCTTTTTTCTTATATTTTTGTTCGAGTTTGTATTTTGAAATCACTTCGATGATTCCGCTGTTTGAGGCGAGATTTACATTGAGCAAATAACCTTGGTCTTTTAACGCGTTTAGGACTTTTTTTATTTGTTCGTTTTCCGGGTCTTGTACTGCGACTCTGAGTTTGTTGCCGAGCTTGTAGAAACAGATTATTTTTGCTTTTTCGGAGTCTTCAAATGGAATTAATTTTAGATAATCCGGGTTGATCGGCATTTTGCCGATATTGATGTATGAAAGATTTTTTTGTTTTGCTTTTTCGAGAGTGTCTTTTTCTTCAAAATCACGGTTGATGCCTGTGAGGACGACTTCGGTTTCTTTGTTGAGGGTCGGGGAGATTGATTCGGCGGAGGTTCGTGTTGCCGGGTTGGCTGAGGAGGCTTGGGTTGCGGAAGCCGCAGAGGCGGGAGAGGCCGCGGAGGTTTTTTCTTGAGATTGGGCGGCTTGAAGTTGAGACGATTTTTCATCTGTTTTTTTCGCTCCCTTTTTTGAAGGGTCTACGTAAAGCTGTTCGTCTTTTTGTGAATCGTCTTGAGCAGGCATTTTTACTGATTAAGTTATCTTGATATTCTATCATAAAAACGGTGTTTCTTGAAGACGGTGGAGGTTGCGTAGACAAGGGGTTGTGTTGTGGTTTTTTGGGGTGTGGGAATGGGGCGGACAATGGGTTGGGTTGCGATTTCTTGGATTGGAATTGGGAGGATGAGGGGTAGGGGGGGTGTTTGGGGATGGTTTTTTGATTGTGACATCGCGGGATTGAAGGGAGGGGAAATAAAGTTATTGCTTCCTGGGGCAAGTTGGTCAAAATCTGCGCGGATAGATTTTGAGATTGGCAAATGTTATTAGAACATAAAAAGACTAAGCATGTGCGGCTCCCCGGGGAGGAAAAAGTATTGTGCAAATATATCGGGCAATAATTGTCTTGCTTTGTGAATTTCTCCCTGGGGAGAAATTGATCTTTGGGCGATATTGTTGTTTGGTAGACTGTGCTGGGACGAAATGATAGACCTTCTTTGTGTTAAAATTGCGGCGATTAGAGTGGCAATCAGATTCTTATGTAAAGATTAGAGTCTGAAGGTATTAATTTATTCATTTTTTACTATCCTCCAAATTCTTCATTAGCAATTGCTTCTATTTTTGCAATTTCAGCTAGATACGATGGATCTTCTTCAAGATCTTGCAACGTGGCAACCCTACCATTGTAAACAAGGTTTTCTTCTATTACATCAACTTTGCCTTTTTCTAGAAGTTCACAAACGAGAAAGTGGACTTCTTGAGCTATTTCTCCTGTAACGAAAGGTTTTATTCCGTCTTCGTAACTTCGTTGTGGATAATATCCGGCTCTTCCAGGAATAGTATATGTGGCATTTTCTGTTCGGGCTTTAATTTCTTCTTCTGGCGCCATACCTTTAAAATTACGTTTTTCTTTCATTCCTAGCTCTCTTGCGGCCTCTAATTGCATATCAATGGAAGCTTTTTGTATCACTTTTCTGACTCTATCAAGAACTTGTTCTAGTCGTGCAAAAATTTCTTTACTTACACGGAGTGGGGAAAGTGCTTTTCTTAAAGCTTCACGGGTTTGCGCGATTTGTTGTTCCGGAGATAGTTGTCCTGTGACGTCCTGTTCTTTGTCAGCTTCTTCACTGAGATCCACGTACTCTCCAATCTCGTCTTGCTTCAGATACTGATCGGATCCGTGCGCCCAGCAATCAAAGCGTTCTGGTGGGTATCCGACAAAATCCATAAGAGCATTTCTTGCATCCCTGTTATCGAGTAAATGATTCGTTATAGACCTGTCAAATGTTTGTACATCAGATTGGTTTGGTTCTCCCATAATTTTTTCGAGTTAATAAAAAGGGACTGATTGTACTAAGAATCAGGAAAAAACACAATAGATCGTAGTCATGCAAAACAACTCGCTGTGCGCTCCCTACCCGAACTGTTTCATTGCTTCGATGATCTTGCCTGCGGCTTCTTCCGAGATACCGTCGATCTGAATCAAATCTTTTACAGATAGGCCTTTTAGTTGTTCGATTAAAGTCAGGTTTGCGGCTTTTAATTTTGCTTCGACTTCCGGGTCGAGTTTCAATAATTCTACTGTGAGCGCTTTCTTTTCTTCTTCCGTTTTTTCTACTTTTTCGACAGGTTTGCCGCCCGGCAATTCACCGATATCCATGATGTCAATTTCCCAACCTGTGAGAATTGAAGCAAGTCTTACGTTTTGGCCGTTTTTGCCGATTGCGAGAGGACGTTGATCCGGCTCAACATAAACTTTTGCGGTTTTTATCTTTTCGTCGAGGACGATTTTTGCCGTTTTTGCCGGAGCAAGCGCCGCTTTGATATATTCTTCGTTGTTTTCCGACCACTCGATGATATCAATTCTTTCGCCGTTTAATTCTTCCATTACGTTTTGGACGCGGACACCTTTTTGGCCGACGCATGAACCGATTGGATCGATTTTTTCATCGTCCGAATGGACTGCTACTTTGCAGCGGATTCCCGGTTCGCGGGCGATTGATTTTACCTGCACGACTCCTGAGCGCACCTCGGGGATTTCGAGTTCGAGAAGTTTTCTTACCAAATTCGGGTGAGTTCGTGAGATCAAAAGTTGTGGTCCTTTCGTGGTTTTTACCACTTTGTCCAAGTACAATTTTATTCTTTGGCTTGAGTAATATTTTTCGTTTGGAATTTGTTCCTGCATCGGAAGCATCGCCGTGATTTTGTTGTCCAAATTCACATAAACCATTGTGCCGTCCACCCTGTGAACAATCGCGTTGATCATTTCGTTTTCTCTGTCTTTGAAAAGTTCGTACATCATGTCGCGCTCAGCCTCTTGGATTCTCTGGATGATCACTTGTTTTGCTGATTGGGCTGCGATTCTTCCGTATTCCGCAGGGGTTACGTCGATGCGGATTTCTTTGTCCATTTCCGCTTTTTTGTCGTATTTTTTTGCGTCCGCGAGTGTGATTTCCGTGTCTTCAATTTCAACTTTTTTCACGACTTTTTTGACGACATACACGGTCGCCAAACCTGATTTTTCGTCGAGATCGACGTCTATAATTTGGTCTTTGCTGCCGTAGTCTTTTCGGTATGCCGCGCGGATTGCCGCTTTTATTGTTTCAATTACGCTATCGCGAGGAATATTTTTTTCGTCGCAAAGCTGGTTGATGGCTGCCAAAAATTGGGTTTGCATAAGTATATTGGTTAGAGATATTTTTAGGGCTCGTTGGGCTCATCCTGCAAACTCGAGAGCTCAAAGGCTCATAAGCTCCGACTTTCGTCGGAGTGGGGTTTGCAGTTGAGTTTTAAAAAAGAACAGAATCAAATTTATGATCCTGTCTATAATTAAATCCTAACTGTGCCTATTGTACCAGCGATCTACGGCTTTGTAAATAGCATCGATTTTGAATCCTCGAGAGGCGAGAAAGCGGAGAGCTTTTTCTTTTTGCTTACGGAGGTCGTCCTGGGCGTGCGGTTGGATATGGTTTTGGTCGTCGATTTGATCGCACGTTTCGGAGAGCTGCTGTGAGTATCTTTTAAATTTTTTTAAAAGGGCTTCGAAGGCGATTTCTTCTTCGTTTATTTCACTTTCCTCGACTATTCTTGCGGCGAGGTCTGGGTGGATACCTTTGTTTTTTAGGTCTCTTTTTAGGAGAAATTTGCCGCGGGGACGAGAGGAAATGCGGCTTTCTATAAAGTCTTTTGTGTAGGCGGTATCGTCGAGATATTTTAATTCTTTGAGGCGGGAGAGGACTTGCTTGAGGTCGGGTTCGAAGTCTTTAGAACTCGGGGTACGTCCTGCAAGCTCGGACAGGTCCGGGCTTGCAGTCTCTAGGCCGACCCCGCCTGGGAGTTGTAGAGAGGCGGGATCGGATTTTAATTTTTTTTCTAGGTGTAAAATAAGTTTTTTCTTCAATCCAAGGACTGTGTAGCGGCGCTTTGAGATAAGGGAAAGCGCTTTTGTGAGAAGAAGAGAATAAATTTTGGATTGGGTGTCCATGTTATTACTCAAGAATATTGTGACTCGAGGATTCGGGCGTAGTGAGAAAATTTTGTTTTGTTGAAACTCTTCTGCCGGTTTCTTTTTCTAAATTTTTTCTTGCGTCTCCGGCTATGGTTCCTCCTTTTTGCGCTGCTGTCTTATTTTCATCAAAGCCCTGAGTATCTTTACTTTTTGCAATTTCTGTTGTTGATGCTTCTCCGAGCATTGTAAATACAAGCTCTAAATTATTCATGTGGTCGCGTAAGTTTTCTCTTTCCAACCCTTTGAATTTTCGATACTTGCTTGGGGTCATCCCAAATGTTGCTTTTGAAATTTCTGCTGTCAAAATCGCATATTCTTTTCCTTCTTTTACGCCCCGTTCGTTCCATTCATCCGTTAAATCTTCTCTAATTTCGATTCCCCTCATTCTTCTTTCTATCCATCCGTTTGAATATCCTTTGGCCTTGTAGATTGCTCGAGCTCTTTTTGCGGCTAGTTCCGGGTCTTCTATTTCCTGCACTCGTTCGTAACCGACTCTGGCTAACCAGCGTTTAAAAGGTTCGGCTTTGGGGGAAGGGATGGATTGGATAATTCGGAAGATGCCTTCGGTGTTGGCGCAGTCGGTTTCGTATTCCTTGCCATCAGACGATGTTAATTTCAGTTGTCGACAAATTGTCGACAACTCAATACCGTCTTCACTTTTCACACGGACTTTCATTCTATACCAATAATCTCTGGCTTTCACGCTGTCTGTAAGCGCTTCAATAACATCTATCACTGAGAACCACCATTCATTCTCATAAAGAATTTTGCGAATTTCTTTTTTTTGAAAGATGGCGATTCTTGTTGGTACGTTTTGTTTGGGCATGGTTTTTGTTTTTAATTTATAGTTTTATTGCACGTAACCTTCTTCCACTTTATCGCTCGGGATAGACACTTCTAATTCGCAGTCTGCGACCTCAAAAGAACCTTTTTTGTTCCCCCACATTTGCATTATAAGTTTCCCGCTTTCTTCTGTTAAGACAAAGTACGTTCCTCTTCTTGCGAACATTCCTTCCGTCATTGGGTTTGCGGATTCCGGAATTTGGTCGTCGTCTATTTCTGTTAGAACAGTGCCTCTGTCTGTTGATGTTAAATAATAACTTTTTGCTAACACTATGGTTCTTTCTTTTGGAATCTGGCTAGTTTTGAGTAATGTTGGCGACACATGCTCGGCCGTGATTGGTGAAGGGACTAGGCTTCCTCTAAATCTTAGAGAAGTTGGAGTATCTTCTTCAGCTGTTACTGTCATCCCCGACCCCTCGTGAATATCTTGAGCCATGCGTATAATGGCTGTGACGCCTCCTCTTACTTTTAACATTGCGAAGGCTGCTTCTGGAGATCTCCTCAGAGTGTCCACTATTCTGGCTACTTCAACCGGTAAAATTTCGTGTGGTAAGACCAGGAGATGTTCCCCCGCGTCCGCAGTTTTTTCTCCTCCGATACTAAACTCTTTTTGTAATTGATAAAGAACTCCTGGTGGAACATCTTCAAGGCGCGCACCTGTCAGATTTTGTTGTGGCATGTTTTAGTTGTTAAAGGAGGTCAGTTTAGCATTGCAGTCCTTATTCCGCAATCTCCCCGGTCTCATTATCTACGCTTTGCACAGCGGTGACTTCTTCGACGGCGATCATTTTTTTGTATTCGGCGCGGATTTCTTTTTCTAGTTCTTTGGCGACTTTTTTGTTCTTCAATAAGAAATCTTTTGCGTTTTCGCGGCCTTGGCCAAGCTTGAGATCTTTGAACGTGTAGAATGCGCCGGATTTGCGGGTGATGTTGTATTTTTGAGAGAGGTCGACCAATTCGCCTTCGAGAGAAATGCCTTTGTCGAACATGATGTCGTATTCTGCGGTTTTGAATGGAGCGGCGATTTTATTTTTTACAACTTTGACTCTTACGTGATTGCCGATTAAGTTTTTGTCTTTGCCTATTGGGTCGGCGCCTTCGATTTTGCCCGCGCTGCGGATGTCCATTCGGACAGAAGCGTAGAATTTGAGAGCTTGGCCGCCTGTGGTTGTTTCCGGATTGCCGAACATTATTCCGATTTTCATCCTTATTTGATTCAAGAAAATGACTGTGGTTCGTGATTTGCTAACTGCAGCTGTAAGTTTTCTTAAAGCCTGACTCATTAATCTAGCCTGCAAGCCCATGTGTGAATCGCCCATGTCGCCTTCGATTTCGGCGCGTGGAGTAAGAGCGGCAACGGAATCAACAACTATTACGTCTATTGCGTTGCTGCGTACAAGAGCCTCTACTATATCGAGGGCCTGTTCGCCGCTGTCTGGCTGAGAAAGAAGAAGATTACCAATATCAACTCCAATTCTTCGAGCATAAAGTGGATCAAGCGCGTGCTCTGCGTCTACAAATGCGCATGTGCCGCCTGACCTTTGAGCCTCTGCAATTACGTGGAGGCTAAGAGTTGTTTTGCCGGAACTTTCCGGACCGAAAATCTCTACAACTCTGCCGCGTGGGACTCCACCACCCAATGCAAGATCAAGTGAAAGTGAGCCGGTGGAAATTGTTTCGATAATCGCTTTGTCGGCTTCGCCAAGTTTCATTATTGAACCTTTCCCAAAGTTCTTTTCTATTTGAGCTAACGCGAGCTCCAGGGATTTCTTTTTTTCGTCTTGAGACATTTTTATGAGGTTAAAAATTTGTTTTCGCGAGCAGTATAGGTGAGCAGGCGCTCACCGTCAAGTAATTTTTAAAGATTTTTCGAAAAATCATGTTCAAGCATAACATTCAAACCTTACATTTTTCTTAAATTTTTCTTAATTAATTCTTAAATTTTCCTTAAATTTTTCTTAAATTATTTTGCCGATTTGGAGTGCGTCGTAGCCCGCGTTCTTTATTATTTCGAGTGTTTTCTCCTGTTCTTTTGGGTCGACTACTATGATCATTCCAATGCCGAGGTTCCAAGTATTTTCCGCCTCTTCTTTGCTTACACTCCCGAGTTCGATTATTTTTTGCATTTCTTCGGTTGGAGGAGGAAGCGCTGAGATATCCGCTTTTGAACCTGTGCGATCGAGGATTCTGCAAATGTTTCCTGGAATTCCGCCGCCGGTGATGTGCGCGACGCCTTTTAACTGCACTTGCGGTTTTTCACCGTAACGGCCGTGCAAAGCCATAATCGCGTTGTGATAAACAATCGATGGAGTGAGGACAACTTCGCCCCAAGTTTTATTTTCATTGTATTTTGCTTCGACCCATTTTGCGCCAAATTTTTCTTTTAAAATAAAACGCACGAGCGACATTCCATTTGAGCGAAAACCCGGAGATTTGAATCCTATAATTGTGTCGCCGGATTTTACGTGTTCGCTTGTGATTCTTTTGTCTTTTCCTAAAACTCCAACTGCGGACGCGTTCCAAACATAACCGTTTAACGCGCTTGAAAGTTCCGCGATTTCACCGCCGACGACAGCTACTTTTTGCTCAAGACAAGCCTTTTCTAAGCCTGCCATCATTTCGTCAATTTTCTTTGTTTCCACTTTGTCAGCATCGATCGTGTTTGTGATTGCGACGCATTCCGCGCCCGCGCACGCCGCGTCATCCGCAACCATCGCTAGGAGATCATAGCCAAGCGTATCATATTTATTCATCAATTCCGCGACTTCCATTTTTGTGCCGACTCCATCGTCGTTTGCGACTATGTAAAAACCTCCCATATCGACTGCGCCCGTGAAGCCCCAATCATCTATTAAAGGTTCCGCCATCATTCCTTTTCTTCCAATGAAAGTTTTTTTCGCGTGAGCGTATGCTATTTCGGAGGCTTTATCGCCGGTTTCGACATTGACTCCGGATTGAGAATAGGTTGTCATATTGTTGTTATTTTAAGGTTAAAATTTTAATGGCCGCGGGCTCGTTGCGCGGATTTTAGTCCGCGCTTGCTGCGGGCTCAAGGGACGCCTGCGGCGTCTGCTCGGTCGCTCACCAGCGCTCCCCTCTTCAACGTTATAACTCTTTTATTTATCTGATTTACAATTTCCTTGTTGTGGCTGGCGAGGATTATTGTCGTGCCTTCGCGGTTAATTTTCAAAAGAAGTTCGACAATTTGCCTTGCGTTTTCTTCGTCTAAGTTGCCTGTTGGCTCATCCGCGATCAGAATTTCCGGAGCGTGGACGAGCGCGCGGGCGATTGCTGTGCGCTGGCGTTCGCCTCCGGAAAGTTCGTTTGGATATTGGTTTCTTTGCTCTTCTATTCCGGTTTTGCGCATCGCTTCGGTTGTGAGATGTGAGACGTCGTGCTTTTTGTAGCCGCAGACTTCTAGTGCGAAAGCAATATTTTCAAAAACTGTTTTTCTTGGGAGTAGCTTGTAGTCTTGAAAAACTACGCCGACATGGCGGCGGTATTCTTGGAGTTCTGATGGTTTTGCTTTGGTAATGTCAAAATTATTTACCGTGATTGAGCCTTCGTCTATTTTTTCGCCGATTAATGCCTGGATGAGAGTTGTTTTGCCAGCGCCGGATTGCCCAACTACTGATACAAATTCGCCTCTTTTTATTTCGAGAGTGACGTTGTCGAGGACTCTTCTTTGTTCTCTTCCGTGGCCGTAGAGCTTGGTGATGTTGGTGAATTTGATCATGAGTGGATTATATAGGAACTATGCCATTTCGTTCAAATAGCATTTTTCACAATAGATTTTTTCGGGGTGATTTGGACTGTAGGTTGTTTTGACTGAAGCTTTGCATTTGTCGCAAATTCTTTCATAAATTATTCTCGGATTGCGCATCGACATTCTTTCGTGATGGCGGCATAGCCAGCAATTTTCTGGGAGAGCCAACTGGAATTCTTTGTAAAATTTGAGCTCTTGATCTGTTATTTTGAAATTCTTTTTGCATGTGCCGCATGCAAGAATTTCTTTTGTAATGTCTTCTGGAATATTATTTATATCGTCGGCTACGTTTATTTTTTGTTCGAGATATTCTTTTTTGTTTTCTTCGCGGAATCTCAATCCTTCTGCTTTCGGGTAGTATTCAAACGCCACTGAATCGTTGTATGCAAAAGTAGAAAATTTCGCTGGAAGAAACTCTCCCCATTCACCTGTTTTTGTCATGTGCTCGATAATTTTTGGAACAAGTTTCTCGTATTCTTCTTCTGTGTATTGTTTATTTAAAATGCAGTATTTTTTCTTTCTTAATCCTACGCAACCAAACAAATTCGTATTCCCCAAACATAGGTCACAATAAGTACAGTTTGAATTTCCTTCCCATGTATTCATGCAAAATCTACATTCAAAAAGTCTATATGCGCAGTTTGCCATTTCGTAACAAACTTCGCCGTGGCCGAAGAAATCCCAATCATACGAATCTTTTGCTTTTTCCAAAAAGCTTCCAAATTTCACATCGTGCAAGTCCTTGCTGTCGAAACAAAATTCCGCGTTCTTTGAGTTCTTTAAATAATCTCCGATGCAGTCCTCGCACTGGATTGTTTCAAGCTGTTTGTGAGGGATGGTCTGCCAAAATTCTCTGCCTTTTTTTAGAGCTTCTTTCATCCCTGATTTCGTGTTCAATTTCAGCTCTTTTTTAAAATTTTCAAATTCTTCTGTCGTTACTTTTTTATTAAAAATTTTATAAGTTTGGTTTCTTAGGCCAGCGCAAAAAATGCAGTTGTGACAGCCTTTCATGTCGTAGCAAAAGTAACACTCGCTGGAGTTTTCTGTTTTTTGGCACCAGATGCAGTGTTCGGATTTATGGACGTCGATTGCCTGATAAAGGATTCTTGATTCGTATGAAAAATCGAAGTCTAAGCATCGATAATTTCTTTGGGAAAAGCGGCCGTAGTAACAATCTTCATTGTAGTCGGCGGTTGTTATGAGGTAGGAATTTTTATTTCTTAATGCATAGTTTGTGTAGTAGCTGTTTTCGTTGTCGATACAGTTTAACGACATGCGCGGAACTTTGAGACGGAGTTCTTGGAACTGATCAAAAAATGGGCGGCTGAAGTCGAATTCTTGGCCGTATTGTATTGGATCCCAATCGTCCTTCCACCATTCATCCTGTTCATAGATTTTGAATTGGGTGCTGGGTTCGTACATTGAAATTATTTGCTTTCCTGTTTTCGCGCATTTTGCATTGTAGAGATTTACTTCGTTGCGGTGAGAGAGACGGCGTTGTTGGCGGCAGGATGGGCAGAGGGTTGGAGGCGGGATGAGATAGGTTTTTTGATTTATGGTCGGGCTCGCTTTTTTGTAAAAGTTTAGGTCTTTTTCTGTGATTGCGAATTGTTTTTGGCAGTTGAGGCAGGTGGGCATAG
>Ga0172371_10008201_pt1 | contig 14672 bp, 13 predicted proteins | sample Lak12m_FD_114543 | JGI IMG/M metagenome (GOLD analysis project Ga0172371, IMG submission 114543) | Freshwater microbial communities from Kabuno Bay, South-Kivu, Congo - kab_022012_12m | ecosystem: Environmental > Aquatic > Freshwater > Lake | place: Democratic Republic of the Congo: South-Kivu... | reverse complement strand
GAATGAAAAGGAGTTTTCTCAAAAAACCCAAGGAATGATATGGATGGGGTAAAACTACATCGATGCCAATGGCAGCCAATTATATCGATGTATCTGGTACCGAATTATATCGGCGTCAATAGCTAAAGGGACGGCGGACATTTCCGTGGTGAATCCCCGCCGGATTATGGAATCGGCCCTTCGAAAAGAGGCCTCGGCGCTTATCCTGGCCCACAACCATCCTATGGATCTGCCCACGGTCAGTGACAAGCATACTCATTTGACCAAGGGCCTGGTTTGAAGTCGTTGTAGAACTTGCTCATCCCAGTCCTAGATCAAGTGGTCATCGGCAGAAATAGCGTTTTGAGTATGAACCGCAACTATCCCGAGATCTTCGAGGGAGAAGACGACATCGCCTGAAAAGGCTCAAGGGATTGGTCAGTCATACATAAGAAAATCCTTTGTGTGCTTCGTGCCACTGTTTGAGACATTTTTGATTGCGGCTATCCGCGTTAGGGCTATTTGGTTCTGTTCAAGAAGCGGCCCGGTCACGTTCCTCCCGGCGAAGCTCGCGCCGCAAATACTTCCCTACCTTGGATTTAGGCAACATATCTCGAAATTCGATATATTCAGGAACCTTATAAGCAGTCAGCCGTGACTTACACCAGCGGATCAGCTCATTTCCAGTGATCCCCTGAGCATCCTGTTTTAGAACAACAAAGGCCTTGATGCGCTCCCCCACCTTTCGGTCCGGGACACCCACCACACAGGCAGCGATCGCCGCCGGATGATCCTTGATGGCCGCCTCGATCTCGGATGCGGAAATTCGATACCCCTTGTGCTTGATCATATCTGCGGTCCGGTCCACAAAATAGAGATTGCCCTGACCGTCCATGCGGACGAGATCTCCCGTCCTGTACCAGAGCTTTCCATCCATCTCCACAAAACATTCCCTCGTTTCCTCCTCCTTGTTCCAGTAAGCATCAATCATCAGCCTTGAACTGACGATTAATTCTCCTGTTTCTCCCATAGGCATTCTATCGAGGGTCTCGGGATCTACAATCCGAATCTCTTTTTCCGGCATGAGGGTGCCAATCGACTCGAGGGGCGGTTCCCCCACGACCTGCACCATGGTCACTCCTCCGCAGGTCTCCGTAGCGCCGTATCCCTGGTAGATGCGGCTCCCAAAATGGTCCAGCCACCTTTTGAGGACCTCCTGCGGCAAAACGTCCCCGCCAGTAAAACAGTATTTAAGGGAGGTGAGATCATAAAAATCTCTTCGATCATGCTCCAGGATCATCCGGTACAGGGTGGGAACCCCGAAGAGGGTCTTGGCCCGGTAACGCTGGACGTAAAGCATGAGCGCATCCAGGTTGACCCGGGGCAGAATGATCACGGTGGAACCGGTCAGGCAGATGGGACCGAGGCCGAAAAGCTGTCCCAGAACATGGAAGAGGGGTGCCCCCTGCACGATTACGTTTTGATCCAGGGGCACCAGGGGGGCCGACACTTTGAGTTGGGCCAGAAACGAGTCCTGATATACCGAATGGCGGAGGGGGACCCCCTTTGGGAACTTGGTCGTGCCGCCGGTGTAGAGGATCTCCAGGATTTCATCGGATCCGCAGTGCACCTTGGAGACACCTCCGTTGCGAGGATTCAGAAGTCTCCTGAAGCGGACCACGCCCTCATCCTCCACCTTGCCATCCGGTATGCGGTCGAACCCGCGGCCGATGAGCCGTTTCCACCAGGGGAGCATGCCGCCGACGTTGGAGACCACCACCAGGTCAAGGATCCCTTTTTCCTTCAGCTTCTTGGTGTACCCGAAATTGGTGTCTGCGGAGAGGATGCCGATGGCACCCGAATCTGTCGCGATATATTCGAGGTCATGAAAGGTATAAATGGGGCTCACCGGCACAGGTACCGCGCCGATCCTCTGCAATGCCAGCCAGCAGACCACCCACTGGGGACAGTTCTGCGTATAGAGGATGAACTTGTCCTGTTTTTTTACCCCCAGTTGGGATAGGGACGCGGATACCTTTTCCGCAACCTTCTTGAGAAACCGGTACGAATATCGCTCCCCCAGAAAGATAAGGGCGGTCTTGTCCCCAGCCCTTGCAACCGTTTCTTCGAATGCCTCGTAAATAGACCTATTCTGATTCATCGTCCAACCCGAAATAGGCGCTTCTCACGTCGGGGTTGTTGAAGAGAACTTTATTATCCCCTTCAAATGAGAGCATTCCGTTCTCCAGGATGTATCCCCTGTGGATAATGGGAATGAGGGGCCGGGCGAACTGCTCGGAGACCACGATGGTCACGCCCGCCTCCTTGTTGATCTTTTCGATGGAATCCACCAGGGCCAGTTGAACCAAGGGACTCAGCCCCAGGAGCGGCTCGTCAAGGAGGAGGACCTTGGGTCTGGACATTAAGGCAATCCCCACGGCCAGCATCTGCTGTTCGCCCCCGCTCATGAGTCCCGCGCGTCTCTTTCGCATATCCGCCAGTTTAGGAAACATGGCATACACCGATTCAATGGCTGGCTTGATCTCACACCGCCTTCTAAGATATGCAGATATTCGAAGATTCTCTTCCGTGGTGCTCTCCTTGAAGACCGGGTGGCGTTCACGACAGAGTGCAATCCCTCTTTTTACCCGAAGATCCGGCCACAGATCGGTAATGTCCTCTCCTTCAAAGAGGATGCTTCCAAAGAGGGTGATGCGGGTACCCCCCCTTCGCTCCTCTTTCAGCCGCGTATCGAGGATCAGGCCGGAAACCGTATTCATGAGGGTGCTCTTGCCTGCGCTGTTGGGTCCGATGACCCCCACGATTTCTCCCCTGTCCACTCGAATGGACAGCTCGTTCACCGCAATGGCGTTTTCAAAAAAGACCGTCAGTTTGTTTACCAGCATCATCGTTTGAGTTCCACGCCCAGATAGGCCTTTTGTACGGCCGGGTCTTTCATGATGGCGCGGCTGGCGCCTTCGGCGATGACCGACCCCTGATCCATCACCAGAATCCTGTCCGCAATACGGAACAACTCCCTCAACCGGTGCTCGATCATGATGATGGTCTTTCCCGCGGACATCAACTTTTGGATGAGCGGGGTCATGCTCGCCACCTCAGCCAAGCTGAGCCCTGAATAAAGTTCGTCGAAGATGATGAGGTCGCTCTGAAGGGCCAGCACTCTAGCCATCTCCAGCCGCTTGAGATAGCCGTGGGGGAGGACACTCGCAACCTGAAAGGGGATGCTCGAATCCCGCTCGAATCCAATATCTTCGAGGATGTCGAGGGCCACCGAGTCCTTGTCTCCGTAGTGCTCGCCCATTCGCCGGATCTTGGGAGAAGAAAGGGGGATCACCAGGTTTTTATAGGCCGGAAGCTGGTAAAAGGGCTTCACCATCTGGAAGGTCCTCCCGACGCCCAAGTTGGCGATTTTGGAAGGTCTCAGCCCGGTGATGTCCTTTCCCCGATAGAATACCCGTCCTGAAGAAGGCCTCAGAAACCCTGTGATCACGTTCACCAATGTGGTCTTGCCGCAACCGTTGGGTCCGATGATGCCCAAAAGATTCCCCTCTTCCAGGGTGAGGCTAATCCCGTTGAGCGCCCGAATGCCGCCGAAAGTCTTCATAATCTTTTCTACCCTGAGGCATTCCATCGGCTACACCCATCTCTCGGTCTGTTCGTATTTTCGTTTCAGAAATGGAAAAATGCCCTCGGGAAGCCCGGCGATAAATATGATGAGGAGGGCGGAATAGATGACGATGCGAAAGGTCCCCAGGCTCCGCAACGCCTCTGACAGCGGTCCGAGGATCACAGCCCCTAAAAGGGGTCCGGCCAACGTCCCAATGCCCCCCAGAACGCAGGAGGCGATGGGGAATATGGAAAGGTCCAGTGCAAAGGCCGAAAGACCGACGCTCATGTAATAGTGGGTCATAAAGGCCCCGCAAAAGGCGCAGAGGGCGCTTCCGATATAGATAGCCTTGACCTTGAGCCAGAGCGTATTGAGCCCTGATGCCTCCACAGCCCGGTCATTGTCCTTAAGGGCCAGAAAGATCATGCCGTTGTCCGAGGAGAGCAATCTCCTGAGACCGAACAGTGCGGCAAAAACAGCAAGGACGCTCACGGAGATGCTGAACGAGAGTCCAGGCAGGGAACTCAATCCGCTCATTCCTTCGGTTCCCCCCAGGAACTTGGTGGCCTCGATGATGCGCATAAGCATGAGGGGGATAATGAGGGTCACCATGGAAAAATACATGCCCCGCAGCCGAAGGGCCGGAAAAATCAGCATGGCCGAAATAGCGCCCCCCAGCAAGGTGGCCACAGGAACCGTAACATAAATGGGCAAGCCCAGGTAATGGTTCAGTCCGCCGGATATATAAGCGCCAACCGCAAAAAAGAGGGCCTGACCAAGGGAAATCAGGCCGCAGGATGCCAGGAAGTCCCAGCTGATGGCCATGATGGCCATGATGAAGGTGATGACCAAAACCTTTTTCCAATAAAGAGGAACAAAAAAGACCGCAATGAGCAGGATAAGGATGGGGAGTGCCCTCGGGAGCATCAGATAGACAATTTCCCTGAAAGAGGATATGCAGTAAATATCGTCTGTAACAGCCTTGATAGGGCGATCGATTCTTTCCCTGCGTCGATTCTCTTTCATATTCGTTCTTCCAGTTCCTTGTATTTTCCGAAAAGCCCGGAGGGCTTGATAAGCAAAATGACCAGCATACAGAGCAAAGGCACCACCATGGACAAGGAGGATGAAATGTACATGGAGGTCAGGACCTCCGCATATCCCAGGATAAAGGCCGCGACCAAGACCCCGAAGGTGCTTTCAAGGCCGCCGATGATGCATACGGCCAGGGACTTTAGGAGGATGTCATAGCCGTCGTCCACAGAGATGGTGCCCAGGGGGAGTATCAGGATGGCCGCCAGGGAGACCAGCATGGACCCCACCATGAGGCTGAGCATGGAGATCCGGTCGGGGTTGATCCCGACCGTAAAGGCGGTATGATCGTCCTGGGCAACCCCCCTGAACGCGAGCCCCAGCCTCGTGTGATGGACAAAAAGGTAGATGATAACCAGGAGAAACAGACCTGCCCCGACAATGATCAGACGCTGTATCCCCACATAAGTCCCAAAGACGGAAACCGAGCCGGGCACAAAGGGCGGTATCCGGTACTGAAACCCCATGATCCCCATGCTCCGCATGAGCTCCAGAATAATCAGGCCCAGGGCGAAGGTGGAGATAACCTCAGCCAGCTCGAGACCCCTCAGCCGAACCAGGAGAAAACGATACATAGCGGCGCCCAAGATTCCGACAATGACCACCGCGGCGATCACGGAAATGACATACGGAAGTCCTGCCTTTCGGAGAAAAAACCAGGTGAGGAGACCCCCTAGGACATAAAAGGAGCCGTGGGCAAAATTGGCCACCCGGCTGATGCCGAATGTCATGCTGAAACCGAGGGCAATGAGCGCCAGGATAATGGAATTGATAAAACCGTAAACCAGCATGGCCTGATCCTTGTTGAGGGGTCTCGCGCCTGTCAGTCTTTTACTTCATCCATTTGGGCTTATCAATGGGACCTTCGGCAACACTCTCCGGGAACACCGGCACACGCTTGCCGTTCTTCCATTGATAGATGACCAGGATGGCGTTTTCGGCCGGGTCTTCACCGAAGACGATTTCATGGTCCTTGAATCGGATCCGGCCAATGCTCCCCTTGTAGTCCGCCTCTTCAATGGCCTTGATGAGCTTATCCGGATCCAGACTGTCCGCCTTCTCTATGGCGTTGGCCATTACGAAAACCGAGTCGTAGGCCTCGGAAGGCATGTGGCCTGCCTGGAGTTCCTGACCCCATCGCTTCTTGTAGGCATTATAGAAATCCGTGGCAGGAGGATACTTGGCAAGGGGGACGTTTCCAGCCTGGAATGCGATATTGACCACGCCTTCCACCACGTCGTTGCCAAAGGTCTCCGCTGCCTTTGAGCCCATCAGCGGGGAGATAAATCCCACCGGAACCGCAGGCACCCGCATGTCTTTCCATTGGAGGGCCAGGGTGCCGCTGGAAGCCATGTCAAAGATGGGCATGATCACCTGGGCCCCCGATTGTTGCGCCTTGAGCAAGGAGGAGCTGAAGTCGCTGGCACCCGTGGGGTATGCATCCATCCCGGCCACCTGCCATCCGTTTTTCTCAAACCATCCCTTCATGCCGTTGCCGATGGCAGTAGCCCAGAGGACATCCTGCACCACGATGTAGACCTTGTTGAAGCCATAATCCTTGTTCAATTTGGCCATGGTCTTCATCAGGTACCCTACGACATATTTGGCATTGAGCATTCGAAAACAGTATTTGTATTTTGCAGGATCTGAGCTGTACTTTTCTATAAATTTAGGGGTCATGGCCACGTTGATGCTGACCATTTTGTACTTTTCGTAGAGATCCATGGCCGCCAGGAGGACCTCGGAGCGAAAAGGCCCCAGGACCACGGCGTCCGGTTTCTGCTCCAGAAACAGCTTCTCAATGGCGAGGAGGGCGTCCGATATGGGGACCCCAGGCTCTCCCCCCCGCGTGTCAATGGAAGCGACCTTCAGGGGGCGCTGTGCACCTCCCAGCTTGACCCCTCCCTTGGCATTGATCTCCTCGGTAGCCATAATGATTGCGTTCAGTGCTTCAGCAGATTCCAGCATCTTCAGAGAACTGGGGACCCCGATGACGATTGGTTTCTCCGCTGAAAACGCAATCGGTGGAGACACCGCCAGAAACCCGAACAAAAACACCGCGACCGTAAACATCATTCTATTCCTCATGCCCGACCTCCTCTTCTCGCTGTTGATGTTCATTGAACCTTCCCTTTAAAATAAATGGCTATGAATTCCAACGGCTCGAGGGCCAACACCGAGTGGGAGACCCTGCCGTCAAAATAGACCAGATCGCCGGCCCTGAGTTCTTGTTTCGATTTTCCATGGCAAAAGGTACAGATTCCTCTAAGGATATAGGCCAGTTCAAACCCCGGAGTCTCGTGTTGCCCCACGATATCGCCGGGACCCCCTTTGCCGAGGCTGATTGAAAAATTGTCGTCGACCACGCCCCTGGGAAGGAGAAGCCTGAGTGTCATCCTGTTTGAATCAATTTCCGGCTGTTCTTTGGCGCGGATAATGCGGCAGAGAGGGCGTTCCTGTTCGAGGAGGCTGATGATGGAATGGCCGAGGTGATGTGCGATGTCAGAGAGAAGAACCACGGAGGGGCTTACCTTTCCTGTCTCCACCCGATAGATGGTTGTATAGTTGACGCCGACCAGATCAGCGAGTTGTCTCATGGTCAACCCCAGTTCCTTGCGTACCTCTCGGATCTTCCGTCCGAGTATCTTTTGATCTGGACGAGACATAAGCGGTCGTTTATTCTATTTTTGCAATTTCGTCAATAAAAATATTGTAGTCCTGCAAATTCTAATAAAACCGTGTGGTACACTTCGCGCCGTGATTCGAACTGAAGCAGCTTGAGGAGATATTCGGGCACAAGGTTTATTCTGTGATTTGATTCAGACATTGTGCAAAGTGCCTCAACGCTAGTAGTATTCAAAATATGCTATCGCTGGGAGCCGGAACATGGTGGGACAAATCTCATGTCGCGTGGAAGTTACCATGTGGATATCTCACGAAATCAGCACCACCGAAAACGTGACATATCTGCCATTAGGTTACGGATTCCAATTGGATGATGCCCTTCTGAATGGCATACTTGATAAGTCCTGCCCTGTCCTGAACACCGAGTTTTTTGCGTATGTTATCCTTGTGACCCTCCACGGTCTTGACACTGATATGAAGCATGCTTGAAATTTCCCTGTTTGAGTATCCTTCAGCCACCAACTGAAGAATTTCTCTTTCCCTCAAGGAAAGCAGCTCTTCTGATGAGCCCGCAGCTTCCATGTAGTCATCTAACAACATTTTGGAAATGGACGGGCTGAAAAATGCCTCTCCCTTTGAAACAGCATGGATGGCATCGAAGAGCTGACTCGCTGCTGACTTCTTGACAACGTAGCCAGAGGCGCCTGCCTGAAGAACCTGCCTGACAGACTCCTTGTTTTCGTGCATGGTCAAGACTAACACCTTACAAGCTGGGTAATCCTTCCTGATGCACCGTGTGGCCTCCAAACCGTTTAACATCGGCATGGAAATATCCAAAAGCGCAACATCAGGACGTAATGCTCCAACTTTTTCAATCGCTTCTTTCCCGGTTGAAGCTTCTCCCACGACCGACATATCGTCCCTGGATTTCAGGAGGGAGCATATTCCCTGCCTGACAATAGTGTGATCATCCGCTATCAAGACCCGAATCTTCTTCATGATACACCTTCCACGGAGACACCATTTGTGTAAATACGAGCGTAAAGGGTGCTCCCTTTCCCGGGTATGGATTCGATGGAAAGGTCACCGCCGAAGAGAGCCAGTCGTTCCCTAATCCCGAAAAGACCGAGACCGCCCATTCCTCTATGCACTCTCAAGCTCTTGGTCGGGTCAAACCCCTGACCGTCGTCCCTCACAGTCAGTCCGATGGCATCTTCCTGATAATCAATTGATATATCAATATGTTGGGCATTTGCATGCTTGGACACATTTGTGAGTGCTTCTTGGCTGAACCTGTAAATGAGGGTGTCGATGGTTGGCGGAAGTTTATACTCCTTACCCTGGACATGGATCAGGACATCGATGCCCGTTCGCTCATGGTAGGTGTCCGTCAACCAGCGAAGGGCCGAAATCAATCCGAATTCATCCAGCATATACGGACGAAGGTCATATGAGATACGATGAATGTCGTCGATAGCCTTTTCGATCAGTGCCTTCAAGTCCGTTATCTTTTGTTTCGCATCCGCCTCAAAACGGCTGTTCCCCAGAACGTCGACATGAATGCTGATGGCGGTTAGGGCCTGCCCGATCTCGTCATGAAGTTCCCTGGAAATTCGCTTCCTTTCCTCTTCCTGCGCCCGAATGATTTTCTCAGACAGGTTACGAAGGTCTCTTTGGTAATGTTTTCTGGCAGTTATATCACGAAATACCACCAAGTCGGTCTTTCTGTCCTTATATTCGATAAGGCCCGCATTCACTTCGACATACTTGGTTTCACCACGCTTGGTAACAATCTTTGTCTCGTATATGGCAGGCACGTCCTTTCCCGCCATCCTGTCGTTATGCCTCCTCTTTATGGACTCAAGTATGTCCGGAGAAAGGATGATAAAAAAATCGTTCCCGATTAATTCCTCACTGCAGTATCCGGTGATATCACAGAATTTCCTGTTTACAAAAAGATATTTCATGTCTTGTATAATGACGATCCCATCGTTCGCCTGTTCGACGAGGGTCGCATACTTCTCCTCAGATTCCTTCAGTGTGTTGACGCTATTTTGAAGACGCTCAGTCATATGATTGAAGGCTTCGGCAAGTATCCCCAATTCATCTCTCCTGCTGGAATGGATTCGCTGCGAAAGATCTCCCCTGGAAATCCTTTCCGCTCCCCGAACGAACTGCGTAAGTGGCGTTGTGATATGATTGGAGAGAAATAATCCGAAAGCGGCCGTAAGGATCAAACTGCCCAATGCGATGGTGATCAGGAGACTTTTTGCGTACTTTGCCGCTTCAAGGGCTTGGGCAGACTTAATGGACATATCTTTTTCAGCGCGGTGAACAAGCTGGCTCTCCATAGAATGGAGCTTTCTCAAGATAGGCCGACCCTTTTTATCAATATTGGATATGGAGTTGACATAGACCGGAAAATCAATGACACCATAGTCCAACTTCTGGCGCATTTCCTTCTCGGCTTCCGCAATTGTTTCCTCCCATTTTTTGACAATAACCTCATATTGTTCGATCATTTCCAGATATCTCTCATCACCTTTTTGAAGTTCCCTTGCCCGTCGAATGAGAGATTTGGACGGAAGAATATTTTCGTCATATGGGACAAGGTATCTCGTCTTACCCGTGAGAAGAAACCCTCTTAACCCAGCCTGCCTGTCAAGAATCCGATATGTTAACTCCTGGGCAATCTTGACTGTCTGATAATACTTACCGCTCACTTCTTCATACGAAGTCGTTACCTCGGCATATTTCTTTATGGCTACAGCCGAGAAGAAGGCTGCAACGAGGATGATCAGAAAGTATCCACAAATAATCTTGGTCTTAAGATTCATTCATCCGCTCCGTCACTTCATGACCTTCGCTTCTTTGAAAAAGAGCATACCTGTAATGTAGGGGGTGTATTCCACATCATTTTTCATGGCGTAGAGTTTGATGCCCTGGTATGTATATAGAGAGAAGGCTTCGTCATGGATCATCTCCTCAAGACGGTGGCAGAGACGGGTCTGCTCCCTAAGATCCAATGTTCTTATGATTTTTGAATATAAGGCATCAAAAGGAGGTTCATTCATCAGGCTCCATGGGGCTTCAGACGCGTACCAGACCTTACCTTCAATGAAAATAATGTGAGCCATGGGGTCTGGACATGTTCTGGCAAACATATCAAGGTCAAATCCTGACAAGGATTCATCCAGTTTGGGTTTGACAACTTTCAAATAGCCGTTACCCCCTTCAATCGTGAGCGAAATTCCCACGTTAGCCAACTGCTCTTTCAATACTTTCCCAAACATACTGTCTGCGCCGCCATCAATATCATCAATAAAAATACTGGCTTTAAAACCGTTGGGATATCCCGCCTCACGCAGCAGTTGTCTGGCCTTTTCAGGATCATGAGGGTAGGGTTTTATGTACGGATTATACCCGAATTCTCCGGGCATCCCCAAAGTTCCCCGTCGAATGCCATTTCCGAGCCTTACCTTTTCGATCAATGCATCCACATCCACGGCGTAGTTCATGGCCTGACGGACACGCTTGTCCTTGAAAGGCGTGTTGGGCTTCAAGAGATTGAAGTTAACGGACATCATGTTAAAAGAAGGCTCACGAATGATTTTAAGACCGTTTCGACTGATTTTTTCGAGATCGACAGGCTCAAAATCGGTAATCATGTCCACCTTGCCACCGAGGAGCATCTTTACGCGTTGATGGGCATCTCCGAATTTAAATACAATCCCATCGAGATAAGGCAGTTCAGGTCGCCAGTAATTCTCGTTCCTGACCAGAACCAGTTCCTTCCCTTTCTCCCAGTTACTAAATCTGAAAGGTCCTGTCCCGACCGGAGATTTTTTGAAACCTTCGTCCCCCATCATTCGTATGTAGGAAGGAGGGACAATCTGACCGAAAAGGGCGAGCCTGTTAAGGAAGATGCCGTCCGGATATGCGGTAATCATATTGACGGTGAGTTCATCTACGACTTCTACCTTTTGGATGGAATCGACCATATGGGCGGATGGAGATTTTAGATGAGGATCCAGGTTCCTCTCCAGACTGTATTTTACTGCATTGGCGTCACAGGGTTCTCCGTTGTGAAAGAAGACATTTTCTCGCAGTGTGAACTGAACCGTGTGAGCATCAAGTCTTTTCCAGTTTTTAGCGAGAGCAGGGGATGGACTCCCATCGGGATCGAACTCGAGGAGAGTCTCAAAGACCTGATTAATTACATTGCAATTTCGTTCATCGAACTGAAGATGGGGGTCCATCTCCAATCCGGAATCATCGGCCAGATCACAAATCCTAAGGATTTTTTTATCTTGAGCGAATAGTGCTTGGGACAATTCGAGAAAAATGAATAAGGCGATAAGAAATGGCTTTTTTGTCACGGTGAACCTCTAAAATGATTAATGAATAATTATGGATGATTAAACATAAAGAGGGAGAGACGTCAATCACATTTTTGACCCCCATGTGTTAACGTCTGACTCCCTCTTGAGCCAATTTAAGTTTCCCGTACCGGACAGTCGGTTACCACACGAACTGGGTTGTTAGGCATGCCTACCGCCCGAAAGCTGATCACTTTTTCAAAGGTATCTCAGCATTCATCTATTGTAAAGCATTAGGAAAGTGGATGCCCCAACCACTCGCTGTAAAATCCCTCCAGGTCCGGCAAAAAATTGAAAACCACAGGATATCCTGGCGGAACAGCTTCAACGTCCAACTGTGTATTGCATTCTGGACAATAGTATTCCCGCAATTCCATCCATTCAGAATTACAACCCATGTGATCCGGGTAAATCTCTTTGATCTTGTCGACTGTATTCCGAACATATATGAGGGCATTTAGCTTCCAATTTTCACGATAATCGGAAAACTCGTAGCCGCAGTCACATTTGACCACTTTAGATCCATCATTTTTCTGAACGATGTAGAGATGGGCAGCTATCGGCAGCAGAATCTTTTCATCCCAGTCAACGCGATCCTGAAGCACGTCGAGATATTTTTTGAATCTGTCGGGCTCCTTGTCCCCCCTCATGACTTCCAGCAGTTCCTCCCAGGAAATTTTGGCATCCACCATCTTCTTAATGGTTTCTTTCGTTACTTCAGTCATTTTGAACCTCCTTTACGGGTTGTCGAACTTTGCAATGATGTCTTAAGGCTACAATAACCTGTGGGATTCTCACCTTATCTCCCGTACACAGGGCTTACATCATTGATTCCCCAAAACTCCTTAAACTCCTTACCCCAACTGGTGGACAAAGAAATACTTTCCCTGTACATCCTTAGGACCCATGGAGGCAAATCTCCTGATATGACTCTTTCTTTCTCCTGTTCAAGCCATGATTTCACAGGGATCGCTTTTTGACCCCTATCTTTCCTGATTTCTGTCCGTCGTTTCTCCGTGGCGTGTGAATCCAAGGTGTATTTTCCGGTCGCTTCATCCTTTACCGCTATGACGCCATATACGGATTCTGCGAACCTGGGTAGCACCTGCCCATCGTTTAAGTCCTTTTCTACATCCCCGGGAACCCGTTCCAGTGGATCACCTAACCCTGGTCCACCCTGAATGACGCTCAAATAAATATCCCCGTTTGCATATGGTTCTGGCAGGGTCAATGCCTTATCATCAATGAGATGATCTCCCGTAATCAGCTTTTCTATCTCAGAGTTCTCAGGATCCCTATCGGAAGAAGGCAGTGGCCTTTGTTGTTTTATCAAGTCAAAAACGTTTGTGTTGTGGACACTGCGTCGGTAGCCTGTGTTTGACGGGTAGCCACCGAACATGCCGCTATTGACAAAGACCATTCCGTGACCCACATGTTGAAACACAGCGAATTGAGATTTCCAGACCAATCTTAGGGATTCCATGCCATTTCCACCCCTGAATTTTCCAGCTCCGCCAGTGCTGGGTTTCACTTTTCTCCCAAGATATAGCATTGGTTCCCAAAGCTCCCAAGAGGTCTCAATATCGCCAATATCGGATTCGGGGTTCCACATGGCGTAGCTGTGATTTAGCCCGTCTCTACATCCGCGAGCTCCAAACCCTGCACCTGTCATCTCCATGTTGGTTGCAGCGAAAGGATCCCCAAAAATGTTAAGTCCCGACCCGTAAAGGATGTTTGTCGTCGTTCCGTATCCGGCTACGATTTCTTCCAAGAAGCCGCGTGCAAAATACCCGTGACTCAGAAACCTGAACATTCCATTTAGTCCAGACCAGAGGAAGTGCCATGCGTGCGCTGTGCCGGCTTCAGGGTTGGCAGGGTTGCTCCAGCTTCCAATTGGGAAATGTTGTTTGAAAGCGTAATATCCGCCATCATTAATGCTTTCGGCATCTGCAAGGCTTTGAGTCAGCATGACCCACATGCCTCCCTGCAGAGCACTGGGGGAACAGTTCATAGTGTGATAGCCCCAGCTACTTGCTCCATCAAGCGATGTAGATATAGTACCATCGGTGTTCACCTTGACTTCCAGAGGAGAATTAACAATAGTATTCACTGCTGCCTGAGGAAGATGCCCTTTTTCGTCTTCCCAAGGTACATCGCAGAATGATGGAACGCGGTATCTTCCAGGTATGAGCATCCTTTTGACCCTTTGGATGAAACTCCGCCTGCCATTCTCAATGGCTTCTCGCATGAACTGTTTGTAGGTATCGATCCCCTCCTCCTTTATGAGATTAACGATAGATTCTCTAATCATGATACAGCCCGCAAGTCGCGTCTTTTCGTCCAGTTCCAAATGAAGAGGAGTCCTACTGGTTCGCTTGTAGGTGTCCTTGAAAGAGCGAAACACTTCGTCGTTCTCACCGATTTTTTGGGGCGGAATGGTAAGGCCCTGATCATAGGTACTCATAGGTCCGACCGGAGAGCTGCCGGGAGTTCTTGCTCCAACATCGGGAACGTGGGTCACTCCGGCAATCCAGCTGACCAATTCGCCCTCCCAGAAAAGCGGTATAAATGTATGGATGTCACAATTGTGAACGTTTCCAGCCAACACATCGTTGTTACAAAACACATCGCCAGCTTTAATCCCAGGGTTGTCTTCGAAATCGTTCTTAATCATGAATTTAACGGCGTCGCTCATGGTATGTACATGGACGATGATTCCAGTAGAAAGGGTAACTGAATCACCCTCAGGCGTGAAAACAGTAAAGCAAAGTTCCCCTAGTTCCTTGACAATGGGGGAGGCCGAAATGTTGCGGGCGATTTCCCTCGCACTTACAAGTGAACCCCTTAGTGGGCATTTTTATAAATACACTAACGTATTTAAGCTTGACAAAATCTGCTAACAATGGCATGGTTGAATCAAAATGGAGGTCAACCATGCCGCGAAATAGCCCATATAGCATTGTTTTGAG
>Ga0172371_10008199_pt1 | contig 14674 bp, 15 predicted proteins | sample Lak12m_FD_114543 | JGI IMG/M metagenome (GOLD analysis project Ga0172371, IMG submission 114543) | Freshwater microbial communities from Kabuno Bay, South-Kivu, Congo - kab_022012_12m | ecosystem: Environmental > Aquatic > Freshwater > Lake | place: Democratic Republic of the Congo: South-Kivu... | reverse complement strand
GGCATCCGCCCATATGTCAAGAGAAAAAATGAATAATTGCTCATTTTTAAGGAGTGGGCTTCCAAACGAAAAGTGTCGGAATATCAGCAGGTAATACAGTGCATTCTTTGTCTATATCTTGTAATTAAGAACACGCACAGCACAACATGTGGACTCACCCCTCATCCGACCTCTCCGAGAGGTAAGCTTCAGTGCATACACCCCTGGAGTGCAGGAAGGCCATGATCCCGCCGGCTTCATTACGTTTCCGTTCGTCAATAGCCTCTGCGGCGTCACTGGCGGCGGAAACGACAATCAGCTTCCGCATCAGCCAGTAGTTGAAAGAAAGAACCAAAAAAGAACTCTCCGGGGTGCTGTCCTTGATGCAATATTCGGGGCAACCTCTAAATTCTCCGCAGAGATTAAATCTCTCCTGATTGTATATTGAGCAAAGTCCTTCCGGAGTAAGCCTCGGGCAATTGAACAGGGCATAAACCTGGATATACCTGTTGAAATCTTTATTTATCCCGAAATCAGGACCCTTGACCAGACAGTCCGGAAAGAAAAAAGGAGTTACAAAAAAACCGTAAAACGCCAGTATGTTAAGATTGCCTTCTATGTCGTGCCGGAGGTTCTCGCCGGCCCTTACTACGGTATTGTGCAGGTCTTTCTCGGCCACGGCTCTCGGGACAATCATTGAAGTAATAATGGGATCGCAACAGTTGTATGCACAACCGACACCGCATGGGACGTCTTTCAGCTTCGGGAAAGACCTGTATCTGTCCCGGTAGCGGAGCTCGGGGAAGTCGGCTGTATTTATAGACAATGTCATAATGACAAGACTATGTGTTACTCCACAACCCACACGGTACAGTCCTTGGCATAGTTAACAATCTTGCTGCTGACGCTGCCGAACAGGAACTCCTCTTTTTTTGAGATGCCCCGCCTGCCGACAACCACCGTACCCTTGTTTTCGTGTTGCGCGTGCCTGATTATGGACTCGGCTATATATCCGCTGGGCGCGGTTATTTGTTCTGTCCTTATGCATTCTTCCGGCACGGCATGTTCTCTCATGATATTTAGCGCCTCTGCCAACAGGGCAGAGGAGGCTTGTTTTTGCTTCTCAATGTAATTCTGTCTTTCCTCGGCAGAAGGGAAAAAATCCTCACCCATGTCTTCGATAATATTCAGTATGGTTATGCGGTAATCCTCTGATGTGCCCACAATGTTAGCCACATAGCGGACAGCGCGCCTTGAATTCTCGGAATTATCTATACTAAGGAGAATATTCTTCCCCGGGTCCGGTTCTCCCATCGTATCTCCTCCTTTTTCTTTTATCCGTAATGTCAAAAATTCAACCACAGAGAACACAGAGAAAATAAAAATATGAATAAGTTAAAACAGCCTTTGGCTCCTCCCCTCTGTGATCTCTGGATATTCTCCCTCTTTCCTCCAAAATGTTTCAGAAACCGCTTTGGAGCACACAGGAAAGTATTTGTTCCTTAACTGATTTGTCTTTTTCTTTTCATTTCCTGAAAATTCTTTCTTTTCTCAGCGCACTCTGTGGTTTATCTTTCATAAATCTTTTGACAGTACCCTTTTATCTGAATTACTCTGTCAGATCGGCAACGCACCACAGATAGGAGACTACCGAACTACAGGGAGGCCCGCGCCTCCTCCAAGTCTTCAAGAAGTTCCCAGACCGTTTCGTAGAAGACCGTGGCGCCCGCCGAAAAATGCATCAAAACCCGGTTCAAGCCCTCCGGTATCTGCGGATATACTTTTTTTAGATTCACCACCCTGTTTGACCATACAATATTTGTGTCTTCATAGTAGAGCCTGCCCAGGACTTCAGGTTGCTCAGCCTTCAGCTGCTGCAAGGTACAACTCCCGCCTCCCACAACAGCCGCCAGGATGTTTCCCAGGCCGAACATGTCGTAACCGAAACGCGACCCTTTGGTCGAGTAGTTGTAGTCAAAATCAATCCACCTGAACAAGCCGTCCGCCTTGTCGATGAGGATATGATCCTGCCTGATGTCTCCGTGTACTTCATCCTGATCATGCAGCCAACCCATGGCACGGAAGCAAACAATGAGCCTGTCCAACAGAGAAGGCAGGGTTTGATAGAAATATTCATCATATTCCATGCGCAGGCCCATGAGGTGTTCATAGAGAGACGGCCCATTAATGAAATCCAGGACCCTGATAGGGTTGCCGCGTATCTGTTCCACCGTACGCCCTTGCATGAAGTTCGGGTGTCCTTCTACCTTTTTCAGAATGCGGGCTTCTTTGGCGGGGCTTCGCGCAAGTTTAAAATTTATCCCTCCGATATGGCTGTCGAATTCTTCAAAAAAACAGAATTTGATAATTTTTTTGGCATAATTGTCATGCAGATCCACTACCCTCTTCACCCAATATTTGGGTTCGTCTTCGATCCCGAAACGTCTCTCCTTCTCTACGCCCCGGATCAGGTAGCATCCGTCCCCGAGAACCAGGATGTCGTTATAGTCCACGGCAAAAAAATCCATGCCGGCGCTGACGAAGCGAAACGCCTTCGGCGAAGAATCCTCACCAAGATATTGCCTGGCCAGGGCCTCTACAGCCTCTTTGACATTAATCTCCATAGCCGGCTATTCCAAGATTTTCGAACAAGACTCCGGGGTAAATTAAAGCCTGCCCCCCTGTGCATCAAAGCCAAAAAAATGCCGGTATGGCGACATCCATTATGAACGGCCACCATACCGGCATGATCAACGCAATTGTAATTAAGAAGACTATTGCCGGGTACTTACTTCATCTCCTCACCCGTGGCAAACTTCTGCAGCTTGATCTCTACCTTCTCGGTCAGTCCTGAGTAGTATTTTCTCAGGATATCGAGGACTTCGTTACGGCCAAAATGATCCGGAACCTCCGCGCCCTCGGAGAGCATCTTGCGCAGCTTGGTGCCGCTCAGGATGACGCGATCCGCCTTGGTGTGCGGGCAGGTGCGCATGGAGGCCATGCCGTCGCACTTATGGCAGTAGAATGTCCAGTCAATCTTCAGCGGTTTGCATTTAAGATACTTCGGCCCTTCGCCCTTCGGGATCTTGTCGAAGATCGTCTGGGCATCGAAAATGCCGTAGTAATCGCCCACACCGGCATGATCGCGGCCGATAAGCATGTGGGTGACACCGTAGTTCTGACGGAACGTGGCATGGAGCAGGGCCTCTCTCGGCCCGCCATAACGCATTTCCATGGGATAGCCGGCCTGTACCACCAAGTCCTTGTTGAAGTAATTCTCAACCAGAACATCTATACACTTGACACGAACCTCAGCAGGTATATCACCGGGCTTAAGCGCACCGATCAGCGAATGGATAATAACGCCGTCACAGACCTCGATAGCGATCTTGGCCAGGTACTCATGCGAACGGTGCATCGGGTTACGAAGTTGCAAAGCGGCAATACGGCTCCATCCCTTATCCTGGAATATCTGTCTCACTTCTGCCGGTTTCTTATAGATGCCGGCAAACTTCGTGGGGTAGTCCAGTTCGCTCAAGACCTTTACAGGTCCAGCCAGGTTGACTTCTTTTTGCTTGTGGACCTTCTCGACACCGGGATGGCCCGCAATGTCATCCGTCGTGAAGATCTGTGTACATTCCCAGCTCTTGTCAGCCTCGGTCATCTCATACTTCTCTACCACCTTCATCGTCGCCATAATCGTGCCGGTAGCATCATCCACCAGAGCGATCTCTGAGTCCGGCTTGATCGCGTCGGCATCTGCCTTGCTGCAGTCAACCGTAATGGGAATCGGCCAGAAGGTGCCGTCGGCCATCGTGAAGTTCTCGCACACACCCTTCCAATCCTTCTTGGTCATGAATCCGTGCAACGGGCTGAAGGCCCCGATACCCATCATTATCAGGTCAGAAGTAGCCCGCGAATGGATCCGGACCTGCTTCAGGGTTTTCGCCTTGGTCAATTCCGCTTCACGATCTTTCCCCTCCAGTAAACTACATACCAAACCTCTTCCGCCATGTGGTTCAATTAAAGCCATTCTATTTCCTCCTTATGATTTATCAATAATAATGTGGCAATGCGTAGTTACGCTTTACCATTTAATAAGCATGAAAAATTATATTGTTGCCTCAATACCCTAAAAAACACCTCCCTCCATATAAATATTATCTGCAAGCCAAAGGCTTAGAACACAAAGAATCTATTTTTAGACTTAGCTTTTTTATATACTGTAAGATCCCGTCCCTGTCAAGGACTAAATGAATGAACACTCACTTTTTGTTAAAAAATACACATGAGTAAATATTAATAATATCATATTGTTGTCAGATGAGATTGACACACTATATGTTGTGCCTGTACACACTTTATAAGGAAAACTTGATAAGTCTATCGGGATGAGTGTAAATGGTAAAACGATCCTCCCGGGCAAAGCCGATCAACGTCAGGCCGACCCTATCGGCCAGGGCAATGCCCCGATCGGTAGTTGCCGCGCGTGAAATAACAATGGGGATGCCTGCCCTGGCGACCTTGGCCACCATATCCTCCGGTTGCCGGCCGCTGCACACCAGAAAACATTCCGAAAGGTTATGGCCGTTTTTAAGGGCATAGCCCACCACCTTGTCCACCGCGTTATGGCGCCCGACATCTTCCGCTGCCCGGATCAGCTCGCTATGGCGGTTAAACAAGACCGCAATGTGCAATCCCCCCGTCCTCTGCCAATAGCTTGCAAAGGAAGATAAAGAACCGGCGCAGGACAGGGCTTGTCTTTCCGAAATCTGTAGCGCCGAATCTATGGGTGGAATATCCCTTGACGGTCTGTCGCCAACGGCTACACCGGTTTTGCTGCGTACATGGATTCCAGCTTCGTCGATATTGACCCCGGCGATCTCCTCAAAGGCCAAAAACCCATCCGTCACTACACGGCCGACGGCATAATCCTCCAGGTCCGCAGGTGAAACACTAACCGTAGCAACCAAGTTCCGGTCTATAAAAAACCGGCGAGACGCCTCACATGCCACCTCGTCTGAGACCATCTGGCGGCCATTTTTATTGACTTGAATGACCGGGAATGATTTAATGAGCCCGGAAGACATGATGGATAACTCCTTTAAAATTGATCAATTCGCAAAAAAGATGTTTCACCGCAGAGCACGCAGAGGGCGCAGAGGAAAATCTTAAACCATTCAATATGTTATCTCAGCGTTCTCAGCGATCTCTGCGGTAAAATTTTACTTTTTACGAGTTCATCAAAATTCGCACTTTGAAATTTTTATCTCTGTGTCCCTTGTAGGACAAGTACTTATAAGATACTCCATTATGAGACAAAAATGAAAGAATTCTTTAAGGTCAAGACATCTGACGAGGTACTCGCCATTATCAACGAGTTCCCGGTTGGACCTACAGAAGAAATCTCTCTGACAGAAGGTACCGGGCGCATTTTGGCTGAACCCATTATCTCACCGGAAGATATGCCGCCCTTTAGTCGTTCTACTATGGATGGATATGCGGTTCGGGCCAGAGATACCTTCGGTTCCTCTGAAAGTATGCCCGCCTTGCTGACCGTAGCCGGCAGCGTAGAGATGGGCGCATCTCCTTCCCGGGTGCTTTCGGGCGGGCAGGCATATAGGATCCTGACCGGCGGGATGCTCCCCCCAGAGGCCGATGCCGTAGTCATGCAGGAATATACACAACAAGCGGACGAGACGACTATTGAGGTCATGAAAACGGTTGCCCCCGGCGAACACGTTATTCTGCAGGGAGAAGACTTGAAAAAAGGCGAAAAAATCCTGTCCAGAGGACACAGGTTACGCCCCCAGGATATTGGAGCGCTGGCGGCAATCGGCCGGCAAAAGATCATCGTCTATCAAAAACCACGGGTGGTTATTATCTCCACCGGGGACGAGATAGTCCCGATTGAAGAGATGCCGCCACCTGGTAAAATCAGAGATATCAACGCCTATACGCTTTGGGCCGCAATACTTGAAAACGGCGGGATACCTATTTACATGGGTATTGTTCCAGATAGATTTGATGATCTCCGTACCAAATGTGCCGGGGGGATAGAAAAGGCAGACGTTATCCTTGTATCCGGCGGGAGTTCGGTAGGCAGTCGTGATTTTACGGCCGCGGTGTTCGAGTCCTTTCCTGAAAGCCGGATACTGGTGCACGGCATATCTGTAAGTCCGGGAAAACCCACTATCATAGCCAAGGCCGGGAAGAAGGCCCTCTGGGGATTGCCCGGCCATCCGGCATCTTCCATGATCATTTTCTGGCTCTTCGTCCGTCCCTTGCTCCAACGAATCGGAGGTCTCGAGCCACAAATAATAACTCACCCACAACTCATAAAGGCCCGGCTGTCTCGTAATGTGCCGTCTGCGCAGGGCCGGGAGGACTATGTCCGGGTAAGGATTTTTCGCAATGAAACGGGTTATACCGCTGCCCCTGTTTTCGGAAAATCAGGGCTTATTTCCACCATGACCAGGGCCCACGGATTAATCAGGGTCGATATGAATACAGAAGGACTGGATAAGGGTTCCATAGTCGATGTCTATTTATTTTGAAAACCACTCACCGCAAAGACGCAAAGCGCGTAGAAAAAAATGTATTAAGCCCAAATGCCAAAACACTAGGCCAGTGATACTTTTGACATTTGAGCTTTGTCATTTGTCATTTAACTTTGCGTCCTTTGCGTCTTGGCGGTGAAAAATTGAATAGTTACTTCTGAAGAATCAGGAGGCCTGAATTGTGCGAAAAATTTATCTGGAAATGAAGACCCTGGCCGAGGCCCAGGAGATATTCTTCAATGCCCTTGATTATGCGCCTATACTCAAGAGTGAAAAGATTTCTGCGGCTGAGGCCCTGGACAGAATTACCGCCGAAGCGGTATATGCCCGTTTTTCTTCCCCGTCCTTTCACTCCGCAGCCATGGATGGTATAGCCGTTCTGGCTGAAGATACCTACGGCGCCTCCGAAGGAAACCCCAAGCAACTAACCATCGGCAAGGACACCTTCTTTGTCAACACCGGCCATATCCTGCCATCCGGGACCAATGCCGTTATCATGATTGAAGAGGTCCACCAGATAGACGAAAAAACTGTGGAGATACAGGCCCCGGCCCATCCCTGGAAATATGTGCGCAAGGTAGGCGAGGACATCGTGGCCACCGAGCTGATACTTCCCCAAAACCACCGTATAACACCGTTTGACATCGGCGCACTCCTGGCCGGGGGGATATTTACGCTTTCGGTAAAGAAAAAACCGCGCGTAGTTATCATCCCTACCGGCAGCGAGCTCATAGCCGCCGAAGACATTACCGGTGATGCCCCGCGGCAGGGAAAAATCATTGAATATAATTCGCATATCCTGGCCGGTCTGGTGAAAGAATGCGGGGCCATCCCCATCCGGCACGAGATAATATCCGATGATTATGATCGCATCAAAGGCGCTGTACAAAAGGCCTGCGCTGCTGATTATGACTGCATAATAATTAATGCCGGCTCCTCGGCCGGCTCAGAAGACTATACCTATACAGTCATAAAAGAATTAGGCCGGGTCCTGGTTCACGGAGTAACTATTATGCCCGGGAAGCCTACGATATTAGGCATCATCGCCGGCAAACCGGTCATAGGAAATCCAGGCTATCCGGTATCGGCGGTCATCTCCTTCGACCAGTTTGTCCGTCCCATTCTTTATAAAATGCTGGGCATCCCGCTACCGGAACGTCCCCGTATCACGGCCAGACCGGCACGCAAGATCCCTTCCAAGCTGGGCATAGAGGAATTTCTCAGGGTCAATGTAGGTCGCGTAGGCGATACAACCATTGCCACTCCCCTGCCCCGCGGCGCCGGATCAATTACTACCCTAACCAGGGCCGACGGCATACTGCGCATACCACATCTTTCCGAGGGAATAAACGCCGATGAAAAAGTGGAGATAGAACTTCTAAGAGAAGCCCGTGAAATCGCGAATACCCTGGTCATCATCGGAAGCCACGACCTCACCATAGACGTGTTAGCCAACGAGATCAAAAAAAGGACGCCCCGGTTAAGCCTGTCCTCCAGTCATGTAGGCAGCACCGGCGGGCTGCTGGCCATCGGTAAGGGCATGGCCCACCTGGCCGGCTCACATCTCTTTGACCCGGAAACAGGGGAATATAACATCCCATATATCAAAAAAATAATCCCCGATGTCCCGGTAAAATTGGTAAATCTGGTCTATCGGGAGCAGGGATTGATAGTCCCTGAGGGGAACCCAAAAGGTATCCAGTCTATTCACGATCTCAGGCGTAAAGACATCGGCTTTATCAACCGGCAGGCAGGCTCCGGCACCCGCATCCTGCTTGATTTCCAGCTCAAAAAGCTGGGTGTCTCTCCTGCTGAAATAAACGGCTATGAAAGGGAAGAATATACCCACATGTCGGTAGCCGTGGATGTCTTAAGCGGCAGCGCTGATGTCGGCCTGGGCATATATGCTGCGGCCAGGGCGCTAGGGTTAGATTTTATTTCGGTAGTTAAGGAGCGTTACGATCTGGTCATACCGGCCATGTTTTGGGATGATGAAAGGATCCGGGTACTCCTGGCAGTTATCATGTCACCTGAGTTTAAGAAAATCGTTGAGCAGTTGGGCGGCTATGATACGAGCCAAACCGGTGAGCTTATCTGGGCGTCATAATAACGAAAGGTATAAGGTGCAGCCGAGCGAAGCGAGGGAACAAGGCCGCGGGCCAAGATGTCAGCTTAATGCCTTTGTCAGCAGTTTTTTGACAAGGACATTTTGATGGTTAAACTTCTCTCGGCTCGGTAAGCAGTTTTATGCCTTTAAGAATTTCGTTAAATCTTTTTTCTGAAACCTTACCAATTCTTTCAACCAAGTCGTTTTTATTAACAGTGTAAATTTGCGAAATATTCACGACACTTTTTTTAGGAAGGTTGGCTTCACCTTTATTCAGTAAAACGTTGCCCGGCGCCTGAGCTCTTTTGATGTTTGAGGTAAGAGCACAAATTACTACCGTATTAATTTTGCTCGCGTTAAATAAATTGTTTTGAATAACTACGTGAGGATGCCGATAGCCCGGCTCAGACCCTGATGGCTGACCAAGGTCAACCCAATAGATTTCACCTTGTCCGATTACCATGTCTCTTGCCCTATGATTTTGCGGTGTTTAGCTTTCATAGATGTAGAAATTTTTCTTTCTTCATCATCTGTGTGGTTACTGTATGCATCATTCAGTTGGGCAAGCAGTGTTCGGTTTTCTTCTTTTTTCAAATAATCTCTCACCGCGATGGTAAACAGCCGGCTACGTGAAACATGTAGTTTATGCGCCAGCTTGTTGACCTTGTCAAATAATTCTTCATCCAACGATATAGCAGTTTTGACTCCAGACATATTTCACCTCATGTATTATTTTATACTTATATTATGCAAACAATTTATACCATTGTCAATACTTAATGGCGGAGTGAAAGTTTTGACTGCTAAAAGCGCCGATGGAAACCGGATTTATCTGCGATCCGGCGGCGACGTTTGTCAGCAGATTTACATGATTCTATCTTTGTAGTGTTCCGGTTCTCTGTGAAGATGAGCCACAGCCGTGATTAAAATTTCCTCTTTTTCTATCACGTAAAGAAGAGCATAGGGGAAACCTTTTAATATGCAACGTCGTGTTCGCTGGCCTACTTTCGTCCATGCTTCCGGCATAAGCCCAATACGCTCGATAGCTGCCGATGTTTCTTGGAAAAAACGAAAACCTAACCCAGGTAATTGGTGGTCGTAGTACCGCACGGCCTCATCCAACTCAAAATTAGCGGAGGACATCAGCCGAATCTTCAACGGTCATACCTCTTTTTGATTTCTTCCCAATCAATTGCCTCAAGCTCTCCTCGTTTATAAGCCTTATATCGGGCCTCCGATTCAGCTATCCAGCTCTTTTCGATTTCCGGATCCGGCTTGTCAAGGCTGTATAAAATGGCCTCGACTAACCGAATTCGTTCTGTCGGCCTAAGCCCTATTGCTTTCTTTGCTAGTTGATCTACTGACTTCATAGTATTCCTCCTTTTCGGTGCTAATCGGGATAGGGGGAAACCTCGCGATCTCACCCCTCCCACACCACCGGGTATACGGATCACGTACCAACTCGTCCTGTCCGCCGCAGGTGGATCAAACCTGGTTCCTGTTTCCCGGATCATGTCCGGGACAGGCTCTTGTCCTTCTCCTAGCCTTCGGCTCCGCTAAAACCTGGATCGGGAACTCTCATCCCGATAGTCCTGTGCCATGCCCGGCACACACGCCCGGAATCACCTGGACCAAAAGCCTTTGGGCTTTTGGGATCCGGTGAATTCCGTTGTTGTGCAATCAGCGTTGCAGATCAGGCATATGCAAGACGGCCCTTCGGCTGAGGGATGGGTCTGCCGAGTTTCGTGGCAGTTTCGATCCATTCCTCAATAATTTGTTCGGCCTTGCCGAGAGCCTCCTGGTAGGTCTTGCCGTCGGCCATACATCCGGGAAGTTCTGGAACCTCGGCCACGTAAGCATTGTCCTCAGGACTCCAAAAAATGATGATTTCGTATCTCTTATCCATCGTCATTCTCCAATACGAATGTGATATTTGAAGATCACATCCCTGACTTGTTTAACCTGGTAAGGCTTCCCCTTACCTTCTTTGGGTTGTAAGTTTAGAATCTCCTCGACTCCGTCTTTTGTGAAAATGTGGTGATCACCTTTGATGCGCTCCTCAAAACCTAAACGCTTGAGCAAGACACACAACACGTCGAACGGGACGTTCGCGTCTGATTTTCGCATCAAGATGTGCTCGTACAGTTTTTCGTATTTGCCCATATGTGAACCCCATCATCCCTGACTATTCATGCCAAGATATGCAATTCATTTTTTGCATAACGCTGCGCATCACCTGCCGCTATGGAGCGCAACGGGATAGCGGTCAGGTGGGGCGCAGCGTTGGGCGTTCATAATTTTTTCAATCAAATTGTTACTCATTTGAATTGCCGTTTCTGCATCAATCTTGGCAAGATCAATCACTTTTTCAGCATCTTCATCATCAATCATTTCAAATTGTTTTTGGCTTGGACACAAACTATCGTTTAGGTCACCGGGTTCAAACTTATCTAATCCGTCGCCATAGCTTCGTTTATTGGTTTTTATTATCTTTTGCCCTATTTCGCTTAGTAAATACACAAACAACTTGTTTACAAGTTGTTGTCCAAACATATTTGGATAAAAAGAATGGAAGCATGTAAAATTTATTGCTGTTGTAAAATTTCGTATTACTTTTAAGCGGCCCCTATTAAACACACCGAATAAAATTGGAGCAGGTTTTCTGTTTTCAATTTTATACCAAGTATTCCTTGTTTTTGTAAGATACCTCTCGTGATATCCGAGTTTTTCACCTTCGTTTATATATTCTCGTATTTGTTGATTCTCGTGATCTCCTACATCTAAACAATGTACTGGCTTATTTGCGTTGTACAGTCTATTAAAATCATGCTCAGTAAATACCGCTTTGCGTATTTGAGAGCTTTTTGTAATGCACTTGCAAATATTATTATCGTCCAATTTCCACTTTTCAATTTTTGATTTTGTTAGCGCAAAAAAATCATTTGCGCCAGTAGCAATACCCCTCGTAAACATACCATAAAGAGATACTTTGCAGAAACCATTCGGAGATTTTTGTTCAGAGAATAATGATAAGATAAGAGGTGTCCACTTTTTATTGTATGGCAAATCCGAAGGGATGATTTCCCGCTGATAGAAATTGCTCACATCAGATATTTTGTCAATTTCTTCATTTGCTTTGATAACCGTTATTTTTATAGCCTCATCTTTTCCGTCATTTTTACAAAGAAGCACACAGACCGTTGTCGTTGCATCTGGAAAAATTTCTTTTTCATTTGAAAAGATTATTATTTGTTTTAACAAATGATTCTCAAGGAGACATTTCTTAATTTCTTTTCCATAACCAGTATTAAAAAACTCGAATGGCATAATATATGCTAAATTGCCATTAACTTTAAGCTCTTTTAAGGACTTAACAAGGAATACAGAAGAGATGTTAGCGTAGCCAATAAGTTTTTTGCCTATTTTCTCTTCGATTTTCGGTAATACATCATGGCGGTTAAGAAATTTCTGGAATCTCATATATGGAGGATTGCAAATGATACCGTCAAAAGAACCAACTTCAGCTTCTAGGTAGTCATTATTTTTAACTCTAAGATTCGGGCTTCTTCCATTATGATTAATATAAGCCATAATATGATTGTCAATCTCGTATCCCGTGAACATAATTTGATTATTTGGATTTATCTTTATTATTTCATCGTAAAAAACACCCAAACCAAATGCAGGGTCTAATATTGTTTTCGGATCACCTTTCATAACCCATTTTACCATGAGTCGTGCGACAGGGGTTGGCGTAAAAAACTGGCCGTAATTTTTCCTGTGATTAAGCGGGGTTTCATCTATGTATTTTGATTCACGCATTAATGACATCCCTTATGAATATTTCGTTATCGAGATACCCTTTGCCACCTTCAAAGGTGACATAAAACAGTAGGCGGCCTCTGTCTAACTCTTTCATGGCGGATTTATGTTCGGGCATATCAATCTTTCCAAGGACTTCTTTCCCAATTTGTACGTTTATCTTTATTGTGGTTTTCCCTTGATTTTTTACATCTCGCTCAATCGAGAAATTATTACCGTCATTGTTATCGTTTGAGACTAAAGTCAAAATATCTTTGAAGGATATTATATATGCTTTGTCAAAGAATACCTGTAGATAGAAATGTTTGACATTGTATTGCTGTATCCATCTGTTGACGAGAGCAATATCTTCCATTTTTGGTGTAATGCTTAAATAATCACGTTTATGCAATATCTTTATGTTTTCTTTTATGTCTTTCAATAATGTTGTTAAATCTCTCAACTCTTTTGTTAATGACCAAGAGGGACACCGAAAGTCTAATTCTCTAAAGGTGTCATCCGTAGCATTTGATATAAGATTGTAGATCGTCTCGTTTTTGCGCCTTAATAGATTGCCAAGATCAGTGCCGATAATAGCGTTTCTAATTTCGGTGCATTTTTTAATGGCCTGCTGTTGCCTGCTTCGCATGAATGCCGCATATTTACCCGCTAAAAACGAGCTTGATCTAACTTCAAGAGCAGCCGCCGCTCGCCTTATGTGCTCATCATTTTCAACATCAATACTCCTATCAGGAAAGTCGCTGACCTTAAATATCAGTATATCTGGCCTCTTACCTATAGCATTAAGTTCACTCTGATATTCCATGTAGAAATCCGCAAACCCATCATCGCCTGCGGCTATAGATTCAGAACGTCCATATTCAACAGCAAAATAATCATCTGAGTATTCATTGATTGCCTTAAAGACAATTTTTTCTGCCCAGTCGCCCTGCTCTTTGTTTGTAAGAAATTCAGAGTTTGCCATCGTCGGCGGGCGTCCACTTATTTGTATTTCAGTATCAATCTCCAGTGGGGATTGTTCAATTAGGTTACGGATATCGTCTTTGTACATACATGCTCCTTATTCTTATTATTACGCCCAATCGGGATAGGGAGGAGCCTCACGACTTCCCCCCTCCCACACCACCGGGCATACGGATCACGTGCCAACTCGTCCCGGATGTACCACACCTCGAATCTGGTTCCTGTACGTCGCCCCGCACTTTTGGATTGGACTTCCTCCAGACCCCACCTCACGATGACACCCCCGAATCATGTCCGGGGCAGGCTCTTGTCCTTCTCACGGCCTTCGGCTCCGCAGACGTCGCTCAAATATCGGATAAACTTCATCGACGTGTTGAATGATCTCATCTATAAGCATTGCAGCATCATCTACGGTATCTTGCAGAGGTCGCCTTTCGGGATACCGGTGAAGTCGATGCAGCGGGTTACCGCAGGTTTGGTAGCAGGATTCGCGAATAGGCCCCCACATTCCATGCGAATATCCGGACGTCCACGAATAATGCTTGTCGTAGGTGTCCTTCAACTCAGATCGTTCACTCAGCTTGCGCAGGTCAAGACCGCTCCAGCTGGCAAGATTGACGGTTAGAAACTCCTCCCAAATGTCTTCGCCAGAAATCTGCTCAATACTCTCAACATCAATATATTTAGGCGGGTCAATAGAATCTTCAAACTTTAGTGCATTCAGCTTCGCCTGCCCGGCTCCATATTCACGCCATTTCTTCCAGAGGTCCGCTTTGTCTTGGGCCAAGAGATACTTGAGATTAATTCGGACTTCCAAAATTGTCCTGAGCCCCAAGCGGCCGAGGACACTTGTTCCGATCCCAATACCGATCATCTCGTCGAGAATTCTGAGACAGTAGAAAGCCATTCCAAAAACAGCATCATGCTTGGCATCAATTGCAGTAGTTGAGTGCGTCTGATTCCAATGCGCTTCAAGGCTCTCACGAAGCTCTGAGATGGCTTGGCGAGTTACCACCTTATCCACCGAAGGCTGACTATACCGTTGTAACAGTGCGATACATGGGGTATTTTCCCATGCCTCATGCCAGAATGCGTTCGGCCATGTAAGATCTGGTGGTTCCCAAGGGTTTTGAGCTATCTCCGCAGCACGAATGCTCGGTCGAACTGAACGTTGGTCGCCTTCGTTAGGATACTTAAACCATTCGTCAGCCGTCTCAGCAGGAATGTGAAACTTCCCTGAAAT
>Ga0172371_10008197_pt1 | contig 14676 bp, 10 predicted proteins | sample Lak12m_FD_114543 | JGI IMG/M metagenome (GOLD analysis project Ga0172371, IMG submission 114543) | Freshwater microbial communities from Kabuno Bay, South-Kivu, Congo - kab_022012_12m | ecosystem: Environmental > Aquatic > Freshwater > Lake | place: Democratic Republic of the Congo: South-Kivu... | reverse complement strand
CACGCCGCACGCGGAAAGCCGCCGTAGACACCAACGGGAGCTCAACGGCAAAGCCGTAAGTCTCCCGTTTATCGGAGCTTCCGTCACTGGCAGGCAGCGGCCAGTGAAGGAAGATCCGTCAGGGGCCGGGATGGCTCTGGCGCCAGGAGTGCCGCCTTCAGGCGGAATGGGGACCGGCTGAAGCCGGGACTCCTGGCAGGGCGGGGCAACGCCGGCTGGAGCGCGGCGGGCGGGACTGAGGGGTTACGTGCCTCCTCAGCGCCACGACGCCCGTGCGCGTCGGCCATGCTATGGTACAGCCCTGGAGGCAGACCATGGACCGCACGGTGCGCATAGGGCAGGTGGCCGCCCAGGACGGTTGGCGGCGCGAGGACTGCCGGCAGCTCACCCCCGATGCGCGGGTGGCCGTGCTCCTGGCTTTCCGCAGTGCCTACTTCGGCGCTCGAGTACAGCCACTGGCACGGCAGGCCCGCCTGGTCCGGCCAGCGAAGCTCCGCCTCAGACCGCCAAGAGCTCCCGGCGGTCTGGAGGCCGGGATCTCCGCATCCCGGCGGTGGGTTACGGAGGACCCGCCCTCCAGGCGTTCCCGGCTTGCCCGGGAACTTGCCTCAGCGGTGCGGATGTTGCCTCATCAAGCGCGGCTAGGGTGCGCCCCCCATGCATGAGCTATCTGCGGACATTGTGGACCTGCTCCGCCTGTTCCGTGCCCAGCGCGAGGCGGACCGCCCCAAGGACCGCCTTGACGTCGCCGCGCTGGAGGCGCTGCACGGCCGGCTCTGAGGCATCAGGCGCGCCCGGTCCTGAGGCCCAGGAGCCCGACCGATGGAAGCTACTCGTTGCCTGGTTGCAGTCCTGCTCTCCCTGGCTGTTCTCACCGCAGTTCACGCCGCGCCGTGGGAGATCTCCGGGGATGGCCGCACCGTGACCGTCACCACGCCGACCTTGCGGGCCGTCGTCCGCGATGGGACGCTGGTGGCGCTGGGGAACCTGACCGGCGGCGACACCCTCTTCGTCGCGAAGCCGGAGTCGCAGGCTGCTCCCGCGCTCCGCGACGCCAAGGGCTTCAGCTCGGCGGATGCCGACACTCGGGTCACCTGCACGACGACCGCCGCCGGCGTGCGGATCGCGCTGACAGGCACCGCCGGGGATCCCTCGGCGCGGCTGACGCTCGACCTCGGCATGGACAGAGATGGCGCGCTGACGGTACAGCAGTCGGCCGAGCGCGCGGCGCCGGAACTGCTCTCGGCCTCATGGGGGATTGCCGGCATCGACGCGACGCGGACGCAGGTCGTCATCCCGGCCAATGGCGGCACGGTCATCGACGGCCTGCGCGGCCCCGGCGCCCTCGCATTGCCCTGGCCGGCGAACTGGCAGGCTGCCCTGGTCATCGTCCAGGGCGAGCAGGGCGGCTTCAGCGTCTCGACGCAGGACCCCGAAGCCCAGTTCAAGCGCGTCGACCTGCGCCGCATCGGCCGCGAGTTCGCCCTTACCTTCGCGACCGAGAGCCGCGCGGCCTACGATCAGGCCCGGGCGGTGGTGTCGCCGGTGTGGCGGATTCAGGCCTACCGTGGCGACGGGAAGGTCCCCGCCCTCGACTACCGTGGGCGCATGGCCGGAACGCTGGAGCTCAGGCCCATCGCCGAACGGGGCCCGGCCTGGTTGCGGGATATCCGCACGGTGGTGCGCGTGAGCCGCGAGGTGACCGTGGCGGACCTGCGCGGCCTGGCTACCGAGATCGATGCGCGGCAGACGCTGCTCTACGTCCCCGACTGGAGGCGACACCCCTACGACGTGCTCTACCCCGACTACACGCCGCGCGACGGCTTTGGCGACTGGTGCCGCGCGGCGCAGGCCCTGGGTTTCCGCGTCATGCCGCACTTCAACCTGGTCGGTGTGAACGTGGCCAGCCCGGAGCTTGCCAAGATCGAGCGCTTCCTGCAGACGGACCGGGTCAGCGGCCAGCGCGTGGGCTGGTACCTGGGTCGGCCTGACAGCCCGAACCAGATCGTCTGCCTCAACCCCGCCTCGGTCGTGGTGCGGCAGTTCCTCATCGAGCACATCAAGACTGCCTATGAGCAGGTCCGCTTCGACGCCATGCCCCTGGACTTCCCCGTCATTGGCCCGACCCACGACGGTGACCCCGACGGCATGACCTGTGCCCGGGGTGCCGAGGTCTATCTGCGCGAGTTGCAGGCGGCGATACCCGAGGTGCCCTGCGGTGCGGAGGGCCTCAACGAGCCGATCCTGGCCTCGTCGCTGGCCCAGTGTGGCGAGCCCTTCTGGGTCAGTTCCGCGCCAGGGACGCAGGTGCATCCGGTGCGCAGCCTCCTGTTCGCACCGTACTGCGGCCTGTACGGTCACCTGGGCATTCCGTCCCAGGCGACATCGCTGCCGGCCTACCTCACGCACCACGACTTCCTCGACCGGATGGGGGGCTGGCCGACGCTGGGCCTCGATGGCCCCATCGACCCCAGGAACGCGGGCACTGACTTCGCCCTGCTCGAGGTGGAACTGCCGCGAGCTCAGCCTTTCGGCCTGCTCTACGACGCCAGCCCGGTCACACCGGGCACCGGGCTCGCCGAGTTGCCCTTCATCACCGGTTCGACCACCGACGGGCTGCTTCGGGAAGGGTCCATCTGGGGCAGCGGCAAGGTCGAGAGCGCCGAAATCGAGGGCAACTAGGTACCGACCGTCTTCGGGCACCCGCCCAATGAAGGTCGGACTGCCCTTGACGGGTGCCTGCGGCTGCCGCCACAACCCCTGAAACTGAGGTCCTGGGTGCAGGTCCGCAAGGGCGGCTCTCCCGTGGCCTTCGAGGTCCAGGTGAACGGCCGGCCGGTGTGGGGACTGCCCATGCCGAGCCCGAGTGGATGGAAGGCGGCCTCCGTGGACCTCTCGCCGTGGGCGGGCAAATGCGTGCTGCTGAGCCTGGTGACCGACAGTTGTGGCTCCAACAACTGCGACTGGGCCGTGTGGGGCGACCCGCGGCTCGTGGCGCCGTAGCCGGGATCATCGGCGCCAGCCCATTGAGCACCCATGATAGCTGTCTTGGAGAATCGCTGAGTAAGGAGATGCGGCTCTTCCCATGGTGACCAACGGGTACCTTGGCGCTTGGCCATGGGGGTCCGTTTGCCGCACTGGCCACCGGCGGCACGATACGGCCGGCGACCGGGGTCGGCTGTCGTACGGTGGCGGGAGTCGGCCCGCCGTTCCCCGCGGACCAGGGGTCCGGCCGTCGCTTGGCGGTGCCATGTGCTCCTTTCCGGTCTAGATTGGCGCCGGGTGGGTCTGCCTGCCAGGCCACCCGGGCGCAGCCGCAGGGGAGTCGACCATGTCAGCAGGACGGATGATGGTGACGATGGTGCTGTCGGGGGCGGCGTTTGGGGCCGGCACGTTCGAGGTGACGGCGTATGGGGCCAGGGGCGATGGCACGACGAAGGACACGGCCGCAATCCAGTTGGCGATCGACGCCTGCGCGGCGGCGGGCGGTGGCGAGGTCGTCCTGCCCACGGGACGCTACCTGAGCGGCTCGCTGGTGCTGAAGAGCGGCGTGCACCTGGTGGTGACGCCGGAGGCCGTCCTCCTCGGCAGCGCCTCCATGGCCGACTACCCCAACCGGCGCCTGATCTCGGCCACGGACGCCACCGACGTCGGTATCCGCGGCGGCGGCACCATCGACGGACAGGGGGAGGCCTTCTGGGAACGCCGCCCGGAGCCCTACTCGGGCCCCGCCTGGCGCGGCACCGCCCAGTTCGCCTACCGGGCCCTGCCCCGGCCCGCGTTCCTCCACTTCCTGCGCTGCCGGGGAGTCACGGTGCGGGACCTCCGGCTCACCAACTCGCCCTCTTGGACCCTGCACGTCCAGCGCTGCACGGGAGTGCTGGCGGAGCGGGTCACCATCCGCAACCCGCTGTATGGCCCCAACACCGATGGCATCGACGTCAACTCCTGCGTCGACGTGAAAGTCACCGACTGCGACATCGTCACCGGCGACGACGGCGTGGTGCTGAAGAGCACTGAGCCAGGGCACGACCATCCCTCCCGCAACATCGAGGTCAGCGGCTGCCGTATCTGGTCGGCCTGCAACTGCCTCAAGATCGGGACCGAGACGCATGACTCGGTCGAGGCCATCACCTTCCGCAACTGCCGTCTCTACAGCGACTCGGAGGCGCTCCAGGAACGGGCCCTTTCCGGAGTCGCCATCGAGTCGGTGGACGGCTCTCACCTGTCGGGGATCACGGTCTCGGACATCACCATGGACCACGTCCGCGCGCCGATCTTCATCCGCCTGGGCCACCGTGGCGGCAACGGCCCCGCGACCCGCCAGGTCGAGCCGCGGGTCCCCGGCCGCATCACGGGCGTCGTCATCCGCAACGTCAGGGCCGAGCGGGCTCTGTTCGAGTCGTCGATCCACGGCATTCCCGGTCATCCGGTCGAGGACGTCAGCCTCGAGAGCGTGTCGCTGAGCTATGAGGGTGGCGGTCTGGCGGACTGGATCACCGACCAAGTCCCCGACGAGACGCACATTGCCCGCTACCCCGAGGCACAGATGTTCGGCCGGTTACCGGCCTGGGGCTTGTACTGCCGGCATGCGCGCGGCGTGCGGCTCACCGGTGTCAGCCTGAGTTGCCAGGTTGCCGACGCACGGCCGATGTTGGTCTGCGACGACGTGGACGGCCTGGACCTCACGCGCGTCTTGGCCACGGCGGCCCCGGCGAAGGCGCCGCTGCTGTGGTTCGTCGGCGTGCGCGACGCGACGGTCCGAGAGTGCACCGCGCCGGATGGAACCGGCGTGTTCGTCGCGGCCGAGGGGACCGGCGACGACCTGTCAACGGTCCGCCTCGAAGCGAACGACACGCCCCGTGCGCAGAAGGCCTTCCTGCCGCTGCCCCTGGGAGGTCTGCTCAGCATCGACCTGCCGGTGGTGCGGGAAGCGTCCCCTGGCCTCGTCGTCGTCGTCGCCTCGGATCTGCGCCTGGCGTCGCCAATGGCCCTGGTGGCAGATGCCGGGGCCCATGGCGGCCGCTGTCTGCTGGCCCCGGAGGGGAGTCCGCGCGATGCGGGTGCTGCACGGTGCCGGTTCGAGGTGACCACGGCGGGCCGCTACGTGGCCTGGGTGCAGGCCTTTGGCCCCAGCGGCGAGGCCGACAGCTTCTACTTCGATGTCGACCGCGGGAAGCCCTGCCTCTCCGACCTGCGCCAGCGCGGGGCCTGGATCTGGGACGCCGTCCGCCAGCGCGTCGAGGCCGCGCCGGATCTCGCGGGGCGGGCGGTCTTCGATCTGGCGGCCGGCGAACACACGCTCGCCCTGCGCAACCGCGAGACCGGCACGCGCATCGCCACGCTGGTGATGGCGCGCGAGGACCTGACCTTCGACCCCAGCCGGGACCTCCCGGCGAGACCGTGACCCCGGCGGCCGTCAGACGCCGGGGTGGCGTAACAGGATCGGTCAGATCGGTCAGATCCGCCAGATCAGCGGTGCGGGCCGTCAGGTCCGCACCCTCTGGCGCAAGGAGTCACGCATGAGGCAGCCTCGGACAGGATGGGCAGGAGCGGCGGCAGGGCTCGCCGCGCTGGCATGCACGGCCGGCGCTCCGGCCCCGGAACCGGCCCCGCGACCCGGCCTGGTGCTCTATGTTGCGGCGGACGGCGACGACGCCTGGAGCGGTCGCCTGGAGGGCCCCAACCCGGGGCGGACCGATGGGCCCGTCAAGACCCTGACCCAGGCCCGCGACCTGTTGCGTGCCCTACGGCGGGCCGGACCCTTGCCGGAGGGCGGCGCCGAGGTCCGGGTCCGCGGTGGCACCTACGAACTGGGAGTGACCTTTGCTCTGACCGCTGAGGACGCCGGAACGGAGGCCACCCCCATCGCCTTCCAGGCTCGGCCGGGCGAGCGCGTCGTGCTGACTGGCGCCCGGGCCATCACCGGCTTCGAGCCCTACCGGGGCGAGGTGCTGAAGGCAGACGTCGGCGCTCAGGGCTTCAAGGGCATCCCCTTCCGGCAGCTCTTTCTCGACGGCCGGCGGCAGGTCCTGGCACGCTACCCCAATGCCGACCCGGCCAACCCGCACGGCGGCGGCTTTGCCTACGTCGATGGCGAGCCGGTGAACATGTATACCGACCTCCCCGAGGAGAACGTGCGCGTCATCCAGTGTAAGCCCAAGGATGTCCGCACCTGGGCCCACCCCGAGCAGGCCGAAGTGATCATCTTTCCGCGCTACAACTGGCATAACTGGGCCATGCCGGTGGCGTCCGCGGACCCCGCCAAGGGCACCATCGCCCTGGCCAAGGACATGGCCTGGGGCCACTACACGGGCTTCCGGGGTATCCGGCCTCTCGATCGCTTCTACGTGCGCAACCTGCCCGAGGAGCTCGACTCGCCAGGAGAGTGGTACCTGGACCAGGCCACCTGGACGCTGACCTTCTGGCCGCCGGCGCCCCTGGCCGGCTCGACGGTGCGGGCCCCCGTGGTCGAGACGCTGATCGCCATCGGTCCCAAAGCCGACTGGATCACGCTGCGCGGTTTCACCATCGAGGGCTGCGAAGGCACGGCCGTGCAGGTGCGCGACTCCGAGCATTGCCTGATCGCCGGCAACACCATCCACGACACCGGTGGCCGCCTGGGCTCCACGGCCGGCGTCGCGGTGCAGGGCGGCCACGACTGCGGAGTCGTGGGCAACGACCTTTTCGGGGTCTGCAACTACGGCATCCGCCTCGACAGCGGCTCCGCGGACCGTGACACGCTGACGCCCACCCGGCACTATGCCGAGAACAACTACATTCACCACATCGGGGTGCTGAACGGCCACGGCTGCGGCATCTACCTCGCCGGCGTCGCCCTGCGGGCGTCACACAACCTCATCCACGACATCACCCGCTGCGGCGTGTTCGGCGGCGGCCCGGACTGCATCGTCGAGTACAACCACATCCGCCATGTCAACCTCGAGACCGAGGATACCGGCGGCTACTACGTCGGCGGCAACTGGCATATCCGCGGCCACATCATCCGCTACAACTACATCCATGACGTCCTCGGCTACGGCCGCTCGGGCGACACCTGGAAGAGCCCCCACTTCGCCTGGGGTATCTACCTCGACGACGACCACAGCGGCGCCCACGTCTATGGCAACATCGTGGCCCGTACGACCCTCGGCGGGTCGCACATCCATGCCGGCCGCGACAACGTCCTGGAGAACAACATCCTCATCGAAGGGGCTCACCAGCAGATGCAGTACTCGGGGCATGACCCCAAATCGGAGGTCGTCGCCACTCACCTGGCCGAGTTCCGCAGGGCGATGGAGAAGCCGGCCTACCGTCAGAAGTACCCCGAGCTTGCCGCCGCCGACCCGAACACGCTCTGGCAGATGGCCGGCAATGTCTTCCGCCGCAATATCATCTATTACAAGGACCCCGCGGCGAAGCTGTTCCAGTACTCCCGCAACGACGTCCCGGAGACGAACACCTCCGACTGCAATCTCATCTGGCATGACGGGAAGCCCCTGGACGTCGGTCTGCCTGGCGTGCCGCGGGAGAAGCAGTGGGAGGAGTGGCGGAAAAGGGGCTTCGACACGCACTCGGTGGTGGCGGACCCGCTATTTGTGGACGCGTCCCGGGACGACTACCGTCTGCGGCCGGAGTCCCCGGCACTCGCGCTGGGTTTCGAGCCGATCCCGGTGGAGAAGATCGGTCCCTATGCCAGCCCGCTCCGGGCTTCGTGGCCCATCGTCGAGGCCTCCGGGGTGCGCGAGACGCCCCTAGTCGACACCCAGGTCGAGCTGCCGCCCAAGCCTGTGCGATCGGCTCCCCAGGCAACGGTAGCCAAGGTGGCAACGGCCCCGGCCGTCGACGGCGAGGTGACGCCTGGCGAGTGGCCCCTGGCGGTCCTGGCCATGAAGCAGACCCCCGACGGCACGGCCATCCGGAGCGCGCCCTGCGAACTGCGCCTGGCCCACGATGGGACGGTGCTCTATGCGGCCATCACCGTACCCGTGGCCGACGCCGTGCGGTTGAGGCTGGGCCAGGCCTGGGAGGCGGATGACGCGGCCGAGGTCTGCTTCCGGGACCAGTCCGGGGCCGCTTCGGGGCCGACCTTCGTGGTCCACGGCTTTGCCAGTGGCCGCCATGAGAGCGTGGCCAACGGCGGGGCCCCGGCGGCCACGGCCCAGGCCCTCGGCAGCGCGGTGCGCTTTGCAGCGCGGGTGACCGGCAACCAGTGGACCGCCGAGTGGGCCATTCCCCTGGCAGCGGCCGGCCTGGCACCGCGCCCCGGCCTCAAGCTCGGCTTCAACGCCGGCGTCCGGCGCACCCAGCCCGGCGAGTGGATCCAGTGGGCCGGCTCCGGCGCGACCTACACCCTCGACAAGGCGGGGACCCTCGTGCTGGAGTGAGAGCCCTCGCGCCGCCAGGCGCGTTGGTGGCCCCACCGGGGTCTGGAGGGCGGCTTCTCCGTTAGCCGCCCGCGCGGATACGGAGATCCGCGCCTCCAGGGCGATGGGAACGCGGATACGGCCTGTCCCGCCACAGCCCGCGGGGCGACGGCGGAAGACCCGCGCTTCCAGGCGGGGGCTTCACTTCACGCTGAGGGTCTGTCTCGTCGGGTTCGGCGGGTTGTAGCCGTGAGTGGACCCCTGCATGTACTCGATGGTCTTCGGGCCTTTGACGTGGTGGTAGAGCACCGAGAGCCCGGAGGGCGGGCAGACGTAGTCCCCCAGGCCCGCGGTAATGAAGGTCGGGCAGGTGACGCGCTTGCCCATGGTTGCCGTGTCGTAGTAGCCCAGCCCTTCGGCGTAGTCCGGGCGCCAGCCGCGCAGGCGGCCCAGGTTCATCCCGCCAAGGTCACAGCACCATGGCTTGTAGGCGTTACACTGGGTGACATCGTGGTCGAGGGCCGCCGCCGTCACGGCCTGCAGCCCGCCCTGACTGCCGCCCGAGGCGATGAGCGTCTTGCCGTCCCATTCCGGGCGCGACTTGATGAACTCCAGGGCCCGCAGAACACGCAGCATCATGCCGTTGAAGTAGGCCGTGTCCGGCTTGGCGTTCTCGGTGCTGTTGAAGGCATAGCCCTTGAGTTCGCCCTCCTGAAGGGCCTTGTAGAAATCCGCCTCGCGCCCATTCTCGATGCCGTGGGCGTTGACCTGCAACACCATCGCGCCGTCGCGCCACTCCGGGTCGGCGCCGCTCACGCCGTAGCCCCGGAAACTGACCTGGGCAGGGAGCGACTTCGGCGCGGCGCCCTTCGGGAGCGCCAGGTACCCCGACACCGGGTGGTTGCCGGCACAGTCAACCTTCACATCGAAGAGCTGGAACCTGGGGTCCTTGGCCGGGACCTCGGTCAGGTGCGCCTTCACCGGCACCGCTGCGAGACGAGCCTTCTGGGCCTGCCAGAAGGCGTCGAAGTCTGCCGGCTCCGGGTAGCCCTCGATCTTGCCGGGCTCGGCTCCGACCCCGCCCTCGAACTTCAGCGGCCGGCCAGCGGTGTCCTTGGTGGGGGTGCCGTCGGGGTCGAGCACCGTGACCTCGATACGGACGAAGCCGGGTTTGTCGATCCGGGTCGTGATCTCGACCGGCTGCGTCTCGGAACTCGTGGCCTCGCCCTTGGCGGTCTGCTGGTCATCGCCGCTGCGCTGCCACTTCAGCATCTTGCCCGCCAGCGGCTTGCCGTCCTCGGTGAGCTGGACCCTGAAGGTGACCGTGTCGCCGGCGACGTAGGACACCGGCTCCTTGTCGGTCTGCCAGTCGAGGACGATGGTCCCGGCCCACGCTACCGGCAACCCCACGGCCGCCGCCATTGCCCACATCGCGAGATGACGCCGCATGACTGGCTCCTTGTCTGGCAGGGCCGTGCACCGAGGACTGCTACCATCGGTTCGGTCCCGCCGCGATCTTCCTGCAGGTACCCGATCACCGCCCGCAAGCGTACCGCCCTCCCGGGGCCCTGTCAATGCGCCCGGCTACGCCGGCGGCGAGCCCTTCGGCCGGTGGCGAAACCGGCAGGCCAGGCCAGTGGCGCGCCGGCCCCTCGCTGCGGTAAGGACCGCCCCGGCTGCAAGCGCTGTGGCCGTGTGCCGGCGCCCTGTCGGAGCTCTGGCCAGGTCTGCCAGGCAGGGCTCAGCCTCCGGTCGGAACGGCGGGCACGGGCTCCCGCGTGAGGAGCGGCTTCATGTCGGGCCCCCAGGGCTCACTGAGGGTCAGGCGGTCGGCGACCAGGCGCATGGCGTCCGGGAGATCGAGGTGTCTGAGGACACCGCGGAGGACGTTGGCCGCGGGCCAGGCTACCAGCGGCGCGCAGACCCAGTCGCGGTAGGCGAGGGGAGCGTTCCGCAGAGCAATGCGGTCCACCCGCGGGTGCAGGACCCCGGCAAACAGGGCCAGAATGGCCCCCTGGCCGCGGCCGTAGAGGTGGACGCGCTCGGTGCCGTTGGCGCAGAGCAGTTCGAGGGTCCGCAGGACATCGAAGACGCGCCGGCCGAGGTAGCTCTCGCCGAAGAGGATGCCGTGGCCATGGAGCATGTAGTCTAGGCCATAGGGCTGGAAGAACCCGGCACTGCCGTGGGGCTCAGGGAGAGACTCGCCCAGGCCGCGGACGTCGAGGGCGTACAGCGCCCCTTCGGGGTTGAGGCCCTGGGCCCAGGCATCGCCGAGGAGGTCCTCTTCGCTGGAAACGTGCGGCAGGTACAGGTGCACTTCCGCCTCGGGGTCCAGCGTGTGCGACCAGCCGGGGTTGAGCAGACGCTTCTTCAGGATGGCCTGCAGGTCACGCTCGGTCTCGACCGCATAGCGGGCCCAGGTCCTGCCGCCCAGGGAGAGGGCCCTGGGCACGCGGTAGTGGGGCACGCCGGCCCGCGCACGCTGCCAGGGCGGCAGAGTCAGCAGGGCGGTCAGGCGCCGCCGGACGGCCTCGGCCGTCAGGGGGCGGCGGCGGGCCTGCAGGCGTGCGGCCTCGTCGTCCAGCAGCGCGAAGATGGGACGCGAGCCGGCGCGGACGGTGTTCCCCTGCGGAGTGACCTGGAGGAGGGCGGCGTCCACCGGAGTCACCTCGCCCAGGCCGGGGGCCGCCTCCAGACCGGCATGCTTGCAGAAAAACTGGACCATGGCCTTCTGGTTGTGCTCGCTGTAGCCGTGCGTCGTCGGCCCGATGAACAGCTCCAGGTTCTCCGGTCGGCCGAGGCGGGCATAGAGGCGCGCCAGGTCGGCATGGGCTTCCCGCAGGCCGCGCCGGTCGAAGAAGTCGTACTGCTGGCCCAGTAGGAGCAGGGGCTTCGGTGCCCGCGGGGCCATCAGGTCGGCCATCTCGAGACCCGCGCCGATGACGCCGGGCGGATACTGCTCGCAGTCTGCCGGCAACTCGTTCTCCAGGTTGTTGAGGAAGGTGGTCACGAAGCAGCTCGGGGCGGCCATGGTGAAACGGCCGTCCACGGCCCAGAGCCACTCGCTCATGGTCCCGCCGCCGGAGTTGCCGGTCAGGCCGACGACACGGGGGTCGGCATCGGGGCGCGACAGCAGGTAGTCGAGGCAGCGGATGCCATCCCAGACACGCCACATGCCATAGAACTCGCCCAGCAGCTCCATCTGTTTGCCCATCATGTTGTGGGCCGGGCAGCAGGAGGCAACGCACTCGCGGTTGGGGACGTCGATATACTGGTCGCGTTCGCCCTGGTTGCAGGGCTCGAAGATCAGGACCATGAAGCCGCAGCGCGCCAGCCGCTGGCAGTAGCCCTGGTAGGCGGGTTCGGCCTTGCCCGCCATGCTGTGCCCGCAGGTGCCGAGGACGACCGGGTGGGGCCCTGGCCGGTCCGCCGGCACATAGAGGTTGGCGGTGACCAGGAAGCCCGGGCGCGACTCGATGGCCAGCCTCTCGACGCGGTAAGCCCCCTGGTCCAGGACTCCCCTCACCCGCCCGTTCAGGGGGGTCCGCGGCGGCCGCGGGGCGAAGGCCCGTTCGACGGCCCGCAGGCAGTGGTCCTGGTAGGCCGCCACGTGGGACCGCGTCCGCAGCGCCCGGAGCAGCCGCTGGCGCTCGGCACGCAAGGCCCGCAGGCGCGCGATGTAGTCATCCAGGACCATGTGCTGGTAGCCATTCCAAGCCATCGGCGAGGTTCCTTGTCCGGGCCATCCCGGCGGGGATGGCGCTTCTCGTGTCGTCGCCGCAGCGCCTGCGACGAGGCCCACGAGACTACCATAGCGCCATTCCGGTGGCTGGGAGTCCGTGTTCCTGCAGCGGGCCGGGCTCCCGGCGGGTAGTCATCGCCGCCCCCCGGTACTACGTTTCGAGGTATGAAGCGTGCCGCTCAAGGCCTTCTGCCGTGGCTGGTGCTGCTCCTGCTCTGGGCCGCGCTGAGGGCTGCCTTCGGCGAGATCCTGGTCCCGGGGCCGCTGCGGACGGGTCGCGAGTTGGCTGCGCTGGTGAGCCGGGCCGACACCTGGGAGCACATCGCGCTGACGCTGTTCCGGGGGACGGCGGGGCTGTTGGTGGGTGCCGTCCTGGGTTACGGGCTCGGCATCCCCTGCGGCCTGAGCCCCGCGGCCATGCGTCTGGTGGCGCCTCTGGTGACTGCCCTGCAGAGCTGTCCGCCCATCGTCTGGATCAGCCTGCTGCTGGTGTGGGCCGGGATCGGCGCCAAGGTGCCCATCCTCGTCGTCGCGGCGGCCACCTTCCCGGTCCTGTTCCTCAACATTGCCCACGGCACCGCGGGTCTGGACCGTGGCCTGCTGGAGATGGCCCGGGTGTACCGCCTGCGGCCCGCCCGCATTCTGCTGGAGATCATCCTGCCGGGCACCTCCCGCTACGCCCTGGCCGCCTTCAGCTTTGCCCTGGGCGTCACCTGGAAGGTGGCGGCCACCGCGGAGTTCTTCGGCTCGGGGACTGGCATCGGAGCGCGCATCTACTGGGCTTACCGGCAGCTTGACATGCCGCTCCTGTTCGCCTGGACGGCGGTCATCGTGGCCATCGGCCTGGTGCTCGATGTCGGCGTCATCCATCCCCTGCGGCACGGGGTCCGGGTCGAGGGTGCAGGCCCGGGGGGTGCGCCATGATCGCCCTGGACCATGTGGCGTTCGCCTACCCCGGCAAGGGACTCGTGCTGGAGGACGTCTCCCTGCGCCTGGAGCCCGGGGCCATGGTCTGCCTGTTCGGGCCGTCGGGTTGCGGCAAGTCGACCACCCTCGACATCGTGGCCGGCCTGCGGAGCCCGCGCCACGGGGTGCGCCGGGTGGACTCGAGGCGCATCGGCTATGCCTTCCAGGAGCCCCGCCTGCTGCCATGGCGTTCTGTGCTGGACAACGTGCGCATCGGCCTCACCGGCTGGCTGACCCACCACGAGGCCGACACGGCGGCCATGGCCTGGGTCTCGAGGCTGGGCCTGGGTGCGGCCGCCAGCAGCCGGCCGGCGGAGCTCAGCGGCGGCATGCGTCGCCGCGCCGACCTGGCCCGGGCCTGTGCCGTGCGACCGGATATCCTGCTGCTGGATGAGCCCTTCGCCTTCCTCGATGGCGAGACCTGCGGCACGGTGGCCCAGGCGGTCCGCGAACTGCACGGGACCGGGGTGACCGTGCTCATGGTCAGCCACGTGCGTGACTGGGCCGACCGACTTGCGGCCCGCATCCTGGAGATCAGCGGCACGCCCGTGCGGCTGTGATGCCACCTGCGCACCTGCCTTGCCTCAGACCAGACCCCACCGCAGGCTCCCCGAGCCCCCTCAGGCCCTGCCCGGCCTCGGGCGTTCAGCCGGCGGCCCGGAGCCAGCCCTGCCAGATCCGGTTTTCGCGACGCCAGGCAGTCCGTGCGCGACACCCCGCATGCCGCGAAAACCCCGGCCATGGACCGCCCTCCGAGGGTGCCCTGGATCCCTTGCCGGATGGCCTCGTTTTCGCGACGCGGGCAAAGCTAGTCGCCACGCCCGGAGGACGTCGCGGAACCGGCACCGGGAGTCGTCGTCCCGGAGTGCGCCGGGACTCCGGTTCCATCCCGTTTTCGCGGCGTTCCGGCGTGGGCCGCACTCTTGGGCGCGGCGCGAAAACGCGGCCGAGGCAGGCGTGCGAGCAGGCCGGCGCACGGTGCCGCAGAACGGGACATCGGGGGGGATGTTCCGGGATGTTGCCGAGGGCCGGGACTGGTGTGCGAACAGGCGGGCGCGCGGGGTGTTGCGGGACGCTACTGCAGGACGGGACATCGGGGAGGATGCTGCAGGATCGCGTCGGGGGCCTGGGCTGGCGCCTGGTACCACGCGTAGGTCCGCCGTAGAGCCATGCTGGAGCGGTCCCGCAGTCGCGGGACCAGAGGCTCGCTCGGCCGCGGGCCCCTGTCTGCGTGTACCTCCCTAGGCCGTGTACGTCGCGGCAGGCAGGCGCACAGGCAGGCGTGGGCGCTCCCGTGGGGGGCGCGGAGACCGCACGACCGGTGGCCAGCACCTGGCCATGGCTCTATGGCAGACGTGAGACGGGTATGTATGGGCCGGGGGGCGAGGCCGGGTCACGGGGCGTCAGGAGGGCGGGGCTTGCGGGGCTTGGGGGAGCTCTTGACAGGGCAGATATGCTTATATATACTATAGTGTAAGAGAATGCCAAAAGGGGCCCTGCGATGAGACGATCGAGTCCTTCCCGCTACCGCCGTTCAGCGGTGACTGTCTGGCACGGGCACAGCAGGCGGTGGGCTTTGCGGGCGGGGTGCTGGAGGCGGTG
>Ga0172371_10008196_pt1 | contig 14678 bp, 16 predicted proteins | sample Lak12m_FD_114543 | JGI IMG/M metagenome (GOLD analysis project Ga0172371, IMG submission 114543) | Freshwater microbial communities from Kabuno Bay, South-Kivu, Congo - kab_022012_12m | ecosystem: Environmental > Aquatic > Freshwater > Lake | place: Democratic Republic of the Congo: South-Kivu... | reverse complement strand
TTAATCTTAATCCTGTTCTCCTCGTTACCCCAAGCCCTATTTCTTCCCCACAACCCCGGAGCCTCCGCATGACCCGTTTCTTTTTTCTTGTTACGTTACTTAGCGTTGTTGCGTTAAACTTTAGCTGCAAAAAACCGCCAACACAACCGCCTGATGAAAAACCAACTACGTGTACATATCCCCCTGGTAACCGAAATTTTGCATGGCGTATGGATACCGTTGCCTGGTTTCCTTCCACACTTGGCGGTGTTTGGGCTTTCTCGGACTCGGATGCATACTTACTGGGATACATTGGAGAAGGGAAAGCTCCGTGGAGAATTTTTGTCGGTAAACATTGGGATGGAACACAATGGACAACAAATATCAACGGTACTGATGAAGAAGTCGGTCATCTCGCTAATGATGTTACTGGCGATGATCACTTTATGGTTTCCGTTGGTAATTGGTATATCAATCCGCCAAAACCAGCACTTGGGGAATTTGATAATCGAACGAAAAAATGGAAGCATTATCAATTTCAGACTTTTGGCGAACTACGTGCTGTATGGACAGATGGCAAAGGCTATTTTATTGCCGCCGGAGATAATGGAATGGTCTATACAAAAGATGGATACACAGCAAATTGGGTTTACAAAAAAGCGCCGACAGATTATAATTTTTTGAGAGTAAACGGTGTTTCGAAGAATGAAATCTATTTGTTGGGGTATTATAATACCGGTGGAAGATCATATCATGAAATATGGAGGTATTATTATCAAGATTGGGTTAAATTATTTGACGATAAAGATACAACGGGAAATTATCTTAGCATGCCTAATTCCGAATATGGTACAGCAGATATCTATGCCAATAGATGTGGCATAACAGATTCACTTTATTTATATGTAATTAGTTGGGAATCAAAGCTATTTAAGACTAAAGGAAATTCATTATCATTTAGAGGAACGAATTTAAGCGAATATGGTATGTTACTTAGAGAAAACGGAAGAAGCGCCTTAGACATAAATGCTTTTTCACTCAATGATATTTGGGTATTTGGTACGCGGTATAATTTTTATCATTGGAATGGAGTGGATTTTCAAAAAGTTGTAATCCCTTATCTTCCGAATGATGATATTCAACGTGGAGATCAAAGAAAAATGATTAAAACTTCTTCAGGGAAAATATTTCTTCCAACTGAAGTCAGTTCACAAGTGTATGTAGTACTTCAAGGAGTACCATAAAAAAAGATTAAATTAAAACCCCTCATACAGTGCCAACTATAAGGACAATTAAAGTTGGTTTTTTCAGTTCGGCTGGGAAGGCAGTCCAAAGAATAAGCTTTTCTTTGTTTTTCTACGGAAATCGAACTTTCTCTGGTAATTTATTCGTTTTGTAAGGTTTCCATTCCGCTTTGTAAGGTTTCCATTCCGTTTTGTAAGGTTTCCATTCCGCTTTGTAAGGTTCCCATTTGGTTTTGTAAGTCTCCCATTCTGCTTTGCAAGGTTCCCATTCTGCTTTGTAAGGTTTCCATTCTGCTTTGCAAGGTTTCCATTCCGCTTTGTAAGGTTTCAATTCCGCTTTGTAAGGTTCCCATTCCGCTTTGCAAGTTTTCCATTCCGCTTTGTAAGGTTTCAATTCCGCTTTGCAAGGTTTCCATTCCGCTTTGTAAAGTTTCCATTTTGCTTTGCAAGGTTCCCATTTCGTTTTGCAAGGTTTCCATTCTGCTTTGCAATGTTTACACTCTCCTCTGTAAAGTTTCTTTTATCTGTTGCTAAGACATGCAGGTTGTGAACTCAACTTACTTTTTCACTTCCTCTCTTTTATATTTCCCTTCGGCAACTTCTTTAACCGTTAGAAAAGCAAGTTTAGTAATTTGTTGGTAGAGAGATTTATTTAAGGTCTCCGGTTTATCAGTTAATTGATGCAGATGCTCATAACTGTTTTTTGTTACAAAATAAATTGCGGGAATTCCTTTATCGTGAAAAGGTCCGGCATCAGCGCCGCCGCCGTTCCAGGTATTTTCAATCATCATCTTGTCGTTTGCGGAGTCAAGTGTTTTTGCAATTTGCCACAGTTTCGGCGCGCTTTTTCCGTTGCCGATTTGAATACTGTCTCCGTAGCCAACACAATCCAAATTAATCATCGCGGTTACTTGTTCGTTCTTTACCGGAAGATGTTCGGCGAGATATTTTGCGCCGTACAAACCTTGCTCTTCACACGTAAAAAGCACAAAAATGATAGAGCGTTTATTTTCAATTTTTCTATCGGCAAACGCTTGTGCAATTTCCATAACCGCAGCCGAGCCGGAAGCGTTATCATTTGCGCCGGGGAAAAAGACCTTGCCCGCTTGTCCGCCGACGTGGTCTAAGTGCGCGCCAATGATAATGTATTCATGCTTTAATTTTTCGTCAGTTCCTTCACGCAATCCGATAACGTTCATCGTCTGTTTTTCTTTTTTATACTCTGCATCAACTTTTATGTGAACGTTCGTTCCGGTTGAAAGTGAGAAAGGTTGTTTTGTTGAATCAATTTTAGTTTGCAAATCTTTTAAAGTGAAAGAAGTTCCTTTCAGAATTTCATCCGCAACGGGAATATCAATATGTAATTCGGGAAAATTAATGTTTTGTTCACCTGAGCCGCTGATAACGCTGCCGATAGGAAGCTGAGGTTTTTCATCATTGGGAAACGAGAGAAATAAAATTGCCACTGCTCCATGTTGAAATGCCGTTCGTGCTTTCTCTCTTGGATTTCCGTTTTGCCACGAATGTTTTTCAATATTCCATTTCGGTTGATATTTGAAAACCATGGCAACTTTTCCTTTTACGTCAACTTTTTTGTAATCGTCGTACAGAGAATCGGAGACGCCGTATCCGCAAAATACAACCGGCGCGGTAATGTTGCCCGAGCCGGTAAATCCGCGGTAGATGTAATCCTTTCCGAGTTCATAAATAATTTTTGAATTGTCGCTTCGCAGTAGGGAGAACTCTTCTCCCGGTAAAACTTGATCGTATTCGATGTTCAAATACTGAAAATACTTTTTATCGCCAAAAGGTTTTAACCCTGCTTTGCGAAATTGCTCTGCGCCGTATTTTGCAGCTTTATTATAGAACTCACTTCCGGCAAGTCTGCCCTGCAGTTTTGATGAAGCGAGAAACTCAACCCGTTTCATCAATCTATTTTTGTTTATCAGTGATGCTGTTTGCGAATAACTAACGTGAAGAGAAAGAATGGCAAATAAAAGAGCTAATTTTTTCATGAATAACTTCCTGTGATTTTTTCCTTACACGAATATAGAAAGTCCTGGCGAACGAAAAAAATATTGCCATTGCAAAAACTCTTTGAATCTGCCGCTAAGTTTACGGATACAAAAAAGTTTATTCTGCTCAAATAAAGAGAAGCTAAAACAAAAGGCTCGAAAACATCGAGCCTTTTGATAGACATGCGTTTTGTTCTAAAGAATGTACTTACTCAAATCTCTGTTTTTCACAATCGCATCTAATTTTTTCTTCACAAGTTTTGCGTCAATTTTAACGGCAGCTTTGGGCATTTTGTCCGGCACTTCAAAAAGAATATCGTCTAAAAGTGTTGTTAATATAGTGTGCAAACGGCGTGCGCCGATGTTTTCAACTTGCTCGTTTACTTCAAACGCGATGCGGGCAATTTCTTTTATTCCTTCTTCTGTAAAATTGAGCGCAACGTTTTCTGTTTCTAAAAGAGCGGAGTATTGTTTCAACAAAGCATTTTCGGGCAGCGTAAGAATTTTGATAAAATCATCTTCGGTTAAACTTTTCAGTTCAACACGAATCGGGAATCGTCCCTGCATTTCGGGAATAAGGTCGGACGGTTTTGACACATGGAACGCTCCCGAAGCAATAAATAAAATATGATCGGTGCGCACTTGCCCGTATTTTGTATTAACGGTTGAGCCTTCAACGATAGGAAGCAGATCGCGCTGAACGCCTTCGCGGGAAACATCGGGACCGCTGCCAGAGCGTCCGCCGCCGGTGATTTTATCAATCTCATCAACAAAAACAATTCCGGAATTTTCAACCCGTTCAATTGCTTCTTTTTGAACGGCATCAATATCAATTAATTTTTGCGCTTCTTCGGCAGAAAAAATTTCTTTCGCTTCGGCAATGGTGGTTTTTCTTTTTTTCTTTTTCTTTGGCAGCATGGTTGACATTATTTCTTGAATGTTGATGCCAATATCGTCTCCGCCGATAGGACCAAGCACTTGCATGCCAACGGCAGAAGTTGTTACATCAAATTCGATTAATCTGTTATCAATTTCTCCTTTGCGTAATTTGGTTCGCATCCAATCGCGCGTTTTTTTATTAGTAAGCGGATCTTCTTCGGTGTGGGTAATGTCGTCTTTATTCCCATTGCTGCTTTCAACCGGTTTTTGTACGGGCGGAATAAGAAGGTCAAGTATTCTTTCGTAGGCAAGTTCTTCGGCTTTGGTTTTTACTTCTTCGGTTTTTTCGGCTTTTATCATATTGACGGCAACATCGGCTAAGTCGCGAATCATAGATTCCACATCACGCCCAACGTATCCAACTTCGGTATATTTTGTCGCTTCAACTTTAATAAACGGAGCGTCAGAAAGTTTTGCAAGTCTGCGTGCAATTTCTGTTTTTCCAACCCCGGTTGGTCCAATTAAAATAATGTTATTCGGCATTATTTCTTCTTTTAATATTCCGGTAACCTGCTGGCGTCTCCAGCGGTTTCGCAAAGCGATTGCCACTGCGCGTTTGGCTTCGTTTTGCCCGATAATGAATTTATTTAATTCATGTAAAATTTGGTTTGGGGTGAGTTCATTTTTCAAAATTATTTCCGTTTCCTTTACAAGTTATTTTTCAAGAGTTTCAACATGAATTTTATCGTTAGTGTAAATGCAAATATCTGAAGCCGTTTGCAGGGACTGAAGAACAATTTCGCTTGCAGAAAGTTTGCTGTATTTTTTCAACATTTTTGCGGCGGCAAGCGCATACATTCCGCCGGAACCGATGGCAACAATTTTATCGTCAGGTTCTATGACATCTCCGTTTCCGGAAATAATAAAAGCGCTGTCTTTAGAAATCACTGCAAGCATTGCTTCTAATTTCCGAAGGTATTTATCGGTACGCCATTCTTTTGCAAGTTCTACGGCGGCGCGGTTTACGTTTCCGCGGAATTGTTCAAGTTTATCTTCAAAGCGTTCCATCAGCGTAAAAGAATCAGCAGAAGCTCCGGCAAATCCGCAAAGGACTTTTCCGTTGGCAATTTTTCTAACTTTCATTGCGTTGTGTTTCATTACTGTGTTGCCGAGCGTAACTTGTCCGTCTCCGCCGAGAGCCGCTTCACCGTTGTGTATAACTCCGATGATGGTTGTTGATCGAATATCTATTGACATAGTAAACCTTTAAAATTTTTTTAACAAAATTAACTTTATCCGCTGTGTGCATGTGAATAATTTTACGCAAAAACCAGTCGCCGCCCTTTCGGTTCGGGAACCGGGTCATTAAATTCTTTTGCCGTTTTAATCCAAAGCCCCGCAGCTTCTTGAGCGTTTTTTAAGGCTGACTCATAATCATCACCGTGCGCCATACAGCCATGCAGTTCAGGAACTTCCGCTATATAAGCGTCATCGTCAGCGCTCCAATAAATTATTATTTCATATCTGTCCATCAGTCTTAACCTCTATTTTATATTTCAATAGCATGTTTCGCACTTGTTTTACTTGATAAGGTTTTGCTTTATTTCCATCTTTCTGCAAATTTATTTTTTCTTCAATTCCAGCTTTTCTAAATATGTGATGGCTTCCGCTTATTCTCATTTCAAAGTTGAGATGAGCGAGCAAAGCGCATAAATCATTAAAAGAAATATTGGCGTCAGCCTGACCGCCAACTATTTGCTTTATAAATTTTTCATATTTACCCATTATATTTCCCTAAAACAATGCTCAACTGTTTTGCTTATATGGACTATTTGATGAATCCATTTTTTTACCATTGTTGATCGAATATCTATTGGCATGGTAAACCTTAAAATCTTTTAACAAAATTAACTTTTTTTTAACTGAATAAGAATACCGCCGGTCATTTCCAGACGAATCTTTTACTAAAATAGCGCAGCAGCGGTTTTAATGGAAAAATTTTTGATACATTTTTTTGATATGAGACGTACTCGCTTCCGAAACGTTCTACTAATTTTTTTCCTTCGTAAAATGAACCGATTGAAAAATAGAGAATCGAGCAAAAAACAAAAATGAAATAAAAAAGATTCATCGTCGGGCGAAACAGCAAAAAGAGTATTGTAAATAAATAGATTGGGTGACGGCTGAATTGATAAGGTCCTTCAATTCTTAGCGCAGAGGTTTCATCCAATTCATCGTCTTTATAAATTCCGTCTTTCCATCGTTGTATTTGGCTGATGCCAAGAAATTCTTTCCTGTCAATAAATTTTAAAGTCCAAAGCATACCGATTAAACTTATGAATTGAGGAATAAGCGTCATTAGGTCAAACGGAAAAGGAAGGTCGTAAACAATGATATCAGGTCTCGGAGAACATTCCCAAAACAAATAAAAAGTTAAAAGAGAAACAGCGTTATAAGTGAGCCGGTAAAAAGGAAGAAACCTCGGAAAGCGCCGTCGAATTTTTTCTTTTAGTTCAATTGAAGCCATAAAAGAATGTACCCACCCGAACACAGCAAATAGAAAAATGGTAAGAAGAATATTTCCGAAAAGGATCATAATGTTTTGCGCAAACGCGCAACCGGAAGCCGTAACTGTTCCCGGTATTTTGCAACGGTGCGGCGTGCAATATGAATTCCTTCGTCGTTCAACATTTCGGCAATTTTATCATCGCTTAGCGGCGATTGTTTATCTTCTTTACTAATAATTTCTTTAATACGTTCTTTGATGTGTTTGTTTGAAACTTCTTCGCCGGAGTCGGTTGCTAATCCTTCGCTAAAAAAATATTTAAGTTCGTGAATACCCTGCATACTTTGTACAAATTTTCCGTTTACCACACGGCTTATGGTGGAAATGTCCATCATAATTTCTTCTGCAATATCTTTGTAAATCATTGGGCGCAGAAACTTCGGACCTTTTTCAAAAAAGGCGACTTGCTTTTCTAGAATTGCACGCATTACTTTTAATAAAGTTTCGCGCCGCTGCTCAATGCATGCGATAAACCATTTTGCCGATTCAAATTTTTCTCGTAAAAATTTATAAGTGTTCTTCTCCCGTTCAGAAATTTTCTTCTTGCCTTTGTTTGTGTTGAGCATTTCGATATAGGCTGCATTAACCGTAACCGAAGGCATGGCGCGGTCATTGAGGGTGATAACAAAATTATCGTCAACTTTTTCAAGAAGAAAATCGGGCGTAATTTGGTTGAGTTCGGCAACTTCAAAATTTCCTTCGCCGGGTTTAGGATTAAGCCGTTGTATCAAATCCAAAACAGCGCGGAGCGTTTCTGAACTGAGAGACATTTTTTGCATCGTTGTATCAAATCGTTTCTGAACAAAATCATCAAAATGATTTTTCAGCATTTCTTCGGCTAAGTAAGAATAATAGGGGTCAAAAGTTCCTTGCTGTAGCTGGATGAGCAAACATTCTTGAAGGCTTCGGGAAGCAATTCCGATTGGGTCCAAAACTTGAATTTCTTTTAAAACAGTTTCAGCGTCGGGTAGGCTTACTTTCGCGTGTTCAAACATTTCCAGATTGCTAACAATCGTTTCCAAATCTTGTTTTAAGTAACCGTCCTGATCAAGGTTGCCAATAATTTCTTCACCCAGCATTACAAGCGGTTCATCAAGTTGAAGCAGGTAAAACTGATTAAGCAAGTGTTCTTGCAGCGATTCCCTTTGAGGCGCAGTTGGATGAAAAGTTTCTTCTTCTTTTTGTGTGGTGTTGTACGAAGGATCATCGAAATAATCTTCGTCATTCATATAGTCTTCTAACCCAAATTCATCTTCTTCGCTATAATCAGAATCTTCAGGTTCATCACCGACCTCATCAGGCTCTTTTTCTTCTTGTTTTAATTCCAAATCTTCTTCCAGAATAGGATTAAGCTCAAGCTCAGTTTTTATACGCTGCTCAAGCGCCATGGTGTTTAGCTGCAGGAGTTTTTGATATTGAATTTGCTGCGGGGAAAGTTTTTGCTGCTGCGATAAGCGCTGTGAAAGTGAAAGCATAATTATTTACCGATTATTTCTTTTGCTTGTAAGTACCATTGGCTGCCGTATTTTCGTTCTAAACTGTTTTGGCAAAATTTAAATGCGGTTATGTTTTCTTTGGCGCCTTTTTCAAGAGCAGGTGAACATCCTGTAAATTTTTCAAACCGAAGAACTTCTCCGCCGAAATGCGAAACACGAATTGGAAAGAGATGACACGAGATAGGTTTCTGAAATGATATTTTTTTTTCAAAAAAAAGTTTTTCAAGTGAACATTTTGCTATCCCGTCATCAAAATAAACAAAGACACACGCTCTATTGTTTACACTGCGGGTTAAAAGCTCGCCTTCTTTTTCTTCATAAAATCCGTTTTCTTCAATTTCCTCCAAATGTTCTTTTGGGATGATGTTTTTAACCATCGGAAGCGCTTTTTCCATTTCGATAAGTTCATCTTTGATTAATGGTGCGCCAAACTCACTTTCCAGAGTGCAGCAAGCTCCCTTGCATTCTGCGAGGTTGCAGAAAAATGGAGTATCCACTACTTCTTTGCGGAGTAGAACGTCTTTGACTGATATAAAGTTGTTATTAAACATTGGAATAATTTTTGTGCAAAGATAAGAATTTCTGAAGGAATTGTAAATATTTTTTGAAAACTATAAAGTTTGCCGGCTGAGTTATTTGGGCGAAGCGATTTAAAATGAAAAGAGGCTGAAATCAGCCTCTTCATTAAAAAGTCTGGGCGGTAAAATTACTTAATCGTATTTACTTTACTAATGTCGTCAAGTCTCACAAATTTTTCATTGAATTTGAACGTTCCCTTATCGGTCTTAACAGATTTAATAACTTTAACATTCACCGTTGGGTCTTTTTTCTTGCCTTTAGCTTTATCGCCAAAGCTTTGTACTTTTGCCATTTTTACTTCTCCAATTGTTTAGTCCAAAAATATCTATTTTCTCTATAATTTCCAATCTTCAAGTACAAATCGCTAAGGCAAAGCGAAAGGAAGATTCCATCAGTGTAGTTAAAACAAAGGCGTTATTTTTGTTTTTAAATTAAGAGAGTTGGTTTTTTGAATGATTTGGCACTTGGTTCAAGTTAAATCCGCAAATTCCGCTTCGGTTACTTTCAGCAGATTAAACGGAGAGAGGAGAATCTGTATTCCTCGAACTCCGGCGCTCACAAAAATTGTTTCGAAGAGTTGGGCTGTTTCGTCTATAAAAGTAGGAAATTTCTTTTTCATTCCGATAGGAGAACAACCGCCTCGAATATATCCCGTTAGCGGAAGTAATTCTTTTACCGGAATAAGAGAAACAGATTTACTTCCGGAAGCTTTCGCCGCCTTTTTCAAATTTAACTCGGTTGTAACGGGAATGCAAAAAACGAGCAGTTCATTTGCTTGATTCCTTGCGACCAATGTTTTAAAAACCGTATCCGCTTCGGCGTTGATTTTTTTGGCGACTGTTTCACCGGAAAGATCATTTTCATCAACTTTATACTCGTGGGTTGAAAAGACAATTCCGGCGGTTTCTAAAATTCTAACGGCGTTTGTTTTAGTCATTTTTTTTCACTTGAAAATTGAATTTTGACATTTGAGTTTTGAATTCTGTTTCTTTCTAATTGAGTTTATTCATCACAATTTATTTCTTAATTTAGCTAATAAAATTCCGGGAGATAAAATAATGAAAATATCATTTGTGCAATACAATCCGGTATGGGAAAACAAAGAAGAAAATCAAAAAAAACTGTTCAGAATATTAAAGGAACAATATACTGATTCCGATTTACTGATTTTTCCCGAAATGACTTTAACCGGCTTTTCAATGGACTCGGCGCAGTTGTGCGAAAGCATAGACGGCGAGACAGTATCCTTTTTTAAAAAATTCGCATTGGTATATCAAACGGATATTATCGGCGGATTCATTCAAGAGGAAAATAAAAAATTTTTTAACTCGCTTGTACACATAGATTATTTTGGCGGGATGGTTAAAGGTTATAATAAAATTCACCCTTTTTCATTGGCGGGAGAAAATAAATGTTACACCGCCGGCAATTCTCCCGAAATCACCCATCTGCAAGATTGGAAAATCGGGTTATCAATTTGTTATGATTTACGTTTTCCCGAATTATTTAGAATGTACGCGAAAGAAAAAGTCCATTTGATAGTGAACAGCGCCAATTGGCCCGAAACACGTATTACGCATTGGCGAGCCTTATTAAAAGCGCGCGCAATCGAAAATCGATGTTATGTTATTGGAGTGAACCGTGTTGGCTCTGATCCGAAAGCTAATTACAATGGCTTCAGCAGTTTATTTGATCCAATGGGCGAAGAATTACTTTCAGTTGAAAATGCCGAAGGGTTCTACTCGGCAGAAATCGAAATTGGAAATGTTGAAAAAACGAGAAACCATTTCCCATTTCTTTATGATATTAAATTAATCTAATGAGTTGGTAATGCGGAAAAAAGTTGTTGTTACCGGCGGCGCCGGGTTTATCGGCAGTCATATCGTTGAATATTGGTCAAAACAGAATGTTGAAGTTTTTGTGCTTGATAATTTGCGGAGTGGGTTTGAAAAAAATTTAAGCGGGTTTGAAAATGTAACTTTTGTTAAAGGCAGTATTACCGAGAAAGACGCGGTCTTTTCAGTTTTAGAAAATGCTGATTACGTCCATCATTTAGCCGCGATGATCTCCGTGCCGGAATCAGTCGAAAATCCTTTTGAATGCGTTTCTATAAACATAAATGGTTTGCTTAATGTACTTGAAGCTGCCGCGAAACACAAAGTAAAAAAAATAGTGCATAGCAGTTCAGCGGCTGTTTATGGGGATAATCCGGCTTCTCCCAAAAACATTTCTATGAAACCAGCGCCAAAATCTCCCTACGGAATTACAAAGCTTGACGGAGAATATTACCTGCAATCCTATTTAGCAAATTTTGGATTGCAGACTATTTCGCTTCGCTATTTTAATGTATTTGGTCCGCGGCAAGACCCCAAAAGTCAGTATGCTGCGGCAATTCCAATTTTTGTAAACAGCGCTTTGCAGAACAAAGAAATTATTATTTACGGCGATGGCGAACAGACAAGAGATTTTATTTTTGTAAAGGATGTTGTTTTAGCGAATGTTCTTGCCGCCACATCAGAAAAAGTGAACGGCGTTTTCAATGTGGCGTGTGGGTCAGCAATTTCAATTAATCAATTAGTAAATCTTGTGTTGCAGTTGACGAACAGTAAAAGTAAAATCCGTTACGAAAAAGAACGAGCCGGAGATATTAAACACAGTTTGGCTTCAATTGATGAAACTAAAAAGCAACTTGGTTTTCAACCCAAGCATAATCTGCTTGATGGGATAAAAGAAACGATAACCTATTTCATTAATCTTTTTCAAAATAAAAATGGGTCATATTTTTTATGAAATCTAAACTACTCTTCTATGTTTTCTTTTTCACCTTTTTGCTCAACGCTCAAACGACAGAAAAATTTGCGCTGGTAATTCATGGCGGCGCTGGAGGACTTGCTGAAAGCATTCCCGACTCGTTAAAGCAAGAGTATCTTTCTTCTTTAAACAAAGCTTTAGAAATTGGGAAACAAATTCTTGCAAGCGGCGGAACCTCTATTGATGCGGTTGAAAAGGTGATCAACTATCTTGAAGACAATCCTCTGTTTAATGCCGGCAAAGGCGCTGTATTAACTTCAGAAGGAAAAGTTGAATTGGACGCGGCAATAATGAACGGGAATGATTTGTCCTGCGGTGCGGTTACCGGAGTAACTGCAATTAAAAATCCGATTTCGCTTGCGCGTGCTGTGATGGAAAAATCTCCGCATGTCTTTCTTTCGGGAGTTGGCGCAGAACAATTTGCCGATGAAATCGGCATGAAAAAAGTTGATCCAAATTATTTTCTTGTGGAAGACCGATACGAAAAATGGAAAAAAGAAAAAGAAGAAATTAAGAATAAGAAAAAAGGAACAGTCGGCGCAGCCGCTTTAGATATGCATGGAAATCTTGCGGCAGCAACTTCTACCGGTGGGATGTCTATGAAAAAACCTGGTCGTGTTGGAGATGCTCCAATTATTGGCGCCGGAACTTATGCAAACAATAAAACTTGTGCGGTTTCTTGTACCGGCTGGGGAGAAAAATTTATTAAAAATACCGTGGCGTTTAACGTCTCTGCAATGATGGAATATAAAAATATGACTTTGAACGACGCCGCAAATGAAATGATTCACAAGCGGTTAAATCCAGGTGATGGCGGTTTGATTGCCGTGGATAAAAATGGGAATTTCACGCTTCAGTATAATACAAAAAGTATGCTTCGCGGATTTGTAACTTCTGACGGCATGCGGGAAGTAAAAATTTGGAAATAATGTATTTTTTCGGAAAGGAATAACTACATGCAAAAACCTGAACCAAACGAATATGCTCAATATTATCAAAGGTATATTGACACCATTGTCAGCGATGACATTCTAAAATATTTCCAACTACAAATTGAAGAAATAATTTCTTTCTTTAAAAATGTAAACGAAGAACTTGCTTCTTTTCGTTACGCAGAAGGCAAGTGGATGATGAAAGAAGTTTTAGCGCATATAATTGATAGTGAGAGAATATTTGGCTACAGGGCTTTAGCTATTTCACGCGGCGAGAAAAATTCTCTGCCCGGATATGACGATAAAAAATATATCTCTAACGGAAAATATCAGAACAGAAGTTTAGAAAGTTTGATCACTGAATATTATCACGCGAGTTCAGCTAATTTGGAATTGTTCCGATCGTTAGATGAAGAAATGCTTTCTCAACGAGGGATTGCGAGCGGCAATGAAATTACGGTCAGAGGATTAGTTTTTATTACTGTTGGACATGAAAAACATCATTTTGAAATTATTAAAACTCGGTACATTGCGCAAGGATGATGCGAAGTACAAAATAAAATTTAAATCACGTTGTACATTTCGTTCAAAATTTTCTCTGTTGCCCCAAGGTTACTTTGTACATACTCTTTTGAAATTGCTCCTTTATAATTCCGCACATTTTCATCGGAGGTTAAAAGCCGAAGCGTGCGGTACGCCTCCTTTTTGTTTTTAATAATAATTCCGCCGCCAAGTTTTGCAAGTTTAATCGCTTCTTGCGAATTAAGAATTTTCGGTCCGAATATTACCGGAACTCCATAAACAGCGGCTTCCAGCACATTATGGATATTGCTTTTGAAACTTCCGCCGACAAAAGCTATATCGGCATAAAAATAAAGCGTAAGCAATATGCCAATCGAATCCACAATAATAATTTTCTCATCTTTGTAATTATTCAGGAATGAAAATCTGATAGTCTGAACCTTTCCCGCAAATTCATTTTCCAATTTTTCAAGATGAACAACAGTTGGTTCGTGCGGGGCAATGATGAGCAGAACATTCGGATCAAATTCGGTTAGTTTTAAAAACGCCGGAAGAAGCGCGTCTTCATCCTCATACCAGGTACTGCCGGCGACAATTACTTTTTTATCTTTTAAAATTTCACTTCTGATTAAATTCCGTTCTTTAGCAACCAAACTTCGTTGATAGACTCGGTCGAAACGTGTATCGCCAACTGGGCTTATTTCATCATTCGGCAAATCAAAATCAATAAAATTTATCGCATCCGATTCGGAAACCGTTAATATTTTGGTCAACTTTCTGTAAAGATGTTTGTGAAAATTTTTAGCGAGAATATTTTTTCGCGCTGAGTTTTCTCTCATGGTTGCGTCAACTAAAAAGATGGGAATCTTTCTTTTGGCAAGTTCAAAAATGTGGTTCGGCCATAAATCATACCGCATTAACACAAGCAATGCCGGATTAACAAGTGAGATAAATTTATCGGCATTATAAACCGTATCAATCGGAAGGTATGAAACTAAATCAGCGTACGGATATTTTTTAGAATTTTCTAATCCCGAAGGCGAAAAAAACGTTACTAAAATGTTGACATCTTTCGTTTGTTTTAATTTTTCAATAATAGGTTTTGCTTGTTCAAATTCACCAAGCGATGCCGAGTGAAACCAGAGCAGCTTTTTCTTTCTGTTAAGTGAAGAAATATTCAAAATTAATTCTTCAAAAAGTCGGCTTCTTCCTTCAACGCCTAATTTTACTTTTTTGTTGAAGAAAGGCGCTGCCTTCATTACAAAAAGTAGAAGCGGCACTATCAGCGCGTTATAAGCGAGTTTCCAGAAAAAGTCCATTAAGTATTCACTAATTTATTTATTGATTCAAGTACCTGTTGCGGTGTTAGTTCCGACATACAGCGAAAATGTTTTTGCGGACATTTTTTTCGCCCGATGTGCGAACATGGTCTGCAAGTTAGAAAATTATTTTCTAAAATTATATTTTTGCAGCCGAAGGGAGAAAATCCAAACTCGCTAACCGTTGAGCCATATAGCGCTACGACCGGAGTTTTGACAGCGCAAGCTGCGTGCATTAGTCCCGAATCATTACAAACGATTGCTTTACAATGCTGCATATCTTTAGCAAGTTGTAAAATATCATCATCTGTTGAAAGATCAACACTTCCGGGAAGT
>Ga0172371_10008195_pt1 | contig 14678 bp, 11 predicted proteins | sample Lak12m_FD_114543 | JGI IMG/M metagenome (GOLD analysis project Ga0172371, IMG submission 114543) | Freshwater microbial communities from Kabuno Bay, South-Kivu, Congo - kab_022012_12m | ecosystem: Environmental > Aquatic > Freshwater > Lake | place: Democratic Republic of the Congo: South-Kivu... | reverse complement strand
GGCGAGATCCACTTCCGGTCCATCCAGGTCACGCCGATGCCGTGAACGGCCCCCGGGGGGCCGTTCGAGGAATCAGGGTCCGATTTGCAGGCGGTCAGTCCGCCCCGAGGTTCAAAACGAACCGGTCGACGCTCGGGTCGTAGGCAAAGCCGGCCGCCGCGGCGTTGTCATCGTAACGCTGCTTCAGTTCGCGGCGAGCCTCAGCCAACCGCGATGGATCGGCGGCAACGTCGGCTTCCAGCGGACCGTTTTGGGCCGGCAGCAGCCAGACCTGCTTCGCTCCGCACGACCGTCCAAAATCGATGACCGCGTGGATCAACAATCGCTCCCACTGCAGCGCATCCAGCTTGGGTTGAGCCCACTCCAGGTGCGCCGCGGTGGGGTTGATCTCCTGGATGTCCAGGACAGGACCTTCCAGGACATTGAAGCCGATCACGCCCACATCCCGCCGGCCCTTTTCCATGTGGCCGCCCCAATCGTCCGGAACGAACTGGGCGTACTTGGACTGCAGCTCGAACAGGCAGTCCGTCACACAGTTGGAGGACGTGACCAAGTACCGCAGTCCGGGCGGCGTCAGCGGCACCAGGCGATAATCGTCCAACGGGACCGTACAGCCGCTCTTGACGTAGTCCGAGAAATAGCCGGCCAGCGGCGGGACCTTCTCCGCTTCGACGCACGTGACAAAGTCCCGCACCAGCGACTGCTTGACCTCAGCGAAAGTCATGGTCTAGCCCCCACCCAGTTCCATGCCGCCGGCGACCAGGACGATTGAACATGGGGAGTAGCTTGTGCCATAGGCGGCAGCGGCCCGCACGACGGCTTGCCCAATCTCCCACGGCTCGCCCGCCCGCTTGGTCTTGGTTCGGGCCACCACGAACTTCAGCACGTCCGAGGGCATCCGCGCGGTCATGTCCGTCTTGATGAAGCCCGGGCAGATGGCCGTACAACGGACCCCGGGGTACTCGGCGGCCAGGGCCTTGGTATAGGCGATGACGCCCCCCTTGGCAGCGCAGTAGTTGGTCTGGCCGATGTTGCCGACCAAGCCGCTGATCGAGCTGATATTGACCACCGCGCCATTGGATTTTCGCAGATAGCGGATGGCTGCCTTGCAGAAGTTATGTGTTCCAGTCAAGTTGGTCGAGATCACTGCATTCCAGTCCTCGTCCGACATTCTCATCGCCAATCCGTCGCGGGTGATGCCGGCATTGTTGACCAGAACATGGAGCTGCTTGTCATACGGCTCGACCGTCTCGTCCACCACCTCCTTGACGCGCGCCGAGTCGGTGACATTGCACAGGCGGAAATCGACTTTGGTGCCGTACGTGGACGCGATCTCGGCAGCGGTCTCTTGCACGCGGGGATCCAGGTCCACCAGCATCAGGTGACTCTTCTGCTGGGCAAACTCTTCCGCAATGGCCCTGCCGATCCCTCGGCCTGCACCCGTGATGAGAACGATTTTGCCTTCCAAATCAGGAAACACGGCCACAGGCTTGGTCAATTCTGTACTCATTTCGCCTTCCGGAAATTAGACGGGGTGACACGCAACGGCACGCGCCGAACCAACGGCATGCCGGTTTGGGGGCAAGCCGCCGGCACTGGCTGGCGGCAGCTTGCCCGTACGTTGCGGTAAGGTTAACGCTTCTAAGTAGAAGCGTCAATCTCGGGTTAGGCGTCCGGCCGGTGATCCGCGGCCCTGCAAACCCCTTGCATCCCGCCTGGACCTAGTCGATAATGCCCCCCACGGCGAATGGTCCCGCCGCGGGGCCCTGCTCGATCCGATGTCCAGCAGCCGGCCAATCATGGTGAATTCCCTCGCGACTCGTTCCCGAGGGGCAGCAAACACTCCGAGTTTTCCGTCATGCGATCTCGACTAATCGACCGAATCACGCAACTCGAACCTGGGAAGCAATTGCAGGCCGTCAAGCACCTGTACGCGGAGGAAGGCTATCTCGCCGACCATTTCCCCAGGTTTCCTATCATGCCTGGAGTGTTGATGCTCGAGGCCATGTACCAAGCGGCATACTGGCTGGTCCGCAAGACGGAGGATTTCGCCCATTCGGCGGTGGTTCTCAAAGAGGCTCGCAATGTCAAGTTCAGCGGGTTCGTCAAGCCGGACCAGGATTTGATCGTTACGGCCGAAATCAAGAAGCAGGACGGCAACGGCACCACGCTGATGACTCGAGGCGAGGTGGACGGGAAGACGGTGGCCAGCGCCCGGTTGATTGTCGAGGCGTTTGAGGTCGGCGATCGCTACCCGACGCGGGCCGGTGTCCGGGACTACTTGATGCGCAAGCTGCGAGCGCAGTTCGAGCGGGTGATGTCCGGAACGCCCGAGCCGCCGCCGCACGTGGGGCTGGCGATGCGCTGGATGTGGATCGACCGGTTCGTCGAGTTCGTGCGTGGCGAACGATCGGTCGCGATCAAGAATGTCAGTCTGACGGAAGAACCCCTCAGCGACTACGTGCCTGGGTTCCCCATGCTGCCCTGCTCGTTGATCGTCGAAGGGATGGCTTGGACGGGCGGAATCCTGGCGAATGACGCCCGAGCATTCCGCGAGCGGACGGTGTTGGCCAAGGTGAACAAAGCCGTCTTCCATCGGCCCGTCCTGGCTGGCGACCAATTGCGTTACACCGCCGTGCTGGAGGGGATCGAGGCCGAGGGGGCATTCATCCGCGGGACCAGCCATATCGGCGACGAATTGCAGGCCGAAGTCGATCTGTTCCTCGCCCACTTGGGCGACCGCTTCGACGAGGTCGCCGGCGATTTGATCGATCCCGACGACATGCTGGCTTCGCTGCGGATCTTCGGGCTGTACGACGTGGGGAGGACGTCCTCCGGCGAACCGCTGGACGTCGCCGAGAAACTGCAGGCCGGAGAACGTGCGGCGCAGGCCGCAGCGCAGGGTGCATGATTGCTGTTTCCTGGATCTCGCCCTCAACTATTTTCTGCAAGGTGACTTGACCATGACCAAGCCGCAGGTCCAACCCGCCCCGGATTTCTCCCGCCGCCGTTTCCTGCAAGCCACCTCGCTGGGCATCGCCGGCGCGGCGGCGCTGACGGACATCCCCTTGGTGCACGCGGCCGAGACCGCGGATCTGGAGATCAAGATCGGCCTGATCGGCTGCGGCGGACGGGGCACCGGCGCGGTCCTGGACGCGATCGGGGCGGCCACCAAGGTCATTTACCCTGACCGGGGCTATCACACCGAGGATGTCGCCGAGGGCGCGACGGCCGAAAAGAAGAACATCCAGGTCGTCGCCTTGGCGGACTTGTTCGCGGACCGGCTGACCCGCTGCCGCGGCCAGTTGGCCAAGCTGGGCATCACCGTCCCGAACGAACGCTGCTTCGTGGGCTTCGACGCCTACAAGGAACTGCTGGCGGTCGGCGAGGTGAACTACGTCATCCAGGCCACCGCCCCGCATTTCCGACCGCTGCACCTGAAAGCCGCGATCGAAGCGGGCAAGCACGTGTTCATCGAGAAGCCGGGGGCCGTCGACGTGCCAGGCGTCAAGCTGGTGCTGGAAGCCGGCGAATTGGCCAAGCAGAAAAAGCTGGGGATCGCCGCAGGCACTCAGCGGCGGCACATGAAGGGCTATCAGGAGACCATCCAGCGGATCCACGACGGCGCGATCGGCGAAATCGTGTACGCCAAGTGCTACTGGAACGGCGGCCAGATCTGGGTGATCGAACGGCAACCCGGCTGGAGCGACCTGGAGTGGCAGCTGCGAAACTGGAACTATTTCACTTGGCTGTCCGGCGACCATATTCTCGAACAGCACGTCCACAATTTGGACGTCATGAATTGGGTCCTGGGCACGCATCCCATCAGAGCCGTCTCCGGGCTGGGCGGCCGCCAGGTCCGCGTCGGCGACCAGCACGGGCACATCTTCGACCACTTTGCGGTCGAATTCGAGTACCCCAACGGCGTGACCATGTTCAGTCAGTGCCGGCAGATCAACGGCTGTTTGAACATTGTCGGCGAATCCGTCATCGGCAGCGAAGGCACCAGCAACTGCAGCAACTCGATCCAGCCCAGCCAGGGCGAACCGTGGCGGTACCGCGGCCGCGATCAGAGTCCCTACCGGCAGGAGCACGAGGACTTGATCGCCAGCATCCGCGAGGGCAATCCGATCAACGAAGCCCAGGCGGTCGCGGAGAGCACGATGACCGGGATTCTGGGCCGGGAAGCCGTGTACAGTGGCCAAGCCGTCGAATGGGACGCGGCCATGAAATCGACCAAGCGGCTGGGGCCGGACAAGTACGAGTTCGGCCCGTATCCGATTCCGGAAGTCGCCATGCCCGGGATCTACCGGTTCAGCTGACGCGCTGTTTCAGGACGGCCCCACCCGGCCGCTCCCGCGTCTCGACCTCCCCGCGCAGCGGGGAGGTGCAGACGCGGTGCCGCTGGGTTCACCTTTCGACCTTTGGCGGCGTCTTCGTAACTTGGAACCCCAGGGCCTCGATCATCCGGTAATCCGCCTCCGGCGGTTGCCCCTTGGTGGTCAGATAGTCGCCGACGAAGATCGAGTTGGCGGCGTACAGTCCCAAGGGCTGCAGGCATCCCAAGTGCAGTTCGCGCCCACCGGCAATCCGGATCTCCCGGTCGGGGTTGGCAAAGCGGAACAGGCACAGGGCCTTCAGGCAAGCCTGGGGCGTCAGACGCTCGAGACCTTCCAAGGGCGTGCCGTCGATCGCGTTCAGGAAGTTGATCGGGATCGACTCGACGCCGATCTCGCGAAGTTCCAGTGCCATTCGGACCACGTCGGTGTCGGCTTCGCCCATCCCGATGATGCCGCCGGAGCAGATCTCCATGCCGGCTTGCCGCACCACGCGCAGGGTCGCCAGGCGATCCTGGTAGGAGTGTGTCGAGCAGATCTGGGCGTAGTATTCCGGGCTGGTATTCAGATTGTGATTCACCCGGTCCACCCCGCAGGCTTTCAGCCGTTCGGCTTGCTCCCGGGTGAGCAGCCCCAGCGACGCACAGATCTTCAGGTCATACTGCCGTTTGATCTCCGGGATCAGTTGCTCGACGGCCTGCATTTCCCGTTCGTTGGGGCCGCGGGCGGAAATGACAATGCAGTAGGTCTTGGCGTCGCGCTCGTGCGCGATCCGCGCGCCGTCCAGCAACCGCTCGCGATCCAGGATGTTGTACTTCGGAATCGCGGCGTGGGAGACCCGCGACTGGGAGCAGTACGAGCAATCCTCCGGGCAGAGCCCGCTCTTGGCGTTGATCAGGAAATACAGCTGGACCGTCTTGCCAAAGAACCGGCGGCGAATCCGAAACGCCGCGGCCAGCAGGTCCAGCAACTCGTCGTCGGGGCAGCGGACGATCGCCAGCCCCTCGTCGTCGGTCAGTTCATGGCCCGCCAGGACTCGATCGGCCAGCGCGTCCCAATCCGGCGAGCCGGCGGCGGCTGCGACCTCCGTTGCCTCTTGAGATACTTGAATCACCATGCCCTCCTAGCTACGGCGCCACGACGCCCTTTTTCAAGATCAGATTGGCGTACAGCGCCGTTTCGCTGGTCGCCACCACCGCGTAAGCCTGTTTGGCCTGCTCGTAGAACGCAAACCGTTCGACCTGCTTCAGTTCCACGCTCTTGCCCTCCGCGGCGTCGAGCAACTGCTTGAACTTCTTCCAGATCGGCGGTTTGGGCGGATCGCCGGGCACCGGCTGCATCACGAACGCGGCCGCCTCGACGTACGGATCCAGCGGAAAGAACTGCAGGATCGCTTCCAGCACCTCGGGGACGCTCAGCCCGTCGGCGCGAACGATCCGCTGGGCGATGGAATCGGCCGGAAAGTTGCCATCCGCCAAGACCAGTTCGTCGCCATGCCCCATCTTCATCAGCGTGTACATCAACTCCGGAGAAATCCGGGCGGGAATCCCTTTCAACATTGCGGTCTCGCCTCCATGGAACGGTGGGTACGGGTCAGGCAGTACAGTCTGCCGTCGCATCTTACCATCTTGCCGCCCGGGCGGGTATTGGCCAAGCCAAGCGCCGACGGCGAACCGCGGGCGTGCCGGAGCCGCAGGCTTTCCCCTTCTATGCTTCTCAACGGCTGCTCTACGGGTTAGAATCGTCGCTGGCGTAGGGGGAATTTCTCGTGATGACCGTTTCGCTGACGCTGCAGCAGTTCATCGAGCAGCTATCCGAATGCGGCTTGATGTCGGAGGGGGAGATATCCTCCTTTCAGCAGAGTTGGCCCGCTGCGCAGCGTGCCCAGGGTTCCAAGGAGCTTGCCCAAGCGCTCGTGGAACGTGGCAAGCTGACGAAATTCCAGGCCGCCAATGTGCTGCACGGCAAGGGCAAGAGTCTGATCATTGGCGAGTACTTGGTTCTGGACAAATTGGGCCAGGGCGGGATGGGCGTGGTGGTCAAGGCCCGGCATCGCCGCATGGATCGGCTCGTCGCGATCAAGGTGTTGTCGGCCGCGGCGATGAAATCGCCAAACCTGGTGCAGCGGTTCTATCGCGAGGTCAAGACGGCGGCCAAGCTGTTCCATCCGAACATCGTCATGGCCTACGACGCCGGCGAATGCGAGGGCCTGCACTTTCTGGTGATGGAATTGGTCGACGGCCCGAATTTGGCCAGCGTCGTCAGCCGCTGCGGTCCGCTGCCGGTCGCCTGGGCGCTGGACTGCATTCTGCAGGCGTCGCGAGGTCTGCAATACGCTCACGAACACGATATCATCCACCGCGACATCAAGCCCGGAAATCTGCTGGTCTCCGGCTTCAAATTGCCCGACTCCAGCCTCACCGCCCAGAACGCCTCCGATGCACCCACGGTCGACTTGACCTCGGCCGGCTCGGGCCTGGACGGAAACGTGTTCCATCAGCCGCTCGGGATCGTCAAGATCCTCGACATGGGGCTGGCGCGGATTGCGGGGGCGGCCTCGATGCTGGAGGAAGGCGGCGAGCGATTGACGGAATCCGGCCAGGTCATGGGAACGTGCGATTACATGGCGCCGGAACAGGCGGAGAGCGCGCACAGTGCCGACCACCGGGCGGACATCTACTCGCTTGGCTGCACGCTGTATCGCCTGCTGGTCGGCCATGCGCCGTTCAGCGGCGATTCACTGGTCCAATTGCTCGTCGCGCACCAGAAGGCCCCGATTCCTTCCCTGCGTGCCGCTCGGCCCGACGTTCCGGAAGAACTGGACCAGGTCTACCGGAAGATGCTGGCCAAGGACCGCGCTGACCGCCAGCAGTCCATGGCTGAAGTCATCAACGAGTTGGAGGCGTGCGCCCCCAGCGTGGGATCGGCCGGTTGCCGAATCGAGCGGCCCGCCGCCGAGGAGACGGTGGCCGCGAGTCCACCGGCATCGCCTGCCGCTCCGGGGACCGCCCCTGGTTCCTCGCCCCGTCCCACGCCGGGAGTCGGGCCGCCTCCGCTGGCCGCCCCGCGAACCTCGCCGACGGCGGTCGCCGAGCAGACGCCGCTGCCGACCATCGGCCCCGGCCTGCAGGAGACCTTTGCGATCCGGGTCGAACAGCCGCGCAAAGGACAGAAACAGCGTCCCCACAAGTCGGGCGTGCGTGCCGAACCCGTGCCGGACGACGCAGCGGCATCCCGAGGGCCGATTTTCGCCGCCGTCGGTGGCCTGCTGGTCCTGGCCATCGTGCTGGTCATCGCCCTGATCGTGGTCATGCGGCGCAGATCGCAGGACGAGTCGTCGCCCGCCAGCGCTGAGATGACTCAGGCTACGCTGCCCGCAGAGGAACCGGTACCACCGGACGGCGTTTCGCCGCCAACGGAACCGGCGCAGCCCGAGCCGGCTCCTGCGCCCGGCATTCCCACAGCGCCGCAGTCCGACCAACCAGCTCTCCAAGCGGCCAAGCCCAAGCCTGCTGTAGCGAACACGCCGACCCCGGAGCCGCCGAGCCTCCTGCCCAAGCCGGCGCTGACGCCGGCCGACGAGGCGTGGCAGGCCGCCTGGGATGCCACGGACGCCCAGACGAAAAAACTGCTGGCCGAGGATCGGTACGGCGCCGCAGCGAGCGAATTGAGGACTCTGGCGGAACGATTCCCCGGCACCACGGTGACGGGACGAGTGGATCTGTGGCTGCAGGGGATTGAGGCCCAGGCTCAGACCGCGTACCAAACGGCCCAAGCCCAGGCGAAGCAATTGTTGGAGGCGGGCAAGTACGCGGAAGCCAAAGCCTCGCTGCAGCCCGTCCTCGAAGTGCACGACTGGCCGGCGACCGTCGAATCCGCCCGTGCCTTGCTGGCCGAAATTGATCAGGCTCAACAGGCAGGCGAGGTAAGTGATGCGCCCTCCGCCGAAACATCCCCCACCGAAATGGCCGCGACGGTGGAGCCCGAGCCGCTGCTGGGCGAGGCGGAGGTCCGCTATCGCGAGGCGCTGAAGCCGGCCGAGGCCTTGGTGGCCGAGTGGAAATTCCGGCAGGCGGCCGCGGCCCTGGCGGACGTGACCGTGGACGATCCGGCGCTGGCGAAACGCTTGGCCCAGCGACGCGACGAACTGCAGCGGTTGAGCGGACTCAAAGACAAGCTCATCGCTGCGGTCGCGGCCGCGTCGCCGCCCTTGGACAAAATGGACTTGATGCTGCGCGGGGCCAATGGCGATGTCACCGGGGCAGACGACAGCGGGATCAAGACGCAGCCCAAGGACGGCGCACCCGAATCGCATCCCTGGTCGGGGCTCAAGGACCAGGGCCGCAGGAAACTGCTGCAACTGGCGGTGGACCCGGAAAGCGGTGAGGATTGGCTGGCTGCAGGGCTGCTGATGCTGGCCTGCGGCGACTTGACGATGGCGGAAAAGTACTACGACAACGCCGTCGCGCGCGGGCTCAAGGTCGAACCGTACCTCGCCCCCCTGGCCGACGCGGCGCTGACCCACGTCCACGGGCTGGTCGAAGGGGGCAAGTGGGCCGAAGCCCAAACGCGGCTGACGGCATTCGAGAACAAATACGGCCGCACCGACTGGATGGCGGAAAACCTCGGCCGGCTGGCGGCTTTGCGAAACGCGGTCCAGGGCCGCATCGCCGACGCCGAGGCGGAAAAGGTCTTTGCGGAAGCCGTGCAGAAGTACGAGGCTTGGGATTGGTTCGCGCTCCAGTCGCTGGTCGACAAACTGCGGACGCAGTACGCGGCCGCCGCTGTGCTCCGCGACACCGAACGCAAACCGTCCTTTGCGGAATTGGCCGAGTCCGTGGCCGATGTGGGCAAGAAGTTGGTCGTCAGCCCCGACGGGAAGGGCGACTACCGAACCATCCAGGAAGCGATCGATGCCGCGCCGCCGAAGAGCGTGATCGAGATCCGCAGTAATGGCCCGTTCTACGAAAAACTGGCGATCCCGGCCGACCATCCCCACTTGGTCCTCCGCGGCGGCGAGGGATTCTGGCCGCAGGTCAGCTCGGGCGGCCCCGCAGGGACCATCAGCGAACTGGTCACCTTGGCCGGCAAGAACGCGATCCTGGAACGGCTGGTCCTGACCCATCAGGATGCCGCGGGGGACGTATTGGTGGCGAACGTTCCCTGTCGCATCCGCCAGGCGATCATCACGGGCGTCAAATCGCGCCCCGAGTTCAATGCGGGAGTTGAGTTAGACGCGGTGTTTTGCGCCTCGGAATACAACTTGATCGTCCGAAATCGGCCGTCCAAGATCCACAATTCGCTCCTGCTCAGCGGCCTCGAGGCAAGCGGTGAGGCAAGCTTGGAGATTGGGAATACGCTGCTCGGCGGGGCCACGGCGGAGATCCGTTGCCCGGCGAACATGTCGCGATGCATCCTGCTGCCCCACGTCAACCTGTACCGGGCGGCGTCGACGATCTCGGACTCGGTGATCTGCGGCGACCTGAAGGCCCTGGAAAACGGCACGCGGATCGAGCACAGCAACGTGGCCAGCGGCAAATTCGTCGATTTCGCCAAACCCGGCCCGGGCTGCTTTAGCGCCGACCCGCTGTTTGTCGATCGCAAGAACCTGAATTTCGGCTTCCTGCCGGCCAGTCCCTGCCTGCGGCGTGCCTCGGACGGCCAGGATCTGGGCGTCCGCTCGAACCCGGAGATGCTGACAATCGTACGTCAGGCCATCGCGCTGCGCCAGCAGGGCCTGATCCGCTTCTAGCATCCGCGTGGGGCATGGGAGAGATCGGAGGTGCAATCGCACCTCTGTCAAGTTGCCAACCTCCCTGCGATTGATCCCGCATCGGGAATTCGGATATAATCAGCGTGGCTGGCAACGGTGGACAGCGGTTGCCGCGAGGCACAACGAACGTCTGGAAGGTGACGCACGATGAACACAGAGGAGATGCTGCAACTGCACGACCGTGCGACTTGCGGTGGCGACTTGTCCGCCGACGAGCGGGCCCGATTGCAGAAGTGGTACGCCGAGCAAGATCAGGCCGAGTCCCAAATGCTGGCGCGAGGGTTCGTGCCTCGGACGGCTCGCCTGCGTGCCGAAGTGGATGATGCCATCGCTCAACTGGTTGCCGTGTCGCAGCAGCTTCAGGCGCAGAGCACCGAAAACGAACGCCTCCGGTGCGAGATCGATGTGCTGGAACGTCGCTTGGCAGAACGCACGGCGGTGCCGTCCCGATGACGCTTTCAGCGGCCTTCACGGAGCAAGTGAGGCTTCGGGCCAGGTTTGCCTGCGAGTATTGCGGCGTAACGGAAACGGACACAGGTGGGCTGCTCACCGTCGATCATTTCCAGCCGCGAGTTCGTGGCGGGGCAGATCAGCTGGAAAACCTAGTGTACTGTTGCCATCGCTGCAACCTTTACAAGGGCGACTACTGGCCCGCCGATTCGACGTTGCCGTCGCTTTGGAATCCGCGGCGGGAAGCGATGGAGGCCCACCTGCGGTTGCTGTCCGACGGATTCTTGTCTCCTCTGACCGTGGTAGGGGCCGTAACCGTCGAACGCCTGCGTCTGAACCGTCCGTCCCTGGTGGCTCACCGTCTTCGACGCCAGAATCACGCCGCCGAACTCAGGTCGCTGACCCAGTATCGGAAGCTGATCGCTCTGTTGACAGAGTTGAAGGGCGAACAATCGGCGTTGACAGATGAGCACAGAGAATTGCTTGCCTACAAGCGGAGGTTGTTGCGGATGCTGCTGCATGACGACGGATAATCAGATGTGCAAAGGCTTCCGTTCGACCTCAGCCGTGGTTGGTCGCGGAAATGGTCCATCCAATCTGAGCGTCACCCAGCACGCCGAACAAGGTCCTGCAAGAGAAGACGCCCGTCCTCCTTGTCGAGGAAGAAGTTCTGGTTGCCGCAGAGCCAATCCTGAATGCACCGTGGACATCCGTTCTCGCAGTGATTGGGGCAGTTTTCCACCCGCTCCAACGCCGCTCGAATGACATTGCCCAGATTGTCTCCTTCCATGAGCAGGTCAATCAGTCCGGTTCCTCCCGGCGTATTCTCATGGACAAAAATACCTGGTCCATCCGAAAATGCGGGGTGACTGTCAACCGATAGTCCGGCGATGTCGCCCTCCCAGATGCCTGGAACAACCCCCGTCATTCGGCAAATCAGGTGTTCCGCAGCGTGAAGTGCAGACATTGCCCGCTCGTCTGGGGTTGCCTCGCCTGGAATGCTCGCGCGAGGCGGACGCTGGGCGCGCTCCTTCACCGCCTCCCATACCGCGGTCGGGATCGGGAACCACAGTCCCGCCGACTCCATTTCGATGCTTCGGAAGTCGCACTCGCCGTCGGGGCCCACCGCGGTTGGCCACTTCCGGAGCGGCATTTTCTTTCTTTGTTTTGGAAGGCCCGCCGCTCCCGGCTCTGCTCGCCGCACCCGGAAGTAGTGGTCCGCGAGCGTCTGAGTGACCTTTACCGGTCCGCGGTGAACCTTCAAGGAACCGACGTTCCGGCCGATGACTTTCTTCTCATCCACCACAGCGACGTTTCGCTCCGTCAATGCGACCGTGTAGTACTTTGTCTGGCTGGTCGTCGCACGCCGGACCCACGCGACGCGTTCAACCTCGCTGTGACCGTGCCTCTGATCCAGCGGCCCCAGGTGCAACGACTCGACCACGTAGGTGTCCCAGATGCCGTCTTCGTAGATGGCGCCGGGAAAGAGCATCCAGAGGGCGGACCAGTTGTCTACTTGGCCGATGACCTGGCGATCTTCCATTCGCCGGATCTCGACCGTATGGGTACCCTTGGCGGCGAGCACGTTGATGCGGACGAAAGGGTCGTCGGCCGACGACCAGTAGAACAAGCCCTTCTTATGTTCCTGGATATCACCCGCTTCGTCCAAGATCCGCAGCCGTTCTTTGAGTCGTTCACCGAAGAACGTTTCGTCCGTGCGGCAGTTGATGTCCAATTCCTTGGCTGCAGCGGCAAGATGCAGCATCGCGACGTCATCGTTTTCGGGATCAGTAATGACAGGCTCGGGTTCTGCCGTCGCAAGGTGGGATGCGAACCGACGTTCGTCGGCATACCAGTTGTCCAGCGGATTGTCGCGCGGAACGTAGACGACGATCGCCGGACTTCTCCGCCCGACGCGGCCCGCCATCTGCCGATAGCTCGGCCGGCTATGGGGCGTACCCAAGATGATTGCGGCGGACAGGTCTCCGATGTCGATGCCCAGTTCCAGAGCGCTCGTTGCAAAAACACCCAGGCACGAGCCGTCGCGTAAGTCGTCGAGTATTTCCCGGCGTTCGATGGCTGTGAAACTCGACATGAAGGGGCGAAGGGTCCCAGCTAAGTCGTCGCGTCCCTCATGGATGAACTGATCAGCCTGGTATCTGGCCGTTCGGTTGGCCTCACCTCGCGAGCGATGAAAGACGATGGTCTGGTGGGCGATGGTTGTGTTCGGTTCCCGTGCTTGCGGCCGCGCAAGCAACGCCCTCACCAGATCAAGCACGACCGTACCACGCCGGGACCCCACGCCGGGACCCCTCTTGAATGGCCGGCGGGACCCAACTAAGGTGAACGCGTTGCGCGTGCTCCGAAGTGTCCGTGTTGACTACCTTGACCTCCCGTCCGTCTCCGATGATCTGGCGAGCAAGCTTATCCGGATTGGCAATGGTCGCCGAGCAGCAGACGAATTGCGGCGGTGGACGGTCCGGGTTGGCGTGATGGGCGATTCTTCGCAGGCGGCGCATCAGCCAGGCAAAGTTCGCCCCCTGGATCCCGTTAGCTTGGTGGATTTCGTCCAGCACGACGAAACGGAGACCCTGGAACAACTCCGGCCAATCTCGCCAGCGGGCCAGCATCCAGTGCAGCATGGCTGGATTCGTCAGGATGACCTGGGCAGCGTTTCGCTGGTCCCAGACTGACTCCTTGACATCCGCGTCATACCGAATCACGGTGAGTTCGCTTCCCCGCATGCGCCCCGTAACTGCCGGCACGTCTACGCCGCGGAACTGATCGTCGCCGCTCAACAGCCTCCTCCACGCGGTCAACTGATCGTCACACAATGCCTTGGCCGGCGCCACGTACAGTGTGCGTGCCTTCGGGTCTTCCAGGGTCGCCTCCACCGTCGGAAGCATATAGCAGACGCTCTTCCCACTGGCCGTGCCTGTGGAAATCGCCACATGGTGGCCGTCGTGGAGATACTTGAGGGCCTCCACTTGGTGCTGATACGGCGGGTGGCGTAGCGTCAGTCCGAGTTTGGTTACCCAGTCCGGCCACCTGCCGTGCTCCGCCGGTCTTCCAGGCTGCACTACCCGGGATTGAACCTCACCCGGCACGACGTCCGTGAGGTAAGAAACGAGGTCATCCAGATCGTCGATCGGCTTAGGCGGCGGGGGCAGCAGCAACTGCCGCCAAGCGGCGGGGCAGGACAGGTCCGGGTTCTCCTGGAGAAAGCTCCAGTCTGACGTGTAGAGGCCGGGCTTGATGTCTGCGGCTCCGGGGCCGTGAGGTTCTTTCCATGCCTCGACCTCCAGATTCCCGCCGACCGAACGACACTTCCGGATCGTGCGAATCACATTCCCTCGACGCGGCCGGACCTGCCAGATGCCGGACGCGGGAAATGGTGTTGGCGGCTGCCAGCCGGTTCGACGCGGATCGACCTTTTTCTTCGCCATTGGATGGTTCTCCGGGTCAATGCCCAAAATGCTGTTCGAGGATCGCCCAACGTTGCTGCTCTTGCGGCTCGCGACAGAACTGCTCCATCTCATCAACGCGGCGTCGCAGCAGCTCGCGCCGCTGTTGCTGGTTCTGGTCCAGCCGGGTGCGGTCACGGTCCGTCAATGTCTCCCGCTTGACCAGGAACCGAGCGTAAGCCACTCCCTGGTGGTATGTATTTTCTGGCAGACGCTCGACGACGCCAAGTTTCTGGAGTACGAGCAAGTGACTCAGCCGGACGGTAAATTCGATCGGCCGAAAAGGCAAGAATAATACGTTATGTTGTCGATCGTAGAGTAGTTCGTGGGGGCCTCGTAGCCCGGCGTTGTTCTTTGCCCCTTCGAGCAACTTGCGGAAGTTCCCCTCGATCTTGTCCGCCGAGGCGACACTGGTGAAGGCCCGTTGATCGGCCAGTTTTCGATCTTCTTGATCAAACAGCACCAAGCAGTGGCCTGGACGCTCTGGATCATGAACCGGAGTGCGAATACGGCCGATTTCCTGGTAATAGTCCAGCAGGCTTGGGGGCATGTAGAAGTGGGCCACCCAGCGGATTCTTGGCAAGTCGATTCCGAGGCCAAAAGCGTTTGTGGCGACGATGATGCGAGCTTCCCCGCTGGCGAAAGACTGCTGCT
>Ga0172371_10008192_pt1 | contig 14682 bp, 9 predicted proteins | sample Lak12m_FD_114543 | JGI IMG/M metagenome (GOLD analysis project Ga0172371, IMG submission 114543) | Freshwater microbial communities from Kabuno Bay, South-Kivu, Congo - kab_022012_12m | ecosystem: Environmental > Aquatic > Freshwater > Lake | place: Democratic Republic of the Congo: South-Kivu... | reverse complement strand
AGCCTTATGGCGGGGTGGGGACGGCTTCGTCCCCGGATTCCTGAACACCGGCAGGGCCGAACTGGGGACGAGCCGTCCCAACCCCTTTCATGAATACACGCTGTCCGGTTCGCGCGGCGCATTCGTGCTTTCCCTGGCCCGTGGAATCGTCCTATCACACCTCGAAACGACCGATGAATCTAACCAACGACCGCTACACCCTCTTCATCAGCGGCAAGACCTGGACCGAGCGCTATTACCGTGATAAGGCCGGCTGGCTAAAGGTAAGCACGCGTGGCCGGAAGTTCCGCGCCACCGCGGAGCAAGTCCTCAATCACGTCCTGCCCGCCCTGGCCGGCGTGAAACCAAACCTGACCATCAAGGTGGAATATCACGCCCCACGCTCACCCTGACCGCCCCGGCAACCGGCCGATTTTGTCTCTTCACATCCCTGCCCCGCTCTGCAAACATCGCGCCATGCCTGGCCAGCCCGAAACCAACTCCCCTCTCGCCCGCGCCGCGTTGCGCAAATGCCCGCGCGCGCGGAAAGCAAGCTCCCTCCAGCAGCCATGAAAAAGCACCCCGTTCCAGCTCTTGCCGTTCTATGCGCTGCGGCTCTCACCGCCGCGAGCGCCGAAAACCCGGATCATGGCAGCCTGACGCCTCGGCTCGAAAGGGCTGGGGCCGGCCGGCTGGGTATGCTTTTGACCCAGGCTGACCTGGCGCCGCCCGCGAGTCTTCGCGCGGGGCCGGACGGCCAGCGCGAGATAACGCTGCCCTCCCCGGCAACGAACGAGTATTATGGGGTGCGCCGCAGCCCGGACCTGCGGAACTGGAGTTTTCTCGCGCGCGATCAACTGGCTTCGGCTTCCACCACCTGGACCGATAGTGTCGCTCTAAACCAGGCGTTTTATGCCTTAGCCGCGGCCCCGGAGCTGGTGGAGCAGACCGTGGACGCCTACTCGTGGCCGATCGCCGCCGACCTGGTCAATACGAACCTGCGCGACATGCGGTTCTACGGCCACCTGCCCGCCAACCGCGGCGAAATGGGGGGAGGCTACGAGCCGCACTCGCTGGTCATCACGAATGGCGAAGCCACCTTTACCGCCGCCTGCGGCTACCAGGGCACCTCGTGGACCGGCATGTATCATAGCCTCAAAGACAACGATACCGAGCCCGCTTCGACCCTGAACCTGGCGCAGCCGCTCTGCGCGCCGATCAAAGCCGAATTCCAAATGCCGGTCGGCGGCATTTCCCTCCGGCTCAAAGGCCGGGTCGGCACCGGCGAATGCAAGGTGGAACTCAAAGACGCCCAGGGCAACTTCCTTAAGGTCTGGCCCATCAACATCCCCTCGACCAACTCGTTCCAGGAGGTGCGGATCAATATTCCCAACCCCGAGAGTTACCCGGCAGTCAAACTGCTGAATTTTGTCGTCGGCAGCCCGATCAATGTGAGCGAGGCCCCGGCCCACGTGGTGCTCGACCGCATCGGGTTCGTTCACCGCACGGCGCCGGCCCTGCGCTACGACAACCTGCTTTACGGCTTTGTCACCTGCTACAACGGCCTGCGCAACTGCGCGGATGACCTCACCGGGCTCACGCAGGATCACGGCCACTGGCCGGCGGGGCGTTTTGATTCCGTGCCGGGCACCGGTTTTCAGGCCCTGGCCGCCGCGATGGCCTGCGACTTGGAGGTGATAGCCAGGACCAATGCCGAGCAGATCATCCGATCCTCCGTTCAAGCCTTGGTCAACGCCCCCAAAACCAACGGCATTGCTCCCCACTGGCTGAAGAACGGCGCGGTCCATCCGCAGAGCGAATACAGTTCGGTTGACACCGCGCTGGCTTACTGGTCCGGGTTGATTGCCGCCATCGCCCTGGAGATGCCGGCCGAGCAGGCCGCGATGCAGGCGTTAATTGACGCGATCAACTGGCCCTCCATAACGACGGCCAGCAACACGGTTACCCACGGTTTCCTGCACAACGGCGCAATCAACCCGCATTCCTGGACCCACTGGGGCGGCGAGACCATTCTGGTCCAGCTTCTGCGCTGGTACTCGGATTCCGCCGCGGCGCCCTGGACCTTCAACCGCACACCGCCGGCGTATGCCGGACGCGGGTTTATCACCGAAATGGGCGCGCTATTCTTCCCGCAGCTCGGTTATGCCAAAGGCACCCAGGACCGATTCGGCGTGGATTGGCGTCAGGAACGGGAGCGGCACCTCCAGCTCCAGCTCGCTTACTTTGCCGGCCGTTATCCCGGCAGCGTCGGCGCGACCAACGGGTTGTATGGCGAAAGCTGCATTGAGATCATCAATGACGTGGGCACTACCTCATACCTCGAAGGCGGCGTGGGCGCCGGCGGCGTCCCGGCCAATGACGGCGGGGGTTACCTCTCCAGTCATTACCTGCTGATGGCGGCTTCGCTCGATCCGGCCGCCGCCGCCCGGCAGATTGCCGTAATGCGCCAGCTCGGAATCTGGCAGCCCCTGACCGGAGCGCCCGAGTCCTTCCGCGCGAGCCAGATCGGCTCGACGCCGGATCGCTGGCACTCGGCGCAGATCTCTCTGAACAACTTCTTCTCCACCGCCGGCCTTTATCACGCGATCAAAGCCCGCCCCGGCCAGACCAATCTGATCTACAGCGCCGCGCGGAAAGACCCGCGCCTGGCCGCCGCCCTGGCGGCCATGTTCCCGTAGCCAGCCCATTGCCCGAGTGAGAAGGAGCCGCGCTGAGCAGTAGTCGGAGGACAGAGGACAGAAGACGGACCACGGACTTGAGACCCGCCTGTCCCGCCATCCGCTCTCGGCTTTTCCCCCGTCCGCGTGATCCGCTCAATTTCCGACAGGAAACTGAGGGGGGCGTAAGTGGCCGGTGGTTCTGGCCTTAGGTAGTGTGGATCTCAGCCAGTTCAGCGGCATCTCAACGGCTTCCTCGGCCATTCCGTGGACGGCTTGACGTCCGGCGGTCTTGCCGGCCTCCTTGGGGCGACTATGCGATGGCTCGGCTGACTGCGGCATCGGTGGCTTGGTCATTTCGTGGTGCCCTGGGCCAGCCGGCCAGCGGCGTCTTCGGTGCTGGCAACCTGGGTGCCGCAGGGGCGCATGACGGTCAAACTCTCGGGTGACAACAGCAGCAACGGATTTCCGGTCAAACCCGTTGAAGAAAGGACAAACAGCTTTCTTAATCCCGGCTTTGGTTTTAGTCTTGGTCCAACGATGAAATCCTGGATCCGGCTGGCGTTACTCGTGTTGGTCATGCTCGGACTCCGCGCGGTTGGCGCGGCGCAGCCAGTTCTCTCCAACACGCAACCGCTGACGCTCGAGGGCGATCTCTCGGCCCAGATGGTGGCGGGAATAGACAAGTTCCTGGCTCGCGAATTGGACCACTCGATCACAGAGCGGCAGAAGTTCTGGCGCCGTGATTTCTCCTCGCGGGACAGTTACGAAACCTCGGTCCGGACGAATCGCGACCGGTTGCGCCGGATCATTGGCGCGGTTGAGCCGCGCCTGCCGGTCACGGCGCTGGAATTCGTCGCCGGCACGGACCAGCCGGCGCGAGTGGCCGAAACGGATGCCTTCACCATCCAAGCCGTGCGCTGGCCGGTCTTGGAGGGGGTCTATGGCGAGGGTCTTTGGCTCCGGCCAAAGCGCAAAGCTCTCGCCGGTGTTGTGGCTATTCCCGATGCCGATCAGACGCCGGAAATGCTCGTGGGCCTGGCGCCGGGCTTGACTCCGGACCGGCAGTTTGCGCGACGGCTCGCGGAGAACGGCTGTGAGGTGCTTGTGCCTGTTTTGATTGACCGACAGGACACCTGGTCCGGGAACGCAGCGGTCCGTTTCACCAACCAACCGCACCGCGAGTGGATCTATCGCCAGGCTTTCCCAATGGGCCGGCACATCATCGGGTATGAGGTGCAGAAGGTCCTTGCCGCGGTGGACTTTCTGGCGCCCTCGAATCCGCGGATTGGGGTAATTGGGCACGGTGAGGGCGGGTTGATCGCCTTTTATGCCGCGGCCATGGATACGCGCCTCGGGGCGGTGGTGGTGAGCGGCTATTTCGATTCACGGCAGCGGATTTGGGCGGAGCCGATCTATCGGAACGTGTTTGGGCTGCTCCGGGAATTTGGGGATGCCGAAATCGCCACCCTCATCGCTCCGCGCAGCCTGATCATCGAGCATAGCCCGGCGCCCAAAGTGGATGGCCCGCCTCCCGCCAGGTCCGGCCGCTCCGGGGCCGCGCCCGGCAAGTTGGGGACGCCAGACTATGAAACCGTGGAGGCAGAATTCGAACGAGCGCGGGCTCTGCTCCGGACGGGTGACCCGAGACAATTCGACCGCTTCAAACTCATCACCGGCACCGAAGGGATGGCTACCGGACCCGGTTCGGATCGTGCCTTGACCGCCCTGCTCAATGGGTTGGGCGTTGCGATCGAGCAAGTCTCCCCCGGCGGCAATCCCCCGGTTGATGCCCGCGTGGGGTTTGATCCCGCCCTCCGCCAGCAGCGGCAGGTGAAGCAGCTTGAGGAGCACACCCAGAAGCTCTATCGCCAATCCGAGGCGGTCCGGACCAGGTTCTTCTGGGACAAGGTCAAGGCGGCTTCGACTCAAGAATGGACCGGCGTGGTGGCCCCCTTCAAGAACGCGCTGTGGGAGGATGTGATCGGCCGTTTCCCCTCGCCCAATCTTCCTCTCAACCCGCGCGCGCGCAAGCTGGTGGACCGGCCAAAATGGACCGGGTACGAGGTCGTGCTCGACGTCTTTCCCGACGTGTATGCTTGGGGCTATCTGCTGGTGCCCAAGGACGCGCAGTCTGGCGAGCGTCGCCCGGTCGTCGTCTGTCAGCATGGCTTGGGAAGCGTGCCTGCGAGCGTGATTGACGAGGACCCGGCCAGCCGGAGTTTCCAGCACTACAAAGCCTTTGCCGCGCACCTGGCCGAGCGGGGCTTGGTGGTGTTCGCTCCGCATAATCCATACTGCGGCACCGAGTTCCGCCAACTCCAACGCCAGGCCCACCCGCTGGGCAAATCCCTCTTCTCAGTGATCATCGCCCAACACGCGCGCATCCTCGATTGGCTCTCTGCTTTGCCCTATGTGGATGCAAAGCGAATCGGCTTCTACGGCCTGTCCTACGGTGGCAAGACGGCGATGCGGGTGCCGGCCGTGCTCGACGGCTACGCCCTCTCCATTTGCTCCGGCGACTTCAACGAATGGATCGGCAAAACCGTCTCCCTGGACTTCCCGGGCAGTTATATGTTCACCGGCGAATGGGAAATCCCAGAATGGAACCTCGGCCACACCTTTAACTACGCCGAGATGGCGGCGCTGATTGCGCCGCGCCCGTTCATGGTCGAGCGCGGCCACCAGGATGGGGTCGCCCTCGATGAGTGGGTGGGCTACGAATACGCGAAGGTGCGCCGTCTATACGACCAACTGGGGATCGGCGACCGGACCGCCATCGAATTCTTCAATGGCCCGCACACCATCAATGGTGTCGGCACTTTCGAGTTCCTCCACCAACACCTGGCTTGGCCCGCCCCAAGCCAATGAGAAGTCTCTAATGCCGAGTCTGCGTCGCGTAGCGGTCAGACCCTCAGCTACATGTCGTAAGCCCAGGGGCGTCGCAGAGGACGGTTAACCATGCCGGCCGCTTCGGAGTCCCCGACTATTTCCTCCTTGTCCGGGTCCCATTTGATCTTACGGCCCAGAACCATGGCCATATTCCCGAGGTGACAAACGGTGGCGGTGCGATGCCCGATTTCTGCCGGTTCAATGGGGTCCTGACGCGATTTCACAGCATCGAGGAAATTGCGGTAGTGGTTTTCGCTTACAGGAAGCCGCGTCTCTCCGCTGCCAATCGCCGAGTCCTTGATGCCTGCAGGCTCGGACTCAATAGCTTTGTAACCGACGCTCAGCCAGCCATCCGTGCCGGTCCACTTCACGCCAAAGCCGACCTTGTGGGTCTTGCACTCCAGCACTGCGCCGCTGGCGTAGCGCGCGCTGAACGCGACCTTGGTTGGAGTGTTGAAAAGGTCCCCTGCGGGTGGGAACTCGGCGCCCAGATCCTCGATCTCGACCGGCCCGGTCCTGTCTGCGCCCATCCCCCAGTGTGCCACGTCAATGGAGTGAGCGCCGAAATTGGTGGTCTGCCCCCCGGAATAGTCCCGGATAAAGCGAAACCGGTACAAACAACGGTCGGCGTGGTAGGGCGCCTTCGGGGCGGGGCCCAGCCAAAAATCATAATCAAAACCCTTGGGGACAGGCATCTCTTTCCAGCCGGGGCCCGGCCCATTGAAGTTGTTTTCGGCAACGAAAGTCTCGACGCGCCGCAGTTTGCCGATGCGCCCGTTGCGAACCAGTTCGCAGGCTCTGCGGATGAGGGGATTCGAGCGCCACTGGCTGCCGGTCTGCAGGATGCGCTGGTGCTGGCGCACCGCCCGAATCATCTCTTTGCCCTCCCCAATAAACAGCGTGAGCGGTTTCTGACAGTAAATGTCCTTGCCGGCTTTGGCCGCCAGGATCGTCATGATCGCATGCCAATGATCGGGGGTGATGATCGCCACCGCGTCAATATCCTTCCGGGCCAGCACCTGCCGGAAGTCAGTGTATGCCTCGCAGCCTTTGAACTGGCTGTTGTGGGTCTTCTCGGCGTAAAACTTGTTGACGAAGTCGCGTTGCGGCTCGCGGCCGAGGAACTGCTTCGCATTTTTGTAACCGAAGCTGGCCGTGTTGACGTCGCAAACCGCGACAATTTGGCAGTCCTCATTTTTGAGGAACTCGGGAATATCAACGCTGCTTTGATTGCCGCAACCAATGATGGCGAGCGTAATTCGGTTGCTTGGCGCATTGGCGCCGAACAAAGAGCGGGGCAGAATTAAAGGCCCGGCGACGGCGGCAGCGGTGCAGACGGCTGACGAGCGGAGAAAAGTTCTGCGATTCATACTATTGTGCAAGTTCAAGAGCAGCAACTTTGCGGCGGCTGACCTATTTGTCTTTCGTGTTTAAAAACGTTGCGGACGAACCCATCATTAGCGCCAAGCCCGCCAGGAAAGCAACGGCTTTCTTGTAAAACCCGTTGAATGGAAGACAAACCAAGGCCCGGCAGGTCGCCGTTGGGCTGAACCGTGAGCTCGCCATCGTGGCCGATGCCCCAGCCGGCAGGAGGGGCCAGGGTGGTGGTAAGCAGGCGCGCGCATTATGTCGGGCGGCCGGTCCAGAGGTGCAGTCCGAAGCAATCCTGACGGGCGGCGTCCCGCCCTGAATTTAACGGGTTTAGTCAGGAACCGTTCGGTGACCAGGGCGCGCTTTTGATAAGAAGAACCGCACACGCTATGAACGGCCCGCTGCCAATGAGATCCGCCCGAACGCTTCAATTGAAGAGAGCACAAGCGGGATGGATGAGATACACTCTGGCGGAATCGTCTCTGAGATTATCTATGTCAAACACACGCACCATCCTGATGACCTGCCTGATGAGCGCCGGTTTGGGCGCTGGCGATTGGGCATCCGAAACGCCGGCCGCCGCAGCTCAAGCCGCACCGCCCAAGCCCCACGGGCCAATTCCAACCGCGCGGCAGCTCAAATGGCACGAGCTGGACTTCTACGGCTTTGTGCACTTCACGGTGAACACCTTCACGGACAAGGAATGGGGCTACGGCGACGAATCCCCCACGGTGTTTAATCCGACGGACTTTGACGCGGACCAGATCGCCGGCGCCGCTGTCGAAGCCGGGATGAAGGGGCTGGTTCTCACGGCCAAACATCACGATGGATTCTGCCTCTGGCCCAGCCAATTCACCGAGCACTCGGTTAAGAACAGCCCGTGGCGGAACGGCAAGGGCGATGTGGTCCGGGAACTCTCGGATGCCTGCCGCAAAGCCGGGCTCCGGTTTGGCGTTTACCTGTCGCCCTGGGACCGCAACCACAAGGACTACGGCCGGCCGGAATACGTGACGTATTACCGCAATCAACTGCGCGAGCTGCTCACGAACTACGGCGAGCTGTTCACCGTCTGGTTCGATGGCGCCAACGGGGGCGATGGCTACTACGGCGGCGCGCGCGAAACGCGCCGCATTGACAGCCGCACCTATTATGACTGGGCGAACACGTGGAAGCTCGTGCGCGAGCTTCAGCCCGGCGCGGTGATGTTCAGCGACATCGGCCCCGACATTCGCTGGGTGGGCAACGAGCAAGGCATCGCGGGCGACCCGTGCTGGGCCACGCTGAATCTGGAAGGCCGGTACCTGGGCGGACCCGTCCCGGGCCTCAACTCCGGCGAACGGTCGGGCGCGGACTGGGTGCCGGCGGAGTGCGATGTCTCCATTCGGCCCGGCTGGTTCTATCACTCCAAGGAGGACGCTGCCGTCAAGACAGCCAATGAACTGCTGAACATCTACTACGCCTCCGTGGGACGCGGATGTTGTTTGAATCTCAACCTCCCCCCGGACCGGCGGGGCCGCATCCACGAGAATGACCTCAGATCGCTGCGCGAGTTCCGCAGATTGCTGGATGCGACCTTCGCCACCGACTTCGCCCGGGGCGCCGAGGTGACCGCCAGTCACACGCGCGGCGATGATCCGCGTTTTGCCGCTCACAATGTGGCCGACGGCCGGCCCGAAACCTACTGGGCCACCGGTGATGGCAGCCGCGAGCCGGAGGTGGTTCTGGCCTTCAGTAAACCGATCACGTTCAACGTGGTGCGGCTCCGCGAATTCCTGCCGCTGGGCCAGCGGGTCAGCATCTTCGCGCTGGATTGGTGGCGGGAGGGTCAGTGGCGCGAGTTCTACAAAGGCACCAGCATCGGCAGCCAGCGGTTGATCCGCACGCGCGAAATCACCACCCCCCGGATGCGCCTGCGCATTGTCAAAGCCTCCGTCTGCCCCGCCATCTCCGAGCTTGGCCTTTTCCGGGAACGCACGCCCTAACCCCAGGGTCATACGCTGGGGATTCTCAAAACCTGGCCGGATAGGCGGTTGAGCGAAGTCTCGCCCCCGCCATGACGCAGGCTTGACGCGGTGGCAACTCGCGGCCACGGTCGAGGCTGAAAACTCATCACTTGGGGAGCCAGGCCGAAGCCTTAATATCCCGGCAACGCCGTTAACGTGCTGGCTCCGCTCACCCGGGGCCAGGTGCCCCTCATACACGTGGTCGGCGACGCGAACGAGGTGGTGCTGGTGGAAGAGAACGCCGCCCTGGTTCAGGAACGATACCGCAAGCTGGGGAGCGAAATCCGAGTTGTCCACCAAGCCGGTGTGGCAAATTACCCATGAAACCGAAGGGACTTAAGCAACGGGGCGTTATCTGGTCAAACTCCGGCTCGAACCCGCCCGTCTTCACACCGCAAGTGATTCAGGAAGCCAACCCCGACTGGCACGATGCCTGTCTGGGCGACGTGGACGGATATGGCGACATTGATATCGTCAGCAGGATCTGGAACAAGGACGGCTCCGCCTACCATACCGATCACTGGCGCAATGACACGATTCCCGGCAGGAAGTGACAGGCTCAGCGCCGCTCAGCAGCACAAACGTGACGCGAGATCCGTGGCGCGCCTTTATGGGGGTGTCCGGTTTTCGTCCTCGGAGACGTTCCAGCTCGGGATGTACTTTAGCCGCTTCACCCATTCACCATGTCCGTCGCAGAAGAGGACATTGCTGCCGTCCGCGCCGTGGTTGTCCGCCGGATCAGGATAATTGTTCTTGCCGGTCGGCTTTCCGTCATCCGCATCGTACAGCAGCCAGATGCGGGTGGGGCCGGGTATGGTGCCCACATAACCTGCGGCACTTCCGATGCGGCGGGTGGAAACAAACTGCTGGGTCTTCTTCTGGCCCTGGAGTGAGCCTTGGATTTCAAAGCTGTGCCCTTCGCCCGCGGCCTTGCCGTTGGGCGCATTGTCGAGAAGCCCCCGGATGAGCAAGGCAAAAGTCTTGTCGTATTGGGACACGTAAACAAGGTTTGTCGGGTTGATGAAGTTCTTGGTGCCGGGGCACACGAAGGCCTTAACCGAAGGAATGTAGGCAGGATAGAAGAAGGTCAGGTCATCATCGCTGCCGTCCCGCACGCCCGGCGGGCTGGACCTGGTATCCGCCAGGAAATGACCGTTGAAGTCATTGGCATACATCTGACTGCCCAGCCCGATTTGGCGGATGTTGTTCAGGCAACTGATGCGGCTCGCCTTGTCTTTCGCCCGAGCGAGAGCGGGCAGGAGCAACGCCGCCAGGATGGCGATGATCGCAATGACCACCAAGAGCTCAATCAAAGTAAAGCCAACCGGCCTTCGCGTTTGGCGAAATTGGACCCTGGTCGCAATCGCACTGGGTTGTTCCGGCATAGTAAGGCGTCTAAACAGTGAATAACCCCGGCACCCGGCTGAGCCGCGCGCCGGCTTTCTCAGCGGAAACACAAACCGGCGCGCGCAAGTTCATAAAACCGGGGCCGCCTTTCCGGTGGAACCCCGGAAAGGCGGTGTTGCCGTGCCCGTGCTTCAAAAAACCCGAACCCGGAAGAACAGCCTGGGCTCGGTCAACGGAGTGAGGTTGTAAGGCGAGCTGGCGCTGGGCACATTGGTATACGGCCCCGTGACCTCCGGCGCGGCCTGCAGCGTGCCGCCGCCGGCCCAGGTCAGGGTGAGCGTGCCGCTGTCGTAAGTCGGGATGATCGTGGGCAGCGACGCAAGGGCCTGAACCATCACGCCCCCGGAACCGCCGACAACGAAACTGTTCGCGCCGTAAACGATGAACCGCTGTGAAATAGCGTTGATGGTGACGCGCTTGGTCCAGTTCGTCCCGTCGGGGGAGGACAGTATCGCAGCCGAGCCTCCTGCCGTCACAAAGGTGCCTGAGCCGTAGGCAATGCCATTGAAGGTGGGATCGGAGCTTCCGCCCGACAAGCGGGAGACCCAATTGGTCCCGTCCGTTGACGTGAGCACTCGGTTTCTTTCGCCAACGACGACGAACTGGTCCATGGCGTAAATGATGCCGTTGATGGCGCGGGTGTCGGGGAACACCTGCGGATCCCAGACAATGCCGTCGGTTGAAGTGCGAACAGTCCCGCTGTCACCGACGACGACGTAAAGCCCTGCGCCGTAAGCCGCGCCGCGCAACGTGCCGGTGGCGAACGAAGTTTGCTGGGTCCAATTCGTCCCATCGGGCGAGGTCAGAATCACACCCGAGGCGCCCACTGCCACGAAGGTGTTGTTCACATACGCGAGGCCATTCAGAGTGGTGGCGACAGGGGAAGACTGCGCAAGCCAATTGGTTCCCTGATCTTCCGAGGTTACAATCGTGCCGGCATCCCCGCCCGCCACGAAGAGGCCCGCGCCGTAAGCAATGCAGCGAAGGTTGGCTGCCACGCCGGTAGCGCGGTATGTCCAGGTGATCCCGTCCGGCGAGGTCACGACCGAGCCTCCGAGGTTGGCCACCACGAAGTTGGTTCCGCTCCAGGCCCCGCCATTACTGTAATCAGACCAGCCGTAAGCCGTTCGGCTGACCCAACTGTCCGGCATCCCGGTGGATGAGGATATCGTTCCACCATAGTGACCCACCGCCACGAACATGCCCGGGGCGTAGGTCACGGCCCGGTAATCTTCGTTCCCGACGGAGGGGATGGCGGCGGTCCAATTGACCGCATCCGGCGACGCCGTAGCCCAGGAGACTGAAGAAGAAGAACCGACCGCCGAGAAGCCGACCCCAGGTGCGTAAGCAACGCCTTTAAGAGTGACGGTAGTCATTGAATTCTGAAGTGTCCAGGTGGCAGCGTCCGGCGAGGTAAGAATCGCGCCCGAACTCCCCACCGCCATGAAGATGCCCTCCCCCAACCCGTTCGTGCCGTAGGTGATAGCGTTGAGCGTCGTGGTTATGGGCGGCGTATTGGTGACCCAGGTGATTCCATCCAGCGAAGTGAGAACCTTACCCGAGCTGCCAACTGCCACAAAGCCCAGGCCCTCTTTGTAAGTGATGCCTTGTAGGTGCCTTGAGCTGCTGTCATCGAGAAGTTGCCGCGTCCAGTTGGTCCCATCCGGCGAGCTCCAAACCCCGCTCCTTTCACCGACCGCCACGAAAAGGCCCGCGCCGTAAGCAAGGCCATATATGGCTCTGGTGTTGACGTTGGTCCAGGATTGTTTGAACCAGTTCGTCGCATCGGTCGAGGTCAAAATCATGCCCGAAGTGCCCCCGCCGGCTCCTCCGGCTACGTAAAGGCCATTGGCGTAGGTGACGGCACTCAGATCGCCGTTGGTTGGCGAATGGCTGACACCCCACGGTGCAGTGGCCAGGTCCGGTGAGGTAATGATTGAGCCGAATTCACCCACCCCGACCACCATCCCGCCGCCGTAGGTGATGGCGGACAGACGATTTCCCTGGGGGAGCGGATTCCGCCATTGCCAGTTATCCAGCGGCTCCACCGCCAGAAGGTTAGTGGTAAGACCCAGAAGCAAGCCGACCGCCGGCAGAATGCTGATTACAATGTTTCGTTTCATACTCATCTATCCAGTCCGGAATTGAAACCTCAAGTCCAGGGCTCTTTCAAAGGGCAACCTCGCTGCGCCGGGGGTGATCGCGGGATGGAACAGGCAGCAAGTGTCGCCCGGGGTTGTTGGGCTGTTTGAATCTACTTTCATTCCATTCCGCATTATGATGGTTAACTCAACTTGGAGTCTAGGACAACCCCTGGCAAGCGGTCATCACTGTTTTCTGCATTTGTATGTGAAAAGTGTGCACTCGGCCCGCCGGGCGCCTGGCGGGATACGGGGCCGAGTTTCCGGCTCCCGGGAGGCCGGTTCGGAGCGCAGAACGCGCCGGCAAGGCCAGCACCCGATTCATCACGTTGAAAGTAAATCGGTTCGCCGGTGCACAAAATTCACGCCCGGGTGCAGAATACCGTGATTGCTTTTGACCGCGAAGACGGCAGGCTCACCGGCCAGTACTTATGTCGAAGCACACCTCTTCTCCGCGGTCCGGTATTTCCCGCCGTCAATTTCTCTATTACTCGGCCCTCGCCGCCGGCGTCTCGGCGCTGCCCGGTTACAGCAAAGCCCAGTCGAGTCGCGTGTCCGCCAACGGCAAGCTGAACATCGGCGTGGTCGGCGTAGCCGGCAAAGGGGGCAGCGACACCAATTGTTGTGCCAGCGAAAACATCATCGCCCTGTGCGACGTGGACGAGAAAGCCGCCGCCGGCCCGCGCCAGAAGTATCCGAAGGCCTCCTTCTACAAGGACTTCCGCCAGATGCTCGAGAGGGAGAAGTCGCTGGACGCGGTGGTTATCTCTACACCCGATCATCTCCATGCGACGATCGCCAGCATGGCGATGCGCATGGGCAAACACGTTTATTGCCAAAAGCCGCTGACGCAGACGATTTACGAGGCCCGGTTGCTGCGCCGGCTCGCCGGCGAATACAAAGTGGCCACGCAGATGGGCAATCAAGGCAGCGCCGAGAACGGCCTGCGCCGCGCCGTCGAGGTCGTTCAGGCTGGCTTCATCGGCCCGGTGCGGCAAGTCTATGTGTGGAGCAACCGTCCCATCTGGCCCCAAGGCATGGACCGGCCGGCCGGCGAAGACCCCGTCCCAGCGAACCTGGATTGGGACCTTTGGCTCGGCCCGGCGCCGTGGCGTCCTTTCAAACTGGAACAGTCCGCGAGTCCGGCAGCCGAGCCCACGAGCGACGGCAAGAGCAAGGGCAAGAGCCGGCGGGGTGTCTATCTTCCTTTCAACTGGCGCGGCTGGCAGGATTTTGGCACGGGCGCGCTGGGTGACATGGCCTGCCATACGGTGAACATGCCCTTTCGCGCGCTCAAGCTCGGCTACCCGGTGGAAGTCGAAGCCGAATCTCCGGCGATTAACAAAGAAACCTACCCGCTCCAGTCCAGAATCCGCTTCGAGTTTCCGGCCCGCGAGGGCCAGCCGCCGGTGACTTTCTGGTGGTTCGACGGGGGCAAGCCCAAGGCGGACAGTCCCTATCGGCATGATGGCAGCAACAAACCCCCGAAAGAGGTTACGGCCGACGTCGAAGCCTTGATGGACAAGATCCCCGGCAGCGGGTGCCTGCTGCTGGGCGACAAAGGAACGCTCTTCTCGCCCAGCGACTACGGCGCGCAATGCTTCGTCAAACTCAAGGACGAGCCGGAATTCGTTGACAGCAAGGTCCACGAAGGGGTTAGAGCCATTCCGGAGGTGATTCCCCGCAATACGTTTCCGGGTGACTCCGCCGACATGCGGCATCACCTGGAATGGATTGCGGCCTGCAAAGGCGGCAAGCCCGGCTACTCGAATTTCGACATCGCCGCCTACCTGACGGAGATCATCCTGCTCGGGTGCGTCGCCCTGCGCGTCGGCAGGAAACTCGAATGGGATGGGCCAAAGATGGTCGCCTCCAACGCTCCCGAAGCCGCCCGGTTCATCCGGCGCGAGCCGCGCAAGGGGTGGAACCTGTAGAACTGCGGGTTTAACGCAAAAGCGCCGCGCCGCGGCAAAGCCATAGCCGCGCGTGAGCCCGTCTCCGGGACCACTATTCAGCAGCAGGGGAGCGCGCCCGCCCCGGGCGTGGCCGAGGCGACCCACCATTCAGTGACTGCGCAGGTGCCACGGCCACCCGGCGGGGGCGCCGGGCGGCAGCGCCCGGGGCGGGCGTGGTCCCCAGAACTGACTGCGCGGATATGGCTAAGTGCCATCGGTCATAAGTTCGGTGACGTACCCAGCGGGGTGAAGTTCT
>Ga0172371_10008191_pt1 | contig 14683 bp, 10 predicted proteins | sample Lak12m_FD_114543 | JGI IMG/M metagenome (GOLD analysis project Ga0172371, IMG submission 114543) | Freshwater microbial communities from Kabuno Bay, South-Kivu, Congo - kab_022012_12m | ecosystem: Environmental > Aquatic > Freshwater > Lake | place: Democratic Republic of the Congo: South-Kivu... | reverse complement strand
TCGGTGGACAATTTCATCGCCGTGAACTCCTTCCGAGTGGTCTCGGAAGAATTCTAGGCGAGTCACAACAGAGTACACGATGTCCTTACGGTTTTTTAGTTCACAATGTGCTTACGGAAATCCGTTACGGAATAACGGCTCCGAAAAGAAGCGCCGTCGAGCCTTTCGAGAAAAGAACCGCTATGAAAAAAAGGGTTCTGGTCGTCGACGACAACGAGGCCAACGTTTATCTGTTGAAAAGCCTTTTCGAAGGGAATGGCTTGGCTGTCGAAACCGCGAAAAACGGCGACGCCGCCCTGAAAAAAGCCCTGGCTTTGCTTCCGGACTTGATCGTTTCGGACATCCTCATGCCGGTGATGGACGGCTACACCCTGTGCCGTAAATGCAAGGCGGACGAGCGCTTGAAAAGCGTCCCGTTCATTTTCTATACCGCCACTTACACGAATCCCGAGGACGAACGCTTCGCCTTGAGTCTCGGGGCGGACCGCTTCGTCATCAAACCCCAGGACCCGACGCGGCTGCTCAAGATTGCCCTGGATTTTCTGGAGGAGGAAAACTTGTCCGCCGTTCCGAGGCCGAAGCCGCTCGGTGAGGAAATGGAATTTTTCCGTAAGCATAACGAGGTCCTCTTTCGCAAGCTCGAAGAGAAGATGGCCGACCTGGAACTCGCCAACGCGAACCTTAAAACCTTGCAGGAACAGTATCGGCTGAGCTTTGAAAACGCTTCGGACGTGATTTTTATGATCGGCGCCGATCTTAAGGTGGTCAGCATGTCTCCGGGTGTCCGACGCATCCTGGGATACGCGCCTGAGGATTTCATCGGCCGGTCCGTTTCGGAGCTGGAACATCTTTTCACCCCGGATTCCTATCGGCAGGCGATCGTCGACGCCGGCCGGATTCTCAAAGGCGAAGCGGTCGCCGGGGCTATTTATACGTTTCTCGCCGCGGACGGAACACCGAGAATGACGGAAATCAACGGATCCCCCGTCCTTCAGGAGGGCCGGATCGTCGGCCTGATCTCCGTCGCCCGCGACATCACGGAGCGCAAAAAGGCGGAAGACAAGCTGCGGGAGAGCGAGAAAAAATACCACGATTTGTTTGAATTCCTGCCGATTCCGGTTTATGAAATGGATCTGGAGGCTAAAATCACCGCGGCCAACCGGGCGATTTTTGAGATTTTCGGAGGAACCGAAAAAGATCTGAAAAACGGTTTCAACGCCTGGAGCTTGCTCTCCCTCGAGGATGTCGAAAAATCCCGGACAAACATTCAACGCCTGGTGCGGGGGGAACAGGTCGAGGGGACGGAGTATACGTTCCGGAGATTGGACGGCTCGACCTTTCCGGCGATCGTCGTCTCCAACGTCATCACCCAGGACGGGCGGCCGACTCGAATCCGGGGCGCGATCATCGATATCACCGAGCGGCGGCAGGCCGAGGAAACCGTGCGTCGGATGAATGCGTTCCTGGATTCGATCATCGAGAACATCCCCGACATGATCTTCCTCAAGGATGCCCGGGATCTTCGGTTCGTCCGATTCAATCGGGCGGGCGAAGAGCTCCTGGGATATTCCCGGGAAGAACTCCTGGGCAGGAACGATCATGATTTTTTCCCGAAAGACCAGGCCGACCTGTTTACGGAGAAGGATCGTGAAGGCCTTCGCGGGAAGACGATCGTCGATATCCCCGCCGAGCGCGTGAAAACCCGGGCCCGGGGCGACCGCATCCTCCATACGAAAAAAGTCCCGCTCCTCAATGCGAAAGGAGACCCCGAATACCTCCTGGGAATCTCCGAGGACATCACCGACCGGATCACGGTTGAGGAAGCCCTGCGTAAAAGCGAAGTCCGTTTCCGCCGCTATTTCGAGCTGCCGCTGGTCGGCATGGCCATCACCTCGCCGGAAAAGGGATGGATCGAAGTGAATGACCGTCTCTTGGACATCCTGGGCTATTCCCGGCCGGAGCTCGCGGAAAAATCCTGGGCCGAATTGACTTATCCGGATGATCTCGCGGCCGATGTCGAGAAATTCAACCGCGTTTTAGACGGAACCGTGGAAGGCTATTCCATGGAAAAAAGGTTCATTCGCAAGAACGGGCGGCCGGTTTGGACGAGCATGGCGGTCGGATGCGTGCGCCATCCGGACGGAAAGCCGGATTATTTTGCGGTCCTGCTGGAGGATATCACCATACGGAAGGAAAGCCTGGAGCGGATCAACGTGACCCTTAAAGCCGCCGTTCAGGCCATCGCTGTGACCGTGGAAAAGCGGGATCCTTATACGGCGGGCCATCAACGCCGCGTCGCGGACCTGGCCCAGGCCATCGCCGCCGAGATGGGCCTTTCCCTGGATCAAGTCGACGGGCTCCGCCTGGCCGCGACCATCCACGATCTCGGCAAGATTTCCGTTCCGGCCGAGATCCTCAGCAAACCGACAAAATTAACGGATACCGAATTTCAGCTGATTCAGACACATTCCCGGGCAGGTTATGACATCCTGAAGGATATCGAATTCCCCTGGCCGATCGCCCGGATGATCCTGGAACATCACGAGAGAATCAATGGAACGGGATATCCCAACAAGCTGACCGGCGACCGCCTCCTTCCGGAGTCCAGGATTTTGATGGTCGCCGACGTCGTGGAAGCCATGGCTTCCAATCGTCCTTACCGACCATCTCTGGGGCTTGCGCCCGCTCTGGCCGAGATCCTCAGGAACCGGGGCATCGCTTATGATCCCGATGTCGTCGACGCCTGCCTCCGGCTTTTCAACGAAAAAGGCTATCGCTTCAAAGACTGAACGGTTGCGGGACTTGGGCCCGGCCTTGACTTGGAGTTTTCCCGAGGATATCCTTCTCCCATTCTTTGGCAAGGAAGGAATCCGATGGGAAATCATTTTCGCACGCCTTTGTTTGTCATCCTTATCGCCGGCCTCGCCCTGGTGGTTTCTGCGCCGTCGTCGTTCGCCCAGAATCCGGACTCCGCCGCCCGGCTGTCCCAACTGAGGGAAAAAGCCTGGAGCGCCGGACAGGTCCATGTGATCGTCCATTTTGTCGTGCCGGATATCGAAATCCTTTCCGATGCTTCCGCTCGTTTCACGGGTCCGGACCAGACCGCGGATGCGGCCGGCGCGATGGTCCAGGCCGATGCGGCCCTGACCAACGCGATCGAATATTCCTCCTGGAAAATCCTGACCGAGCTGCAGGGAACGGACTGCAAAGTCATCTCCCGCTTCGCCTATCTGCCGTTCATCGTCCTCGAGGTTTCGCCCCAGGCCCTGGCCGTCCTGGAAAATTCGCCTGATGTTCTGGGCATCGAAGAAGATGCGCTCCTCGAGCTGGCGGATGCGGCCGGAAAAGAAGGGAACGACATCGACGCGGCGGCCGATGACGCCGACGACGATCCCCTTGACCCGATGCTGGATGATACGGTGACGCTCATCGGGGCGAAAGCGGCCTGGGACATGGGTTTCACCGGAAAAGGCTGGTATGTGGCCGTCATGGATACGGGAATCCGACCCACTCATCAGTTCTTTTCCGGGAAAAACATCATCGAGGCCTGCCGGGCCAAAGGAGCGGACGGCTCGTCTCCCGAGGGCGATTGCCCCAACGGGACCTGGACCCAGGACGGGCCGGGTTCCGCCGTCCATTATCCCAGTTCGTACACCGGATATGATCACGGGACGCATGTGGCCGGCATCGCCACCGGCAATTACGGAGCCCTGGCCGGCATCGCCAAGGATGCCGACATCATCGCCGTCAAAGTCTTTTCCAAGGTTTCCGGCGGGCTGACGGCCTGGTTTTCGGATCTCGTCGCCGGATTGGAGTACGTCTATTCGCTCCGGGGGAGCTACAAAATCGCTTCCGCGAATATGAGCCTGGGCGGCATCCGTTTCGACAAGCCCTGCGATTCCCTTTATGCGTACATCAAAGCCCCCATCGCCCTGCTGTCCAAAGCCGGAATCGCCTCGGCCATCGCCACGGGAAATAATTATGTCTGCGGCGAAATCAGCGTCCCGGCCTGCGTTTCCAATTCCGTGGCCGTCGGCTCGAGCACGAAGGCGGATGAGCGGTCCAATTTCAGCAATTACCATCCGACTATGCAAAAACTATTCGCGCCGGGATCGAGCATCTATTCCTCAACCGGGGTTTCCGATTCGAGCTATGCTTCCTGGAACGGCACGTCCATGGCCACGCCTCACGTCGCCGGCGCCTGGGCCGTCCTGAAGCAGGCGATGCCGAAGGAGAACGTCGCCAATCTTTTGAAACTCCTGCGGGCGACGGGGAAAAGCGTCAGCAATGACTGCGTCGGCGCGGCGATTCCCCGTATTCAAATCGACGCCGCCCTGAAAGCCAAGGCGAAATTCACCCTGACGACCGCGGCCGATCCGGTCGAGGGCGGGACGGCCAAACCGGCCAAGACGACCAGCTATCCGTGGGGGAAAACTGTCACCCTCCGGGCGACGGCGAAGAAGGGATATCTCTTCTCCGGCTGGTCGGGAGACGCGACCGGGATCGCGAATCCGGCGACCATCACGATCGACGGAAACAAGTCCGTTACGGCGCATTTCACCGCCGGGACCGCTCTTTTCGCTCCGGTTCTGACAGCACCTGCGGACGGAGCCGCGGGGATCGGCGCCTCGGCCACACTGGAATGGACCGATACCAACAGCAGCCCGCAGGAAAAGAAATTCCTGGTCCGGATCAAGAAAGCCGGCGGCGAATACACGTATATCGTCGTCGCGGCCAATAAAACCTCTTACGTCGTCAACGGCCTGACGGCGGGAACGACGTACTCTTGGAGCGTCCAGGCCATGGGGCCGACGGCCGCGCAGAATTCCGAATTCCCGGCGGATTGGACGTTTACGACGGCTAATTAAAGAATCTTGATGATGGTGGCGACGGTCATAACGCCGGCGACGAATAACCGGAGCATCATCGCCCCGAGGACGCCGAGAAACGCTCCCCAGCCGGCCCGCATGGCCTCGGAGCCGTTCTTCCCCGCCGTGACTTCTCCGACCACGGCCCCGAGGAACGCGCCGATGACGAGGCCGAACGGCGGCAGGGCGATGGCCCCGACGATCATGCCGATGAGCGCTCCCCAGAATCCGCGCTTCGTCGAACCGTATCTTTTGGAGCCGGCCATCGGAAGATAATAATCGGTGACCATGGTCAGGGCCGTCAGCGCGCCCATGACGACCAGGAAAACAGGGCTGAACGTCCGCCATCCCTTGGCCAGACAGAGGACGATCAGGCCGATGAAGTTGAGCGGGGGGCCGGCCACGGCCGGCAGCACGCAACCGACGAGACCGGCCAGCTGCAGGACGGCGGCGATGACGACGAGCGCGGTTTCGGACATGATCCCCGCGGGGGATTGTATCACGGCCGCCCTCCCTGGGATAATAGGGCACCGGAGCGCGATTCCTTGAGTCTCTGGAAAAAAACGTTCGCCGTCATTTGGGCCGGCCAGTTCTTCTCGATCCTCAGCAGCGCGGTTGTTGCTTATGCCGTGATGTTCTGGATGAGCCTGAAGACCGGCTCGGCCGAGGTCCTGGCCTTCGCCGCCGTCGCCGGCCTGCTTCCGCAGATGGTTCTGGGCCCGTTCACCGGCGTGTTGATCGACCGCTGGGACCGGAAGCGGATCATGATCGGGGCGGACGCCTTCGTCGCCCTCTGCACCGCCGTCCTGGCCGTCCTTTTCGCCCTCGACAAGGCCCGGCTGGGCCATGTCTACGGGCTCCTGGCTCTGCGTTCCCTCGGCCAGGCCTTCCATTGGCCCGCTCTGCAGGCCTCCATTCCTTTGCTGGTGCCGGAAGCCGCCCTCCTGCGCGTCGCCGGGGCCAACCAGGTCCTGATTTCGATCGCCAATCTCGCCGGCCCCGCTTTGGCCGCGTTTCTGATCAATGTCTTCGACATGACCTGGGTCCTTCTTTCGGACGTCGTCGGGGCGATGATCGCCATCGGAACGCTCCTCTTCATCTCCATCCCGCGCCCGGAGAAAAGAGCCGTGGAGGGCGGCGCCGGCCTTTTCCGGGAAATGAAGCAAGGATTGAGGGAGATCACCGGACGGCCGGGGCTTTTCTGGCTTTTCGTCTTCACCATGGCCGCCACCTTCTTCCTTTTTCCCCTCTCGGCCTTGTTTCCGCTGATGACCTTGAAGCATTTTAGCGGCGGGGCGTACGAAATGAGCCTGATCGAAATCGCCTGGGGCGCGGGCATGCTTGTGGGAGGCGCGGCCATGGGCATGCTGAAGCTGAAGACGAACAAAGTCGTTCTGATCAATTCCATGTACATCCTGCTCGGATCGACGTTCGCCCTGTCGGGATTTCTGCCGCCCGGCGGCTTCGCCTTTTTCGCCGGTTTGACCCTCGTCGGAGGGGTCACGGGAGCAATATATTCCGGGGCGTTCACCGTCGTCATGCAGACGACGATCGAACCGGCCGCCCTGGGCCGGGCGTATTCCATTTATGGAAGCGTGGCTTCCGCCCCGGCCCTGATCGGCCTGCTTCAGACGGGATTCGTCGCCGACCGCATCGGGATTCCCAACGCCTTCATCATCTCCGGCTCGGCCTTCATCCTGATCGGCGCCGTTTCTTTCTTTGTCCGTCCGATTCGGGCGATGATGCGGATTCCGTCTGCGCCGATTGACGCGGCGCGCAAATCGGGGCCATAATAAAAAACCCATGACCTCCCTCCGGAACCGTCGTGACTATTTTCCCTCCGTTCGCGTTAACGTTCACGTAAGGAGCTCCCATGTCTTCATCCATCCCCCGGCGTGAATTCCTGAAAACCGCGTCCGTCGCCCCGCTCGTCCTGGCCGACATGGCCAAGGGCCAGGGGCCAGGCTTCAAGCCGCTCAACATCTCCACGCGCATCAAGCTTCAGCCGTTCAATTACCGCGGCGTGCGTCTCGGCGAAAGCCGGTGGCAAAAGCAGTTCCAGTCCGCCCGCGATTATTATTACGGCGTCTCCGACGACGACATTCTCTGCGGCTTCCGCTCCGATGCCGGCCTGCCCGCGCCCGGCCACGCCCTCGGCGGCTGGGCCGAACACGACTCATCGGTCGTCTTCGGCCAGTGGCTGAGCGGAATGTCCCGGATCTACCGGGCGACCGGCGATACGGCCATGCGGGACAAAGCGGTCAAGCTGCTCTCCGAGTGGGCCAAAACGATCCCGGCCGACGGCAACTGCCGCATGGGCCTCTATCCCTTCGAAAAGCTCCTTTGCGGCCTGGCCGACATGTACGAATACGCCGATCGGCCGGAGGCCTACGACATCCTCGATAAAATCCTGCCTTACGCCGTGAAGACGTTCGACCGGACGCGGACGCCCGCCGGCCCGACGCCGTGGGAGCATCACTCGGGCGTGCCGCTCGAATGGTACACGATGCCGGAGAACCTGCTCCGGGCCTACATCCACACCGGAAACCCGCGCTACAAGGAATTCGCCGACGTCTGGCTCTATCATTCTTATTGGAAAAAATTCGCCCTGACCGACGATCCAGCCGACGCCATGGGCGTCCACGCCTACAGTCACGTCAACTCGTTCAGCAGCGCGGCCATGGCCTACGCCGTGACCGGCGACCTGTTCTACCTCGAAGTCATGCGCAACGCCTACGAGTTCATGCAGAACCGACAGACGTTCGCCACCGGCGGCTACGGCCCGGCCGAGCGGATCCTGCCCTCCGACGGCAGCCTGGGCCGCTCGCTCGAGATGCGCCTGGACAGCTGCGAAACGCCGTGCTGCACGTGGGCCGCGTTCAAGATGTCCCGGTACCTGATGATGTTCACCGGCGAGGCCCGCTACGGCGACTGGATCGAGCGCCTGCTTTACAACGGCATCGGCGCGGTCCTGCCCATCACCACCGGCGGGAAGCATTTCTATTACGCCGACTACCGGTCGGCCGCGGTCAAGTACTACAGCCGCCAGCCCTACACCTGCTGCTCGGGGACATATCTCCAGGCCGTCTCGGCGTATCACGACCTCATCTATTTCAAGGACGCGGACGGCCTGAGCGTCAACCTTTATCTCCCGTCGGAAGCCGTCTGGAACCGGCCGGGCGGGGACGTCAAGATCACCCAGCAGACGGGTTTCCCCGAGACCGATACGAGCCGGTTTCGGCTGGACATGGCCCGGAGCGATGCTTTCGTCCTTCGCTTCCGCATCCCCGGCTGGGCCAAGGGTGCGTCGATCTCCGTCAACGATTCGCTGTCCGACGCCGCATGCGTTCCCGGCAGATGGGCTGTCGTCAAACGGACCTGGAACCCCGGCGACACGATCGGAATCCGCCTGCCCCTCCGCTTCCATCTCCAGCCGGTCGATTCCTGGCATCCGACCCGGGTGGCCCTCGTCCGCGGCCCGGTCGTTTTCGTTCAGGAAGGCAACACCCACGAGCCGGTCTACCGCTTCCCGGATGATGAAGAGGCCCTCAACGCCCAGCTCGTCCCGGAAGACCGCCCGGCGACGTTCCGGTTCGTCCCGCCGGACAAAACCCGGGTCCAGGCCCTCGTCCGGCCGTTTTATGATTTGACGGAAAATTATCCCTACCGGATGTATGTCGATCTCAAAGATGTGCCGTTCGAGCTGTGGAAGTCCTGACCGGGTTTCGCCTTAAGCCCGGAGGATATCCGCCAGGGCGGCGGCCAGCCGGTCCGCCGCCGGATCCATTTCCGCCGCCCGGATGTTGCCGTAGCTGAGCCGCAGCCAGGGGCGCCCCTCCATTCCGAAGGCTTCGCCGGGAACAACGGCCAGGGAGTAATCGTCCACCAGCCGCCGGGCGATCTCCCAGCCGCTTCGCGGATGTTCGGGTTTGAGACGGATGAAAATATAGAACCCGCCTGCTCCGCGCGGCTCGCTGATCAGGCCCCCGTCGTGAAGAGGGCGCAGGGCGGCGATCAACCGGTCGCGGGACGCCTTCATGTTGTCGCGGAATCGCTGCGGGTAATCCGGCTCGGATTCGAGAACGTCTTCGGCCAGGATCTGGGCCGGCACCGGCGGGCAGATGTGCAGCGTGTCGGCGACTTTGACGGCCTGGGCGATCAATTGGGGCAGAGCGCAGAGAAAGCCCAGGCGCCAGCCGGCCATGCCGTATGACTTGGAAAACGAAAAGACGCCGATGACGTTTTCGGCGTCCATGCTCAACGGCGAAACGTGCGGCCCGTCCCAGGCAAAATCGCGATAAGCTTCGTCCGTGATCAGGGCCAGGCCGGACCGTTGGGCGATCGCGAGAAGCGCGCTCCAGGTCTCCCGGCCGGCCATGGCTCCCGTGGGATTGTTCGGCGAAATGACGATCATGGCCCGGGTCCGGCGGCCGACGGCCCGGCGGACGGCGTCCGGATCGATCGTCCCGTCCGGGGCCGTATCGACGGGCACGGGCTTGCCGCCGAGCAATTGGACGGCCATCAGGTTGTTGAAATAATACGGCCGCGGGAGGATCACCTCATCGCCGGGATCGAGCAGGACCGAAAGCGCGATATAGACGGCCTGATTGGCCCCGGGCGTCACGCAGAGGCGCCCGGCCGCCGCTTCGGCGACGCCCCGTTTCCGCAGGTCGGCGGCCAGAAGCTCGCGCAGGCCCGTCCGGCCGAGGTCATCGCTGTAGCCGGCGCCTTCGCCGCCGCGGATCCGTTCCAGGACGCGGTCCAAGGCGGCCGGAGGCGGGCCGAACCAGGGCAGGCCCTGGGCGAAGGAAACGACGTCCTTGCGGCCTCGGGCCAGGCCCTTGATCTTCGGGATGGGCGCTTCCATCACGGCTTGGATGGATTTCCCCGGAAACGGCATTCTCCCCTCCTCCGCCCGGCAGGCGGCGCAGGGGAATCGTATCGTGCCCGCTTTCCCTTGTCAAAAAAAATATAAATGATTTAAAAGCGCAATGGAATTTTGTATAATCCGCGTGGAAATATTCCGCCTTCAAGGGGGCGCCGCGGAGCCGGAAGTTTCCGAGGACAGGGATGCCGGATAACGGGAGGAAAGCCCCCCGAAGCGCGAAGAGCGCCGAGATCTCTTATGAACACGAGGGTATGCGTTTTGAAGGCCGGATCAGCGATCTGTCGGTCGGAGGGCTTTTCATCGATACGCTCAACCCCCTGCCGGTCGGCTCGATCATCACCTTTCGGTTCTGCATCACCGGCCGCGGCGGGGAAACGGCCATCGTCGGAGAAGGCGTCGTCGCCTGGGAAAGCCTTTTCCAGGGAATGGGCGTCCGCTTCACCTGGATTTCCGAGGAAGATCGGAACAAGCTCGCGGAATATCTTTCTGGCTGAGAATAAAGACCTTATCGGAAGCCGGGCGGCGGTTGACAAGCCCGGAGTTCCTTGGCATTATGAGCATGACGTATTCCGCAGAGGAGACGACGAAAATGAGACGTGTCCTCGTCCTGGGTATCGGCGCCCTTCTTGCCCTGGCCGCATTCCCCTTTGCCCAAACCCTGGGCAACAATACGCTGCTTTTTCATTCGGAAGACGCTGTGCGCTGGACCCAATGCGCCTTCGGCCCGGACGGAAAGCTCTGGGTTGTCTGGGTCCCCGGGGACACAAATGAGGGCAGCGGCGGCCCCGTCTGGGTCGCTTCTTATGACGGGGAGACGATTTCGGAACCGGTCAATGTGACGGGATCCATCTCCGTCATCGGCAACCGTCCGAACATTTCCGTCTCGGCCAAAAACGAGGTCGTCGTGACCTGGGGCGTATTCAGCACGCTTTCGACGTTTGTCCGGACTCTCGATCCCAAAACGGCCGCCTGGGGGGCCATCACGGAAGTCTGCACGGGATACGCGTCCGACGAGCCCATCGCCGTCATGGACGGAGACGATAACCTCCACGTCCTGTTCTCCAGCGAAAAGGGCGGGAAAGTCTACGCCCGGTCGATGATCAACGGCGCCTGGGAAAGCATCGCCACCCTGTCGATCGAGTTCGGCAAACACGGCTCGCTGGCCGTGGCCCCGGACGGCACCGCGTACGCCATCTGGATCGAAAAGAACGCTTCCGGCAATTATGAGAATTTTTACTCGACCCGGACGGCTTCCGCAACCTGGACCGCGGGCGTCAAGCTGAGCGGCGTTTCCGGCAGCACCAACCACCCCTGGGTGGCGGTCGGGCCCAACAACGCGCCGATCGTGGTCTGGCAGAACGTCAACAGCCCGAAAAACGAAGGCGCGGCGGAAATCCGCCGTGCCCGCATCGGTTCCGCATATACGACCGTGATCGATTTGCAGACGCAGCATTTCCCCCGGGTCGCCGTCGACAGCAACAACGCCGTCCACGTCGTTTGCCAGACGGGCGGCGGCGATTCCGGCTCGGGTCTCCGTTATACGAACAACGTCGGCGGGACGTGGAAGACGCCCCAGGGAATCGGGGCGACTTTTCCCAAGGTCCAGGGCCTGGCCGCCGATCCCTTCGGCAACGTCGCCGTGACGCAATCCTCTTACGTCGCCTCGGGCGGAACCGACATCTGGATCTATTCCCTGAAACCGATCGCGGCCATTCCCGCGCCCGCGGCCGAGTTCACCTATTCCCCGCAGACCGGCGTTCCTCCCGTCACCGTGCATTTCCACGCCAAGCGGGCCGTCGGCACGGACGGGAGGGAAGTCCGCTACGACTGGGTGTTCGGAGACGGCGGCACGGCCGCCGGCCGCGACGTCAGCCATACGTATCAGGCGGCCGGGTCGTTCAAGATCCGCCTGACGGTCGTCGACAACCTCTATCGCACCAGCCAGACGATCAAGACGATCACGATCCAACCCACCCAGCCGAAGGCGCCCGTCGGCCTTTCGGCGACGATCACCATGAGCGCGTTCTGGCTGAAGCCGGAAATCACGTTCAGCCTTTTCTGGGCCGTGAATCCCGAAAACATCCCCGGGCAGATCACGGGATACGCCATCTATATGAAGGAAGGCGCCGGCGGGTACGTCCGGATCATGACGGTTTCGTCGTCCACCTTATCAGCGTCTTTCGCCTTCAGCGATCTCAAGACCGTCCGGGCTTTCGCCGTCAGCACGCTCGGATACGGGGGAACGGAAAGCCCGCTTGCCTATTTCCAATAAGCCGTTGCGCCGGCTCGGATCCTCGGACTTGATGGTCAGCCCGATCGGGCTGGGCTGCTGGCAATTCAGTCAAGGCCGCGGTTGGAACAAATACTGGCCGGCGCTTCCCGAAAAGGAAATCGAAGACATCGTCGCCGCCTCCCTGGACGGCGGCGTCAACTGGTTCGACACGGCCGAGGCCTACGGCAGCGGCGAGTCGGAAAAGCAGCTGTCCCGGGTTCTCCAGAAAGCCGGCCGCCGGCCGGGAGACGTCTTCATCGCCACGAAATGGATGCCGGCGTTCCGGACGGCGGGCAACATCCCCAAATCGATCGCGGCGCGCCTGGACTGCCTCGCCCCTTATCCGATCGATCTTTACCAGATCCACATGCCGGTCTCCCTTTCTTCGATCCGCAAGCAAATGGAAGCCATGGCCGGATTGGTCGCCGCCGGTAAAATCCGGGCCGTCGGCGTGTCGAACTTCGGAGCGGCCCGGATGCGGCAAGCCCACCGCATCCTGGCGGAAAACGGCCTGCCCCTCGTTTCCAACCAGGTTTCCTACAGCCTCGTGAACCGGGACATCGAGCGAAACGGCGTCCTCGAAACGGCCCGGGAGCTGGGCGTATCCATCATCGCCTATTCGCCCCTCGCCCAGGGCGTGTTGAGCGGACGGTTCCATGACGAGCCGGAGCGGCTCCGGGATCTCAAGGGAATGCGGAAGCGGCGGGGGTATTACCGGAACGAGGCCCTGCGCCGGGGCCGGCCTCTCATCGAAGCCCTCAAGGAAATCGGCGCCCGCCACGGCGCCTCGCCGGCTCAGGTGGCTCTCAACTGGCTGTTTTCCTTTTCCGGCGAAATCGTCGTCGTCATTCCCGGCGCGTCCCGGCAGGAACAAGCCGCCGCCAATGCGGGATCCATGGCGTTCGTCCTTTCCCGGGACGAGCTGGACCACCTGGACCGGGTCTCCCGCGACTACCTTTCCAGCTCGGCCCGCAGGAGTTTGTGATAGTCGGCGAGGAAGGACGTGTTGATGGGGATGAAGGCCTCTCCGCTCCTGGGGAGGTTTTCCCAGGCCGCCAGGGCCGTCCGGGCGATGTAGCGGGCGGCCGAAACGTCGAATCCGGGCGCGGCGGCCGTTTTTTCAAATCTTGACAAATAACCCTGACAAACCCGGCGATGGGCCTGGGCCCAGACCATGAGGATCTCCGGCCCGGCCCGGCGATAGGCCTCGACCTGGGCCTGGAGACGATGCCGGCCGTGAAGGACCCGGGCCCGCAGGGATTGCATGTGTTCGATGATTCTCCGGGCTTCCTCGGGCGGGGGATGGCCGCGCTCGAGAAAGTCGGAGAGGGCGGCGGATGCTCCTTCGGCGTCGTCGATATCTCGGCGTATGGCTTCGAGGAACCGGGCCTGCCGGCGGAGAAAGGACTCGGCGGCGGCCGGGTTCAGCCGGGTCAGGACTTCCTCGACTTCCTCGCCGTTGGTCGTGGCGACCGTGTCGAGCCGATAGGCGTACAACGCGGCGCAATTCGGGCAGCGGCGGACATGGGATTTTTCCTTGTTGGGATAATCGAAGGAAGGGACGATCGCCAGACGGGAGGCGGCCGTCGGAAGGCGGCGGTCTTCAAGCGGCGTGCCGGGAGCGGAGAAGGCCTTCTCGACCGATCCCAGCAGGGCGCAGATCGGACAAGCCAAGGGACTCATCTTTTAGGATTATAACAAAAAAATCCTCTTGTTCGTTTTCCTTTTCTGCTTCATTGACAACCCTTCGAGCCAAGGTATATCTTATATCAGTTTCATTTTGAACAAGGAAACGAACATGAAAAAGATGATTTTTCTTCTTGTTGCGGGAGGATGTCTCCTTGGCCTCCCCGCCAAGGGGATTTCCCGTGCGGTCGATGAAACGATTCCGCGGACGGTCCAGGTGGATGTGATCGTCACGAAGGACGGCCGGCCCGTCAAAGACCTGTCGAAGGCGGACTTCGCCCTCATCGAGGACGAGAAGCAGGTTCCGGTCGAAGCGGTTTCCCTCGTCGAAACCAGGGCCGGCGAAGCCGGAGGCGGGAGCCGGCGCCTTGTCGCCGTCTATCATGAGACGTCCTTCTGGGACCTCAACTTGAAGCCCCAGGTGGCCGAAGTCGCCGAAGAGCTCGTCAAGCTTTCCCGTCAGGGCATCGAGATCATGGTCGTCAAGATGAACTGGACGGAGGATCTGCAGGTCCTCCAGCCGTTCACGTCCGAGGAAAGCCTGATCCGGGCGGCCGCCGAAGAGGCGATCTGGACGATCGGCGGGGATAAAATCTATGATGCGGACGGGGACAAGAGGTCCCTGTTGGCCTATCGGAACATCAGTCTGCAGCGCTTCGAGAAAACCCTCGGCGGGCTGTTGACGGTCTGCACCATGGTTCGGGACGCGCCGGGACGTAAATCCGTCCTCTTGATCAGCGGCGGGATCCCGGATCTTTCCTCCTCCAGCATCTCCGACGTTCTGGACGGGGGCAAGGAAGGGCGGGACGCCCTGGACGCCATTCACGTCCGCGACCAGGAGGGCTACACCAACGTCCGGATCTTCGATCCGTTCGGCATCATGAAAAACCGGACTTTCGACCGGGCCGAGGACGTCATCCTCGAGCTCGTCCGGTTCGCCAACACGAACGGGATTTCCATTTACGCGCT
>Ga0172371_10008190_pt1 | contig 14685 bp, 13 predicted proteins | sample Lak12m_FD_114543 | JGI IMG/M metagenome (GOLD analysis project Ga0172371, IMG submission 114543) | Freshwater microbial communities from Kabuno Bay, South-Kivu, Congo - kab_022012_12m | ecosystem: Environmental > Aquatic > Freshwater > Lake | place: Democratic Republic of the Congo: South-Kivu... | reverse complement strand
TGCCACCGCTGCTTTCTTTTTCGATTTTTCCACCGTCCACTTATTTTTATCCACCTTATTATTATTAAAATCATCACTCATTGTTAGCTGAGTGCAACTTTGAATGGTAGTGGTAATCTGGGAGATTGAGGGGGTTTCTCCGCCTAACAAACCATTACTGCTCAACACACCGCCTATTATTAATCCCGCTATTAATACCCCTGCTCCAACAATAATTGGTTTTCTTTTTTGTTTTAATTTGTTTATTGGTTTAATCGTTTCTAATTTTTCTTCTTCTGTTGTTTCTGTTTTCTGTAGCTCTGTTTCTGGTTCAGGTTTTTCGGGCGAAGGTGGTAAAGAATTATTTCCAGCTGGCAAAGGCGGCACGGTTGTGGTAACGGCTGGTGTTACTGGGTTTTCCGGTTTGGGATTTTGTTCTGGCTTAACATTAGCAATAGAATCATCATTGCTAAGTTGATTTTGAGGGCTGTTTTGGGAATTATCTAGCACAGGCCATCATCCATGTCTATATTTATACCTTATTTTTTGTCAACTCGCCACTGATTCTAAAATAACAATCCGATTAGCATTAACACTAAACCCGCAGATACTCCTAAGACAGCTGGTGTACTCACCCCTGCTTCTGGTAATTCCGGTTCTTCCATTCTTGGTGAGGGGGAAGGGGAAGGAGTTGGAGAGATATAAGTAATATAGCTTGGTGAAGGTGAAGCATAGGATACCGGACACTCACAGTCGCTTTCATCAGTACATGAGGCATTTAAACACCTGTAATTTCCTGTATCATCGTACTCCATACAGTATAATCCATCCTCACAGTCATCGTCTTCATCACAGGTGTCAAAGCAGCTTAACTCATCACACTCACAATCCACTTCCTCAGGACAATCAGAATTGACGCATCGATAATCTCCCTCAACTTCCATACAGTATAATCCATCCTCACAGTCATCGTCTTCATCACAGGTGTCAAAGCACTCGTTTGGAGTTGGTTCGGATAAACTAAAAGCTACTTCACATACGCCTTCTGTTTCTGTTTCTTGAACTTCTGGAGTTGTTGGTGAAGCCTTGGGTGATGGGGCAGAAATTTTTTCTACAGGTTTATTTAACTGAAAAAACAACAAGATTGCTGTTGCCAATAAGATGATTGTAAAACCAATCAATCCCCAAACTAGCCATTTTTTTTCGTTTTTATTTTTTGTCATATTAGTTAGCTTGCCCCCATTCAGTACAAGTTTCTTGAGTATCATCAGTACATATCTGACACTGCACTATCCAGTCACCATATTCATCAATTGTTAAGCTCATCTCAGCAGGATTAGCAGAAGTTAAATCATGGGCCGTACCTTCTTCTGTCCAATTATCCCCGTCATCACTGGAATATCTAAAGTAAGCTACTGGTTCGTAGCCTGAAAAGCTGCTCTCACAGGAAAAGGTAACTTCATCTCCTAACTCAATCTCATCTACATTTTGATCTAAGTTTACGCATTTATATTTATTTTCATCCCCGCCATCATTGTCTGTTTTCGTCCCGCATTTGACATTAAATGCTAGCGATGAATCATTCTTGACTACGCTTGAAGATTTTAAGCCATCAGATGGTATTCCAACATCTACTTGGATCGTTCCGCATAATCCTGCCAAGCTTTCTCCTAATACTCCTGAGCCGGTTAAATAATAAAACAATGTACCCTGATCCATGCTTAAGACTTCATTTTGATTACATACTTTTCCATTTGAATCCTCTGGGCAAAAATATATATTTACTTGCCTTAAAAGTCCGGATTCATTTGTATAATTACTTGTAGAAAAAGCCTGCGAAATATGCTTCCAGGCTTCATCCGCGGTTAGTTCTTTCATTTCCCATCTATCACAACCGCCATTTGTTTTTTCCTTAACACATGTTTGTACGGTAATAGTTTCCCCCTGGTCATATTTTTTATAAACAGCTTGTCTAACCACTTCCTCGCTTACTGATTTGTTAAACTCAGCCACAGACGAAATATTTTTATATTTTTCTTTAATTGATAACTCGTCTCGACTGGCTGCAATTCTCATTGCGTCATAAGTAGCATCATTTCTAATTGAAATCGCCATTTTTTTCGTAGTTCCGTCAGCTTGTACTTTATATACATACATAGTCCTACCGTTAACACTTGCAATTGTTGTTTCTCCAGTTACATTAGCTTTTTTTTCCTCATCAGTTAAATCAGAATAAGTCGTTCCGTCTTCATACGTAGCTCCATCCTCTGCCAATTTTTTTGAAGCCGCTGACCCTTTTTTAATCAAACTTTTCCCCTCACTGGTAATTACATAGGTTTTGTTACCCTCTTTTACTATTTTTGTATCCTTATTTAATGATTTAACTCCTCCTTTTACCGCTTCGGTTTCCACGGTTTGTCTTTGCTGTACCACGGTTTTGCCGATCAAAATTCCGCTGATCAGTAGAATCATTAATGCCCCCACTCCTAATATTTTTTTGCCCTTGTTCGTAAAGGCTTGTTTAAATTTACCTTCAGGTTTTTTAGTTAGCGGTTGTTCAGGTTCAATAGTTTTAGACTCTTCCTTTTTTTCTTCCGGCTTTTCCGGTAAGGGCGGCAATGTTTCTGGTTTTTCCAAATCTTGCGGCAAAGAATCCAAAGCTTCGTCAATTTTTTTCTGAATTTCCGCCTCTGTGCCCGGTTGAGCCGTTGTATCAGCATTATTTGTCGCTGGGCTATCGCTGTTGTTCAAAGGCTTATTTAGCAGGCCGTCATCCATAGTAATTTTAATTATATTTTATTTTTCATTTTTACGCCACCAATTAGCAATCCCGCCCCCATTAAAAACATTAAAAGGGTCACTTCACCGCTGCCAGGATGGGGGACTCCCGACTCTGTAGACGGCATTGAAGTTCTTTCTGCGTCTTCGTCTTCATCATTTATTTTTCCCGAAGGTGTAGCGGTAATTGCCGGCTCATCACTTTCGCCGGCTGCCGCCACCACAAAAGTTCTGGTTAATGTTTGTTCAATTCCCTCGCTGTCAATATAAGTGATTGTCACCTCATGCTCCCCGGGCTCTAATCCTTCCGGCGGTTCAAATTCCCACTCACCATCTTCATTAATAGTTACTGTGCCAGTTTGTGTGGTTTCCGAGTTAATTTCTACCGATAGCACTGTTCCCGGGGGGCCTGAACCGATAAATGCCGGCTGAGAAGCATTTAAGACCTCTCCGTTATAACTGGGATTTTCTAAGGTTACTTCTCCGGATTGAGTTGCCACTGCGCTACCGCTGGCAGTATTAGCTATGTCTGCAAATCCATTACTGTTTTCTTCTTCATCTAAAGCATTAACTTCGCTTACGTTTGTAGTGGTTCCTGAGGTTCTGAAGTCATGGGATTTGCCCAGCGTAATATCCGGCACGGGACTATCATTAGCCGTTGTAGTTATTGCCGGGGCTGTGCCCAAGCTGCCTCCCTGTACTAAAATGTTAACGATTGTTGCCTGAATATCATAAGACAAGTAGCCGGATAAATCTGTACTCCTGGCAGTTGATAAGCTTAATGCCCAATTACCATTGGTTTTAGCTAAAGCCGATAAAGGGGCCGCATTAGCTACATTAACATATACCACCACCCCTTCAGCCGGCGTTTGTGAAGCTGTCATTATTTTCCCATATACCGGGTCTGCCGCCGGAGGAGTTCCCAAAGTTGCCCCCGTAGTAACTTCAAAAGCCTTGCCCTGATTATCATACTGTTTTCCTCCAGACTCAATCTTAAAATAATATTTGGTTGAAGGGCTCAATGTTTTAGTGGTTACATGGTGTACTTCAAACGATCCGGCTTCGCCTGACAGTTGATCTCTATCATCTAGGGCTGACTGTTTAATATCGTTAGCAGTAGTTCCGTATTTGATTAGTCCTGTAGCTGTTTGGTCAGTAATCCACGACACGCTAAAACCTGTATCAGTTACATTGGTAATCCTTACTTGTTTAGGCGTTTCTGTTGCTTCTGCCCCTGTTTTAACTCCCGTTTTGGTTTTGACTAAAAACACTGCTCCGAACACCGCCAACAACAAAAACAATAATCCTAGGGCAGTGGGAAAATGAATCTTCGACACTTTGTTATTTTTTAACATTTAATCTTGCTCCAACTGAGCGCTTTCTGTACTGCTATTAATTGTCGCCGATTGGCTAGCATTTAATTCAGGTATCACCAAAATTTCTGGTGCTACCAGCTTAATACTTGCCCAATCTTCTTGCGGCACTATTTGCCTTTGAGCAACATCATTCATTGTGTCAAGATCTATCGAAGGCGTCAAGCTTTTTATCTGACGACTAACACTAACATTTACTTTACTAGTGTTCAAAGCCTTATAAGTTGTCATTCCTACCCAAAAAACCACAGTTATTAAAGTGACTATTGCTAACCTAAACAAATCCTTTTTAAGCCTGATTTCATACCATTGGCTAATCATAAATTCTCCTCGTTATTATCATTATTGCCGTTGGGTAAATAATAAGCTGACACTGTAATCGTTGCGTTTATTACCCCCCCCTCACTTCTTAATCTTTTTTTGTTAATGGTTAATTCTTTTATTTCTATTAGCCTGTCAAATTTTTCTAAATCTGTCAGCCATTGTTTTATCTGCCTATATTCTCCGCCCACCGTCATTTCTAAAACCAACTCCTGAGCCTTATTTTTGTCTTGAGAGAAGCCTATCAGTCCAAATTCCCCAAAATTTCCACTGTTAACTTCTAGGTTATTTTTATTGGCTAGCCAATAAATTTGCCATGCTAGTCTTTCAAAAGATTCTGTTTCCGGCAAGACATTATCAATCTTACTCAAACTGGCTCCTGCTTCAGCATAGACTTCTTCTGCCTTATTTAAAGACACAATCTTTTTTTGTAGCTGACTGTTAATTAATTCTGTATCTTTAATTTCTCGGTTTAATGAAGCAATTGTTTTAAAAGTTGGCAAAATCGCAAAAATTAAAAAGAAAGCTATGGCAAAAATTGTCAAACTGGCCAATCCGGAGATTTTTGCCAACGGCTCTTTTGAAAAAGCCTGAAATCTTCTGTAATAGTGGCCATAATTTTTTTTAATATTCATTCTATTTTTTCTCCTCAGCAGTTTCCTTAAAAGAAAGCACCATTTGAAATTCAATCGCCTGATTTTGATCCTGTGTTGATGCCACATGTTCTAGTGCCACTCCCGTAAACATTGAGCTTGACTGAGTTTTTGCCAGTAAAGTGGCCAATCCTACGTCTGATAACGTCTCTCCTTCCAGTCGCACCTCATCTTCATTGACGCTAATGGTTGAGTATGCGGTGTCAATCGGCGTCATCTGGCTAATTTCTTCTAATACTTCGGTCGGACTGACACTTTCTTTTTCTACGCCACTAATGGTTTGAAGTTGTAATTGCAGTCTTCTAAACTTTTCTTCAAAATCTCCATAAGCGCTAATTACCGCCTTTTTGTTATTTACCTCTTCTTTAATATCCGTTAGTTTTTGGTCTAATCCAAATCTATATAAAAACGCCGAGATGACAATTAATTCCGTAAATACCACTACATATCTGCCTACATTGAGAGTCCATCTTAAGAACCGTCCCGTTAAACCTTTTTCCCAATATTCCTTGGGGAGTAAATTTATCTCTTTTTTGACATTCTGAGCGGACATTGACTTAAGTATAGTCAATCTTTACTCTGATGTCATCAGCTACCAACTATTTTTTTGCCTTAGTCTTTGCTTTTACTTCCGGTTTTTTTGTCGCTTTTTTAGCTGTTTTAACCAGCTTTGCCAATCTGGATTTTAGTCTGCTGGCCTTTTTTTTATGAATCACGTGTTTCTTTGCCGCTTTATCTAAAGCTTGGTAAGCTTCTTTTAAGGCTTGTTGATTTTTTCCTTCTCTGGTTTTTTTTACCGCCTCTCGCATTTTACTGCGGTATGGTTTGTTTATTGCTGTTCGACGCTTATCCTGTTTTAATTTCTTCTTGGCGGATTTAATAATCGGCATAGATAGGCCGTATAATACCTTTAGTTTGGTTAACAATCAAGAGCCATGCTATACTCGCTTGCGAAATGGTAAAAAACTTTTTCAAAAACGGACAAGCCTTTTTAAATCGGCAGCAATCTAGTATTTTGTCTGCCGCCAGTGTCTTAATGGCTACCGTTTTATTTTCTCGTTTGCTTGGTCTTTTAAGAGATCGGTTTTTAGCCGGTACCTTTTTTGGTTCTCAAAGAGCTTGGCAGCTGGATGTTTATTTTGCAGCCTTTCGTTTACCCGACATGATTTTTCAACTTTTAGTAGTTGGTGCTTTATCTGCCGCTTTTATTCCGATTTTTTCCAAGAATCTTTTAAAAAATAAACAAGTAGCATGGCATGTAGCCTCTACGGTTATTACCATTAGTCTTGTTTTTTTTATTCTTTTTGCCATTATTTTAGCTATTTTTGCCAAACCCTTAAGTCGTTTAATTGCTCCTTCTTTTTCTGCCCCGGAAATTGCTTTAATGGCCAGATTGACTTGTTATTTACTCCTTGCCCAGGGTAGTTTTATTGTCTCTAGTTTTATTACCGGCATTTTGCAATCTTACCGTTTTTTTATTATTCCCGCCCTGGCTCCAATCGCTTACAATCTGGGTATTATTTTTGGCATCTTGGTTTTAACTCCTCTTTTTGGTATCTACGGTGTTGTTTTAGGAGTTATTATTGGTGCCCTTTTGCATTTATTAGTGCAACTACCTTTGGTTCACTCTCTTGGTTTTCGCTTTCACCCTTCTTTTGATTTTCGTCATGCTTCAGTGAGAAGAGTTGGTAAATTAATGCTGCCTCGTACCTTAGCTTTAGCTGTTACTCAAATTGAATTAACCGTAGCCGTATATATAGCCACTTCATTATCTGTTGGCTCTTTAGCTATTTTTTACTTTGCCCAACATCTTAATGCCTTACCAGTAGGACTTTTTGGGGCTACTATTGGCCAAGCCGCCCTGCCTACGTTATCTCAGGCCGTCGACCACAGTTCTCTTGAAAAATTCAAGTCTTTACTCTTAAGTTCATTGCGCCAAATTCTTTACCTTTCTCTTCCCATCAGCATGATTATGTTGATTTTAAGAATTCCTGTTGTGAGATTAGCTTTTGGGGCTCGCGGCTTTCCCTGGCAAGCCACTTTATTAACCGGCCAGGTGGTGGCTTTTTTTGCTATCTCCGTTTTTGCCCAAGCTGCTATTCAAATTTTAGTCAGAGGATTTTACGCCCTTAATAATACTAAAACTCCGCTTTTTATTGGAACCTTAGTGGTCTTTCTTAACGTCCCCTTAAGTATCTTTTTAAGCTTTAATCAAAATTTGGGCATTTTAGGTTTGGCTCTTTCCATTTCTTTAACCAGCCTCCTTCATGCCTTTTTGCTTTTTATTATTCTTTCCCGAAAATTGAAAGGTTTTGACTTTTATCAGATTTACTGGCCTTTTTTCAAAATGTCTTTTGCCACGATCGTTACTGGATTTTTTCTCTGGTTCCCATTAAGGGTGTTAGATCAATTTTTAAACACCGCTAAAACCTTCCAACTTATTATTTTAAGCCTTATCACCACTATTATTGGTTTAACGGCCTATCTTTTGCTGTCTAAAATTTTGCAGATAAAAGAACTTGGCAGCTTTGTTAATCTTTTTAAACACTTAAAAAACTTTTCTCACTTAATCAGCCAGCTTCCTCAAGTTTTAGAGTCAGACTCCGCTTCTCATGAATGATGCTCAATCTTTGATCAGGAATTTTTGTGTTATTAGTCATATTGATCACGGAAAAACCACCCTTACCGACAGATTTTTAGAATTAACTGGGACAGTTTTAAAAACGGATCTTAATTTTCAAGATAGATTATTAGACTCTAATCCCATTGAAAGAGAAAGGGGAATTACCATTAAACTGGCTCCAGTCAAAATGCATTATATTCTTTCCAACCGCCGCTATGAGCTTAATTTGATTGATACACCTGGGCATGTTGATTTTTCATATGAAGTTTCTCGTTCTCTTGCCGCCTGCGAATCAGCTGTTTTATTAGTTGATGCTACACAAGGAATTCAGGCTCAAACTATGGCTAATGCCTATCACGCGCTAGAACACAATCTGGACATCATTCCTGTCGTCAATAAAATTGATCTTCCTAATGCCAATATCTCAAAAACCAAACAGGAATTAGTCGAAGCTTTTGGCTTTAAGTCTTCAGAAATTTTTACTATTTCCGCCAAAACAGGGGAATCAGTAATTCAATTAATTAAAGCGATTATTGAATTAACTCCTTCACCAAAGGGAGACAGAACTAAACCATTAAGAGCTTTAATTTTTAACTCTTTTTATCATCCTCATCACGGAGTTATTGCTTACCTAAGAGTTTTTGACGGACAAATTAACTCTCAAGATAGATTGCGGTTTTTTTCTAATCAAACTTCATTTAAGGTTGACCAAGTCGGTTTTTTTAGTCCTCAAATGCAACCAACTGATGGTCTTTTTGCCGGCCAGGTTGGTTATGTGGCCACTGGTTTAAAAGATCTTTCTTTATGTCATGTTGGCGACACATTAATTAAAGTTGATTACCCAGCTTTAACTTCCTTACCCGGTTACCAAGAGCCTCAACCCATGGTTTTTATGGATTTGTATCCAATTCAGAATCAAGATCATACAAAACTGGCAAAATCTTTGGACAAACTTAAACTCGTAGACTCTAGTCTTACTTCTAGTCCGGTTAATTCTGCTAGTTTAGGTAGCGGTTTTAAAGTTGGTTTTCAAGGGTTACTCCACGCTGACATTGTTCAAGAAAGACTGGAAAGAGAATTTAATTTAGAATTAATTATTACCAGCCCTTCAGTAGAATACCAGGCCACTCTGCATAAAAACAATCAAGTCATTTCTATTTTCTCTCCCGCTGACTATCCAGACCCCACTTTAATTAAACAAATTAAAGAACCATATATTATTTTAACTATTTTTACCCCTTCACAGTATTTAGGTAATATTATTGAGCTTCTTTCTCGTTTTCGAGCTGAAGTGAAAAATCAACAGTATTTTGGGCAACAGGTAAAATTAACTTGTTCTATGCCCCTTCAGGAACTGGTAAGTGATTTTTTTGGAACTCTTAAATCAACTTCCTCGGGCTTTGCTTCTTTGGATTGGCGCTTAGACCAATATCGCCCTGCAGATATCGTCAAACTTGCCGTTCTTTTAAACCATCAACCCGTAGACGCTTTATCTGTTTTAGTTCCTCGGTTTAAGGCATCCACAGTGGCCGCTAAACTGGCTCAGCAATTAAAGCTGACAATTCCTCGGCAAAACTTTGAGGTTCCTATTCAAATAGCTCTTGGAGGACAAATATTAGCCAGAGAAACAATCAAGGCTTACAGAAAAGATGTTACTGCCAAACTTTATGGCGGCGACCCCACCAGAAGACAAAAACTTTTATCTAAACAAAAAAAAGGCAAAAAACGCATGAAATTAATCGGTCAAGTACATTTACCCCAGGAAGCTTTTTTATCTATTTTAAAAAAATAATTTTCTAAATGCTTTTAATAATTATTCTTAAGACTTCATTGGGCTTCAAAATTTCACTCGTAACATAAGTGCCGCTGGTAATAGTCAGAGGAGATATTTGTTGGCTGTCATTTAATTTTTGTTTAATGACTTGATAGTTGCCTGGTTTGAGATTTTTAACTGTTACTGGTACTGTCTCCCAATGGCTATTGTATTTATCATAATTTACTAAATATATTTGTACTTCCTTATTATTGTTATTACTGGCCGCTATCCCTTTAACAAAACTACCTTCTCCATTCAAAGCCAACCTTGTTTCTCCTAATTGATTTAACCATTCAATCATTAGGTACCTGGGTTTACTTATTAATCCGCTACTTTCGTGGCTAATCAAGCCATATCGTCCCCAAAAATTTTTTCCTTGAGGATCTTTGCCGTCCATTATCTCAAACACAAACGCCTTGTGGATTCCTCCCATAATTTCTTGCATTACCGCCATCATGTGAGCTGCGCCTATTTGATTATCATATGCGGGGTTATTTTCCGGATCCGGGCCCCATTCACTCAACACTCTTTCTTTCAAAGCTAATTCTGGATACCTGTTGGATAAATTACTAAACCACTCAACATCATTTTTAAAATCTTTAAGGTCCAAGCTATATCTATGCCAAGAAACAAAGTCTAATCTTAACCCTTCGTCGCGACTAGCTTTATACAAATTTTCAAGCCAGCCGGTATACATTCCAGTTGTAGCTGGTCCTCCTAATTTAAATGGTTGGGCATTAGCTGCCGCTTCTGCCGCCCATGATGCCCTCCTATACATTTCTAGATAACTTCTTTCACCGCCCATTTTGTAGCTGCCGAATAAATCAGGTTCATTCCACACTTCATAATAAACATCCTGAATATTTTTATTTTGTTTGCCAGAATAATGTTCAATTGTTGCTTTTACTAATTGTTGCCAATCACCCCAATCATAAGGGGGGCTGATAATGTCTACTGCTAGCCCCGGCGGCATATAGCTTAAAGCCAAAAACGGCTTAGCGCCGGTTTGCAAAATTGCTTCTACCTCCAGATCTAGTCTGGAAAAATCAATTTGTAACCCTTGGTCGGTTCTTTGAGCTACTTGATAAAAATCGTAAATATGGTCAATGCGGATGTATTTAGGTTTTAAAGGTTTTATCTGGGTTATTGTTTTGCCTATCATGCCTCCCGTTTCCTCTCCTCCTTGTCCTAAATATTCCCATGGTCGGGGAAGCCTGCCCAAATTTTTGTCAACTTGCACCACAATTTCCGCTTTTTTAGCTGTCGCTTCAGAAAAAAACTGAGTTACTTTTTGCCCTAAGTCTAAACCTATCACTAAACCCACTACCAATAAACTTACCCCTATTAATCCCTTTAATCCCTGCAGTTTTTTAAAAAACCTCTTTACTTTCCACCTTACACTCATTATCTAATAATATCATAAATCGCTTACTTGACACTCATTAGCAGTCATGTTAATCTAGTGCTAATTTCTTTGTTATCAGATCAATAAATTATTTATCATTATTTTTTAAACATATGTCTTTAACTGACAGGCAAGCTCAAATTTTAAAAGCCATTATTCAGGAATACACAGAAACTGCCTTACCGGTTGGCAGCGTCACTATTGAAAAAAAATATAATTTAGGTGTTTCTCCGGCTACCATTAGAAACGAAATGGTTGAGCTCACCAAAACCGGTTTTTTAAATCAACCCCACACCTCAGCTGGTCGCACCCCCAGCCCCATGGCTTTAAAATACTATGTTAGGGAGCTCTTAAAAGAAGAAGAAATTACTGTTGCCGAAGAAGTGGCCGTCAAAGAACAAGTTTGGGATCATCGCTTTCAACTGGACCGTTTCTTAAAAGAGATTACCAAAGCCTTAGCTGATAAAACTCAGTCTTTGGCTGTTACTTGTACTTCCCAGGGAGACCTTTATCATTCCGGTCATGCCCATATTTTAGAAAACCCTGAATTCTATGATATTGATGTTGCCAAAGAAGTTCTCTCTCTGATTGACGAGTTTAACCGCCTTAACGCCTTTTTTAAAAAAGCTAGCAGCGAAGAACCTATTCATGTTTTAGTCGGCGATGATTTAGATAACGAGATGTTTACTAACCTTAGTTTAATTTTTACCGACTTTCATGCTAAAAATATTGAAGGCTCTATTGGCATCATTGGCCCATCCCGCCTTCATTATTCCAAAATTATTCCCACCATGCGTTACTTCTCTCAGCTTATTGATGAAATCGCTAAGGGTTGGTAGTTTATGAAATCATCTAGACTTAATAAAAATCAATCATTGGAAAACCAATTAAAACGCGCTTTAGCTGATTATCAAAATCTCAAAAAACGCTTCGAAAAAGAAAAAAGCGATTTTGCTCAATTTGCCAATGCAGCTCTGCTAGATAAGTTTTTAGCTGTTTTAGACGATCTTGAAAGAGCTCAAAAACATTTAAAAAATGATGGCTTGAGTTTGGCAATTGAACAATTTAAATCAGTCTTAAAAACAGAGGGGGTGGCGGAATTAGATCTTTTAAATAAATTGTTTGATCCTCAGTCGGCCGACTGTGTCGAAATTACTTCCGGCCCACAAAACCACATTGTTGGCATTATTCAAAAAGGATATTCCCTACATGGCCAAGTTTTACGCCCGGCCAAAGTCAAAGTAGGTAAAGGAGGTAAATAATATGTCCAAAATTATTGGTATTGATTTAGGTACTACTAACTCTGCGGTGGCCATCATGGAAGGCGGCTCTCCAAAAATTATTCCTTCCTCTGAGGGCAGAAATCTGATTCCTTCAGTGGTAGAACCAGAAAAAAACTTAGTTGGCGATGTGGCCAAACGTCAAATGGTTTTAAACCCTCAAAACACCATTTTTTCCGTTAAAAGACTTATGGGTCGAAAAATTACTGATAAAGAAGTTAAAAAAACTCAAACCATGGTGTCCTATGAAATTGTTGGCGGCAAAGACGATTCCGCTGTGGTAAAAGTTAACAGCAAAACTTATTCTCCTCAGGAGATTTCTGCCAAAATCCTCCAAAAAGCTAAAGCTGACGCTGAAAGCTACTTAGGAGAAAAAGTTGATCAGGCTGTAATTACTGTACCTGCTTATTTCAACGACGCTCAACGTCAGGCTACCAAGCAGGCTGGCAAAATTGCTGGGCTTAAAGTTGAACGCATCATTAATGAACCTACCGCTGCTGCCTTGGCTTATGGTCTGGAAAAGAAAAAAGCCCAAACTATTGCCGTTTATGATTTAGGCGGTGGCACTTTTGATATTTCCATTCTGGAACTAGGAGATAATGTCTATGAAGTTAAAGCTACTAACGGTGACACTCATTTGGGCGGTGACGACTTTGATCAAAGACTCATTGATCATTTATCAAAGGAATTTAAAAAAGAACACGGCATTGATTTAAAGCAGGACAAACAAGCCCTACAAAGAATTAAAGACGCTGCTGAGAAGGCCAAGATTGAACTTTCTTCCTCCCAGGAAACCGAAATCAACCAACCTTTTATTACTCAATCTAAAGACGGTCAACCCCTGCATCTTACAGCTAAACTTACCCGATCTGACCTGGAAAAGTTAACCGATGACTTGATCCAAAAAACCATGCAACCGGTTAAAGATTGCTTAAAAGACGCTAAATTGGAACCTAAAGATATTGACGAAGTCATCTTGGTTGGTGGTCAAACCCGCATGCCCAAAATCCAGTCCACTGTTAAAGAATTCTTTGGTAAAGAGCTTAACAAGTCAGTTAATCCCGACGAGGTCGTTGCTATCGGAGCTGCTATTCAGGCAGGTGTTTTAATGGGAGACGTCACTGACGTTTTACTCTTGGACGTTACTCCTTTAACTTTAGGTTTGGAAACTTTGGGTGGAGTTTCTACGCCTTTAATTGATAGAAATACCACGGTGCCCACCGCTAAGTCTCAAGTTTTTTCCACTGCCGCCGACAGCCAAACCTCAGTTGAAATCAACGTTCTCCAGGGTGAAAGACCCATGGCTACAGACAACAAGTCTTTAGGTCGCTTTATTCTTGATGGTATTCCTCCTGCCCCCCGCGGAGTTCCTCAGATTGAGGTTACTTTTGACATTGATGCCAACGGTATTTTAAATGTTTCTGCCAAAGACAAAGCTACTAATAAGCAGCAGAAAATTACTATCCAAGGTTCCACTTCTTTATCTGAAGAAGAGGTGGATAAAATCACCAAAGAGGCAGAAAAACATGCCCAGGAAGATAAGCTTAAAAAAGAAAAAGTTGAGAGCCATAACCAAGCTGACTCTTTGATCTTTACTGCTGAAAAAACCTTAAAAGAAGCCGGCGACAAAATAAAAAAAGAGGACAAAGAAAAAATTGAAGCCAAAATCTCTGAGCTTAAGAAAATTCTTGATTCAGCTGAAAAAGAAGAACTGGAAGCTAAAACCAAAGACTTATCCGAAGTTTTGCAAAAAGTCGGCAGCGCCATGTATGAAGCTTCAGGGTCAGAGTCTAAATCTTCTGGCAAATCTGATAAAAAAGACAAAAAAAATCAGTCAGAAGACAAATCTCAAGCTCAGGAAGGTGAAGTAGTTGAAGACTAATGGCCGCCAAAAAAGATTTTTACGAGGTTTTAGGTGTTGATCAAAATGCCTCAGAAGCAGAAATTAAAAAAGCTTACCGCCAGCTAGCCTTAAAATATCACCCTGATCGCAACAAGGCCGCTGATGCAGCCGAGAAATTTAAAGAAATTTCCGAAGCTTACGAAGTTTTATCCAATCCCCAAAAAAGAAAAACTTACGACCAATTTGGCTCCAGTGCCTTTGACCCCGCGTCCGCGGGGTTTGGTGGCTTTGGTGGTGCCCGCACCTATCGTCAGGGACCCTTTACTTACACTTATACTACCGGTGGTTCTGGTGGTTTTGATTTTGGCGGCTTTACCGACCCCTTTGAAATTTTTGAATCTTTTTTTGGCGGTGGCTCTCCTTTTAGGGCCCAACGTCTGCCGCGCTATGGTGTGACCATTGACTTTATGGAAGCGGTTAACGGCACCACTAAATCAATTGTTCATCAGGGTAAGGAATACAAAGTTAAAATTCCTGCCGGTGCTGATGATGATACCCGTATTCGCTTTGATAATTTTTATGTTTCCGTTGAAGTTCGCTCTCACCCTCTTTTT
>Ga0172371_10008189_pt1 | contig 14685 bp, 13 predicted proteins | sample Lak12m_FD_114543 | JGI IMG/M metagenome (GOLD analysis project Ga0172371, IMG submission 114543) | Freshwater microbial communities from Kabuno Bay, South-Kivu, Congo - kab_022012_12m | ecosystem: Environmental > Aquatic > Freshwater > Lake | place: Democratic Republic of the Congo: South-Kivu... | reverse complement strand
TTGCCGCCCGCCATGTTCTGGCTGGAGAGCTGGTAGGCCTGGGCGCGGGAGGTGCTCAAGCCCCCTTCGACGATCCGCGGGACTTTTTGCAGGGCCCACTCGGGGGTGGGCGGCGGGTCGTAGCGGCGAATTTGCCAGCCGTCCAGCCATAGCACGGAGGGGATGTTCTTGCCGATCTGCTGCTGGGAGTGATTGTTGAGGCTGGCGCACAGGACCAGTTGCGCCGCCCCGGCGGGCGCCAGGACAAACCGGTCGCCCAAGTCCCAGTCCACGGCATGGTAGGGGAAGCTGATCCCGGGCGAGGCGCCGATCTGCTTGCCGGCGGCGTCGTTCCAAGTGATGGCCACATAGGAGTCCACACCGCTGTACTTGCCGCGCTCGCCGAAGCCCTCGCTGCGGTACCCCACGGAAACCAGGTACCACTTGCCGCCCTCGACCGGGGCGGGCTTCGAGCGCACCGCGGCCGCCCCGGTATCGGGGACCTCGGCCTTGAGGGCCGCCTTGCCGACCAGGAAGACCTGCCGGTCCAGACTGAATTTGGCACAGCCGGCGGGAGTCGCCGTAACGGTCCAATCCTTGGGAAGCCCCTGGGCATCAGCGATCTCGAAATCGGGGTTGGCCAGGAGATTGGGGCCGACCCAATCCACGCCGGCCGAAAGAGAGGGCGCGGCGTACAGGGCCAACGCGAGAGAGCCCAACGCGACTATTCCCCAGGTGCGAATTATCATGTTCTTGCCCCTTGATTCCTCCGCGAAGCAACGAATACGGAATAGCGAATACTGAATACGGAATGAAGAATGAGCTCCGATGGCCACCGAATTCGTCTTGTTCCCACGCTCCGCGTGGGAACACAAGTTCCGCCGCTCTGCGGCGCGAGGCGAGGAAGCCTGACTTTGTCGAAAGGTTCTCGCGCCGCGGAGCGGCCGACGCGAGCGTTCCGACGCAGAGCGTCGGAACGAGGCGATGGCCGCCGAATTCTGACTTCCGTATTCTTCATTCGATATTCCGTATTCGTTCCTACCACTCGAACACGACCATCTTCCAGAACAGCACGCAGGGCACGCTGACGGCGACCTTGCCGTCGCCGGCGTCGCGCAGGTCGAGCTTCACGACCTGGACTTCGTTCAGGCCGGTGAGCTCGGCCGGCTCGCTGGTGAGCAGGTGGGCGGCCGTGGGCTTCTGTCCGTCCGACGGCGTGCAGGTCACGGTAATGTCGCGCACCGGGGGATTGATCTCCGAGTGGGGATTCTCCATGACCTCGGCGACCTTGGGCGGGTTGACGAGGTTGACTTGCATGCACTTGCGCCCGTCGCTCGATCGGGTCCAGAAGCATAGGTCCTGCCACCAAAGCGGTGCGGCGGACTTCACTTCAACCTCCCCCTTGAGTTCCGGAATCCACTCGCGGTTCGCGTTGTGGAGGAACTCGCTGAAGCGGGTGGTGAAGGCGCCAAGATCGCCGACCGGCTGGCGGGAGTTGTAGTACCAGCCGCCGTAGTCCCGGCCGCCGCTGATGACGCGAAAAATGGCCGAGTAGATAAGGTCGGCGGCGCCCTCCATGCTCCCGCGGTTGAAGTCGTACGGATTGTAGACGCCGCCGAACTTGTTCACCTGATTGCCCCACGACATCATGCGGCGCACGTAGGTCTTCCAGACGTGGTAGGGCGAACTCTTTTCCTGATACGTGCAGGGAAGCTCGTCGAGCATCCACGCCCCGCCTTCGCACCGCTCTTTGAAGGTCTCCATCATGTCCTTGACCTCTTCGGGCGAGGCGTAGTTGTAGCCGAAGGTGAACTCCGGGAGCTCCTTGTGTACCAGGGCCTTGATCCGCTTGACCGAGGCGGCGCTGATGCGGTCGGCCTCCGGATAGGTGGCGGCGACCTCACGGCCATCGAACGCGCGCTCGCCCGGATAAACCTCCAGGTAGCGGACATCCAGGCGCACGCCGGAAAAGCCCATCGCCTTGCCGCAGTGGATGAACTGCCGGGCAACGTACTCCTGTACGGCCGGCAGGGAGTGGTTGAGGCACGCCTGGAAGAAGATGTGCTTGTAGGAGTTGGGATCGAAGTTGGCGTCGTCCTTGCGGCGGTAAAGCTCGCGGCCGTCCATCTCGTAGCCGCCGATCTCGCCGTTGGCGTCGTAGAGAAACCAGTCCGGGTGCTGCTGGAAGAGCTTGTAGCCCGACTCGGCCCAGCAGGTTCCGTTCACATAGGAGACCGGCCATATCCCCACCGACTTGAGCATCCGGTTCTGCTGGATAATCGTCTCGCGGCTGCGGTAGGTGAGGCGTCCCTCGCCGCCGGGAAAGAGGTCGTCGGTGGGCGACAGGTCGGAGCTGTCGCCCGGGGCCCAGGAAAAGAACTCGAAATAGACCCGCCGCATCTTCTTCCAGTACTGCACGCCGCGCCAGGAATCCTGGGCGGAGGCGGGTCCGACGTAGAAGCTGCCGGAGCCGTTGTTGCCCGCCCAGTAGGAGCGGTCGCCGCTGGCGCCGCCGGCGACCCAGAGGGGGAGCTTCGAGACGGCGAAGAAGTTGCGTCCGCTGGCGACTTCCCGCCCGCCCACGAGCAGATGCACACGGATTTCCCGCCCGTACTCCTCAGGGCCGAGCAAGTAGGAGGACGTGACCCGTTTCTCTTCTCCCGCGGCGAGACGGACGTTCTCCCGAAAGACTTCCCGGCGCGTCTCGGCGGCGCGGATTTCCTCGCCCACCAGTGCCGCCTCGACCGCCGTGGCCGTAGGGTTGACCAGGGACGCGACCACCGTCACCTTCTCCTCGGGCTTGTAGCGAACCTTCCCGGGCGAGACCTCCAGCACGCGCGGGGCGTCGAGAACCGGGACGGAGATCTCGGCCTTGTCCAGGTACATAACCGGCGCGACGCCCTTGGGAGGCGCGTCCCACTGGACGATCACCTCCGGGCCGTAGGTCTCGGCGGTCCACGGCACGTCGAGAGCCAGGGTGATCGGAGTGTAGCCCTGCCTCTGGAGGTTCGCGCCGTAGACGCGGGTCTCGCGGTGGTGGGCCCACAGGCCGGTCTTCTTATCGTGGGCAATCAGAGTCACTGACAATCCCGGCGTGAGCGGCGGCTGGTTCTCGGCACGGAGCCAGAAGGTGAACAGGACCTGCCCGCGCATCTCCATGCGCGGGGCGCTGAAGACCATGCTCCAGCCGTTGGAGCCCGCCTGGTAGGGAATACGAACCGCCTTGCCGCCCGAGGCCGCCGGGTCGTCGGCCACGGCAGCGCCCAAACGCATGCCGCCGGGCGTGGCGAACTTCTCCGCCTCCTCGGACCAAACGACCTTGGGCCCGGCAGCAGAAGCGAGGCTTGCGGCCCCCAGCAGCAGGCTGACGGCGGCGGCGGTCTTCATCACATAGAGGAGCCACGGCGTAGACAGAACCGCCGGGGCGTCGGGCTTGCGGAAGTTGACCAAGTTCTCCGTCACCACCCGATGCCGCGCCTCAGCCGCCACGCCTGGTACCAACGTCTTCTTCATGCTCGAACCTCTCTGCGTCGTGCCCGGGGCGCGACCTTCTCGCCGCCCCGGCCCATGTAGTCGGTTGCCGCTTCCACCAGCAGCCCGGAGCGGGTCTTGCCATGCTGTTGGGCAAACCGGTCAATCGCCTCCAAGACGCGCTCGGGAATCGTGATATTAACCCGCTTGGCGTTGACGCGAAGCCCGGCCGGATCGATGGTCACCATGGCCCACGTGCCGCCGCGGTACTCCGGGTCTCGCTGGTGCGATTCGATCTTGCCGGGCCGCGGCACCGGCTGCCCTTCGTCGATCAGTCCTTCCAGGTGAAGCTCGATGGCCTCCTTCGCCATGGCCAGAGCCTCATCCACGGTCTTGCCGGCCGAAAAACACCCGGGCAGATCCGGCACCGTCACGCCGTAGTCGGAAGCCTTGTCTTTGTGAAGCACTACCGGGTAGTTCATGTCTGGCCACTCCACCCTGCCTGCTTGAAGATCGAGCGGAGCGTCCCCTCGGGGATGTTCCGCTTGGGGTGCGGCACGGTAACGAGCCCGGGCTTAACCGGGTGCTTATACTGCCGATGGCTCCCCTTCGTCCGCACCAGCCGCCAACCGTCGCGCACCAGTCGCCTGATGATTTCTCGGCTGTTCATCGCTTCCATTATACTCCCTATACACATTCATGCAAAAGCCCACCGGAGATTGAACCACGGGAACGTGAAGAATCCAAACACCAACGGGTTCTTTCACAACTGCGCCAAAGTGGGCAGAACGGCAACTCTTTGTAGCAAGAGAGGATCGGTTGCCGAGACGTCACTGTTTGGGGGCTGGCCGTTACGTCGTGAGGAAACCAGTTTCCTTACAATCCCTCACGATTGTCGTTTCGTTCGACGTTTGCGAGGCCCCAGGCCAGCATCCGATTTGATCCGTCTTGCGTTGGCTGCCGAGACCTTCGGGAATCGCCGGCACACCTCGTCAACGCTGCTACCAGCGTTGAACATTTTGATAATCTCGCGGTTTCGTCCGGCAATCGCGGGATCGGCTGGCCTGCCGCCCCCTTTAGCGGCCGCGGACGGCAGGTCGCCAGAGAGAACTGGCGATTCAAAGGGCGAGTAATCGCCAAGCCAAAAGCAGTCCTGGGATCGCACACATTCGGGGGGCAAGAACCGTAGAATCCTCTCTCCGGCATCGCGATAGGGTCCTACCACCCTGTGCCACGGGAACTGCATTTCCGCAGGTTCGACGTCCTGAACAATCTCTTGGACATAATGCAAGAAAAGATCGTGCGCATCGGCCAGGGCCTCTAAAGCCGGCACAAGAACCGTAACGGTGCCCTCACGTCGGGCTTCGTCTATTGCCGCACGGAGCAGCGGCACGTGCGGCCCTTCCCTGCGTTCGGGGAGAAACCGCCTCAAGAAGCACTCCGTGCGCGGATGTCTCATACTTCCATCATCCGACACTTCAACAAGACGTTTGTCTCGCCGGGTCCACACCTTGGGACGTCCCGGCTGTCTCTCGGAGTAATGTCCGCAGATCATCGACCTCGCCGTATCATCCCGCTCTTCGGCGTTTTCTAGCAACTCGCGTTGATGGAAGACTTCATGAATGAATGCGACCAAGTGACTGCCCATGCTTTCTACCTTTCTGCCGGGCCGAACCGTGCTGGGAAGGCAGGCCGCCCGCCGGATGTTTCATGCCTGCTCGCTTGCACGCCGCCAAGCGAACCGATGCCGTGATTCTACCACAGCCGACTTAACACCGGGTCAGCCCCTCGCGTCAAGGTCGCGGTTCGCCGAGGATGGCTTGAAGGCAGCGGGTGGCGGGCGGGAGAGGATCGGCCAGGAGCCAATCGACGTCGATCCAGAAACCGGGCAGGGCCCGACTGCGGAAAAGGCGATTCTCCTCCAGTGGGGCCAGGCGGTGGCGGCCCTCCTCCAGCACGAGGAATTCCACTCGCTTTTGGATCGGATCGATGATCCAGTACTCAGGAACGCCCGCCTCTTCGTAGAGTCGCCGCTTGTCGTCGTAATCGCGGTGCCGGCTTTCGCGGGAGACCACTTCCACGGCGATGTCGGGCCCGCCTCGCATGCCACCGTGCTCCACCAGGCCGACGCGCTCCGCGCACACGTAGCCCACGTCCGGCTCGGGCGCGCTGAATTCGCTGAGCCGGCAGGCATATCGGCTGAAGAACACCTTGCCGCCGAGACCGCGGGCCTCGACATACCCCTTGAACAGCCAGGAAAGGAACAACGTCAACTCATTCGCGCGGAGCGAGTCGGGCGAAGCCATATAGATAACTCCGTCAATGAGGTCGGCCTTCTGGCCGTCAGGCACCAGACGATAAAACTCCTCGGCGGTTATCAAATCGTCGGCAACGCGGCTTGGATTGGCCATGACTTCTTACCTCGTAAGCGGAAGGCACGATGAGTACGCCTTCGGCGTGGCGGCTAGACCTATCTTAGCCGAACGCCTCGCATGAACCAACCCCCATACGACGGGGACAAGCGGAGCGGGTGGCGCGCAGGGCTCCGTCACTTCCTTCGACGTTTTCGGACTGGCCCCGGAGCGACACCGCTCTCAGTCGGCTTGTTCGGCTTCGATCAGGGCTGGCCGGGCGTCGACGAGGGCCGTAAGATCGGGGTCAGAGGCGCAGCCGGGCGTCAGGACTCCTTTCCCGGATACGCCCGATTCACTCACCGGCCACCACCCACCGCCCAATGTCCACCGATCCCCGACCGCTGCCCACTGCCGTCCGCCCTCTGCGGATCGGGCCGGTCGTGGTCGATCCGCCGGTGCTCCAGGCGCCGATGGCGGGGTTCACGAACTATGCCTATCGGCAGATAGTGCGGGAGTTGGGCGGGGTGGGGCTGCCAGCCACGGAGATGGTCAGTGCCCGCGGATTCCTTGAGCGCGATGCCCGCAGCCGCGATCTGCCTGATCGGCTGTGGGGGGTGCTCGACGAGCCGCGTCCGCTGGCGGTGCAGATCTGGGACAACGACCCGGCCACGCTGGCCGCCGTGGGCGCACGGCTGGCCCACGAGTTCCGCGTGAGCGTGGTCGACATCAATTTCGGCTGCCCGGTCCCCGACGTGTCGCAGAAGGCCCGCAGCGGATCGTACCTGCTCCGGGACCCGGAGCGCGTGGGGGCGATCGTGGCCAGGGTCGTCGAGGCGTGCCGGCCCACGCCGGTGACGGCCAAGATCCGCACGGGCTGGACCCGCGACACGATCAACGCCATCGACGTGGCCCAGGCCGTCGAGGCGGCGGGCGGGGCTGCCGTGACGGTCCACGGGCGCACGGCCCAGGACATGTACCGCGGAACGGCCGACTGGGATCGCATCGCCGAGGTCAAGGCGCACTTGCGGCGCATCCCGCTGGTGGGCAATGGCGATCTGCGCAACCCGCAGGCCGTGGTCGAAGCCTTCCTCCGCTACGGCGTTGACGGGGTGATGATCGGCCGGGCAGCCCTGGCGCGGCCATGGCTGTTCCGGCAGGTCCGGGCTGCGCTTCTCGGCGAGCCGATCCCGCCGGAGCTCACGCCGGCCGAGCAACGCCAGCTCTTGCTCGCGCACTACCGGCTCATCGTGGATCGTTTCGGGCCCGAGCGGGGCACGATCCTCATGCGCCGCTACGCCTGCTGCTACGGCCACGGATACCGCGGCGCAAGGGCCTTCCGCGCCGCGGTTTGCGCCGCCAAGACGCCGGAGCAGTTCATCCGCGCCGTGGACCGCGCGTTCCTGCCGGATTCCCTCGGAACGTAATCAAACGCCCGGCGAGCCTCGACCCCTGAGATCGAAATACACCACCCGTTAGTATGGAAATCCCAGCTCGTGGTGGGTTGGCGGGCCGAGTCGAGGGCAGTAATGTACTTTTCAAGAGGCGGGCCGAGTGTCACAATCGATGTAGGCCGTTCTTCGGGTCGGGAGGCGAATCGCCGGTAAGCTAGACTCTTGTTACACGTTTTGTGTGCTGCGGTGCTGTGAGTTGGCCGCCGTCGGGACGGCGGAGTTTAGGAGCGCCCACGTGCGATCCCTGCCGCGATTTCGCTGGATGCTCTGCCTGGCGGTCCTGTTGAGTCCCCTCGTCTGCCTGGGGGACGATCCGGGGTTGACCAAGGACCTGCACCCCTGGGGGCGTTTCGACGGCCACAAGGGCGCCTGGAAGCGATACCGCGTTACCACGGAGATCCTTGACGAGAAGGGGCAGGTCGTGAACACGACCGTCACCGAGACCAAGACCAGCCTGGAGGACGTGGACGCCGAGGGGGTGACGCTCCGCGTCGAGGCGATCGCGGAAATCGCCGGGAAGCGTTTGTCTTCCGAGCCCAAGACCCTCCGGCAAAGCCTCCGCGGCGACTGGGCTGCCGGGAAAGCGGTGATTCGGGGGGTCGGGCTGGCGCAGGTGACGATCGAGGGCCAACTCATTCCGTGCCGCGTGGAAGAAGCCGAGATCGTCGGCTCCGCCGGAAGAACCGTGACGCGGACCTTCTACTCGCGCTTCGTTTCCCCCTATGTGCTGCGGCGCGAGAGCAGAACGACCGATCCGGAAGGCAAAACCACGCTCGACGAGACCACCTTCCGCGTTGTTTCGTTCGATCGGCCCTGCAAGATCGCACCGCACATCAGGCGGGCCGCCTCGATTGAATCGGTCTCCACCAGCCCCAGCGGTTCGACCATAACGCGGGCATTCACGTCGCCGGATGTCCCCGGCGGGGTCATCTCTCACACCGCCGATGAGTTGGACAAGAATGGCCGGCTGGTGCGCCACAGCACCCTGGTGTTGGTCGACTTCGGCCTGGAGCCCGAAAAGGACGACTCCGGCATCTTCAACCGATTGCGCAATCGGAACCGGAAGCACCGCAGCGGCTCGCCGTGAACGGAGGCCGTCCCTGGACCACGAACCCCGAGACTCTTGTTCTCGCAGCAAGATTCTATGCGTCTGAGGGTTCAGGGTTCAGGACTTCACATCGACGTTCCCATCAAGTCCTAAACGCTTAAACCCTGAACCCTTCGGTTGCACCCGTAGGCGGCGCTGCGAGCCCTTATTCAACTTTCATCTCGTCAGCCCTCACCCGGTGAAAGCCGAGGATTTCTCCCTCGCAGACCACTTCAAGGGCGTAAACACCCGCTTCCTTGATAGGCAGAGTCGGCAGAGGGAGCACGACTTCCACCGTTTGCAGCCTGTCCTCACAATCGACGCGAATCTCCGTTCCAAGAAGGACGGCGTTGTTGGCGAGGTTCACGAATTGGAGCATCAGTTTGGTTCCTTGGCACACGTCCGTAAAACTCATGTACACGTAGGGGGAACCACTCTGCATGCCGCCAATTGCGTACTGCCGTTTGGAGCCGTCGGGCGTTTCCACCTCCTTGATCGGCCGTTTTGGGCTGAACAGAACGTGATTGAACGTCCCGGCAATGATCTTCTTGCCGGTCACGTCCTGGTACACATGGTCCGCTAAGACAAGGGCTTGGAGTACGGGTCTCACTTGGCACCTCTGGCGATCGTGTGCCCGCGACAATCGTCCGGACGAACTCGGTCCCGAACGCACGCCATTCCGACCGGCCCGTCCAGTATACCGCGGCACGGCCTACGGCCACAACCATAGCGCAGCCGAGCCACAACCAAGACTTCCGAAGTCTTGGAGACTTCGGAAGTCTGCGCAGCGTGCGATGATTCCTGCGGATAACGGTATAGCGTTCGGGGTTCAGGGTTCCAGTAGACGATCGATAGGAAGTCCTGAACCCTGAACCCCGACCCCCGAACCCTCAGCAGGCAGCGGGTCAATTGCATTCGGTCACGGATGGGCCCATAATGCCGAATTCCCCTTTTCTCTGCGGAGGATCCACTGCAATGCGCGAGAAGCTCAAGTTCCAGGCGGTCACGTTCGACGACGTGTTGCTCGAACCCCGTTACAGCGACGTGTTGCCGGCCCAAGTCGACCTTAGCACCTGGCTCACCCGGCGAATCCGCTTGAACATCCCGTTGGTCAGTTCCCCGATGGACACGGTGACCGAGAGCGCTATGGCAATCGCCCTGGCCCAGGAGGGGGGGCTTAGCGTCATCCACAAGAACATGTCGATCGGCCGCCAGACCGAAGAGGTGGAGAAAGTCAAGCGGAGCGCTAACGGGATCATTGTCAATCCGGCCACGCTGCCCCCCGATGCTACGGCAGAGCAAGCCAGGCAACTGATGGATCAGTTCAATGTCTCCGGCGTCCCAATTATCGGGTCCGACGGGCGTCTGGAAGGCATTGTCACGCGCCGCGACCTCCGCTTCCTGGCCAATTGGGACCTCCGGGTGTCCGAGGTTATGACGAAGGAAGGGCTTGTAACGGTTACGGGTTCCGTGACGCTTGAGCAAGCTGAGCGAATTTTAATGGAAAAAAAGGTGGAGAAGCTTCTCCTGGTTGACGAAAACTTCAGACTGACCGGTCTGATCACCATCAAAGACATTGACATGATGCGGAGCTTTCCGAAGGCCTGTAAAGATGGGCAAGGCAGGTTGAGAGTGGGGGCGGCAGTCGGGGTTCACGACTACGAACGAGCCGAGGCCCTCATCCGCAAGGGGGTGGATGTCCTGGTGGTCGATAGTGCCCACGGTCACTCGGCGAACGTGATCGAAACGGTTCGCAAGATCAAACAGCGTTGGGAAATCGACGTGGTCGCGGGAAACGTGGCAACGGCCGAAGGATGCAAGGACCTGATCGCCGCCGGAGCCGATGCCGTGAAGGTGGGGATCGGGCCCGGCTCGATCTGCACGACACGGATCATTTCCGGGGTCGGAGTCCCTCAGGTCACGGCCATTCATCAGGCTGCCCAGGCGGCCCGAGAGAGTGGGACGCCGATCATCGCCGACGGAGGGATCCGATACTCCGGCGATATTACCAAGGCGATCGCGTCGGGCGCTTATGCGGTGATGATTGGGGGGCTTTTTGCCGGACTCGAGGAGAGTCCCGGAGCGAGAATCCTCTATCAGGGGAGGGTTTACAAGGCGTACCGGGGAATGGGCTCGCTGGGGGCCATGGTTCAAGGCTCGAGCGAGAGGTATCGCCAGCCTGGAAGCACCAAGTCCGACAAGCTCGTCCCCGAAGGCGTGGAAGGAAGAGTGCCGTACAAAGGCCCGCTCGGGCCGTTCGTTTACCAGCTCGTTGGGGGGTTGCGGGCTGGTATGGGTTACTGTGGAACTCGGACCATCGAGGAGCTGCGCAACGACGCGCAGTTCATTCAGGTCTCACCAGCCAGTGTGCGGGAGAGTCACCCCCATGACATTACCATTACGCAGGAAGCGCCGAATTACAGCACCGAGTACGCGATCGACGAGGTCTAGCCGACCCGCCGTCGCCCCGCGCGATGCCGGCTCCGGCAACCGCCGCTCGGTTCTCCATCCCCTGCCCTTTGTCGCGGCGATCGTCGCGGCCGGATTGGCTTATTGGCTGACGACCGCCTTGGTCGAGGCAGCCCCGACGACCGTGAGCTACTCGACCGGAGCCAGCGGGCGCCAACTCAAGTGGCTGCCCGTCGAGCCGGCGCAAACCGAGGATGCCGTGCAGACCGCGGCCGTGGAGCCGGTGGGACGGCGGATCGGGCCGAGGAACGTCCGCCGGGCCATCAGCGACGCCTTTGCCGACCCGTTCGACGACGCCAGGGCCAAGCCCAACGCCGCCCCCGGCGCGCTGCCCGACAGTTCCAGTTCCCAGAAATCGGCGGTCATGCCGCCCCTAGGAGGTGCAGCGCCGACGTTCCCGTTGGAGCAGCCGAGGCCTGCCGGGTCGATCCCCAAGGTCATTCCGCCGATCCTGGGACCTACGATCGAGAAGCAGCTTGAGGTGGCGGTCGCCCCGAAGGGCCAGGGGTGCCCGGATCCGGACACGATTCTCGTGCCCCTCACCAAGAAGGACATCCTGGAAAGCGTGACCCCCAAGCCCGGCGATTTTCCGCAGTGGTGCAAAATGGGCAAAGATTCGTTTGTGCCGCGATCCTGGGCGCCCACGACCTTCCACTGGACGGCATCGGCCTTGTGCCACAAGCCGGTGTACTTCGAGGACCTCCAGGTGGAGCGATACGGGCACACGCTGGGGCCGTGGCTCCAGTCGGTGGCCTCGGGCGGTCACTTCTTCCTCTCGGTGCCCATGCTTCCGTACGCCATGGGCCTGTTCCCGCCCAACGAGTGCGTCTACACGTTGGGGTACTACCGTCCCGGCAGTTGCACGCCGTACATGCTCGACGCCCTGCCGCTGAGCATCCGCGCGATCCTGTTTGAAGGCGGCGCTTGGGCCGGCGCGGGCTTCCTGATCCCGTAAGGATCGGCCGAGAAGCGACTCGGCCCGTCGGCCTTCAGCCGTCCGCTATCAGCTTTCAGCTTTCAGTCGGGCGATGGAATATGCTCGCCCTCCACGGACCGCGTTGGTCAGAAGGAGATCGGTGGCAAAGTGCGCATCCCTTTCGACTAAACACGGTCGCGTCTGATCGCTGACGGCCGAAACCTGATTGCTGAAAGCGGACGGCTGAAAGCTGATAGCTGGAGGCTGACTGCTGAGACCCGGCCGCACTTGCGACTTCTTCGACGCTCTTACTGCCACTCCGACATGCCGCACCCTTTGCCGCAGCAGTTCGCCGCGCCGCAACTGTCTTGCACCGGGCAGGTGTTCTTGGAAGAGCTATTGGTGTGGGCGGCGGGCACGCTCAGTTGCTTGGCGAGCTGGCTTCGTCCGCAGGTCGGACATGCAGGCTTCTCGTCGCCACGCACAAGCCATTCGAACCGGTGGCCGCAGTCGCGGCAGACATACTCGTAAATCGGCATCGCCTCAGTTCTCCGCAAACGAAACGCGACGTGACAGCTTGACTCTACTATTCTAGGATAGGTCACAGGGCCGGAAAAGCCCGGCCCGTGTCACGCAGCGAAGCCTACGGCCGCGACCCGAGGGTTCGGGGTTAGAAGCCTATCCCATAACGTGGCACAGCCGCCTCGGCTGTGCCGAGCTCCCCAGCACAGCCGGGGGCGGGTGTGCCACAACTCGGTTCTGGGATAGGCTCTAAGGGTTCAGGACTTTGAGTAGAACGTCGATCCAAAGTCCTGAACCCTGAACCCTGAACCCTGAACCCTGAACCCTGAACCCTCATACCCTCATAATCCCGCCACGAAGACAAAAACCGAACGGATCCTGCTGCAAAGGAGTCCCGCCCCATGCCGCTTCGTCCCATCAGCCGCGACGAGTCTCGCCGCGTCGACCGCCGGGCGATCGAGGAGTACGGGCTTTGCGGGCTTGTGCTCATGGAGAACGCTGGAAGGGGGGTGGCCGACCGGCTTGAGCGGCTCGGCATTTCCGGTCCCGTGGTCCTCTCCTGCGGCAAGGGGAATAACGCCGGGGACGGGTTCGTCATCGCCCGGCATCTGGACCTTCGGGGGTACCGCGTCCACGTGCTGGTGTGGGCCGAGGCCGACGAGCTGACGGGCGACGCGGCCGTGAACTTCCGCGTCCTCCAGAAAATGGACATTCCGCTGACGCTCTTCGGCAAGGCGCACGACCCGGCCCAGCTCGATGCCGCAGTGGCCGGCGCCGCGTGGATCGTCGACGCCCTGCTCGGCACCGGCGCGCGGGGAGAGCCTAGAGCGCCCCTCGACGCGGTCATCGACCGGCTCAACGCCTCACCGGCGCCGAAGCTCGCGGTCGATCTGCCCAGCGGATTGGATTGCGACACGGGCCAGGCGGCCGCGCACACGATCCGCGCGGCCCACACATGTACCTTCATTGCCCCCAAGATCGGCTTCGAGGCCCCCGGGGCGGATCGCTACACGGGCCAAGTCCACGTGCTCGACATCGGCGCCCCGCGGCGGCTCGTGGAAGAAGTGCTCAGGGGGAGGTGAAATGCCCTCCCGCGTCTGTGCCGCACCGTTGCAGCCGGCTTCGACCCTTTGTTACACTGCATATTGAGGCTTGCCCGTGCCCGGGAATGGGGGCGCCAGGGACCTCGCAAAGAAGCGACTTGAACACGTGCGTAGGACGGCTTTGTAAGCCGTCCGTGGCAGCGGACGGGTTGGGAAACCCGTCCTACGTCCCAATTCAACAATCGTCAACGTCCAGTGGAGAGGTAGCCGGCCATGGCGGATAAGACTGATCGTCGGTGTTTTTTGGCGAGGGGCGTCCTGGGTGCGGCCGCGGTGGGCACGGCGCACAGCAGCATCGAGGAGAGTACCCTGTTGGCTGCCGTGCAGGAGGGGGCCGTTGCGGGCAGTCCAGCCAAAGGGGAGAAGCCCAAGACCGACATTCCACCCGGCAGCCTCCAATGCGGCAAGATCGGCAAACTGTCGCTCAGCCGGATCTTCATCGGCGGCAACCTGATCGGCGGCTGGGCCCATAGCCGCGACCTGATGTACGCCTCGAAGCTCTTCACCTCCTACAACACCGAGGCCAAGGTCTTCGAGACCCTGGAGCTTTGCCAGGCGTGCGGGATCAATACGATCCAGTTGGACCCCGCCTGCTGGCCCGTGGTCACCAAGTACAACCGGAACCACAGCACCAAGATCCAGACGATGGTGTGCATCTCGTTCTCCGAAGACAAGGCCAAGACCGCGGAGGCGGTCAAGCGCCAGGTGGACCTGGGCGCGACCTTCATCTACTCACACGGCGGGATGACCGACGGATACATGATGAGCGGCGGCAAGATCGAGCCGATCGGGCAGTTCGTCGAGTTGATCAAGGCCCAGGGCGTGCCCGCCGGCGTGTGCGGCCATTCGCTCAACATGCCCATGGCCTGCGAGAAGCACAACGTCAACGCCGACTTCTACGTCAAGACGTTCCACATGGACCGCTACTGGTCGGCCACGCCCAAGGAGAGCCGCAAGGAATACGACTGGATGCGGGCTTCGAGCGACCACGACCAGAACCACGACAACATGTGGTGCAACAACCCGGAAGAAACGGCCGCCTTCATGGAGAAGGTCGAGAAGCCCTGGGTAGCGTTCAAGGTGATGGCCGCCGGGGGCATCAATCCGAACATGGCGTTCCCGTTCGCCTATCGCAACGGGGCCGACTTCGTCATCGCCGGGATGTTCGATTTCCAGGTCGAGACCGACGTGAAGATCGCCATCAACGCCGTGCGGAGCGCCGCCAACCGCAAACGGCCGTGGCGGGCGTAGGAGCCTCCCTAAGGATTACGGGAATCTCGTTCCCACGCTCCGCGTGGGAACGCAAGCCCTGCCGCTCTGCGGCGCACGGGTC
>Ga0172371_10008188_pt1 | contig 14686 bp, 15 predicted proteins | sample Lak12m_FD_114543 | JGI IMG/M metagenome (GOLD analysis project Ga0172371, IMG submission 114543) | Freshwater microbial communities from Kabuno Bay, South-Kivu, Congo - kab_022012_12m | ecosystem: Environmental > Aquatic > Freshwater > Lake | place: Democratic Republic of the Congo: South-Kivu... | reverse complement strand
TTTCCACTTCTATGTTACATTTTGAACAATTTCTTTTTTGTAAAATAGGCAATGGACGTTTTTCTAAACGTTTTTTGTGTCTTACATCAAAACATACTCTTGGTAATGGTAAATCCATTTTTTGATAAAAAGATAATTCATCTTTAGTAATTTTAAAAGCTCCTACTGAATATATTTTATCATTTTCAGCACATTCAATAACTTCATTCAATATTTTATCTCCTACTTCTTCTATAGTTTCCGGCAAATCACCGCCTTTTATTGTAATTTTGTAATTTTTCTTTTCTTTATCCTTCCATCTATAACCCAACTTCTCTGTCTCCTCTTTATTAAGTGGAAAAAAATCTATGGCTGCTGTTTCATTAAAAGCAAATGGAGAAAGTTCGACTGGAAAATTTTCTCCGTATTTATAGATTATTCCTTTCGCATCTGTATAAGGCATATCCTCCATATGTTTAATAATTTTTGGTAAAAGTGTCTCATACTCTTCTTTTGTATATTTTTTGTTCAAGATTGAATACTCTCCTTTTTTAAGTCCTATACAACCGAAACAATTTTTAGATCCCGGACAAGAATTGCAATAAGTTAAATCATGTGCACCCATCCAACATTGAGAAGAGAACTTTATTCTTGAAACATTTATACCTACATTTTCAGACTCATACACAAGTTCAGCACCTCTACCCCATTGAAAATAATCCATACAATCTTCTGCATTCCAAATCCAAAAAAGATATTTCCCATCTTTAACATTTAAACATCCGAAGGAATCTTTTACATTTTTACAATTTACAATCCAGTTTCCTGAAACATTGTCTGATTTTAGAGAATGAATTGCTCGAACTGGAAATTTTTTTTTAAATTCCTTAAATTTTTCTTCAAAACTTTTAATCCATGAAAAAGTATTTAACTTCAACTCTTTTAATTTTTGCTGATATTCATCTTTTGTATATTTTTGGTTAAAAATACAGTATTGCTGATTTATTAGATTTACACACCCAATGCAGTTAGAACAATTTCTACACGCATATAAAAAAAAAGAATCACGGCAATTATGACTCTCTTGAGAAAACATAACTTTATAACAATTATTACAATCAACACATTCATAACATAATTCACAATCCCATATACTTATACAATCAACACAATTTATAATATTTTTTCCAACATAACAATATAAAGAGTTTTCACTCCCGCTCATACGAAAAACCATATATGAATTTTTCATATCGGTTACTCTATGAGTATATTCACTATTTTTTGATAAACCTTGTTTTACTAAAGCCATTTGGGGAACTTTTTTAAATAATTTTCCAAACTGTTCAAAAAATGGCTTTGAAAAATCATAATCTACTCCATATTTATATGGATCCCAACCATCAGAATTCCACACTTCCAATTTATAAACTGGAAATGGCACATCTTGGGAAAAGATACTAAAGATAGATTCTCCTGTCAAATCACATTTCCTTTTGTATAAAACCCTTTCATTCGTATTAATCATGCGTCTCAGTAATCTACATTTTGGACAAAAAGTCGGCAGAGGAACTTTTATTTTTTCATAAAATTTAAAATCATCTGACTCAATAACAAAATTTTCTTTACAATTTTGACAATTTCGAGTTTTAGAATTCATCTATTGATTATACTACATAATGAAACTTTTTTAAAGTTCCACTATATATAATGTATACTAAGAGAGACAAAAATAAGTAATTTTGTTATAATATATTTATGTATATAATATATGCGTTATTAGGAGCAATTATGGCAAGTGCTGGAACAATTTTTGCAAAATTGGGACTCAAAGGAGTAGATGCAAATTTACTCACAGCTATTCGTGGTATTGTTATGGCTTTAATAGTTTCCTTGGGTGCATTATTATTCGGCAAACTTACAGTAACATCTTTGTCTTCTCTTTCTATCAAACAATGGATATTTGTAATTCTCTCTGGCCTCGGCGGAGCTTTATCTTGGATTTTTTTCTATCAAGCTTTGTCCGTCGGACCAACTATTGCCGTCACTGTCATTGATAAATTATCCATTACTTTAACTGCAATTTTAGCTGTCATAATTTTATCAGAAAGCATTACTTTACAAGTAGGTATAGGACTTACACTTGTAGTCTTAGGTACTTTACTTGTAGCTATTCCTTGGGAAAAAATTCAAAAATTTTTCTCTTAAAAAATTATTTTTATTTTTACTTAAGTAAAAAACTTAAAGTAGAAACTAAACGTATTTTTTTGTATTCAGGTGATCCAGGATCTTTATCAGTAATATCAAAAACTCCTTGATTTCCACGATGTAACCCACCCAAATTAGAACCAGATTCCTGAGCAATTTTTTGCGCTGTATCTTTAGCATTTTTTAAAGCCTCGGCTAACATTTCAGGTTTTATACTATTTATATCTAAAAATTCAAAAGATATAGAATTTTGATTCATTACGATTCCTTTTTCTACTAAAATTAAAGTGTCTTTAGATGTAGATTTAACTAAATCAACTTTTTTTGTATAAACAGAAAGTTGAGTATTAGAATTATACCTAAATAATGAACCCTGATAAGTATCTTGATAGATATTTACAGGAGCTACATTTATTTCATCTTCTTCAAAACCTTTTTCTTTCAAAAACGCCTTAATAGTTGTAACATTTTTTTCTATATCAGCATATAAAGAATCAATATTATTTGATTTAACTTCAAAATTAATTGACCAAATAGCAACATCAGCTTTTACTATTTTTTCTGACAACCCTTTAACTTCTACATAAGACCCTTGTTTAGAAAAATTTTGAGCAGAAAAAAAGAAAACAAGAGAAAAAACTAAAAAGGCTAAACCAATAATCCAAACACTATAATTTTTTATATTTTCCATATATTTATATTATATCATTTTTTTTCTTTTTTCTCAAAATTTTCCTCAATTTTATCCAAACGATGGGATATTTCTTTCACATTTTTTTCTATTTCTTTTACTACTTCTGCCTCTGTTTTAATTTCTTCTTCAGTTTTTTCTTCTAATCTTTTTTCTCCTTTTAACCCAGAAATTATAGCTTGACTACCAATAAAATCAAAAACAAATAAACCAGTAGATAAAAGTAAAATACTACCAATTATTAATGACAATGGTCCATCCCACCATGGCAGTAAACCTAAATTTATAGAACCATTTAGTTGATAAGAAAAAATTATTTCTGTAAAAAAATCAGTTGTATGCCAAATACCTCGCCAAAATATAACTATACCAACACCACCCAAAAACGCATATAGTATAGGATAGTGACTTAATTTTCCTCTTATTTTATCTTCTAATTTATCAAAAAAATTAATTATATATTTCATAATTATATTTTAAATTCACTTTACATGTTTTTAACCATAATAGTCTGTTCACGATCTGGACCTATAGAAACAAAAGATATTGGAACATTTACAAAATTTGATATAAAATTTAAATATTCCACCATCTTTTTAGGTAAATCTTTAAATTTACGAATTTTAGTCGTATCAGTTTTCCATCCATCAAAACTTTTATAAATTGGCTTAACTTCAGATATATTAACAGACGGCCAATATAATTCTTTATTATTTTTGTCAAGATATCCAATACATACTTCAATTTTATTAAAAGTATCTAAAACATCAGATTTTAAAATAACTAAATCGGTCACACCATTAATAATACAAGCATATTTTAAAGCCACTAAATCAAGCCATCCACAACGACGTGGACGTCCAGTAGTAGAACCAAATTCATTACCAATTTTTCTTATTTTTTCCCCTATTTCATCAAAAAGCTCAGTTGGAAACGGTCCACTTCCAACACGTGTTGTATATGCTTTAGAAGCTCCATAAATTTTGTTAATACTTTTTGGACTTACACCAAGACCAATACAAACTCCCCCAGCTACAACACTAGAAGAAGTTACAAAAGGATAAGAACCATGATCAATATCAAGAAATACACCCTGAGCTCCTTCAGCCAAGATAGTACTATCCAAAAGGAGTTCATCATTTATTAATTTAACAGTATCACTAATTTTATAATTTTTTAAAAATTCAATAGCTTTAAAAAACTCTTGCTCTTCACTATCAATTTTAATAAAAAAATCATTATTATTTATTCTATATAAATCTTTTAAAATCTTTAAATGATTATCTTTTAAATTTTGATATTTTTCTTTAAATGAATCAGAAAAAATATCTATCATCCTCAAACCGTCACGACTAACCTTATCTTTATAAGTTGGACCAATACCTTTTCCAGTAGATCCAATTTTTTTACTCCCTTTTATATCTTCAGAAACTTTATCAATAGCACAATGAGTCGGTAAAATAATATGAGCTCTATCAGAAATCAATAAAGAATCTTTTACATTAATACCTGCTTGCTCAAGATTTTTAATTTCTAGAGAAAGAAGAATAGGATTTATCACTACCCCATTCCCAATATAATTTTTTAATAAATTACGATGAATACCTGAAGGAACAACATGTAAAATAAATTTTTTATTATCAAATTCAATTGTATGTCCAGCATTTGGACCACCATTGAACCGAGCAACAATTTTATATTGAGGTGCTAAAATATCGACTATCTTGCCTTTCCCTTCATCCCCCCATTGTAAACCTATTATTAAATCAATTGCCATATTTTTAAAAAAATTATTTTGAATAATTAGGGGCTTCTTTTGTAATAAAAACATCATGTGGATGACTTTCTTCCTTTCCAGAAGTAGTAATCTTAATAAAAGTTTTATCCCATAAATCAGAAATTTTTTTGGCTCCCACATAACCCATTCCTGAACGTAAACCACCAATATATTGATAAACAATTTCAGCTACCTTACCAATAAAAGGTACAATACCTACAATTCCTTCTGGTACAAGTTTAGAAGATTCTCTTTCTTTATCTTGAAAATAACGATCTTTAGAACCTTTTTCCATTGCTTCAATAGAACCCATACCGCGATAATTTTTAAATTTACGACCTTCTAAAATAACTATTTCTCCGGGAGATTCTTCTGTTCCAGCAAAAATAGATCCTGCCATAATAACTGAAGCTCCTGCTACTAATGCTTTAACCATATCACCACTATAACGAATTCCTCCATCAGCAATAATAGGTATATTATAATGGCCTTTAATTAAAGCTTCCTTGGCATTCAAAATTGCAGAAAGTTGTGGAACACCAATTCCAGAAATAATTCTAGTAGTACAAATAGAACCAGGACCAATACCAACTTTTATTGCATCTACTCCAGCTCTCGCTAAAGCTAAAGCTCCTTCTTTCGTAGCAATATTACCTGCAATAAGTTCTACCTTAGGATAAGTTTTTTTAATATTTTTAATTGCATTAAGAATACCTTTAGAATGACCATGCGCGCTATCTAACACTAAAACATCTACCCCAGCCAAAACAAGAGCTTGAACTCTTTTTAAAATATCATCACTGACCCCAATAGCTGCTCCTACTCTTAGTCTTCCATTTTCATCCTTGCAAGCATTAGGATTATCTTCTTCTTTACGAATATCTTTATAAGTAATTAAACCAACTAAAATCCCATTTTTATTTATAATTGGTAATTTTTTTATTTTATTTTTCAAAAGAATTTCTTTAGCTTGAGCTAAGGAACATTTTTCTGAAGTAGTAATTAATTTTTTAGTCATTACTTCAGAAACTTTTTTTGAAAGATTATTTTCAGAACGAATATCTCGTCCTGTAATTATACCTACTAATTTATTTTTTAAATTAACAATAGGAATACCTCCAATATTTTTTTTCTGCATTAAAAAAGTCACTTCTTCTAAAGTAGCTGACTCTAGTAAAGTATATGGGTTTTGAATAATAGTATTTTCAGAACGTTTAACTTTTTTTACTTCCTCTACTTGCTCATCTAAAGACATATTTTTATGAATAATTCCAAGGCCACCAGCCTGAGCTATTGCTATAGCTAAACGTGATTCTGTCACCATATCCATAGCAGCAGAAATAATAGGAATATTAATTTTTATTTTTTTTGTAAGATATGTAGTTACATCTACTGCACGAGGTAAAACTTCAGAATATTCTGGTAACACTAAAACATCATCAAAAGTTAATGATTCACTGATTTGTTTTTTTTTAAATTTTTTTTCAACCATAAAAATTACTAAGGCCTTTTTCTAAGAGATTTTTTGGCTAACATATTTTTTTTAATTTCAAGTCTTTTTTTAGTTTTACGAGAATGCCTTGATTTATTTTTAGGACCAAGTGTAGTACTTCTTTTTGCCATATATTTTTTTATTATTTATAATTATTTATAATATACCTTAAAAACAGATAAAAAACAACTAAATTATATTTATAAAATTTGTTTTTTATCTATTTTCTGTTAATATGTTAATAGTTCTTTTAATATATTCGGGAGTAGCTCAGCGGTAGAGCGACCGCCTGTTAAGCGGTTGGTCGTAGGTTCGATCCCTACCTCCCGAGCAAAAGAAGACAATACGAACTCATTTTTTGAAGATGAGAATATTTATCCGCCCAACCAAAATAATAGCAAAATTGGTTTCACTTTATAAAAACATCATTAAATCCAGACAATATACTTTATTTTTTGAAAATGATATTATATTAAATAGGTCGTTATATTAATCTATTAATAATTTTTTAAATATATGGATGATCAAACAATGTATAAAAAATTAAAAGCAGTTTGTCCTTGTGGTTCTGGTAAAACATATGTAGAGTGTTGTGGAAAAGAAGAAATATGTCCTTGTGGTTCTGGTAAAACAGCAAAAAATTGCTGTTTTATGAGTCCTGAAACACATAAAAGTTAATATTTGAAATAATATTTCATAAAAAAATTGTTTACTTTAAAAGTAAACAATTTTTTTATTTAATTAAATTTAATATAAAATTATGCAAAACCAGGGAAAAAATCAATTTTTATATTTTTTCTATGTACACCCATAGATTTTAATGTATTTTTAAATGTATTTACCATAGCATGTGGACCAGAAATATAAAATATATTATTCATATAATCAGGAACTTCTTTTTGAATCATCTGTGAATCAATCAATCCTTTTTTCATATATGTATTAAATATTTCTTCATCTTTATCTGTAATAGTATAAATAGTTTTTATTCCAAGTTCAGATTGAGCTCGGTCAAAAATTTCTTTATAAGATATATCAGAAACTCTTTTATTTGAATAAAATAAAATAATTTTCCTTTTTTTATGTTTATCTAATAGATATTTAATCATGCTTCGAAATGGTGTAATACCTATTCCTCCCGCGATAAATACAATACTTTTTTTTTCGTTTTTAGGTAAAACAAAATCTCCAGATATTTGACTAGCCACTATTTCTTCACCTATCGGTAAGGCTAGTAAATGATTTTTAAAACTACTTGGTTCAGGATAAAATTTTACCCCTAAATGTATTTCATTTTCTGTCGGAGATGAAGCTAAGGTAAAATAACGTCTATTACCACGTTTATCTGGATCACGATGTTTTAGTGTCCACTCCATATATTGTCCTGGTTTAAAAGAAAAATTTTTATCTTTTTGAAAAATAAAATCATAAGTATCAACCCCTAATGAAATACGTTTTTTTAATCTCAAAAAAAGTTTTTCTTTTGAACTGACTAAATAAGCAAAAATATTTCCTATTATTAAAGCCAGTTCTGGAGTGAAATAAAAAGAACCAATATGTAATGCTGGAGTAAATAAAAATCCTATTAAAACAGCAAAAATAATACGCAACCATCTAGTAGTAGGTGCAGTAAGTGGCTCTGTTAACATTAAAAAAGCAAAGAAAAAGAAAGCTGAATCTTTTAAGGTTATAAATAAAGTATTAAATATATTAGAATTATTTAAAATAGAAAAAATATAAATAGTAATGAAAGAAGAAATTATAAAACTGAACAATAAATCTGTACGACGAATTTTTCTAACAATTAAAAATCCTCCCAAAAGAACAAATGGTAACATATTAGATGTTCCAATCCACCAACTAGCAGATCCATTTATAGTAAAAGCAGTTAGAACCAAAGCAAAAGCAGCTGGATTAAAAATATGTTTTTTTTTAATAGAAAAAATATATTTTGAAGCCACTGCCCAAACTGAAGCCCAAAATGCTAATGGTAAAAATTGCATATAAATACCACCCTGAGCAGGAGTAATTATAAAAAATAAAATTAAAGCTGTAATATAAACTGATTCTACATTAGTCGATGCTTTATATACATAAGAAAAAATAATATTTGAAATCCAAGAAATAATTAAAATAATCAAAAGAGAAACTAAAAGATCAATAAATGTATATGGTAAAAATTTAAATATAGAAAGAGTAAAAGCAGAAATAAAAAAGAAAATAAGAACATAAAGAACTAATCTATACATCGTTATTTTATTTAAAAAATTATCTACAAAATTAAACATATATTTTAATTTATTTTTTTATATAATTATTAAATCCTTTAGTCATAGTAGCTATACCATTTTTATCAATAAAATATCCTTCAAATCCATCTAATTTTTCTATAAAAGAAATACCCTTTTGTCCCATAGCATAAATTGCTGTAGCATACCTATCAGCTTCAAAAATATTAGGACCAATAATTGTTAAACTGACTATATCTTCTAGATTATCATATTTATCTTTTGGATTATAAATGTGTCTGCCTCGCACATAACTACCAGAAGTAGCTATACCTTTTCCACTTAAATAAACTTTTTTGATTACTTCTCTTTTTTCACTAAAAGGATTTTGAATACCAATACACCAAATTTCTTTTTTTTCATTTTTACCAAATGTTTCTATATCTCCACCCGCTTCTATGCAAAAATTTTTTATACCATAATTCTTCAAAATTTTACTTGCATTAAAAATAGACCACCCTTTAACAATTCCAGAAGGGTCATATTTACCTTTTGGAGTTATAATATCAAAATATCCATTTGTTAATTTTTTTGTTTCTTCTGATAATTTAAAAATAAGTTGCATATCTTTACTCATATTTTCTTCTTTTATCTTTTTATTATTAATAGCAGTAATTTCACTATTTTCTTTATAAGTACTAAATTTTTCATCTACATATTTAAAATAATTAAAAACCTCATCAAAAAATTTTTGTTTAGCTTCTTTATTTATTATTTCAATGATAACAGGGGTACCCATTATTATTTGCGTTTGTTTCATTTTAAATTCTAGCTTGAAAAAGAGCCATTTCTAAAGATTTACGAAATGCTGCACTAGTAAAAGATGCTCCAGAAACAGTATCGACATTAGAATCTTGAATTGTAATAGCTTCACTAATTAGATACGGCATAGCTCTTGTATTAATATTTACAGAAGTTTGTCTACTTTTAGGATAATTTAAAAATTGCACATCTGTAATTTTACCATTTGAAACAACAGCTAAAACCTGTACATTACCATAATATGCATCAACAATACTTCCTGTATAACTTCCATTTTTATATTTATCAGTATTAATAACTGATGAAGAAATTGTATTTGGCATCGTTATAGGTATTGGCGTTGAATTAGAATTTGATATAAGTTTAGATGATGGGAAAGAAGTTGATTTTGGTTTTACTATTGTTTTATTATATTGCGTAAGATTTAAAGGTGCTTTTAATTTATTTGGCTCTGGTGTTAAAACAACAGAAGTGTTTGCTCCTAAAATACGCACATATAATGTATATGCTGTAAAAGTAAAAATCAAAGAGAATGACAAAATTATTTTTTTCACAAATTTGTTATATTAGATTTTTTAAAAACTTTAATAAAATTATTAATTATCTTCTCTATCATCATCAAAATGACCTATACTATAATCAATATTTAAATTATTACCTTTATCATTTAAACTATCATCATTAATATCATTACTATCTTCAATACCTATGTCATCTTCAATACCATCACCTTCTTTATCATTTAAACTATCATCATCATTAATATCATTACTATCTTCAATACCTATGTCATCTTCAATATCTCCTTTTATTACATTAGAAAGCATTAATAACTTTGCCTCATTTGTTTCATTAATAACTAATTGAAATTTATCAGTAGAATTCACATAATCAAAAGAAGTCATTAGTTTTTCACCTTCTTGTAAATTTATTTCTGCTAAAGCAAATTTATTATCAATTTTATTTTGAATATTAATTGATAAATTTATTTTTTCTTTTTGATATAAAAGTTTAGTTTCATTTAATAAATCTGATGCTGCAATTTGTTTAGTGGTAGCTGAAGTAATATCCACAATCACTACTGGAGTTGTGGAAACATTTTCTAAATTTATTCCTACATTTAATTCAAGATTCTCATTATCAAAACTTATTTTATCTTTATATTCTCCAAGACTAACAAGTAATTTTTCAGTTTCTTGTTTAGTATCATCTTGAATAGCAACATCTTCGGAAAAGTTTTCCAAAACATTTTCATAAGCTTTTAAAGATGCTTGTAATTTTATATTCAAATCAGACGAATTTAAGGATTTATCTTTTTCTAAAGAAAGTTCAGTGGCATTAGAACTAAACTTATCAATATGATTTTTTATTTTATTTTCAAGACTAATTCTAGTCGTCTCATCAAAATTATTATTAAAAACAAGTTTTTGGGCTTCTTTTAATCTACGTTCAACAAGTCTTTCTTGCCATTCTGTTTTTTCTTCTTTAGATAAAGCAAAAATACTAGCTATTTTTTCATTAATTGATATTTTTACTCCATAAAGCAAATCTCCTGGTATTGCTTTTTCTGCAAGAACGGAAGTACTACCTGTAAAAACTAAAATAAAAATAACAACAAAAGACACAAATTTATTTTTATTAATCATAAAATAATTATTTTTTATATCTTGAAAATAATAATTAAAACGATTAAATATAGGATTTATTATATCTTTTTGTTTTGTTTCTAAAATATTTAATTGCTTTAGTAAATCAATACGCATTATTAACTTTTCATTTTTAGAAAGTTTAATATTTTTTAAAATTTTAATTACAAATTTAAATTCTTTTTCCATTATTATTTTCTGTTGTTTTTAATAAATCTCTTAATTTTTCTTTAGCTCTACTTATTCTCACTAAAATTGTATTTTCACGTTCATTCAATAATGATGCCATATCTTTAGAACTCATATCATCTACATACCGCAAAAGAATCACTTCTCGGTCAGCTTCAGATAATTTATTTAACAACGAAAGAAAAATTGAATAATCTAACATCGTTTCAGTTCTATCTTCTTCTATTATAGATTCAAAAAATCCTTCTGGTAGTTGATTTTCGGTAACACTTTTACTTTTTCTCCAAAAATCAATAATAGTATTTTTGGCAACAGTATAAATAAAACTTTTATGATTTTGTATTTCTTCCTCAATCTTTACAAAACGATTAAATACTTTTATAAAAATATCTTGGGTTAAATCTTTGGCAGTTTCTTTATTCCCTGTTTTAAAATAACAGAAACGAAAAATGGAATCTACATAAGTATCATAAAGTTTTACAAACAATTTCTCTCTTTTTTTATCTTTAGCATTCATAAATAACGACGTTTTACTCCTTATTTTTATTACATCTATTATTATATTATATCATTAAATTAATTTAAACTATTGCTATATTAAATAGCAATGTTATACTAAGGAAATAGTTTGTTTTAATTTAGTCAAATTAAATAACTATTTATTATTAAAAATTTAATAAAATTATGAAAAAATATTTAATGTTTGGTTTATTAGTTTCTATATTTATGGTCGTAGAAGTCGCAGGAATAAAAGTATTTGCAGAATCTGAAGTACAACCTTCTCCATTACCTGCTATAACTCCAACATCAATAGGATCTGTACCTATGCCTATTGTTCCACCTTCTAATGCTAAAATTACAAGCCCAATGATTCTTACTATCAGTGCAGATGGACATATTCTTATGCGTGGTACAGTAGAATCTGTTGGTACTGATTCTCTTATGGTAAATAGTTGGGGGGGCAGTTGGGCTGTAAAACTTTCTTCTACTACTAATACTATGAGCCTAAATAGAGTAATTTCTGATTTCCAGGTTGGAGATTTTGTAGGGGTAATGGGAACTGTACAAAAAGACGGAAGTTTTGTAATTGATGCAAAAATAGTACGCAAATGGTTTGCTAGAGAAGATTATAAGAAATTTGATTTTGACCATGATGGTATTTCCAATGACCAAGATACTGATGATGATAATGATGGTATTCTAGATGTTAATGATTCAAAACCTTATGATCATGATAATGATGGAATAATGGATGACCAAGATACTGATGATGATAATGATGGTATTCTAGATGTTAATGATTCAAAATCTGAAGATCATGATAATGATGGAGTCTCAGATTCTCAAGATAACAATGATGATAATAGTGGGGATGAAAATGGTGATGATAATAGTGGGAATGAAAATGGTGATGATAATAGTGGGGATGAAAATGGTGATGATAATAGTGGGAATGAAAATGGTGATGATAATAGTGGGAATGAAAATTAATACATAAAAAATTACTTAGTTTAATAAAAAAGACCATTACAATCATGGTCTTTTTTATTAAACTTTAAACAAAATTCATGTTATTATAATAAATAATGATTAAAATTACAGAAAAATTTGTCTTTTTTTTACACAAAAAATATGGTATTACACCTGATATTTTAACTTATGTAAGAATTTTTGGGGCACCATGGCTCGCACTACTTATATCAAAAATAGTCAGTGGTAAAAGTGCTACACTAACCATCATAACAATACTACTATATTTAGTAATAATTTTCACTGACTTAATAGATGGCATACTAGCTAGAAAAATATCTAAGACCGATGCACATGATCATTCATATGGTGGAATGTTAGATAGATTAGGAGACAAGATATTGATTATCTTTTTACTTATACCTTTCGGTTTAAATTTATTTACATTTCTTATAATACTCGGTGAATCTCTCCTCGCCTATCAAGCACTACACGCGACTCACGACAAGAAACAAGCAAAAATATATGGTAAGGCAAAAATGTTATTACAATCTTTCTTAATACTGATACTTGTAGTACAAACTACTTGGAATATATTCCCAGAAATGTTTATATATACCTATATAATAATAACTATCATATTTACTTATATCTCTGTTTATTCACATTATTTCTATTTTGAAAATGAATAATACCTTGAGTCAAAAGATAGGTAGCATCTTTAGTTTATGTAATAAGACTAAATTCCCTGGAACACTCGCTAGTTTCGTAGCTTTTTTAGCGTCTTTCTTTGTATATTATTTTTCTAATGGCATAGTCTATCTGATGCTATTTTTAGCATTAGTATATTTTAGTTTTTGGTCTATAAAAAAAATACAAGAGGAAAAAGGGACTGGGGACCACCAGTTTATAGGTATAGATGAAGTACTAGGAATGTGGATTGCTAATTTATTTCTATTTCAAGAACAATTCAGCTTCTCCGCTACATTTTTCTTAGCATTAATGTCTTTTACTATATTTAGAATTTTTGATATATCAAAAATAGTACCTCCATTAAAAAGCATAAACAACAACAAAAACCAAAATGCATTACAAGTTATTATGGACGATGTTGTAGCTGGAATATATACATATTTCGTGATGCTTATAATTTTAAATATATATAATATAAATTATTTATATCTTTCTCTTTTGGTATTACTACCAGCAATGATAGCAAATATGACTCCGACAGTTTTCAAACTAAATATATTAAATTATCCAATAAACAAGGGAATCTTTGGCAAAAATAAAACATGGAGGGGTTTTATTTTTGCTATTATATTCGGAACAATAACTTATATAATTTTAAATAAATTAAATCTAATACTTATATCTGAGGATAAAAATTATGTTGTATTCATCGGATTTATGAGTGCACTCGGAGCAATAGGTGGTGACCTCGTAAAATCATTTTTCAAAAGAAAATCCAATATAGCCCCTGGAGAAAATTTCTCTCCTTTTGACCAAGTGGATTATGTAATAGGAATGATTTTACTCACATATCCTTTCTTTAAATACGATTTAAGCCAAATAATGTTTTTACTTATCTTGGGTGGATGGATAAGTGCGATAGCTCACAGAATAGGTTGGTGGCTTAAATTAAATTCTCAAAAACAATAATTAAAAAACGTGTCTTAGAGTCTCTGTAAACTTGTTATAGCCTCTTACCGCGTGTTCAAAAGTAGTAAAACAAAATTCTAAAAAGTGATCTAGTAAATGAGTATTTCTCATTTGTGGAGAATAAAAAACAGAACCTATTTTCCAGTTTTCTGCTACTTCTTCCAGCTCTTTTACCAAACTAGGTTCTGTAAAGAATATACCTGACTCTATATTTAACTCAAAAGATAATATATCTACATTTTGTGATCCTAATATTCCCTCATATCCATCGATTAGCATCATTTTACTGTGAAGCATTTCTTTGGTTAAGAAAAAAATAACACCATGTTTGTGTAATTTATTCATATAAAAATAATTTGCAATATTTGCTATCTTCGGATTTTCTGCAAATTTAGGCATTATTATTTCAACTCTTACTCCCCTTTTTAATGCTTTTTTAAGTGCTTTCACTAGCCAACGATTGGGCATAAAGTAAGGTGTAATTATTAGAATTTTTTCTTTAGCACCATATATTTTATCTTT
>Ga0172371_10008187_pt1 | contig 14687 bp, 9 predicted proteins | sample Lak12m_FD_114543 | JGI IMG/M metagenome (GOLD analysis project Ga0172371, IMG submission 114543) | Freshwater microbial communities from Kabuno Bay, South-Kivu, Congo - kab_022012_12m | ecosystem: Environmental > Aquatic > Freshwater > Lake | place: Democratic Republic of the Congo: South-Kivu... | reverse complement strand
GGCCGTGGCGCCGGCAGAGGCCCCCCAGGGAGACTGATACCGATTCCACCTCTGGCGTAGAGCATGGGCCCGTACCGCGCCCTACGGCCGCGCCGTCCCCGGTCTTCCGGCTGGAGCGCCCACGGTCCCGCGGCCGCGCATTCGCGTCAAGCTCACCCGGCCGAGCCGGAACCAACAACCGCCAAACCGTTGCAGGAAGCAACACGTTCACTTCGTCAGGCGCCAAAGGCGGTACACCCAACAGGCTCCGCGTTCGGTGTCCCGGCTTTAGCCGGTCCTCTCCGGATTCCGCCTAAAGGCGGTACACCCAACAGGCTCCGCGTTCGGTGTCCCGGCTTCAGCCCCCGACGGGCGCCCCGGCCGCCCGACCATGGCGGGGAGGAAACGCGACCGCGGAGCTGTCGAGTTTCATGGGAACCGGCACCAGGCCGCGCAGGAAACGCAGCACCTCCCGCAACTGCCCGCCCCCGTCGCGAGCCCCCAGTTCCGGTAGGTTGCTGCCACGGCCACGGACAAGTCCCCGCTCGCTCTCCAGGAAGGCCCTGCCGGCGCGCACCTGGACCCGATGCACCCCCGCACGACCGGCGGCAACACGCACGCGCGTCACGTCGAGCAGGGCCTCCACCGGCGCCGGCAGCGGCCCGAACCGGTCGCGCAACTCCCGGGCCAAGTCCTCGACGGGCTCGCCGTCGGTCATCTCGCCCAGGCGGCGGTAGAGCACAATGCGGGCGCTGTCGTCCTGCACGTAGGTCGCAGGGATGGTGGCGACGGTCCGGCCGCGCGCATCGTGTGCGGCGAAGGTCACGGTGTCGAGTTCCACGGGGACCGGCTCGGGGTGGGGTCCCGGCTGCTGCTCCAGCCGCGCCACCGCCTCCTGGAGCAGCCGGCAGTAGAGCTCAAAACCCACCGCCGCGATATGACCGCTCTGCTCCGTCCCCAGGATGTTGCCGGCGCCGCGGATCTCCAGGTCGCGCAGGGCCAGCTTGAAACCGGCCCCCAGGTGCGTATACCGCCGGATGGCCTGCAGCCGGTCGCGGGCGTTCGCGGGCAAGGCCCCCATGGGCGGCAGCAACAGGTAGGCATAGGCCTGGTGGTGGTAGCGACCCACCCGTCCGCGCAACTGGTACAACTCGGCCAGGCCGAAACGGTCGGCCCGGTCGATGATGATCGCGTTGGCGTTGGGGACATCGATGCCGGACTCGATGATCGTGGTACAGACCAGCACGTCGACCTGCCCGGCAAGGAACCGCGACATGACCTCCGCCAGGGCCCCCGGCGTCATCTGCCCGTGAGCCACGGCCAAACGGGCGTCGGGCACGAGCTGGCGCAGGGCGAAGGCGGTCCGCTCGATGGTCTGCACCCGGTTGTGCAGGAAGTACACCTGGCCCTGGCGCTCCAGTTCCCGCCGGATCACCTGCCGGATGAGGTCGCGGTCGTAGTGCGAAATAACCGTGGTCACAGGTAGGCGCTCCGCGGGGGCCGTCATGATGGTGCTCAGATGGCGCAGGCCCGAGAGGCTGAAGTAGAGCGTCCTCGGAATGGGGGTCGCGGTCATGGTCAGGATGTCGACGCTGGCGCGCAGTTCCTTGAGCTTCTGCTTGTGCTTGACACCGAAGCGCTGCTCCTCGTCGATGATCAGCAGGCCCAGGTTGGCGAAGCGCACATCGCTCTGGATCAGCCGGTGGGTCCCGATCACGACGTCGATGTGACCCTCGGCCAGCCGCTCCAGGACGCGCTGCTGTTCCCCGCGCGAGCGGAACCGGCTCAGCACCTCGATCACCACCGGGTACTCGGCCAGGCGCTGCCGGAAGGTGGTGAAGTGCTGCTGCGCCAGCACGGTGGTCGGCACGAGCACGGCCACCTGCCGACCGTTCAGCACGGCGCGGAAGGCCGCGCGCATGGCGACTTCTGTCTTGCCGTAGCCGACGTCGCCGCACAGCAGCCGGTCCATGGGCTCGGGCCGTTCCATGTCGCCCAGGATGTCCCGGATGGACTGGCTCTGGTCCTCCGTTTCGCTATAGGGGAAGGCCGCCGCAAAGGACCGTTCCCAGTCGGCCACGGGCGGAAAGGCCGTGCCTTGGGCACTGCGGCGCATGGCATCCAGACGCAGCAGGTCCGCCGCCAGGTCCGTCGCCGCCTCCGCGGCATTGGCCTTGGCATTGCGCCAGGCCGTACCTCCCAGGCGGCTGAGCTTGGGAATGGCCTTCGTGCCGCCCAGGTACCGGCTCACCAGAAAAGACTGCTCCATCGGCACATACAGTCGTGCATCCTCGTCGAATTCGAGGTCCAGGACCTCCTGCACCTGGCCGGCGGTCTCCAGGCGACGGATGCCATGGAACATGCAGATGCCGTGGGAGGCGTGAACCGCATAGCTGCCCTCCTCCAGTTCCATGCCATCGTGGAGCGCCAGGTCATACCGATAGGCGCTGCGCTTGCGGCGACGCACGTCGGGCTGGCGTCCGAAGAGCTCCTGCTCGCTGAGAAGCACGACCCCGGCAGCGGCGATCAGCAGGCCCGACTCCAGCGGCACCTGTTCCACGGCCAGGCCCAGGCGCCCCACGGGCGGGTCGTCTTCGAGCATCTCACGGAAGCGGGCCATCTCGCCCTGGCCGGCGCAGCAGGCAACGAGGTGGTGTCCCTGGCCATGCCAGCGTAACAGGGCCTCGCGCAACTGCTGCCAGCGCCACTGGCCGACGCTGTCGCCCAGATCCGCCGGGGCGTCGCCGATCTCGCCGGCAAGGCTGACGCAGCCCGCCGGCAGGACGGGCACCGCATCGCTGGGGGGACCCGCGCTGACGTCGGTCAGCAGTTCCACGCTGTCGGGGGCCTCCCGGAGGAGCTTCTCCCAGGCCTCGGACTGCTCGCGGTCACCAAAGCGGCTCAGATGGTCCCGGATCCCGGACGGGCCGCAGACCAGCAACGGCACCCCCGCGCCCAGGTAGTCCAGGAAGGTGCCCTCCCGGCCAGGCTCGGGCTCTGCCACGATCGCGCCGCGCGGCACCACGCGCAGCTCCTCCACGTGCCCGAAGGAGCGCTGCGTATCCGGCACGAAGAAGCGCATGGACTCGATCTCGTCGCCGAAGAACTCCAGGCGCACGGGGGCCTCGTACAGGGGCGAGTAGATGTCCAGGATGCCTCCCCGCCGCGCAAACTCCCCCGGAGCGTGGACCTCGAACTCGTTGTCGTAGTCCAGCGCCACCAGGCGTTGCGCCAGGGCTTCCGGTGAGATACCCGTCTGGCCACAGCGCAGGCTGAAGCTGTGATCGCCAAAGGCGGCCGGCAGAATGGCGGGCGTGAGGAGGCCCTGGACCGTGATCACAAACACGACGTCCTGCGCCCCAAGGGCGATCTCCATGGCCGCACAGCGCCCGGCCTCGTTCTCCGGGACCCACTGGCTCCGCCGGGTGGACGCCACATCGGGGACCGGCACCACCCGCCGACTCTCCCCGGCCACCGGCAGCAGCGCTGCCAGGCCGGCCAGGACCATGTCGGCCCGGTGGCTGTCCGCCACCACGACGGCCAGGCGGCCAGGACGTGCCGCCAGCACCCGGGTCAGCGTCACCGGCACCAGGGCCTCGTCGTGCAGCGCAAAGCGCAGACGACCGCGACTGGCCAGCTCAGGCCCTCGCAGCCAGCCCCGCAGACGCTCCCGCCAGGCGGCCGACGGCTGTTCCCCAGGCTCGGATTCCATCGCCTTGTCCGCAGGCGCCCGGCGTGCTCGGAAGCCAGGCAACCAGGCTCATCCCGTAGTGTTGACGCGACCCGTTACCGCACTATAGTGGCCCGTCACAGAAATGAAGGCAGCCCGCCGTTCGGGTTGCGCGCGTGAGATCCTCCATCAACGGCCTGAGTGTGGCAGGACGCTGAGGTTCAGGAGGGGATATGCTGAGCAAAAGCGACACCATGAAGGTGTACATGCAGGATATCGGCAAGATCCCCCTGGTCACGCCTGAGGATGAGATACGCCTGGCCGAAGAGATCAAGCAGGGCGACGAGGAAGCACGACGCAAGCTCATCCGCAGCAACCTGCGCCTGGTGGTCAAAATCGCGCACGACTTCAAGGGCCTGGGGCTCCCGCTCCTGGACCTCATCAGCGAAGGCAACATCGGCCTGATGAAGGCGGTGGAGAAATTCGACCCGACCAAGGGCGCTAAGTTCAGCAGCTACGCGGCCTGGTGGATCAAGCAGGCGATGCGGAGAGCCCTGGCCAACCAGAGCCGGACCATCCGCATCCCGGTGCAGTCCGCCGGCAAGATAAACCGCATCCGCACGGCCCGCTCGGAACTCTCGGAACGGCTCGGCCGCGAGCCCAGCGACGCCGAGATCGCCGAGCAACTGGACGTCAGCCGCCGGACCGTGGCCGGCCTCAAGAGCGCCGAACTGCGCAGCGTCTCCCTCAGCGACCCGCTCCAGGCGGGCGAGGAGAGCCGCTTCGAGGAGATCATCGCCGACCAGAGCGCCCCCACGCCAGACCAGCTCCTGGGACGCAGCGAGTCCCTGGAACGGCTGCGGGAACTGGTCGAACAGCTCGACGAACGCGAGGCAACGGTCCTGAAACTGCGCTTCGGTCTCGATGGCACGCCGCCACGGACCCTGGAAGAGGTCAGCCAGCAGGTGGGTCGAACCCGGGAACGCGTCCGGCAGATCCAGAACCATGCGCTGGCCAAACTGAAACATATGCTGGGCGACGACTTCTCGCTGGAGTGAGAGGCCGCCGCCTCAAACCGGCCGAAAGGGGGTGAACACTACATGCCGTCCGAAGTTCGCACCCGCAAGGGGGAACCCGTGGAGCGCGCCTTGCGCCGTCTGAAGAAGAAGATGGACAAGGAAGGCACCATGAAGGAACTGCGGAATCGCCGTCACTTTGAGAAACCGAGTGAGGCGAAGCGCCGCAAGCGGCGTCGTTCACGCTGAGTGTCGGCCGGACTGCGTCCGCGGCGAGCGTATGAGGGCGCCGCGAGACGTGCAGGTCGCACGCAACCACAGGGCAGGATGGTCAGCCGTGGCCATCTTGCCCTGCCCTTTTTTCCGGCTACTTCTTGCGGACGTCGGCATACTGGCGCATGACGACGCCCACGCCATTGGCCCGAAGCATGGCCACCAGGGCCCGGACGGCCACTCCGATGCCATCGGGCCCACTCCAGCCACCGAACTGACCGCCGCCCTTCATGTGGCCCTCGACATCGAGGACCAGTCCGTCGGCGCCCAGGCCGCGGAGTTGCGCGTTGATGGCCGGCAGGCGGCCGGCGAGGTCGGCCAGGATCCGGTCATGCCCGGACAGGCCCACGTCCACGGAGCCGAAGTGCCGCAGGGCCTCCTCGTCCACCGCGATGGCCTTCGGACAGGGCTCGGTGTAGTCCTTGATGTGCATGAAACCGAGCTTGCCCGCCTCCACCACCTTCAGGTACTCCTGGAAACCGTCGTAGCCCTGCACGTGCATGTTGGCGGCATCGGGGTTCACCAGCAGATGGTCACAGCCGATATCCCCTACCAGGCGCAGCATCATCTCGCTGTTGTAACCGATCAGGTTCGGCTCGGGTTCCATGAGGTAGATGACGCCGGCTTTGCGGCACTCGGCGGTCATGTCCCCGAGCCGGTCCACGGCCTGGCGGTAGTAGGCCTCCGGGTCGGCCCCCCGAGGCGGGTAGAACGAGAAGGCCCGCAGAAACCTGGCCCCACACACCTGAGCGACCTCGATGGCCTGGCGCAGGAACTCCAGGTGCTGCGCGTGCGTGCGGTACGGCGCGGCATTGCCGTCGCTCACATCCACCAGCTTCACCTTGCCCACGGCGGTACCGATGCAGCCGATGCGGAAGCCCAGCTCGCGGCTGCGCGCGGCTACGGCCTTCACCTTGGCCGGGGCAAGCACCACGATGTTGGCGTTGGCCCCCGTCTCCGCGTCAAAGACAAAGCGCGGCGTCCAGTACTTCAGCCCCAGGGCCTGGCCCACCAGCAACTGCTGCTCCAGGTCCTTACGGTCCTCTACGGGCACGCTCTCGTCAAGAAAGGCAGACAGGATGACGGTCTTGTCGTTCATAGCCGGAACAGCTCCTTCGGCCGCCGGTAGGCCAGGTAGGCGACCAACCGCTCGGCTGCCTTCATGGGCATCTGGCCCAGGTCGACCATGGCGCCGACCGTGTCCGCCAAGGTCCGGCGGAACATCTCGTGCCGGCTGCCGTAGGACATGATCTTGCGCGAGTCGGAGACCATGCCCGCCAGGTTGGCCAGCGCGTCCACGCTGCCGACATACTCGAGCTGGCGCTTCATACCGATGTAGGAATCGTTCAACCACCAGGCAACGCCCAGGTTGACGGTGGCCCCGTAGGCCCGGGTCAGGTGCGCCAGGGTCGCGGTGTGCGCGGGATGGAGGTTGTAGAGCACGATGTTCAAGCGGCCATCGAAGCGGCTCAGCAGCGGGTTCAGCGGCTTCAGGATCTCCGTCGCGTGGTCCGAGACGTCGCCGCCGGTATCCGGCCCCAGGTCCCGCAGCAGCACGTCCCGCACGTCCCGCACCGCCCCCATGTGGAGCTGGAACACCCAGCCCTTGGCCGCGTCCAGCTCGGCGACCTCGTTGAGCACATAGGACATGTAGCCGACCCCCTCCGCCGGGGACAACGCCTTGCCCTCGCGAGCCTTGCGGAAGATCGCGTCGGCGTCCGTCTCGGCGACCTGGTAGCCCAGAGGCACCTCGACGCCATGGTCGCTCGCCAGACAGCGGTTCTCGGCGAAGAAGTCGTGCGTGCTGCGCAGGGCGGCGATGAGATCGCGAAGATGCTGGAAACGGCCGTTGACGCGCTTCTCCAGGAGGCCGATATACTCACCCCAGGTCGGCTTGAAGATGTTCATGGCGCGATCTGGCCGGAAGGTCGGCCGGACCACGCCCGGGATGGCCGAGTTCAGGAGCCCGCGGTGGTGCTCCAGGGAGTCGATGGGGTCATCGGTCGAGCACATGGCCTCGACGTTCATGGCCTTGACAAGCTGCTGCTGGCGCATCTCGGGCCGCGCCAGGAGTGCCCGGGCCTTCTCCCAGATGGTCTCAGCCTGGGCCGGGCAGATGAGCTCCTCGATGCCCAGCACCCGCTTCAGGTCCAGGTGGATCCACTCGTAGGTAGGGTTGCCCACCAGGTCCCCGAACACGCCGGCCATCGCCAGCCACTTGTCGTGGTTGGGGACCTTGCCGGTGAGCAGGTCCTCGCGCACGGCCCGTTTGCGCAGACACTCCCACACATAGTGGTCCGTGGCGGCCTCGGCATCCCAGATGTCGGTGAAGTTGCGGTTCTCCGCCAGGGCCCTGACGTCGGCGTGGTTGTGCGCGTCGATGATGGGCAGGCTGCGGACCTGCTCGTAGAGCGCGACGGCCGTCTGGCTGCTCAGCAGGTACCGGTCATCCAGGAATCCCATACGGCAGTCCTTTCCACGCCCCGTCTCGCGGGGCACCGCCCAACGCCTTTACGTTCCCAGACGCGGCGCCGGTTGCACCTGCCACGGGTAGGCCGGGGGTGCCAGTACCCGACCTCCGTCGCGAGCGGCGCGAGCGACCGGCAACGTCGATGGCTGGGTGGCCGGCCACGGAACTCAACGGCATTGGGATCCAGCCCCCTACCCGCGGGGGCCTCCCGAAACAAACGGCGCCGATCCTGGGCCGCAGGACCGGCGCCGTCAGTGTGCTGGGTTGCGGCGTGCCAGACAGGCTCAGTACCTGACCTTGACCACCTGCTTGGTCTCGGCACTCTCCAGGCAGGCGATGACGATGGCCAGCGCCTTGAGACCCTCCTGTCCGCCGATCTCGGGATCGGTGTCGTCCAGGATGGCGTCTATGAAGGCATCCGGGATGCCGCTCGGCAACTGCGCCTCGTTGGTCGAGACGCCGCCGACGCGGTACTGCGCGGCCTCGCCGTTCTTCAGGGTGACCTCCACCGGGAAGGCCGGGTTGGCCCCCAGGACCATCTGGCCCTTGGTGCCGTAGATCACGGTGATGTTGTCTTCGGCGGCGCTGTAGGTCCAGCTCGCCGTCAACTGGCCCATGACGCCATTGGCCATGCGCAGGATGCAGACCGCATTGTCGTCGACGGTGATCATCTTGCCCTTGTCGTTGCGCTTGGCGAGGGTGTCCACAAAGGCGGCCGCCTCCACCACCTCCGCGCCGACCAGCCAGCGGATCAGGTCGGCCTTGTGCACGCCCAGGTCGCCCATGGTCCCGACAAAGGCCTCTTCCTTCTTGAAGAACCAGGTGTGGGCGCCCTTGTCCTGCGACCACATCTCGGGGCCGCCATGGCCAAAGCTCGTGCGGAAGGTCAGCACGTCGCCGATGACGCCTTCCTGGAGCAGCTTCTTGGCCTTGACGTGGGGCGGCATCAGGCGCTGGTTGTGGCCAATCATGAGCTTCCTGCCGGCCTTCTTGGCCGCCGCGATCATGGCCTTGGCGTCCGCCAGGCTGGTGGCCATGGGCTTCTCGCAGAGAACATGCTTGCCGGCCTTGAGGGCGGCCATGGTGAGCCGGGCGTGGTGGGCGTTCGGGGTGGCCACCACGATGGCGTCGATGTCCTTGCGGGCCAGCAGGGCCTTCTCGCTGGCCACCACCTCGCCGCCATACTGGGCCGCCAGGGACTCGGCGCGCGACGTGATGGGGTCGTAGATGGCGACCACCTTGGCGCACGGGTGCGATGAGATCTCCGGCGCGTGACGGTAGATGGCGATGCTGCCCGCACCGAACAAGCCGAACCTGACCATTTCCTCTGCCATGACCGGTCTCCTCCGCGTCTGCGTTGGCCCACGAACTCTGGCCCAAACCGCGGCACAAGCCCCGGTGGGCGATGGCGTAGCATAATGCCAACCGCATCGCCGTCAACGGCGGGCACGGGGGATTCGGCGCCGCTGGCAACCCGCCGCCGCCAGGCTATCGTCTGCACCATGCGTGGAGCGGCGCCGCACGGCGACGAAACCGGCGCCGCCACGGCAGATGACAAGGAGCAGCCCCATGGCAGACCAGGCGGCATTCCCCACCTTCCACGTCGAAGGACAGGCCTTCTCGCGGCTGATGCTCGGTCACAACCCCTTCATCGGCGGTTCCTACATGAGCCAGGCCCGCTCCCGGCTCTACCAGGAAACCCTCAACTCCGCCGAGGCCGTCGAACGCATCATCGTCGCCGCCGTCGGGGCCGGCGCCCGCGGCATGATGATGGGCGTCACCAGCCCCCAGGACCAGTACGTCATGAAGGCCCTTAAGAATGCCGTCCAGAAGACCGGCGTGGAGGTCCCCACCTTCATCATCGTGCCGCTGGACTTCGCCCCCCACGCCCAGGCCCTGCGCTCGGTCAACTGCAAGGTCTGTCTGCTCCATGGCCAGGTGACCGACGCGCTCTACGTCAAAGCCCAGAACACCATGAAGCCCGAGTTCGCCGACTTCACCAAGCGCTGCCGCGATCTCGGCTTCCTGCCAGGCATGTCCACCCACAACGGCGGCGAGAGCATCCCCGCGGCAGAGCCCTTCGACATCGCCGTGATCAACACCCCCATCAACAAGCTCGCCTGGCGCATGTGCCCCTGCGAAGAACAGGTCCTCGGCGCCATCCGCCGCACGAAGAAGAAGGTCGTGGCCATGAAACCCCTGGCCATGGGCCGCCTCGCGCCGCAGGAGGGGATGGACTACGTCTGCCGCCTGCCCGACCTCGACGGCATCGTCGTCGGCATCGGCCACCCCTACGAGATCGACGAGACCTTCGCCATCGCCCGCGCCATCTGGCAAGAGCCGGGCGCCTAGTGCCAGCGGGCGGAAGCTCCTACCCGTACCACTGAAGCGACGGCTGGCCGGCGCCCCGGCGAGGCCTTCGGACCCCACGGCTCGCCCGCTGACAATGGCCATGGCAGCGCCGGAGGCGCCAGCATGGCCGGCCGGCAGCGACGAGGGCGCCGACAGGCGCACTACCGGCGGGTCCGATGGCCAGCCTTGGCCAGCCTTGTTCCAGCCTTGTTTCCAGCCTTGGGTCGGACCTTCCTAATGTTCTGCCTCAGAGTACTCTGCGTCATGGGAATGGGCTTCTCTGGGCCTTAGGGCGGCATGTCTGTGCCACGAAACGGGCCTGGGGACCTCGGACCGCCTCCATGGTCTGCAGCAACCTGGGGCCACCCCGAAGGTTCCCCTCCGGGCCCGGGCCGCCGTCTTGGCGGGCAGCTGCCCGCAGCCGGGACCCTGGGTGCGGGAACTGCCGAGGCGGCGCCCTGTCTCCCCGCTGAACGTGTTCTCCACCAGGGAAACGGGGCTCTAAGGCCATAAACAGCCTGGCTATGATATGCTAGTTATTGGCCTCCAGGCTTCTCTGATGGTCCGACCCTGAGGCCCCCGAGGCCCCCTCCGTCATAGCGGATGTCGTCCAGGAAGAAGGTGACTGGGGCGCCCTGGCCGGCGAGGGTCCAGAAGAAGCCGGTCTTGAGGCGGCTCCGGTCGCGGTTGCGCAGGGAGATGGTCAGGGTCTGCCATTCGGTCGTGAGCTGGACCTTGGCCAGTTCCGCCTTGACGGTATCCGGGTAGGCCTTGTCGGCGTTGATCAGGCCGACGCCGAAGGTGACGATCTCGCCGCCCTTGGCGCCTCGGACGGCGAACGCCAAGGCGGAGGCGCCACCGAGGTTGTAGCCGCCGGGCTGATCGCCCCAGTCATTGGCCGGCGACTGCCAGGCCACGCCGGCCCAGCCATCGCCGGCGGCATAGGTCACCTGCAGACAGGTCTGGCCACTGGCGGGGTTCTCGCGGCAGGCAGGGTCCATCCGGATGGCTTGGGTATTGCCCATGTAGCCGGAGGGGATGTAAGGCTGCGGCCCATCGGCCTCGGCGTAGACTACCAAGGGCAGATCGGCCCGCGGGGCTTCCGGCCGGAACTCCTCTCCCTCGACCTGCACCGGCACATTGGCCACGGCCGCATTGCCCTTGCCATCGTAGGCATAGGCAAAGAGGCGGAACACGCCGCCGCCGGGGGGGGTGACCTCGGCCGTGCCCGCCTCGGCCCGGACGATGGCCTGGGGGAACTCGGGCGGGTCGGGTTGGGCGTCGCCGCCGGCGTCGTAGAGGCCCGAGTCGTACCTCAGCACCCACTCGATCCGCAGGGGGTCGCCGTCTGGGTCTGCTACCTCAACACTGGCCTTGAACGGCTGCCCGGCCTGATGGCCAGAGGCAGGATCGAGACGCACGCTGCCGAGGGTCGGACAGCGGTTGGCAGGAGCGGGTCCACCCCAGGCCTCGGTCATGGCCTCCACCGCGGCCAGGCGCGAGCCGTCCTTCAGGAGCATGCCATGCCAGGTGGCGGTAGCCTCCTGCTTGTGGCCCCAGAGGAAGGCGTAGGCCCCCAGGCAGAAGCCCGGGAAGGCCTCGACGGTATCGCGGTAGCCACCGCGGTACCAGGCGCCTTTGCGGGTGCTGGACATCTCGAGGGGGGCCCCGCCGGCGCCCTTTTCCGCCTCCCACTGCCCGGGCGGCCCGAACTCGGTGATGAGGCATGGCTTCGTTCCCCCGGCTTGGCGGTAACGTTCGACCGCGGAGCCGACGCCGCCATAGGTGTTGATGCCGACGAGATCGACGTCAGGGCAGTAGCGGTGGAGATTGGCGACCTTGGGCGTTCCCAGCTCGGCAATGACCGTCAGCGTGGGGTGGTTGGGGTCGACCTCCTTGACGTTACGCGCGACCTCGTTGATGGCGGTCCAGACGGCCGGGTTGCGCCCGTCGCCCTCCGCCTCGTTGCCGATGGCCCAGAGGAGCAGGGCCGGATGATCGCGGTACTGCAACACCGCCTGGCGCGCCCGCTCCAACTGGGCGGCCACGGCAGCCGGATCGCTGTAGTTGAAGCCGTGCCGTTCGTGACCCATCCAGAAGCCGACCGTCACCGTCAGTCCCAGGGCCTGGGCCTGGTCGAGCAGCGGTCCGATGCCCTCCGTCGACCAGGTGCGGATCGAGTTGCCGCCAGCTGCTTTGAGCTGGTCAAGGTAGTCCTTTCCGCAGACACCCCGCACGACGTAGGGTTCGCCGTTGTAGAGGAGCTGGCACCGGCCGTCCTGGGCCACCAGCCTAACCACGCTGCCGGCTTGCGCCAGGCCGGGAAGCACCCCGGCCAGCAGCGCCAGAGCGAGAGTCCATGCCGCGAAGTGGCCACGCCGGTTTCCGCCTGGTCTTGCCATGGGACCCATCCCTCCGATCGCCCACCCGCCAACGCCGCCCCGCACCCGAAGCCGGACCGGGCCGCTGGCCGGCACACACCGTACCGCCTGGGCAGGCCAGGTCAACGGCAGCCGACCGGTGACGCGTCGGTGTCAGGTAGGTGCCGGGCCCTGCCCAGCCAGGGCCGCCGCAGGGCCCGGCCGGTGTAGGGCCGAAGTCCGTTCGGCCCAGGGGTCCCGGTCGGAGCTGGGACCGACAGTCCCGCGCCTGCGGGATCACCGCCCCGCGAACCGCGATCCTGGAACAGCCTTGGCGTGGCCGCGCCCCACGTTGCAGTCCGGCAGGCCCCCGGGTAACTTGGCGCTATGTCAGCACAGAACCGCAGGCGTCGGATGGGATGGGCCAGTGCGGCACTGGTGGGCCTCGCCTTCGGGGCGCTGGGCCAGGAGGCGGCCGTGCCGAATCACGCGCTGAACATCCCCTGGGGCGACCAGGTGGTCATCGGCAAAGGCACCGCGCGCCTCGATTCCCCGGCCCATATCCGCGAGGCCCTGACAGACTGGCACGAGAGTTGCCGCATGAGCGTGGTCTACTGGCGCCTGTGGGACTGCGGGCCAGCGCAGGTGCCGGCGGATGCCAGCCGTGCGCCGTGCTTCGCCCTGGAGATCACGGCGGACGCCGGGCGGGCCGTGGTGCGAGTCGCGGCCCCGGCCGGTCTGCCGGTGCTGACCTTCGACCGACAGCGGGACGTCTGCGTGCCCGGGCCCGCAGCGGGGATGGCGGCGTTGGTCTTCGGCGGGCCGTAGAGCGGCCCGGCGACAGAGGGACATCGATGCCTTACGAGAGCCTCACTTTCCCTCGACAGACCAGGCGCCGGCACGGCAGCGGCCCAGCCTGGCTGTTCGCCGTTCTCCTGGCCGGATGGCTGCGCGGAGCCGAGATGCCCACCGACCTCGTCCGGGATGGCGACTTTGAGCGACAGGGCCTGGGCCTCGGCACGGGCAGCGCCCCTGGCGTCTGGGTGCCTTTCATCCATGCGCCGGACGGCGTCCGGTTCGAGCTGGCCGAGGGCGCCGGCCGAGCCGGCTCGCGCGCCATGCGCTACACCCGCACGACCCCAGGCAGCCACAACGTCCACCTCGATCAGGCCGTGCCCGTCGCGCCCGACACCGTCTATGAGGTCTGCGCCTGGGTGTGCGGCGATGGCGCCCTGCGGCCCGTGCTGTCGGTGGCCACGCCGGACTGGCGCCAGCTCGCGGTGGCCGCGGCGCCGGCAGGCAAGGACTGGCAGCCGATGCGCCTGGTCTTCAACTCCTTCGAGCACGAGTGGGTACGCCTGGAGTGGTTCCCCGGCGCCACCGGCGAACTCTACACCGGGGTGGCCGGCACCAGCCTCCTCGACGACGTCAGCCTGACCGCGCTCCCGGCCCCCTCCCCCGCCCTGCGCCAGGCCTTCGAGCTGTCCCGGCCCAGGGCCGGTGACGAGGTCGTTCCCGACCCTGCCCGGTCGGCCCTGCCCGGCGCACCGCTGCCTCTGCGGCGGATCACCTGTCGCGATGGCGTCCTGCGCTACGAAGACGGCGCCGAGGTAGCCCTCTGGGGGGTGAACTTCCAGACGGCGCTGTCGTGGGAGTACAACAGCCGCCTCAGGCCCCTCGGCATCCCGCTGGAGGCCGCCGCGCTGAACCGCGTCACCGATGAGAACCTGGCCCAGATGCGGCCTCTGGGGGTCGGCGTCCTGCGCCTGCACCTCCTGCCGGCCGACTTCGCCGACGCCGCCGGGCACCTGTGCGAAAGCGTCTACCTCGACGCCCTCGATTACCTCATCAGCCGCTGCCACGCCGAGGGGTTCTATGTCTACCTGACCCTGGTCAACGACATGAAGTCCCACCACGTCGCCGACTCTTTCCTGCTGGGCAAGGACCGCTCCCGCTGGCTGTTCGAGCCCGCGCTGGTGGACTGCACCGAACGCTACATCGGCGAGCTCCTGCGGCACGCCAACCGCTACACAGGCCGGCCCTACTGCGAGGAGATGGCCATCGGCGTCATCGAGGTCATGAACGAGCCCGACTACCCAAGCTACGCGGCCTTGACGTCCGACCCCGGACTGAGCGCCGCGCGCGCCGCCTTCGAGCAGTGGCTGCAGGAACGCGGAGCGAGCGAGTTCCCGGAGGCCCTCTTCCGCACCTACCGGTATGAGACGGTCCGCGCCTACATCGACCGCATGGTGAACGCCATCCGCAACAGCGGCTCGCGCCAGCCCGTGATCTGGAACCTCAACTGGCCGCAGATGATCGGCGGGCACGAGGAGGTCTTCCAGGCGGCCGCGGACAGCCGTGCTGACGGGGTCTCGTTCTGCCTCTACCCCGGACAGGCGGATATCCCGAGTCCATTCTGGGAGCATCCGGCCGACCTGAGCGGGAGGAACTACCTGCCCTTTCTCAAGGCCAGCTACCTGGAGTACCAGCGCCTGCGCTGGGTCCTGGGGAGGCGCTTTGCCGGCAAGGCCAAGGTCGTCTACGAGTTCGAGACCTTCTACAACCAG
>Ga0172371_10008185_pt1 | contig 14688 bp, 10 predicted proteins | sample Lak12m_FD_114543 | JGI IMG/M metagenome (GOLD analysis project Ga0172371, IMG submission 114543) | Freshwater microbial communities from Kabuno Bay, South-Kivu, Congo - kab_022012_12m | ecosystem: Environmental > Aquatic > Freshwater > Lake | place: Democratic Republic of the Congo: South-Kivu... | reverse complement strand
GGGTTGTCAAAAATATCAGCACTTAATTTTATTCAATTTTTTGTTACCTATGTCGATACAGCCATAAAAACATTGAAAGGTTCGGATAAATATACGCTTGAAACCAAGGTGGGTAATGAGCGTAAAATGTTGCAGCAATCGTTTAGGGTTTTGAATGCGCTGGCTTCCATAAAAGTAGGCGAAACCCTTTTTATAGATGGTTTTCTTGGAACTAATGCAGATGATAAGGAAAGGTCCGGTTTATATCAAACACTTTTGATTCTTAGAAATAAGCCATATGTTGGGATTCGTCCATACAAACTGTATGTTAAACCGACAGATTTATTAGTTCGTCCCGATTTTACTCCAGGCTTAAAACATTGTTTCAAACCAGATATTAAGCATATAAATAACTCACCAGGGTTTAATGTTTCAGCCGTTGCTATTGGTTATGCCGGAGAAGCTGGATTTGGCGGCGATGTCAAAACACTAGAAGATGCGTTTACTTTTATTCATCAAAGCACTTTAAATGTAGTTTCGCTTATGGGTAAATATACTTTATTTTCACAGATACCAAGGCCAGCATTTTTAGAATTGGTTATTGCTAAAATAGAAGAAGTAAAAAAAATTCCTGCTTCTGAGAGATGTGCTGACAGGGATGTTGATTTTAATAAACTATCATTAATAGGTATTTCGTTTATTAAAAACAGTCTTGTTTATAAATTAAACTTACCGCTTGGAGCGCATGGTTTCAGCATAGAATTAAAATATGATGTTGATAGCAAAAAAATACAAATTACTTGTAATGCTTGTGGGCCAAATGAAGCTGGGCGTTTTTACAAAGTTGGCGATTTTATAGAGGCTGTTAGCAGAGCATCTGGTATTAAAGTCGATGTAAAATGCCAGACTTTAGTGGTTGAATGGAAGTGGTACATTGATGAAAATACTTCTATAACTTATTTGCCTTGGTATATTTTTCATGGTTTGGACATAACTATGGCTACTGAAGGTTCTGCAAGATACCAGTCTGAAAATCATGTCGAAGATATATATAAAAAATTCTGGGGGCTCAATGAGAGTATTTATGGTAGAGCTTTCCCTGAAATAACTGGAATTAAGCCTGAAGATAGCATGTTGAAATTTAAGTTGGCAGAATCTATCTTCGATATTTCACTGAATGGAAACAGAACTCATTTGGCCTTGGGATGGGCTATAAAATATTTAAGAAGTATTGCTGATAGTGGTTTATCTACTGAGGAAAACGTTCAGGCAATTAATGGATTTTATATTAAGATAACCAAAATATTAAAAAGGCTTTTAAATGAATTAAGTTATCGATTAGGGTCAAGTTTTATTTCATTCAAGAGGCTTTATACTTTAAAATTTCCGAAAAAAGCCCCTTCGATAAAGGTCGGAAAAGGTTATGACAACGTGAAACTTGATGATTTCAGATTGCCTGAAGAGGGTTTGCCTCAAGGGTTTGAGCGTACTAAATTGGAACCATTATTTTCAGGTGTCTTGGACGATTGTATCAATTTTCCAATGAATGAAATTTTATTTAGGCTTTGCAGTGATGTTTTGGATTTTGAAAAAATTAATCCAGAAAATATACAATGGGAGACATGGAGAGAGTTTGTTAAACTGTTTGAAGCGGATCCTAAGGTTCAAGCCTTTATTAGAGCTTTACCTCGAGAATATATGTCCCCGTATGATGATTTTGTTAGCCTACAAAAAATAGAAAATGAATTTTTGGTTTCAATTGAGCCTGGTAAACTATTTGGCGTAGTGAGTAAGTCTAAAATTGATTTACTGAAGAGTAATGTGAGATATATTTTTAGTATAAATCCGTATCCAATTTCTTAAATTTCAAAAAGGCGCTGCTGAAAATGTGGCGCCTTTTTTTGTGCCAAAAATTTAATGGTTATCAAGGCAGATGTCATCACAATTGCCAAGAAAAAGCGTTCAATTGCGACAACAGGTATTAAAGCAAACCATTGTTCGGATGTCATTGGTATTGTAAAGGTCCACATTAAACTTCCAACTGCGTGAGCAACAAGTGTTGTGCTTAAAGAAGTAGAAAACATTTTGAAAACTGAATTGTTTTGTTTGGTGAAATACAAAACTATGGGAATCAACCAGTATAAAGAATAAACAAACGCACCCATGTTTGCTTGGGACCAAACAAAAAAAGTCATGCATGACAGTGGCAGTAAAACGGTTAGCCCAAAGGTTGCTATTTTTGCAAAGCGCCCATTTTGATTTTGGTAAAACATGCAGAGAGTTGCAACCAAGGTTGGTAGCCCAAAAGTTATGGCATAAAGTTTCAAGCCTGTTTTAAAGAAAATTGCTGTGAGGGTTAACAAGATTGTTGTTGGTAGGTTGAACAAAGTTCCAGCGACTGGTGCCACAGCCAAAAAACATGAAAATGTTAAAATTTTTGTTGTAGAGGCAAAACTGAATTTTATTAGCGAAGCCATAAAAGTGACAGCTGCAAAACTGATAAAATTTGTTAATTTTTTAATCATATCAATTCCTTTTTATTTAAGATCTTTTTTTGTATATACCAGCTTTTATGTTGCGAGTATTAACGTCAAAACCCATCTCCTTGATTAATGAAATAAGCCATGTTTTAGTTCCTGTTACTATGTTAAACAAAGCTCGTTCTTCATTTATAGATGAAGCATTAAGCGCCCTTTTTAATATTATTTTTCCAGACACAGAGAAGAGAATATTTCTAAATCTTTTGCATGTGTGTGCTATATTTTCAGCTGTTTCAGCAAATTTAGTTAGAGTGGGATCTTCATTTGCTGCGGCAGTTAATGTTTTCTCAAAAATTAAACAAAGCACTGGATCATCGAGTCTAGTTATTTCTGTGGGTCTGTTTTCAATTGCCGGTGGTAGGTCTTCCATTGGGAGGATGTTTTTTGCAAAACAACAGGTAATCAGACTTGATGAAAATATTTTTAAAAAAAGATTCATATCAAAGCCTCTCTCTTAGCAATTTTATTTAAAATAAAACCCAAAGTTGTTAATAGTTTTTTATAACAAACTTTGGGTAAATTGTTTAACAATAAAAGCTGAGAGTCAAGTCTTTTAAATTATGTGAATAAAATACTTAAGCCCAAAACATAGATTTACGTTTTGGGCTTAAAGATGTTTAAAATGAATTTTAAAAAATATTTTATTAAACAGCCCCTAGCTGTTTTAATGTTTCTATGACTGTAGGATATTGACCAAATTCTGTTATTGCTAGTTGTAATGGTGTTTTAGCGTCGCGATCGCGTTCGTTCAAGCTTGCTCCTGCTCGTGCTAACAAAGTGATCATTTCAATAACAACATCAGTAACCTTTGTTTTTATAATGTCGTCTAAGTTTTCTGTTTGTTCTCTTGAAGCCATTACGGATTCGCGTGCTGTTAAAGTCTTCCAAAGCAAAGGTCTAAGAGATTTTATAGCAAGGTGTATAACTGTTTCATTATGAATGGTTTTGATGTTTACATTTGCATGTGATTCGATTAATAATTTGACCAATCGCAAATTGCCTTTAGTTATAGCATGGTGTAAAGCGGTGAAGCCAAATGTATCTTGCGAGTCAACGCTTACATTTGCTTCAATTAAGGCGCTAACCATTTGTATTTGCAGGGCATCATTTTCAAAAATAAAAAATTCGTTTTTTGCAGCTTTATGTAGTAAATAATCTTGAGGTTTTGCACCGGCTCTAAGTAAAATTTGAGTTAAATTAACGTCGCATGCTGCATATTCAAGTGGAGTGTGTCCAGCTTCGTCAATTAAGTTTACATCATGACCAGCACGTATTAATGCTTCTACTAACGGAATAAAACCTGCAGTTGTGGCGCGATGTAATAAAAAGTTTGGAATTGCTGGTGCCTTATATTCATATACACCACCTAATTTAGTAGTTGCAGCTTGTAGGCAGAGTTCGACTAGCATATTGCCAAACATTGCGGCGTAGGCAAAAGGTTTGTTTCCATATTCATCTATGGCTTTAACGTTGGCTCCTGCGATAATTAAGTCTATTGCAGCGTTCAAGTTTCCATATATCGCTGCGTGGTGCAAAGGTGTTGCGTTATGAAAAATATCTTCGATTGCGACTGCACCTGTTTTTATTGCCTTAATTATGACTGGCAAAAAACCACATTCATGAGCGGTTTGAAACGATCTGTTTCCGTTTTGTCGGAAAAATTCTTCTACAACAAATCTTTGCATATCTGGGCGAGATAAAGTTGTTTTAAACGTTTTGCATGTTCGCATTAAACTATAATATGTTCGAGTAAATTTTTTTGCTTGTATAGAGGCATCATCTGTTGTGCTCTCGGTAGAGGGTTCAAGGGCTTTTTGTAACATTAGCTTAACCTGGCCATAATTATATACATCCAAAAGACCTGGTTCAACTGGTGTAGCTTCGACTTCCATAGCACTTGCTTCAAATCCAAATGAGCAAGCGACTAAAGATGAAAAAAGTATTTTCTTGATAAGTTTCATTTTATAACCTTCCATTATATAGATTTGTTTAAATATTATTAGTAATTATTTGCTGTTATGTTTCTATAATACCAGTGGTTAAAATTATGTCAATTAGTTTATTTTTTAAAACTTTTTACGCTGACTTTGAACAAAAACAGGTGTTTTGTGTGAGAAAATATGGATTTTGTTAAGTTTTTTAACCTGGTGTATTCGATTTTTAGTTGTTATAAATATTAAACAATTGAATCATTTTTTGCGTTTTGCTTGGGCGGGTTTGGTTATATTTGTAATTTATTTACAGAGATTAAGCAGGTATGGCATTATTAAAAATGTAAGAAAAGGTGAGGGTTTAGGTATTTTTTTAAAATAAAAAAGGAGTTTAAAGATGTTCAGAAATATTTTAAAAACAGCGGGATTACTGGCGTTTTTGATGACAATTTCATCTGAGTGTTGGGCTATATGGAAAGTTGGCTTTGTAAATTATACAAATGGTCATGTGGACGTAATTTGTAAAACAGCTTCCAATGGCAGTGAACAAAGATTCGACCTTTGGAGTTATGGACAAACAAAAAGTTTTAAGAATGTTTCTGGTGCTTATGGTGTTAAAGTTAAAACTGATTCCTCGGATTGGGTTAATTTTGGAGATTATACAGATCCGGACTTTGGGCAGATTATTACTTTGAGTATTTCGCATGATGCAAATGGTAAGTTGGTTATCAATGCAAGAGGAAGTTAATATTAAAATATTATCAGTTTATTTTGCCCCTCAAATTCGAGGGGCTTTTTCATTTAACCAATTTCATCGACCTCATATCGACGTCCAAAATTCTGTATGTTAATATAACCCAAACATAAAGGAGATCAGGTAAAAGTGCCTGATTGTATGGGTAAAATAAAAACAGTGAGGACGCTCATGAAGCTTTTAAAGCGTACGGTTTATTGCGGAAAAATTAGCCAAGAGCATGTTGGCAAAGAAGTTTGTTTGAATGGTTGGGTTAATCGTAGACGAGATCTTGGAAATCTTATTTTTGTGGATCTTCGTGATCGTAGCGGAATTATGCAGCTTGTTTTTGATCCAACTTTTAATCAATCAATCATGACTGAAGCGCAACAGTTACGCAGTGAGTTTGTTATCGGTGTGAAGGGAACTGTTTCAAATCGTGCCCCTGAGGTTATTAATGAAAAGATGCCTACCGGTAAGTTTGAACTAAAGGTTAGTGAGTTAGTCGTTTACAACAAAAGTGCAGCCTTGCCATTTCAAATTTCTGATGCAGACAATGTTTCTGAGGATCTTCGTTTAAAATATCGCTACCTCGATCTACGCCGTCCAAAAATGCATGATCTTATAAAGCTTAGACACGATGTTATTTTTGCCATACGGGAATATTTGAACAAAATAGATTTTTATGAAATTGAAACACCAATTTTGTCTAAAAGCACTCCTGAAGGAGCGCGAGACTTTTTGGTTCCTTGTCGCATTCAACCTGGGACTTTTTATGCATTGCCTCAATCCCCACAAATTTATAAACAACTTTTGATTAACGCTGGCATGGAAAGATATTTTCAGATTGCTCGTTGTTTTAGAGATGAAGCTTTGCGTGCCAACAGACAGCCTGAATTTACACAGCTTGACATGGAATTTTCATTCGTTGATGAAACTGATATTTTTGAAATGTGTGAAGGCCTGATCGCTCTTGTGTGGGAAAAGTTTTTGGGTTACAAGGTTCAGTTGCCTCTAAAACATTATTCATATGACGAAGTTTTTGGTCGCTTTGGAAGCGATAAGCCTGACATGCGTTTTGGTTTAGAAATTAAAGATTTAACTTCTGTGTTTTCGAACACATCAATAGGATTTTTGAAGTCTGTTGTTGAATCCAAAGGTCACATTGGTGCTTTGTGCATCAAAGATAAAAAATTTAGTCGCTCAGAGCTTGATTCTTGGACCGACCTTGCAACTAAAGAACTTGGTGCAGGTGGTTTGTTGTGGATAAGATTTAAAGAAGATGGTATGCCAGATTCTTCAGTGGCTAAAATGTTGCCAGCTGATTTTGTTCAGCAATTAAAAACCGTTATTCCAGATCTAACTTCAAAAGATACCTTGTTCATTGTTGCTGGTGCTTATGCTGATGCGTGGACAATTTTGGGCCAACTTCGTTTACGCTTAGGTCAAGCATTGAGTTTGATTAATAAAAATGAATGGAGCATGTTCTGGGTTACAAACTTTCCTATGTTTGAATGGGATAAAGAAGAGAAGCGTTGGCAAGCAATGCATCATCCATTTACTTCTCCACAAATTGGTTGGGAAAATCTTGAGATTGGCGATGTGCGTGCGCGAGCCTATGACTTGGTTTGTAACGGCGAAGAACTTGGCGGTGGATCGGTAAGAATTTTTGACCCAGAGATTCAGCAAAAAGTATTTGATATTATAGGCCTTTCACCTGAAATTGCCAAAGAACGCTTTGGTTTCTTGATGGAAGCTCAAACTTATGGATATCCACCTGACGCAGGTATTGCATTTGGTGTTGAGCGTTTAATCATGACATTGGCTGGAACAGATTCAATACGTGATGTTTTTGCATTTCCAAAGACGCAAAAAGGATCATGCCTTATGATGCAAACACCATCAACTGTTGATGATAAGCAGCTTGATGAGTTGGGTTTGAAGGTTGTTAAGAAAGAATAAAGAGATTTTTGTAAAACTTTTTTTTAATTTTGTACAGAAGCTTGTAATATTCAGTTGTCATCCTGAAACAAGTTCAGGATGACAAAACCGAGTTTAATAATGAAAAATTGTGTGATTTTGAGATGACAATTTGTTGATCTATATTAAATTGCCGCCTTGCCTTACAAACAGATAAATGTCATAAAAATAGCAAACGCTGACAAAATTGCGATAAAGAGTATGTCGTTGAGTTTTAAAAAGAGTTCTTCGGCCTTCGCGTGTTTTGTGGCGTTTTCTTTTTTTAATTTACTAAGCGTGAGAGCTATGCTGGATTGAAATAGTAGCAGTAGCAAAGACAGACTCATCAACAAGTAAAAAACATTGTCAACGTGCATAGAATATCCAACTTTTGGCGCTGCGCCATCAATAACCAACCTGAACAAGACCAATGTTGGTACTGATGCTGCGATGAGGTTTAGCCTTGTGATATCAGTTATTTCGATGAGCATTGATAGTAGGCCAATCAAAAATATAACTATCATTGGAAAGTAAAGTGAAACTAAGTCGCGCATCCCGCGGCTTTCAAAATCAACAGAGTATAAAACGCATGGATAAGTCATTTCCATTTTAGGATCATTGGACGCTAGTGGAGCTCTTATGTATCCAGTTTTGACTGTGGTGTATTTTGGGCTGTAATAGTAGGCTTCCAAGGCTTGTTTGTTAATTGAAAAATTTTCAGAACCAGATTCGAAGCACAGTTCATTTGGTGTTACGCTTTTGTTTTGCAGAAGAATGTTGAGCTTGTGGTCTTCCATTGGAAATTCTTTGAAATTTAAATGAGCTTTAAATTCCGTTTGGATATGGTAGGTCGCCAAAATATCATTGCCTATGTGTTTTATAATTGGTTCAGAGGAATATTGCATCAACCCATTTTCTTGTAAAAGACTAAAGTAGATTGAAAATTTACCCAAAGTTTTAAGAACTTCTGTGCCCTCAGGAAATCTGAACCAGACAAAAGCATCTAATAAAAATTCATTTTGATTAAATGAAAATTGGGCGAAATTTGTTATGTACATGCCTGTTTTTACGACAGAGGTTATTTTTTTTGTTTTTTCACTGACTTCAAATATTTGAGGCATTGTTTCATTAACTCGGAAGCTACTCCATTGCATTGCCAATAATATTGCCACATATGTGCTTACAACAATAATAGAAGAAACTTTGAAAAACGTATTTCTGATTACAGAAAAAATTGTTGAATTCATTTTTAGCCCCTTATCATTGAAACTTGTTTGCCAAATGCATGTCTGTCTGCTGGATCAAAATTAACTTTAAATCCACCAAGATCATAACTTTGCATAAGTTCAATTTGCTCAATCACTTTTTGCCCTGTTAATTTTCCAGAAACTTTCTTCATGGCCTCACCAATGATTGAAGCGGCTATGAAGTATGTGAATGAAAGGACATTGTAAGTTTCTTCTGGAAAATGTTTTTGCATAGCTTCAAGGTATTCAATTGCAATGCCTATCTTACTGGTTTCAGGATCAGGGACTGCTGAGGTAAAGTTAAAATTAACGCCGCGATCCTTTAACATTTCTTTTGCAAAAAGAGTTGAATCTATGCCGATAAAAATTGTTCCATAATGGCCCTCTTCCAAAAGGTTACTGATTATTCTGACAACAGGCGTGCTTGTGGTTAAGCATACAATAACTTTGGGGTCAGCTTCTTTTAGACTATTCGTGGCTTTTTGGATGTCGAATGTGTAGCGGTTATAAGATTCTTTTGCGACGGGTATAATGTCGAGTTTTAAAAGTTCAGCATCTAATTTTTTAGCTGCGTTGATATTAAAATCGCTGTCTGCGTAAAACAATGCAACTTTTTTGAACATCAGTGTTTTTGCTATGTAATTCGCAATTTCTGTAAGTTGTGGTTGAAGAAGACCTGGGCCGTTAACAATATTTTTTAAGTTAGGATTATAAAGTTTTGGATCGCCCCCCCAAGGAAAAAACATGCTGATTTTTCCGGACTCAATCATTGGAAGTGTTTGTAGTATTCCACGTGTACCAGTACATCCAAGAAACATTTCAATTTTTTGATTTTTTAAAAGGCCAGCGATATTTTCTTTTGTTTTTAAAGGCGATCCCTTATCGTCAACACTAACAAGTTTTAACTTTTTTCCATTGATGCCGCCGTTTTCATTTGCATGGGCAATATAAGCCAAAATGCCTGTTCTTATAGTGTTACTGTAAAGTTTCATAGATCCAGATAAATCGGCCGATTGGCCTATTAAAATTTCTGCGGGTTCATTAGAGGGGACTTTTTTTGGCTTGTCTGAGGCTGATGCTGTAAAGAATGAGAACATTGTAAACAAGATAATTATTTTTTTCATACTACTCTCCTACTCCTTTTTACATGACAATTTTGTTTTACTATTTCAAAATTGCCTAAGCTTTGTCAACCAACCATGTTGAGGCTTGCTGATGTTGCTTGATTTTGTTTTTTAAAACTTTTTCAAACATCTCAACAGTGAGTCTTTGGTCAGATGATCCATAGGCTGCGGAACGAAGATCGGTTACAAATTGAGTTATTTCTCGGCCGGAGAACCCATCTATTCTTTCAGCAACTAGTTTTAAAAACTCTGCATTTATTTCACTTGCTAGTTCAACTTTGGTTTGAATTTTTTGCCCATCTGGCCGAACAATTGTTCTTACGTCGTTGCGTATTTTTTTCGATATGTACATATCAAGCAGCTTTATTCGTTCTTCAATTCCTGGAAGTGGAAATTCAAGTTTTTGTCCTATACGACTTAGTACAGCGGAGTCAAACTTTTCGGGATGGTTTGTTGCAAAAATAAACATTATTTTGCTTGATTCTTCACCAGTCAAAGCCAAAAAAGTGTTAAGTAGTTTTAGGCCTTGATCTGTCAATTGTGAACGCTTTTTCAAAATCGCTTCAGCTTCATCAATAAAAATAATTGTTCCTCGAGGACTGTATTTAGCCCATTGCAAAAGTGTGCGTAGTTCTTGTACGTCTTTACCAGGAGAGAACTGGGCTAGATTTGCTCCAGAAAATATTGCGTAATCCATGCCGGAATAGTAAGCAAGAGCTTTAGCAGCCATAGATTTACCTGTTCCTGGGAGTCCATAAAGAAGTATGTTTTTGAGCGGTAGCTGGCTGATGTGAGCGTTTCTAGCTTCTTCAGCTAAGGATTTGATCGATTCATCAAGAGCTGCTGGTAAAATCACATCGCCAAGAGCTATTGTTTCTTCGCTTTGGCCCGAAATCATTTTTCTGGCCAATTGTTTAATCGATTCATAAAAAGTTTTGCGTGAAGTTTGATCAACCAAGCTTGGTTTGCCCAAAAGAGCAGATAATTGGTCAAATGCAAATCGACATCCGTAAGAAATTGCAATTGTTCCACCGGCTACAGCAGTTAAAACTTGGCCACCTCTAACAAGCGTTTGAGGATTTGTTAAAATCTTCCATTTTTCAATGGCTGATTTGATACCGCCAGCTTGTCTTACTGCTTCTAGTTCTCGTTCGGTTTGTCTGCGGCCGGCTTCTTTTTGCATTTCCATTGCTGTATTAAAACCACCAACAACAATTCCCTGAACGTTTTTGGCGATAGCAGTTCCTATTTCTTGGGCAGCTTCATCGGCTTTATCAAGCTTTTTTATACGGGCATTGATTCTAGCCGCACGCTGATCGTATTCAGCTTGCCCGATTTCATTGCTGTCTTTTTGTCTTGAGAGTTCTGTTAATTCGTCTTCCAAGCGTTTTCTTAATTTTTCGCGCGCTAAAAACTCTTCTTCACCAGCTTGTTTCATTTCATCTACGGCCTCAAGAACATCGGCAGTATCAACTTTAAATCCACCAACATCGAAGACTCCAAGGCTAGGCTTTTTTTGCGCAACAAGCATTGAGTGAACTACGCCTGTTGTTAGTGAAAATAACAAAATTGGGATGAGAAATATTTTAATCATATTTTTCATGATTGTACTCCATCTACGGGTTGATCTTTTGGATTTTCTACGTTACATGATTTTTGAAAATCTTTTACGATTTTGAATGCGCATTTTATAAATTTGCCCCAGATAGGCAATGTTGTCATAAAGCTGAAAATTGCCTGCCATTTGGCGCACTGAATATTTTTGTGCATGAGCCATGATGGAAATGAAAGATAGTGTGATTCGCAAACTAGTTTTTGAATTTGGTTTTGGATAGAGATTGCTTGGTTGTTTATTACGTCAAGCGTATTTCCTTTTGTTTGTGCGCTTTGCTTTTTAAATTTATCAAGTTGTTCAAGCATCTCAATTAACCGTGTTCTGTTTTGTACTAGGTTGCCTGCGCAAAAATTTGAAAATATTGTTTTGTTTTCCGAGTGAATAAAGAGAGTAAGAGTTGTTATGTGTTGGGCGAGTTGCCAAAGCGTTGAATCACAACAACTCCAGTCAGCACCCCAGTTCTTTAAATGTTTTTTGATATCATCCCATATTCCGCCCTTTAACCAATACCTAAGTCCGGTGATAACTGGATTTTTTTCTACGAATGAAAATACTGGAGGCGGATCTAATTTTTTTTGTGGCTTGGCTAAAAATGGTTTGTCTGGATTTAGCTTGAGATGTTCATACAATTTTGAGGAAGCCATTGATGTTGCTGCATGCCAAACCAAATCAGTCCAGGTTCCATTTTTTGCATAGTCTTTAAAATTGGTTGCATGAATTTTACGAATAAAATTTTCGGCTGCCACAGGGTTTGTTTTTAACAAATTGAGCAACTCAGCTGAATTATCCATGAGCGTTTTTAAAAAATCCCTGTTGATTCGTGCAATGATTCGTTTATAAAACAACCATTCGTTAAATAACTCAGCGCCGCCAAAACAAATTTTCATAACATCGCTGTTATAAATTCCAAATACAGGAATTCTTGCGCTTAGTTGAGAGTAATCAAATTCCCACAAGAGATTGTTATTGAATGCCAGCTGCTTTTGGGTTTGTATTTGTTCGGCGTTTACGATATCGTCTATTTCTTTTTTAGAAAGGCCTTCTTTGACCAAGCGGTCTGCATCTTGAACCATTTCATCTATGTCTGAGTCTGAAATGGCGTCAGTGCTTTCTGTAGCTTGAGAAATTTCAGGAGCCATAGGTTCTTGAGCTTGCGCGCTAAAACTTGTTGTAACTATTGCAAGCAACAGAGCAATCGCCAAGATTATGAAGATAGACGGTCTTAACCTGTATATCATATTTACCCCACCCACAAAAGTTAATTTGTTTACACCTAAACTTACCCCTAAATTTTCGGCTCTCAGATTATCGCACAGGTGGCAATATTTTTCAAAGGCCTGATTTTGACAATTGGAAATTTATAGGGGTTGTAATGTAGTCAAGTTTTTATAATTAATTTTTACAAATTTTTACGTTGTCATCCTGAACTTGTTTCAGGATCGCATATCGTTCGATTTTCGATTTATGTGTGATTTATATGAAACGTTTTTTTCGAATAGTGTTTTGCTTGATAAAGCATCTTTATTTTTCAATGATTAACCGATGCATGGATCCTGAAACAATACTGAAACAAGTTCAGTACAGGGCCCAGGATGACAATATGGCCGTTTTTAAATATTGGCTTGAGATGAAGACAATGGTATTTTAATTTTAAAAAACAATTAAAAAGGCGCCACTTTTTCAGCAGCGCCTTTTTAAAATTATCTTAAAAAGATTTTTTAATTAAAAATTGGCTTAAGCAGGCAATTCCATCATGCTTGGAGACATGCGGAAGCTAGTTTCTTTAAAATCGCCTGTATTCAAATCAAGAGTCTTGACGGCTCTTACATTACCTTTGTTTGAAAGGGTTGTTACGCTGTTTTCATCTTCACTAAACTCAATGGTAAAGGCGCTGTCATGCTCAAAGCATTTTATTGAGAAGCCTGTTGTTAAATCAACAATATTTACTCTATTTCTATAGTTAGAAATCAAAGCCGCGTATCTTCCATCTTGGCTGAATACAACATTTTCAACTCTTAGGGCTAGTGCGTCAAAAGGAAAGTCCATCGCAGAAAAACGGTTATCCCTAACAACCAAATCTTCACCTGTATTTGCATCAACAATTCTTGCTACAAAATCAGACAAAATAGCCAACTTACTGCTATCTGGGCTGAATATAACGGCGTGAATGCTCTCATTCTGTTGTATGGTTGCAATCTGGCGATCTGTTGTATTGTCTACGATTTTTACAGCAGTAAAATCATTAGTATAGCAGCGAGTCAAGTATTTGCCAAGCCGTGGGTTAAAAACATCATATATAATGTTAGTATTATCTCGGCAAGCCTTCTTGCTTCCGTCTGGACTCATGAACGGACTATAATTCACAGCCGTTGTTTTAACCGGACAAGAATCCATTGCCTTTGTTTCTGTTGAATAAAGGCTTGTTGCCAAAAGAACAACGCTAAGACCCTTGAGTAATGTATTGTGTAATGATTTCATGTGATAACCTTCCATATTTTTAGATATTAAAATTGTTTTAACTACGGATGTGCATAACAGTCATAATCTTATCAGATATATTTCAATTTGCAATATGTATAGAAAAAGATGTGTTTTCGATTGTTTTTTATAAAAATATATAAAATTCCATAGATTTTGGGCTCAAAAAAAGAGCGTATGTCTAAAAAAACATACGCTCTTTGAATAAACTTAACTTTATTTAGTTCTTATTTCATCAAGGCTTCTCTAAATGAATCAAGCTCATCAAGAACCTTGCCTGCTCCAAGCACAACGCAAAGCAGAGGATTTTCTGCGCGTTTTACAGGTAAACCTGTTTCCTTAGACAGAAGCAAGTCTAAATTTTTGAGCAATGATCCACCGCCGGCCAACATAATGCCTCGATCAACAAGGTCAGATGAAAGCTCTGGTGGTGCATTCTCAAGTGCTTGTCTTACGGCTTCGACTATAGAGAATATAGTTTCGGTTAATGATTCAAATACTTCAGCTTCTGTGAGAGAGATTGTCTTTGGCACACCTGTAACAAGGTCGCGGCCTTTTACATTTGCACATGCCGACACATCTGAGCTCAAGATAGCAGTACCGATATTAATTTTTATGTCTTCGGCTGTTTTTTCGCCGATGAGCAAATTGTATTTTCGTTTGACGTATTGGACAATTGCACGGTCCATTTCATCGCCACCAACTCTAACAGACTTACAGAAAACGATGTCTTTAAGAGAGATAATTGCGACTTCAGTTGTTCCGCCACCAATATCAACCACCATGTTACCGGTTGGCTCTGCAACTGGCAGGCCTGATCCGATTGCGGCTGCCATTGGTTCCATGATTGTGTAAACTTCTCTAAAACCAGCTTGTTTTGCAGAATCTTCAACAGCACGTTTTTCTACTTGGGTTATTCCTGAAGGAACACCAATGATTACCCTAGGACGCACAAATGTACGTCTGTTGTTATGTACTTCGCGAATGAAGTAGCTCAACATGCTTTCTGTTAACTCAAAATTAGCAATCACGCCTTCACGCATAGGACGGCAGGCAATAATGCTTTCTGGTGTTTTACCAAG
>Ga0172371_10008180_pt1 | contig 14694 bp, 10 predicted proteins | sample Lak12m_FD_114543 | JGI IMG/M metagenome (GOLD analysis project Ga0172371, IMG submission 114543) | Freshwater microbial communities from Kabuno Bay, South-Kivu, Congo - kab_022012_12m | ecosystem: Environmental > Aquatic > Freshwater > Lake | place: Democratic Republic of the Congo: South-Kivu... | reverse complement strand
GCGGCTACTTCTGGCTCTCCTACGCCGACACGTACGGCAAGAACGCGGAGGCGTACTGCGACGCCGTCGCCGCCGATACCTACGAAACGGTCTACTCGTACGACTACTTCGGCGACGTCTACGACTACGACTTCTCCTATGCCTTCAACGCCTTCACCCCTACGGAAAACAGCGACCTCAAAGCGGTCGGCTTCTTCACCGAGGCCGACGGGGCCGGCTACACGATCTCGGTCTACGATACGTACTCCGGCGGGCGGCTCTCCGGCCTGTTGGCGACCCAGTCGGGCACCGAGCAGTACGCCGGCTACCACACGGTCGATCTCGCCTCCGCCGCATCGCTCACGGCCGGCGACTCCGTCTACGTCGTCCTCCACATCACCGGCGGCGGCGCCTACTGCATGGCGGTCGACGCCAGGTACTCCGGATACAACTCCGACAGCGCGTCCAATCCGGGCGAGAGCTACTACAGCTACGACGGCCACACCTGGACCGACCTGACCGCCCTGGATTCAACCGCCAACGCCTGCATCAAGATGCTCACGAGCGGCGCGACCACGCCCTCCGGCGAGATCGCCGTGACCCTCAAGGCGAGCGGGAAGGCGACCGGAGTGAACTTCGGGAACCATTCCCTCTACCTCGGGCTGTTCGACTTCGGCACCACGTGGTCGAAGGTGGAGGGAGGGTTCACCAGGGTCACCGAGAAGACCACGCTTGCCGGCGCCGCCGCCTTCGGCTGGTCGAGCGGAACGATCAAGACCGCCGACCGCGGCGCCGGCACGTATCTCAACCGCGACATCAACTACACCACCGACGGCACCTTCTCGGTCACTGCGGCCGACGGCACCTACAAGGTCTCCCTCCTGCTCGGCGACCAGAAAGCGGCCCGCGACGACGTGTGCGTGGCGATCGAGGGCAACACGCTCGAAACGGATATCGACACGCTCAAGGGCGAGCTGGTGTGGAAGACCTACACGGTCGAGGTCTCCGGCGGCCAGTTGACCATTCGGCTGTGGGATGCGGGCGGCGGGACCGACTCGTATGCGGCCATCGCAGCGATGAAGGTCATGCTCACCGAGGCAAGCCAGAGCACGCAAGCCGCCCGAGGGGCGGTTGGCTCGGCGCTCGACAGTGCGACCCTGGAAACCCTGGCGGCCGCCACGTTGTCGTCGCCCCCGCAGCGCGCGAGCACCGCGGTGGCCAGCGCGGCCGCTCCGGCGGCGAGCATCCAAACGACGACCGCCCAGCCCACCGCCGTCCGGCTCGACGTCGCCGCCATGGCCTTCCCGACTGCGTTGCTCTTCCAGCAGGTCGTGGACCGCAAGGCGTCGGTCAACGCGGATACCTCGGCCGGCCAGCAATCGGCCCTCGACTCCTATACCCTGGCCTGGAAGGACCTGGCCGACCAGGCCTTCGCCACCTACTAAATGGGTTTGCACAATTCCAGGAGGGCACGGGATGGTCTGTAGGGAACGCCCTCCGTGGCGTTCCGTGAAGCGGCGTTGCGGCATCCGTGGCGATTCCCGGAACGCCACCGAGGGCGTTCCCTACAGCACGCGGGTCAGGCTTTTCACGTTGACGGCCGACTTGTCAGGCTGGAAAGCCTGACCTACGAACCAGCTCACTTCTCGAACGCCATCACTTCCACCAGGTGGCGTCCGGTGTTGGCCGAATTGTGGGTCACGGCAACGCGGAGGTGGCGCACCGGGCGCGGCGGGAAGCGGCAGGTGATGCCCTGCCGGGTCGACGGCTGCTTGTTGTCGCGGCGGTCGGCGAGCATCTCCCACGTCTTGCCGTCCAGCGAGCCTTCCACGGTGAATCCGTACCAGCGACGGTCGCCGTAGTAGAACACGATCACCACGCGGCCCACCGTGGTCGGCTTCTCCAAGTCGACCTGCCACCAGGGCGATTTGTCGCTGGTCACGTCGGTGGCCCAGTAGCGATCGGTTGGCCAGGCCCGCCCATCGTTGGCGAGATGGGCCGGGTACGGCGGCAGCGAGGACGAGCACGTGGCCGGCTTGCCCGTGGTCAGACTGGTCGCATCGAGCCGGCCGACGGCCCGACGCCCGTACTTTACCCACAATTCCCGCGACATCCCGATGGTGTCGCCGGCAGGGACCTCGGGGTAGCAGTCGGCCTTGTGAACCCAAGCGGCATCCCAGTCGCGCAGATCGCTTTCGAGCCGTTTTTCGTCGAGCGGCTTCTTTTCGTCGAGCGACTTCTTCAGGCGGGCGAAGAACAACTCCCAGCGGGGAAGATAGAACCCGCGGAGCATTCCCGACCATTCCCGCTGGGAATACTCGTGGAGGATGCTGTCGCGCGGTCCCCAAAGCGTGATGAGGCTCCGGGCATTCCACTCGTAGAGTCTCCGCTCGGCGTCGTCGGTCGCCCAGCGTTTGGCATCGGAAAGCCATTTGCCCAGGAGGAACTCCCGCCGCGCGGCCAGCAGCTCGTCCATATCGCGAATGAGACCGAGATACCGCGCCGCCGATTCCGAGAGCAATTTCGCATCCCCGGCGCGGTAGGCGGCTACGGCCTCGGAATACGACTCGCCGGCCAGATTCGTCAGCGTCTGGCGTGCGACGTTGGCGAGGTCGTAACGATACGTGTCGGTGTCGCCGACCTCCGCGGCCGCGGCCAGGAGTTTCTGCCAGGCCATGGCCAGCTTCACGGAGTCGTAGGACGCGCCGAAGGCGAGGTCCATTTTCGGCCGGGCACAGAGAATCGACCCCGCCTGGCCCGGCGCGGTGTAGGCCGACTGGAGCAAGAGCTTCCATGCTTCCTCGGCGGCGGCCGATTGCCGTCCATAGCGGCTCCGCACGAACTCCAGGGTCCACGGCTCCAGCTTCGGGACTTCGCTCCGCCAGGTCATCTCGGTCAGGAAATCGTAGACCACCGGATTGTAGCCGAAGCCCTCCATGAGCAACCCCAGGCCGGAGAGCTTCCCCCGGCTCGACCGCGGAAAAGGGGACAGGTCCAATTTGCCGGGTCGGCCCGGAGGGTGCTTCGCACAAATTGGACCTGTCCCCTTTTCCGCGGCCATGGCCTCGCCCAGGTTCTTGGCAATCTGCGGCAACCCGCCGTGCAGACTCACCTGGGCGCCGAAGCTCTGAATGATGCTCCAGAGCCACGGCTTGCCGTAGAAGGCTTCCGTCTTGTTCCATGCCGGGCGTGCCTCGCAGAACAAGTCGAGGAAAATCATCCGGTCGTCGGGCACGGCGCCGAGCAGGGCCTTTGCCTGCGGCGGCTTCCAGAAGTTCGGGTTATTGACGAAGATCCAGCCCTGCATGACCCAAACGGCCTCCGGGTCGGCCGCCGCCATCGCCTGGTAGACGGCCTTGCCCATGCCGGCGAGGAATTTCGGGTCGTTGGAGGGAGGCGACATCTCGATGAACGTGTCGGAGGCGTACAGGTGGTCTGTGCCGAACTGGCGCGTCTGCTCCTCGACGAACGCCTTGCCGATCCGTTGGAAGAGCGGGTCCATGGGGTCGAGGAAATGCGTGCCCGGAAACTCGCACCAGCTCGGCAGGCGCCGGAACTGCGCCTGCGGAAAGACCCTCCCCAGCGACTCGGGCACGTGACCGGTGAAGCCTTGGAGCACGGGCGTCATGCCCAGCTCTCGCTGGCGTGCGACGATCTTCTTCTCAAGTTCCGCGTGGCCCTCGATCCAGGACTGCGGCAGCGGCCCGCACCAGCCGTCGATGCACCCCATCCAGCCGAACGGCAAGTAGGCCGGGCCCACGAGGAACTTGCCGATTTCCTCGTCGCTGAGCCCGAAGTCGCGGTAGACCTTGCGCCAGACCGCCTCTTGGCCGGTGACCGCCAGCGGCATGTTGATCCCGTGCAGGGCCATCCAGTCGATCATCCGCTCCCACTGCGGCCAGTCCCAGAAGGCCAACGTGTAGCTGAACGCGCAGTAATTGAAGCAGTAGCGATACCGGAACTCGCTCGCACGGCGGACCTTCTGCGGCACCGCCGGCAGCGGGCGCGGCAGTTTGAGCTGATCGCCGCACCACGAGACGTGGCAGTGGCCGTAATGCTTCAGATACCAGTTCAGCCCCGAGGCGATCGCCACCCCGCTGGAGCCGCGGACCACGATCTTGCCCCCGGCGGAGTCCAGCTCGAACACGTCGCGGCCGTTTTCGGCCGGGATCGCTTCGAGGACGAACTCCCCGGCCCGCTCCGGCAGAAGGCGCTTCAACAGGTCGGCGGCCGCCCGCTCGGGCGACGCGTCGGCATGCACAGTCGGGCAACACAGAAGCAGCACAACGACGAGCGCGCCATTGGAGCAAATCTTCATCATCGGACTCCTTGCCCCGGAGGGGCACTTGACAATAGCCCAGCGATTCATCGCCGGGTCGGAAGACGGATTCGCCGCGGTGTCCCGTAGGGACTCCTGAACCGCGCGTCGGTTGTTTCAATCGTCCCTACGGGACGGACGGTAGTAGTTGCGAGATTCGGATCCCAGCGATAAACCGCTGGGCTATTCTCAAACGTCCCTCCGGGACGGGAAAGGCCGGCGTTTCAGCCGCCTTTCTCCCGGAAACACGTGGGGAGACAAGCCGTTTCCGGGCCGACACGGCCCGGCTCTGATCCTTGATCCTTGATCCTTCATCCTTCATCCTTCTCCATACTCGCGACACTCCCGCCACGTCTCGATCATGGCCATGAAATTCGCTGGCTTGACCGACGAGTGGATGCTGTTGGAGCTGGAGAGGCAGTATCCGCCGCCGGGCGAGGCCACGCGGATCGTCTCCCGCGTCACTCGACGCACTTCTTCCACCGGCGCTTGGCTCAAGACGTATCCACAGTCGATGTTCCCGATCAGGGCGATCCGGCTGCCGTACTTCTCCTTGAGGAACCGGATGTCCATTCCAGCGACCGGCTCCAGCGGGTTCAGGGCGTCGATCCCCGTGCCGACGATCGTATCGAGGATCGACATGATGTTGCCGTCGGTGTGCTTCACCACGTAGGCCCCCGCCTCGTGGGCCGCGTCGACGCACCGCTTCAGGCCCGGGAGGATGAACTCCTTGAAGTGGCGCGGCGACATGAGTGTGGAGTTCTTGTCGGCGTAGTCGTCTCCAAACACGACCACGTCGACCCCGGCGGCGATCATCCGCTGCATGGCCCGGAGGTCGTAGCTCAACGTGATCTCCACCAGCTCGCGGACGAGCTTGGGGTGGTCGATCATGTCCATGAGGTACTGGGTGGTGCCGCGGAGGAAGGCGGGATTGAAGAAGGCGTCGCGGCAGATGGCCGCAATCGCTTTCTTGCCCTTGTACCGGGCCACGATTTCGGGGATAGCGCCCAGCACGTCGTCGGCCTCGGGGTCGGGCGGGGTGTAGGTCTTGAGGTCTTCCGGCCGCTTGATCGGGCCCTCGATGGGCGCAGGCGTGCTCTCCGGGCCGAAGGCCCGGATCACCCCCCACTTGTCGCGAAACAGCCCCCGCGCCTCGTCGATGAACTCGACGTTCTCCCGGCTCCACGAGCTGCGGTTCTGGCCCACATTGTCCATGCCCAGCCAGTCGTTGAACTGGTAGTAATCGCAGCCGGGCAAGAGGGCCTGCATCACGCGAGGATCGACGACGCACTCGAAGTACGGCACCCGATCCGGCCGCCGCCGCTCCAGGGCCGCCACCACCCGCTCCCGCGAATTCATGTCGTTCCCTCCGGGTTATCTCCGCGTGCCGGGATTATAGCACGCCGCCCGGCGCGTGGCGATCAAGACGGCGGGAAGCTGAGCCCTGCGGTTTCCCCTGCTCTACACGTACTCGAAGTTCTTCAGCCACTGGTAGTGGTAGGGCAGGTTGGCCCAGGCGCGGTCCATGGCCCGGTCGAGATCGGCCTTCTCTTTCGCGTCGAGCTCGCGGCGCTCCTTGACGGCCAGGGCCACGTTGTCGACCTGCGGCGGGTTGATCATGCCCGGGATCGGGGCGGTGATCGTCGGGTTGCAGAGGATGTAGCGGATGGCCAGCCGGGCCAGGCGGTTGTCTTCCTCCTCGTGCGGCCCGCCGGGGGTGCTGTCGCCCTTGAACAGGGCGGTGCCCGAAAACGGCTTGATGCCGAACATCCCGCAATCGCACTTCTTCAAGGCGGCCCAGAAGCCGGTGGTGTCGTCGGGCAGGACCTTGGTCTTGGCCGTATAGGGGGTGATGACCACGTCGATCTGGTCGGGGAATCGCTCCATCATGTACTTGAGCCAGGGCATGTCGTGGGACGAGATGCCCGTGGCCCGGGCCTTGCCCGACTTCTTGGCGACGTCCAACGCCGCGGCGATCCCCTCCGACTCGGCGGCGGTGTGCGGATAGATCCACTGGCCGTCCGGCCCGCGCTGGCCGTCCACGCCGCAGACGATGCGGTAGAGGTCGACGTACTCTTCCTTGCACAGGCGCATCGACTCGTCGAGGACCTGCATGAGGGCCTTGGCATTGCACTGGTTCTTGTTGCGGGCCTCGCGCTCGTACCAGGACCAGCCGAGGTGCATCTTGTCGCGGCGGCCTTTGAGGGCCTTGCTATAGGCCTGGATTTCGAGGTAGGTGCAGGCGTCGATGTAGTTGATGCCCCGCTCGATGCAGCGGGTGACCACATCGTAGCGGTTCTTCTCGAAGCCCGGGTTGCTGACGTTGATGCCCAGCCAGCTATCGCCCTGGAACAGGCCGGGGACCATGAGGTTCACCCGCTTCCAGTGCCCGCCCAGGCACACGGCGGAGACCATCCAATTGGTCTTGCCGCAGCGGCGGTACTCCATGTCGGGGTTGTAGGAGAGGATCTTCGTGGTGTCGGCTCCCGACGCATTGCCGGGTTTGACAATCGAACTCCCTGCCGCAAGGGCAGCAGCGCCTGCGACGGTATCAAGAACAAAGTCACGGCGTGTGACGCGGCGGTCTTCCATCTCACGTGCTCCTCTGGTTGGTCCGCTGTCGCGGAGTTCGGTTGGACGGAGGCCATGCTCGGCGAAGGACAGCCATGCCGCAACGGCTGGGCAGCCTTCGCTCCGCACCACCTCGATTATCGGAACGGAACGCTCACTTGTCCATGGACTCACCCATCCCGGTTGTGGCCCGGAACGCCAATGGCGAACACCCCATCTGCCCTCGAAAGACGGTGGCGAAGTACTGGCCGGAGGAAAAGCCCAGGGCGAGGCCGATGTCGGTCACCGTCCGTTGCGGCTCGTGCGCGAGCAGGCGGGCGGCCTGTTTGAGCCGGCAGTGATTGAGATACCTCATCGGAGTGGTGTTGTACAACTGCCGGCAGCAATCGACGAACTGCGGCACGCCCAGGCCGCACCGGCGGGCCATGTTGCGAAGCGTCCACGGTTCGGCCAACTGCTCGACGCTCCGACTCAACTCGCTCCAGAACAACTCCACCGTCCGGCGGGCCGACGCCAGCGATTCGTCGAGGCGCGGCTCTCCCTGCCGGAACATCTCCAGCAGCCACACCAGCAACTCGTTCAGGTACGCGCCCAACAAGGAGACGCGGCTTCCGGATCGGTCGGTTTCCACCTCGCGAGCAATCCGCCGGAAGCAACCGCGCACTTCCGCCGTGGTGGGCCAGACGACCTGCTCGGTGTGGCGGATCATTCGGCTGAGTTCCTTCCGATCGGTTTCCGTCAGGAGGACCCATGGCGGCCACGTCCATGTTTGGTGCGGGCGGCGCACGCCCAGGTCCAAAATGAGGAAATGGAGGCGGCTCGCGCGGACGTTGGGATCCCCTACCCGATGAGGCTGCCAAGGCCGGGCCACGGTCAGGTTGCCGGCCTCCAGGGAGTGCGTCTTGTCGCCGCAGGCATACAGCAGCGAGCCGCTCTCGAGGAACGTGATCTCGACCCCTTCATTGCGGTGCCAGTCGAGGGCCCACCGCTGGTCGCGCTTGGCGTCCCAGAAGCCGAGCAAGCACAGGCCCGGGAGATCGCCTCTCAGAGGACGGCCGTAATACTGGCCCCGGCTGAGGGTCTGGTACACGATCTCGCCGGCTTCGACGGCCTGGACCACCGCGCGGCACGTATCGGCCTGATAGGTTTCCCCGTGGGCCTTGTACAAAGGCGGCAATTTCGAGGCTGCACCCTCGAAGCCCCGCGGCAGATTCGTCGCTGCAGCGCCCGACTGTCTCACTTCTTCGGCACCTCGAACTTCAGGTCCGTGATCGGCTTGCCGGGTTCCACCGTGATCTCCAGACCGCTCGTGCCCGCATTCATGTACTTGCTGGGGACGTAGCTTTTCTCCGCGCCCGGCCGCTCGATGCTCGGCGGAACCTCCCAGCATTGGACGCCCACCTTATACTTCCCGGGCTTCAGTCCGTCGCCCTTCTTAAAGGCCCCCGCTTGGAAGCTGCCGTCGGTATTGAATTCCGCCTGGCCGGGACGCTCCGAGTTGGTGAAAACAAGGGTGCCCGGCTTGGGCCAGGGCCCGCCGCCGTAAGTCACCCTGCCACGAACCGGAACCAGGTCCGTGCCCTTGGTGCCGCATCCGGGAAGCAGCAGCATCACGGCGGCGGCCCAGGCCAGGATCGGGACCCATCGCCCCGGGGACAGAAAACAACCACGGACGCTCTTGCGCATTGGGGGCCGCCTCTGCAAACGAATGTTGCCACGATCCGCGTTAGGGAACCGACACCGCCTCGCCGCCCTCCCGCGTGCCGAGATTATTGTAAAGCGTGTAATCGATGGTCTGGCTGACGAAGCGGACCGAGGCGTCTCCCAAGCAGAAATTGGCCCCGCCCGGGTGCTTGCTCTTGTAGCCGCAGGAGTGCTGCCAATCGGACGAGTTGCCGTTATACGGGTTGTTCAAAGGGACCTCGGTGCCCGCGATGTTGAAGTTCTGTGCGAAGACGCCGAAGAAAACGCACTCTTTCGGGAGGCTCTCGCCGACCATCCAGGTGTTGCTCGCGCCGTCCTTGATGCCGTCGATCTTCACCTCCGTCACGTGCCGCCCGAAAACGCCCGTCGAGGCGTACTTCCCCATCGGCGTGCCGAAGTTCCACCCCTGGCAGCAAAAGGAGTCCGCGGAGTCCGCGTTTGCCTTGGGCTGCGGGCAGTAAAAGCAGTCGTCCGGCTGGGTGGGGCCCATCGAGCCGAGATACCAGAGGGCCATCGCCGGGTTGGGGTCGTGGGTGGCGAAGCGGTCGCTCATGATCGGCTGCGACGCGCCCGGATCGCTGGGACAAACGAACACGGAAAGGTTGGTCGCGGCCGCCACCGTGCTGTTCGGCGCGACGGTCATCTGCAGGCCGAAATTCAAGGAATTGTACACCGCCTGCTGCTCAAGCTGCGGCAAGATAAAGGTCGTCCAGGTGCCGCCGGGGAGGTTACAGCAACCAGGCGCGGCGTACGGCAGCACGCGGCGCGCGTCGGCGTAGTTGTGCAGCGCCAGGCCGATCTGCTTGAGGTTGTTCGTACACTGCGACCTCCGTGCCGCTTCGCGGGCGGCTTGCACGGCGGGCAGCAACAACGCAATCAAGATACCGATAATCGCGATGACGACCAAGAGTTCAACCAGGGTGAACCCCGGCTGACTCCTCCCTCGAAGCCGAGACATAAGAGGCCCCCCTCGCACAAGAGGTAACGGTAGGAATAACGCCCAACGCCGACCTCTTCTCCCGACATTTCTCACAGAGCCGCGCCGTCAGACTCGCCGGCTGCGGAATACGCCCGATGACAAACGCGAATTCTACCACAAAGTCACCCCTCCTGTCGTTCAACTTGTCGGCCTTAACGAAATCAAACACATGCCCCCCACAAAGACCCCACCCGACGTAGTGGTCCAGGTCCCTCGTCATGCCTCTCTTCGCCTCACAATGGCCGCTCGCAGTGCGGCGGGTAGTGCAGTGTCTCAGGCAGATGGTGATTCGTGATTTGGGTGCCACGGGCAGCTTGTCTGCCCGTGCAGCACTGGCGGACGAGCCGCCAGTGGCACCCAATTTGCCCAGTTAACGCAGGATACGATGCCTCAATTCCGAGACACTACACTACGCGATTCGCTGCCCGCTCCTTGGGCGGCGGGACTTCGCTTCGTCCAAAGCGCGTGCATCCCCATCCCGAACGCAATCACTTGACCAGCAACACACTCGTCGGGGCGAAATGGGTAAGCTGCACTTCGAGCAGGCCGTCGCGGCTGGCGATGGTGCCCTCGATCGGCCGACCGCGGAGGTCGCAGAGCCGCGCCTTGTGCCCGCGCAGACCTTCCGGGAGCTTGACCTTGCACGGGCCGTCCTGCCCGGCCTGTTCCCAAAGGCGCAGGACGATTCCTTCGCCGTCGGGATTCGGCCCGAACGCAGTCACGAGCACGCCCTTGCGCGAGAGTTCCAGCCCGGATTGCGTCGGCGACAGTTTTCCGGCGGGGCCATCGGCGTAGGCGGCCACCAGTGGCGTGCGGGCTTCCCAGGCGGGAGTGATCAGGTCTGCTTCCGTGCCTTTGCCTTCGACGGACCAGATCCGCACGCAGCACCCTTCCCCTTCCTTGGTCCACTGCTGGAAGTTCGTTCCCCAGATGTTGTTGTAGAGATTGACGAAGACCGTGGGCTTGCGCGATGACCACTCGCGAGAAAAGCGAAACGCCCCCGGCCGCCCGAGGCTGACGAGAAACGAGTCGATCGCGCACAGGCCGACGCCCCGCCCGTCGCGACCCGTGATCGTGAGGCCCGAATCGAGGGTGAACATCTCGAAGTTGGCCGATCGCACGATATCGTTGGCCGGGTCGATCACGGAGCCGGGCCGCCCCAGCCTAAAAGACGGCTGATCGACCGCGAACGGAAGACAAAGCCAAGCGGCCTGCGGCCACGGGTCGGGCTTGGTCGTCATGCAGGCAATCGTCAGTTCGACGAACGGCTGGCCAGGGTTCAAATTAACCTCAAGAGAGACATTGCCGGGCATCGATGAATCCGGCTTGGCCCCGACCTCGATGCGGCAGGAGGTATCGCTCACGTCCGGTCCCTTGCCTACCATTCCAAAGGTCTTTGGGGACGATGCCCGGTAGGGCACTTCTGACGCAGGCGGGAGGTTGGCACGTCCGAACTCGTCGACCCAACCGGGCTGCGACTTGCAGTACGAGTTGACAAAATTCGTGTGGTAATTCTTGTCGAATCGCTCGTACAGATACTGGCCGAAACCGAACTCGGACTTCTGGTCCACGAATTCCTTTCCGGAGCGTTTATCGATAAGGGACCGGATTATGCCACGCGTCACGTCCAATCGGACGCGAAAGAACTCGTTTTCTATGGTGTCCGAAGGCTTGCTTTGAGCGTTAGGTGCCTTGGGGGCCTCACTCTTACCGGATGCGATGGGAAGGTACGTGCGATAGCCCATCGGCGGAACGTCGCCAGCCGTTAATTCCAGCGTCGCGGGACCGGAATCTACGGAGTCCCAAAGGTCGACCGCGGCCCGCGGCCCAGTCATGGAGTCCCGCCATGCGCGCGGAGCGCCTTTCGGCGTCGTCACTTGAGTGGTTTCAGTCCGCCTCCAAGGCAGCGGGTTGAAGACGACGATCCGTGGACCCGCGGCATGAATGGCCTTTGCCAAGAAGGAAACGTGTTTGCGAATATCTCCTGCAAGGGATTCGGTGGGTTTGACATAGTTGGAGTGCTCCATCCAAGATTCTTCGGCGTACGCGTACTTCCACGCTTCTTGGGCCTTCTCCCACGCCTCGCCGTAGAGCCGCGGCGAGTAGTACCTCGAACTGGCGCCCCAAGTGTGTTCGCTGTAGAGAAAGCTACCCTCGTAGGCGGCGGCGAGCGACTTTGCTAGCGGGTCTATTTCGATTTGCCACGCGCCGAGGAGCGTGTTGAGCGATTCGATCGCCGCGACCCGTGGGCGCGCATAGCGAATCCGTTCGGCGGCCCCAGGCATTGACATGATGCCGTGGATCCAAGTATCCGTCATGTCCTTGCGGATCACGGGGAGCGTGGGTTTCTGCTTTTCCTCGGCGAGGATGGCGTCGCCGAAGTCGGACAGGCGGCCCAGGCGGATCTTTACGCCGGGCAGTTCCCGCTTCGCACGCTGCAACAGGGCTTCGGTTTCCTGCGGCGTGGGCGGGCCGTGGTTGTCGCCGGTGTGGATCAGGGCCAGCCACGTCTTGTGCTTCCAACTCTTCGGCGGCACCAGGCCCGTGCCGTAGCCCTCGGCCGTGTACATGGTCAAGAGCCGCGAGCCGTCGGGCCCCTCCCACCAGAACAAGGCGGGAATGTCGGGCGAGCCGCTCGCCGAGTTGCAGCCCAGGTGCAGGAAATCGACTCCCGCCCGGCGAAGCACCGTCGGCACGAGCCAGGTGTGGCACGGCACGTCGGTCATCTTGGCGTCGCGTGGAAGCGGCTGGCCGAACTTCCGGGCCAGACGCGACGAGAAGCCTAGCGAGCGGACCAGATCTTCCAGCCCCATCGACTCGGTGTGCGTGGTGCCGGCCAGGGCGTGCCACACCAGCCGGCCCTCGCGGATCGCTTTTTCGATCCTGGCGCGGCGCTCGGGTGTCTGGCCCGGCCAAAGGATCTGCGTCATCGGCCAGCCCGAGAGGGTCCATACGAATCGCTCCTCCGGAGGCAGCTTCGCGCTGTGGTCGCAAACCTCCAGGGCCTTGTCGATCATCGAGGAGCGGTAGCGGTCGACCACCTCGCGGGCAAGGTGCGTGTAGCCGATGTCGAAGTGGGTTTTGAAGACCACAACCACCTGCTCCACGCCCGGACTTGCGGCCTTCGACTCCGCTGCGAAGCACGACGCGGACATGAGGACGACGGTGAAGCCGTACGGAAATGCGATGGCGGATCTCACGACGGGTCCCTCTGCTATGTGCCCGGATGCTCTTTAGCTTCTGTTGCGGAAACGACTTTGGGCCAGGTGGCGGCCGACCGAAGTTGAACAAGAAGGACGCATCCTTAGCCTTTGGGTGGCGTGAATCAGGTAAACCCCAAGGAGGAGAAGGATGCGTCGCAAATCGGAAACCGTGTTGACATTCGCGTGGAACAACGACCGTCTGCCCAAGAGCGTACTTGACCGGCGGGAGAAGTACAAGGGGATCAGCCGGGTTCTGGACGGCCCATGCCTTCAGCACCAGCGATACCATGTCACGAACAAAGGCCGAGACATCACGACGGCCTTGTGCCGCTCAAGACACATAACACTGCAACGACTGGCCCAAGGAACGCCGGAAGGCTCTCACGCATAGCGCGCGAGATACCGATCGACCAGCGAAGGCGCGATCGAGTTCAGGAGACAAAGGAACTTGCCCCACGCGAACGGCATGATCGCGCGGCGGCCGGAGCACATGGCCCGGACCGTCTTGCGGGCCACGTACTCGGCCGGCACGCCCGCGTGCTCCGGCCAACCCGGTTTTTCCGACGGGTCCATCGAGTTGGCGGTGAACTCGGTCTGGGTCAAGCCGGGGCAGACGACCAGGAGGTCGATCCCGAGCGGTTTGAACTCCACGCGGAGCGACTGGCTTAGCCCCTCGACGGCAAACTTGCTGGCGCAGTACTCGGCGCTCCGCGGCACCGCCCGATGCCCCAGGACCGAGCTGATGTTCACCACGATCGGGTTCTCGCCCTGTTGCAAGAGCGGCAGCGCGGTCCGGGTCATTTCCGCCAGGGCGAAGAAGTTCACGTCCATGACGCGGCGGAGCCGATCGGCATCGACGCTGTCGAACCGGCCGAAGGCCCCCATGCCCGCGTTGTTGACCAACACGTCCAACCCGCCGTAGCTGCCTCGGGCCGTCTCGACGAGCCTCTGCCGCGTGGCCGGATCGGTCAGGTCGCCGACGACCGAGTGAACTTCGCCCTTCAGATCGGCGATGGCCTCGGCCAATTGCGTGAGCCGATCCGCCCGCCGGGCGGTCACGACCAATCGGACCCCTTCGCGGGCCAGCTCCAGCGCGAGGGCGTAGCCGATGCCGCTCGACGCGCCGGTCACAATCGCTCGGGCTCCGCGAAGTTGGCGTTTGGACATGGAGAAGCGGCTAGGGGGCAGGGGTTAGGGTTGGGAGTTCAAGCGGCGTGGCACGATTCCGGGACAGATCGGAGACTCCGAGCCGAGCCGTGTCGGCCCGGTCAGATCCCGCCATGCGCCATTGCCAACACGACGCCGGGCCGACACGGCCCGGCTCGGAAATCCGCGAATCGTGCAACCCAATTGGGGTCAGAGCGGCGCTCGGCATTTTGCATTGTTCAGTTCCCGTTTCTCATTTTTCATTCCTCTCGGTTGTGGGCGAGGGCCGCTTCGCCTTCGGGCGACGCGACGCCGTTGCGGTGCGGACGGATCACGGCCTCGTCGGGGTCGATGCGGCCGAGGTGTTTCTGGGGGATTCGGCAGTGGACGACGACCCGGGTGTCGTGAAACTGCTTCGAGAGCACTTCCGAGTGGGCCGCCAAGTAGGCCATGAGCCGGCCGTTGTCGATGCCGAACTCCACGTCCACGTCGCGGAACGCTCGGCTAAGGGCCTCGCTGACGCTAAGCGACAACGGGGCGACCCCCGTGCCGGCCCGCGCGCTGATCGGCACGGCGTTCGGGTAGCGGCGCAAGAGGCCCTCCACACGGGCCCGGTCGGGCAAGCGGTCGATTTTGTTCAGCACCAGGATCGTGTCTTTCGTCTCCAGCCCGATCTCCGACAAAACGTTGTACGCGGCGCTGATCTGTTCCAGGACCGCCGGATTGCTCGCGTCGGCCACGTGGAGCAGGAGGTTCGCCTGCCGCGCCTCTTCCAGCGTGGCCTTGAAACTGGC
>Ga0172371_10008179_pt1 | contig 14694 bp, 11 predicted proteins | sample Lak12m_FD_114543 | JGI IMG/M metagenome (GOLD analysis project Ga0172371, IMG submission 114543) | Freshwater microbial communities from Kabuno Bay, South-Kivu, Congo - kab_022012_12m | ecosystem: Environmental > Aquatic > Freshwater > Lake | place: Democratic Republic of the Congo: South-Kivu... | reverse complement strand
TGAGGAGGCCGACGCTCAGAACGCGGCGCTGCAGCTGTTCTACTACTCGCCAGGAATCATCAGCGAGGAGGGCAGCACCTCCGAGGAGGTGTGGCGCTGGTTCGAGATCGCCTTGCGCAGCAAGGTCGACGGAATTCTCCTATTCCAGCCCAAGGGGCTCGATGTCCGAGGATTCGCGCAGGAGGCCGCCGCCGCGCGCGTGCCCTTCGTACCCCTCGCGATGGACGCTCCGCAGAACTGGACGAATTCGGGGGTCACGGGCGACTCGATGAGCCAGGGCAGGGAGGCGAGCAGCCTCGTGCTGAGCCTTCTCGGCGGCGCGGCGAGGATCGGCATCATTCTCTCTTCGGACACATCTCTCGGCTACGCCTACAACGAAGAACCCTTCTACAGGGGTGTGGCGGAGACGCTGAAAGCCAAGAGCGGCGCGGCGATCGTGGCGGCAGTCCGCGAGGAGGAGAGCATTCTCGGCGGCGAAGACGCCTGCGCACGCATGCTCACCCAGCACCCGGACATCAACGCCATCCTCTGCATCGACGCGAAGGCCACCATAGGCGCCGCCCAGGTCATCATCGACCGCGGCATCGTGGGACAAGTGATCATCGTGGGGTCCGACGAGAACTCGGAGGTGAACCGGCTCATCGACAGGGGTGTCGTGCACTCGAGCATAGTTCGGGACGCCACGGCGATGGGGCGCATGGGCATCGCGCTCGCCATAGGGCAGAGAATCGGCATCCGGGGGCCAGAGCGCGTCTCGGTGGGCTACCGCGTGATTCCCACGAGGGGAGGCTCGAAGTGATCGACCTCGGCTCGCTCGCGCGCCCCTGGAAGCCGAAGCGCCACCGAGGGCTGCGCAACCGCATCGTGCTCAACTCGGTGGTCATCCTCTTCGTCCTCGTCATCGCGACCTCCTACACCGCCTTCGCCTCCTTCGACCTCGCCCGCTCCGTCGAGGTTCTCTTCCGGAATTCAGTCTCGATGGAAGAGCTGAGAAACACGCTGCGCGACACTCAGGAGAACCTCACCGGCTATCTCAGCGCCAAGAACTCCGAGTCGCTCAAGGACTTCATCCGCACCTCGACGATGCTCACCGGCATGACGATGCGCCTCAACAGGGAGAACAAGAGCGACGATATTTTCCTCCTCGAAAAGGACCTCGCCTTCCTCGTGGACAGCTACGTTTCGAGCGCGGAGGGCGCGGTGCAAGCCAAACGCGGCAGGGATGTGGCCCAGTACGTGAGCCTCTACGAGGACGCGAGGCGAACCTCGGCGCTTATCGAATTCCTGAGCACGCGGATGGATACGATCCACCTCGGCCAGTCGCTCAAGGGCTTCTCGTCGTACAAGACGAACATCAGCCTCGCGCTGCTCTCGAACGGCATTCTCCTCCTTGTCGCCTTTCTCCTCTCGATGGCGCTCATCGGGCGCTACTCCTACACGATCACTGAACCGCTCGCGCGGCTCTCGGTCGCGGCGGACGCGGTGGCGCGGGGAGAGTACGATCACCCTCTGCCGCCCTACGACAGCGAGGACGAGATCCGCACGCTGCACGACGCCTTCGGCAACATGCAGGAAAGCGTGCAGCGCGCCTTCGCGGAGCAGACGCGCAAGGCCGAGCTCGAGCGCTCGCTCATGGAAGAGCGCATGCGCGTCCTCACCTACCAGCACCGCCTCAAGGATGCCGAGCTCCTCGCGCTCCAGACGCAGATCAACCCCCACTTCCTCTACAACACTCTCTCGGCGGGCTGGCAGCTCGCCCTCGCCGAGGGCAACGAAAAAACCGCCGAGTTCCTCGAGAAGCTCGCGGCCTTTATCCGCTACGCGCTCAAGCCCTCGACGCGCTTTGTCCTCGTGTCGGAGGAGATCGAGTGCGTCCGCCAGTACATCTGGCTCCTCAAACTGCGCTTCGGCGAGCGTTTCCGTTTCAGGCTCGAGGCGCAGGACGACGCGCTGGGCTACGAGACGCCCGCGCTTGTGCTTCAGCCCCTGGTCGAGAACGCGATCGTGCACGGGCTACGCGACCTCGAGCAGGGCGGCGATGTGATCGTCTCAGCAAGGCTCGATGGGGATACCGTGCGCCTCTCGGTGAGTGACTCGGGTAGGGGCATGCCGAAAGAGAGCATCGCGCTCGCGCTCGCGGCGGCCGACCCCGAGGACACCACTCCCCAGCACGGTATCGGGCTGCACAATGTCGTGCGGCGCGTCGCGCTCGCGACAGGCGGCGCGGGCCGCGTCGAGATAGAGAGCGAGCTCGGCCACGGCACGCGCGTTACCATCATAATCGGCGCGGAGAAATCGGTATGAAGCGCGTCCTCATCGTCGACGACGAGCTGCCCATCATCAGCGGCCTGTCGCTCCTCTTTAAACGCTATTTTCAAGGCAACTACAGCGTGGTGGGCACCGCGCAGACTGGGCGGGAAGCGATCGAGAAGTGCGCCTCGCTCGGCCCGGACATCGTGCTCATGGACGTCCAGATGCCGGGAATCACAGGGCTCGACGCGATCCGCGAGATATCGCAGACGGGCGCGCCCCGGGCCTTTATCCTTGTCACCGCCTACGAGCGCTTCGACATTGCCCGCGAGGCGCTTAGCATGGGTGTCTGCGACTACCTCCTCAAACCTGTGTCGAAGGACAGGCTCGAGATCGCGCTCCAGGCGGCGTCGACCTTCCTCGACCGGACCCAGCTGCTCAATGCGCGGGAGCTCGAATTCAGGGACCGCCAGCAGCGCCTCGTTCCGCTCGTCGAGGAAGCCTTTTTCCAGGAGTTGCGGGCGGACGCCCTGGATCGCGCGCCGCGAGGGGAGCGCGGAGAGTTCGCCAGGCGGATTCCGCTCTTCAAGGAGCAGCTCTCGATCGCGGAGGACTCAGGCGTCATCGGCCTCGCGAGCATATCGCCCGCAGGCGGCGATGCGAAACCGATCCACGAGCGATTCGTCTCGACACTGCGCTACAAGACGCGGGCGCTCGTCGGCCCGCTCGAAGATGGGCGGCTGTGCGCGCTCTTTCTTCCGCTTCGGGGCTCATCGGGGGCTGAGAGCGATCCGTCCGGCGCGCGGGCCGCCCGAGACGCGCTCCACGAGGTTCTCAAGGCGGGATTCGCGACAGAACTGGCCACGGGCGAGCTCAAGATTTCCTTCGGCGAGCCCGCGCCCCTCGAGGAACTGGGGCGCTCGTACGCGAGCGCGCTCCGGAATTTTGCGCGAAGCCCAGTTTCGGAGGATATCGCGGGCGCGGAGACGGCGGGCGGATCGGAAATGTCGGATTTTTCGGGCGGTTCGAAGGGTTCCAATAGTACCGGCAGCTTTGGCAACGCCAGAAGCGCCAGCAGCGCAAGCGGTGCAAGCAGCGCAGGCAGTGCAAGCGGTACCGGCAGTGCAAGCGGCACCAGCAGCGCCGAAGCGCACTCGGGGGATCCGTGGAGCCGCCTCAACGCCGCATGCGCGCGCGACGGGCAGTTCTACGAGCAGATTGCCGAGGGGCAGTACGCGCTCGCCGGCCAGTCGCTCGAGAAGATGCTGCTGCCGCTCGAGGAAGCGGGCGCCGCCCTTTCTCCGGACCTCTTCTTCAGCGTCTGCGGCGCGCTGTCTTTCGCGGTGCTCAAGCTCGCGGGCGGGGGAGTGCTCTCGGACGAAACCTACCGCGAATTCATGGACTTCTCCGACCTGTGGGCGCTCTGGAGCGCGGGTCTCAGACAGCGGTTCGCCGCGAGCGTGCGGACTCGCTTTCTGAGCCTTCAGCGCGGAGCGGCCGAGGCCGGGCTCCACTCGCCCTTTGTAGTCAAGGCGCTGCAGTACGTCGAGAACCACTACCAAGAACAGATAACGCTCGAGAGCGCGGCCGAGGCCATAGGCATTTCGCCCGGGCATCTTACACGCCTCATGTCGGACGAGCTGAAGAAGGGTTTCGCCCGCACCCTCATCGATTTTCGCATGCGCAAGGCGAAAGAGCTTTTAAGGCAGCCCGGGATCTCCGTCAAAGAGGTGAGCGGACGCTGCGGATATCCCGACGCGAATTATTTTTCAAGGTTATTCAGAAGGATGATCGGATGGACGCCCCGCGAATACGCGGCCCGTCAGCCGAGAGGAGAGGATGCGAATGCTCACTAGCGCGAAGCGAGTTCTGTGGATCGCCCTGGCGGTCGTCCTTGCCGCCGCGATGCTCGGGGCGGGGCTGACGTCCTGCGCAAGGCGGAAGAAGGCCGCGGACCACGCACCGGTGATCGGGTTTTCGCTCGATTCGCTCGTGGTGGAGCGCTGGAGGCGCGATGTCGACAGCTTCACGAAAGCCGCGCACGATCTCGGGGCGGAAGTCGCCCTCCGCGTCGCGAATCAGGATGCGGATACACAGATCGCCCAGGTGCGCGAGCTCCTGAGCCAGGGCATCGACGTGCTTGTCATCATCCCGAACGACGCGGGGAAGCTCTCGGATGTGTGCCGCGAGGCGAAGCGGCGCGGCGTTCCCGTGATGAGCTACGACAGGCTTGTGCGCGGTGCCGATGTCGGTCTCTACATCTCCTTTGACAACGAGAAGGTGGGAAGCCTTCAGGCGCAGGCAGTCACCGAAGCGGTTCCCGCGGGCAACTATGTCATCGTCAACGGCGCGATCAGCGACAACAACGCCTACATGATCAACAGGGGCTTCCACTCGGTGCTCGACCCGCTCATCGCTTCGGGCCAGATCCATCTGCTCGAGGAGATCTGGCCGAGCGACTGGCTGAGCGACGAGGTGCGCACGCGGTTTGAGGCGCTGGTGAAACCCGGCCAGAAGATCGACGCGGTGCTCTGCGGCAACGACATGCTCGCTGAGACCGTGATCTCGGTGCTCTCCGAGAACCGCATGGTGGGCAAGACCAAGGTGACGGGCCAGGATGCCGAACTCGCCGCGTGCCAGCGCATCGCGGAGGGCAGCCAGTTCGCCACGATCTACAAGCCCATCGACGCGCTCGCGCTCAAGGCGGCAGGCTTCGCGGTGATGATGGCCAAGGGCGAGAAGGTTGCCTACGACAACAAGATCGACGACGGCCGCTATAAAGTGCCCTACATCGCCCTCGATCCCATCCTCGTGACGGCGGGCACCCTCGATTCCACAGTGATCAAGGACGGTTTCCACACGCGTGCGGACGTGTACCGCAACCTCCAGCGCTGATTCTGGATTTCCCGCGCCGCCAGTGCGCGAAAAATGCTAGTTGGCGCGCACTTCTGTTCCAGAAAGAAGAATACTCACCAATTTGTCACATCATTCCTGATGCGTGATTCAAAAATCAGGCTCAAACTCATAGACGGCGCACGCTGACGGCAGCGGGCCCACGATTTTTCGCCGCCTAGCGGCGACATTTCATAGAGGAGGAATCCTGATGAAACGCGCACTGTTTATCGCAATGCTCTTCGCGATTGCCGGAGGCATTGTATTCGCTGACACACAGGTCGGCATTGTCCTTCCGACCAAGGATGAGCCACGCTGGATCCAGGACCAGACCCGCTTCCTCGACGCTCTCAAGAGCGCCGGCTTCAGCGCGAAAGTTCTTTTCAGCCAGGGCGACTCGGCCAAGGAAAAGGCAAACGTAGAGGCGCTGGTGAGCGAGAACATCAAAGTGCTCATCATTTGCCCGCAGGATGGAACCGCCGCGGCAGCCGCCGCTGACCTCGCGAAAAGCGCGGGCGTCAAGGTCATCTCCTACGACCGCCTGATCCGCGAAACGACGAGCGTCGACTACTATGTCACGTTCGACAGCTTCCAGGTCGGCAAGGCTTGGGGCGACTATCTGAACTCCAAGGTTCCTGCCGGCAGCAAGGGCAACAACCTCTACCTGTACGCCGGCGCCGCGAGCGACAACAATTCCTTCATCTTCTTCGAAGGCGCGTGGAGCGCCCTCCAGCCCAAGATCGCCGACGGAACCTTCATCGTCCGCAACTCGGAGAAGGCCGCCGGACTCGCGAAGAAAGCCCAGCTGACCCGCGATGAGGAAGCTCAGATCATCGGCCAGGTCACCACGAACTGGAACTTCGGCGACGCGAAGAACAAAGCAGAGGCCAACCTCACCGCCGCGCCCAAGTCCGCCAAGGGCACCGTATACATCTGCGCCCCGAACGACGGCACCGCCCGCGCGATCGCCGACGCTTTCGCCGCGGACAAGGATGTCAGAACCTACTACATCACCGGACAGGACGCCGAGATCGCGTCGATCCAGTACATCATCGACGGCAAGCAGTCCATGACCGTGCTGAAAGACGTGCGCACCCTGGTCAAGGACGCGATCGCCGCCGCAATCGCCTACATGAAGGGACAGACCCCGCCTGTGACCACCTACTACAACAACGGCAAGAAGGATGTACCTGCCAAGCCGACCGCCATCGTCGTCGTGACGAAGGACAACGTGAAGAAGGAAATCATCGATTCCGGTTACTGGCCCGCCAGCGACTTTACCGGTCTCAAGTGATGATTGAACAAAGATTTGTTGCCAAATAATTCGGCACAGAGGGGAGCCGCTCATTCCGGGCGGCTCCCCTTTGTACTACACTATACCCAGGCAGGTACCGTATGAGTGACAATATTCTGGAAATGCGCCACATCGTGAAGACCTTCCCAGGCGTCCGCGCCTTGAGCGATGTGAGTTTCGCGGTGCGCCGCGGGGAGATCCACTGTCTTGTCGGGGAAAACGGAGCCGGCAAATCGACGCTGATGAAGGTGCTGAGCGGGGTTTACCCGCACAACGACTTCGAGGGCGAAATCCTTTTCAACGGCAAGAGCGTCGCGTTCGGCGGCATCCACGACAGCGAAAAAGCGGGCATCGGCATCATCTATCAGGAACTGGCGCTTGTACCGGAGATGACCGTCTACGAGAACATCATGCTCGGGCACGAGATCCATCGCGGTCTCGCCATCGATGTTCAGGAAATGATCCAGAAGGCCGAGGAACTCCTCAAGCGGGTGCGGCTCTCGGTCAATCCGAGCGCGAAGGTCAAGGACCTCGGCATCGGCAAGCAGCAGCTCGTCGAAATCGCCAAGGCGCTGAGCCGCAACGTGTCGCTCCTCATCCTCGATGAGCCCACGGCCGCCCTCAACGAGGACGACTGCGACAACCTTCTCGAAATACTCCGCATCCTCAAGACGCAGGGTGTCACTTCGATCATGATCTCGCACAAGCTCAAAGAGGTGCTCACCATCGCCGAGACGATCACCGTGCTCCGCGACGGACAGACCATCTGCACACTGGATCGCGAGAAGGACAAGGTCGACGAGCAGATTCTCATCAAGCACATGGTGGGCAGGTCCATCGAGAATATCTATCCGCCGCGCGCTTCGAAACCGGACGAGTCGGTGGTGCTCGAAGTGAGGAACTGGGGCGCGTACGACCCGAATCTGGGCCGCAAGGTGCTCAACAACGTGAATTTCAAGGTCCACAAGGGAGAGGTTGTCGGCCTCTCCGGCCTCGTTGGATCGGGGCGTACAGAGCTTGCGCGGAGCATGTTCGGCAATCCGGACGGCTACGCCATCACTGGCGAGCTCAGTTTTAAGGGCAGAAAGCAGCGCTTCGCTCACCCGCGTGGCGCGATCCGCGCGGGTCTCGCCTACGCGACCGAAGACCGCAAGAAAAACGGGCTCGTGCTCATCAAATCGATCCAGGAGAACATTTCACTCGCGAACCTTCAGGGAGTCTCGAAGAATGGCATCATCAACGAGGAGCTCGACAAGCAGACCGCCCTCAACTTCGTGACATCCCTCTCCATAAAGACGCCGGGCATCAACCAGCTCTGCATGAATCTCTCGGGCGGCAACCAGCAGAAGGTCTCGGTCGCCAAGTGGCTCTTTGTAGGACCGGATCTGCTCATCTTTGATGAGCCCACGCGCGGTATCGACGTCGGCGCGAAGTACGAGATCTACACGATCATCAACGACCTCGTGGCGAAGGGCATGAGCATACTCATGATCTCGTCCGAATTGCCGGAAATTCTCGGCATGAGCGACCGCATCTACGTGGTCGCCAACGGCACCATTGCCGGTGAGCTCGAAGGAAAATCGGCGACGCAGGAAGCCGTCATGCGCCTTGCGACGCAGTACTGAGGAGGGAGCACAATGAATGAATTATTGACGGTACTGAAGAAAAACATCCGCGAATACGGCATGTACATCGCGCTCGCGGCGATCATGGCCGTGTTCACCATTCTCTCGCACGGCGTCTTCATCTCTTCGCGCAACATCGCCAACCTGCTCAATCAGACAGGCTACATCGCGGTGCTCGCGGTGGGCATGACCCTCGTCATCGTGATACGGCACATCGACCTCTCGGTCGGATTCCTCTCGGGATTCCTCGGCGCGGTCGCGGCGATCGCCCTCACGCAGTGGCACCTGCCAGTGCTGCTCGGCATCCTCGTGGTGCTCGCGCTCGGCGCGTGCGCGGGGCTGCTTACGGCGCTGCCCGTGGCGGGCTTGGGCATTCCCTCCTTCGTGGCATCGCTCGCCGGCTGGCTCATCTACCGCGGCGCGCTCATGCTGGTGACGGCCGCGACGGGAACGATCATCATTCCACAAGACTCTTTCAACGCGATCGGGAACGGCTACATTCCCGACCTCTTCGCGAGCCAGACCTTTCTGCCGGGCATCCACAAGACGACGCTCCTCCTCGGCGCGATCGCGATTGTGGTGTTCATCCTGGGGCAGCTCGGGGACCGGAAGCGCAAGATGCAGTACAAGTTCGAGGTGCTCTCGAACGGGCTCTTCGCGGCAAAGCTCGTCTTCATCTCGGTGATTCTCGGCCTCATCTCATGGATACTCGCGGGCTACAACGGCATGTCGTGGACAGTCGTGATCATGCTGGCGGTGGTGCTGGCGTACGATTTCATCTCGCGCCGTACGGTGCTCGGGCGCCACATCTACGCGGTGGGCGGCAATCCCGAGGCAGCCGAGCTCTCCGGCATCAGCGTGAAAAACATCACGTTCGCGGTCTTCGCGTCGATGGGATTCCTCTCGGCGCTCTCGGGCATCCTCTTCACGGCGCGTCTCAAGTCGGCCACTCCGCAGGCAGGCACGCTCTTTGAACTCGACGCGATCGCGGCGGCCTATATTGGCGGCGTTTCCGCGGCGGGCGGCATCGGGTCGATCTCGGGCTCGCTCATCGGCGCGCTCGTGTACATGTCGCTCATGAACGGCATGAACCTCCTCGGCACCGATATTTCGCTGCAGTACATCATACGCGGCCTTGTGCTGCTGCTCGCGGTGGTCTTCGACGTGGTGACGCGCAAGCGCAGGTCATAGGCGCGTCGCGGATTCAGAAACCGAGCCCATTCCCCGCGCGGGAATGGGCTTTTTTATCTTCGAATCGCGGTTTTTATATTGACTTCGCATTACGCAAGCGCTAGCGTTCAAGCACCAATTTTGATTCGAGGTTCTCCGCTATGCGCAAATTCTCAGTTTTACCCATAGTGTGCGCGCTGCTCTTGGTTGCAGCGCCGTCGATGTCCGCGAACCCCGCGCCCGGAGTCGCGCTGGGGAGGGCGACTATTCTCCACGATGTGCGCCCCTCGCAGCCCGCCGAGCGCGTTCGCGTGGCCTGGCTCTCCGAGTGGTTCGACGGCCTCGCCGGCACGCCCGCGGACACGCGCGTTTACATCATCGATTCCGGAGCGCCGGGCGCGACTGTGTTCGTCGCGGGAGGAACCCACGCGAACGAGATCGCGGGGATCCTCACGGCGGTGCTGCTCGCGGAGCGCGCGCTGCCCTCCGCGGGCCGGCTCATCGTCATTCCAGATCTCAACAACAGCGCGTCCACCTACACCGAGAGCACCGCAATGCCTTCGTGGATCCGCGTCGACACCGCGCACGGCCCGCGCTTCTTCAAGTATGGCGCCCGCTTCACCGATCCGGTCCACCAGGGCGCGCCCGACCCTGAGCGCTACGTCCACCCCAAGGGAGGCGATGTCCTCGACGGGGCGGAAGCGCGCAATCTCGACCGGGCCTACCCTGGAGCGCCCGACGGGAACCTGACCCAGAAGCTCGCCTGGGCGGTGATGACCCTGCTGCGGAACGAACGCGTCGATGTCGCCTTCGATCTCCACGAGGCAGGAGCCGAATCGCGGCTGGCGGACATGATCGTCGCGAACCCGAAGAATCTTGACACCGCCGCGCTCGCGGTGATCAACCTCGAAATGGACGGACTCAGCATGAAGCTCGAGCCCTCGAGCGAGACTTTCCACGGGCTTTCGCACCGGGAGTGGGGCGACGCGACCGACGCGTACGCCTTCCTCATCGAGACGCCGAATCCGGCTCAGTCGAGCGAGAACGGGAACCCGACCGAGGACCCGAAGTATCCGCTCGCGCTGCGCGTCGCCACCCACCTCGCGAGCGTGGGCGCGATTCTCGACGCGTGGAACGATGGCGCCGTCCCCGACAAGCGCATCGCGTTCTCGTATTATCCTGACTGGCACACCGTCAGGGATCAAGGTGTCGGGGCGCTTTTAAACTAGAGCATACTTTACAGGAGGGTATAGAATGGAAATGAAGAGAGTGAGAAGTTCACGGGGCGTGCGTCGCCTCGCGCTGAGCCTCATCGGTTTCGTGGCGTTCGCGCTCGTCATCGCGGCGCCGTTGTCCGCGGCTGATACGCTGAAGGCGGAAGTGACCGCGCGCAACGGCATGGTAGCGTCCGCGCAACCGCTGGCTTCAGCGGCAGGGCTTGAAATCCTGATGGCGGGCGGCAACGCGGTCGACGCGGCCGTCGCGTCCGCGTTCGCGCTCGGCGTCGTGGAGCCCAACGCCACGGGCCTCGGCGGCGAAGGCATGATGGTCATCTACCTCGCGGACAAGAAGATCACGGTCGCGATCGACTACCGCTCGATGGCGCCCCTCGCCGACCTCTCGAAGGTAAAATTTGGCAGCGTGGGCCCCGTGGCAGTCGCGGTGCCTGGCGTGGTCGCGGGCCTCTGCGACGCGCTCCAGAAGTATGGCACGATGAGTCTTTCGGAAGTCATGGCGCCCGCGATCCGCTACGCGCGCAACGGCTTCATCGTGAGCGATACGCTCGCGCAGACCATCGCCGACAAGTTCGACCCCATCTCGAAGAACGACGCCCTGCTCAAGATTCTCGCTCCGGATGGCCTCCCCCTCCAGACAGGAGACATCATTAAAAATACCGACCTCGCGGTTTCTCTCGAGAAGATCGCGGCGGGCGGACCCGATGTGTTCTACAAGGGTGAGATCGCCGACGCCATCGCCGCCGACATGGCGAAGAACGGCGGCTACATCGGCAAGGCCGACCTCGCCGCGTACAAGGCAATCGAGCGGGAGCCCGTGCGCGGCACCTACCGCGGCTACGAGATCGTGTCCGCGCCTCCCCCCGTGGGCGGCCTCTCCGTCATCGAGATGCTCAACATGCTCGAGAACTTCGACCTGGCTTCCCAGGCTCCGCTCTCGCCGCGCAATGTGCACCTCATGGCTGAGGTTATGAAGCGCGGATTCGCGGACAATTCCGCCTACGTCGGCGACCCCGCCTTCACGAAGGTTCCCGTTGAGGGCCTCCTCGACAAGGCCTACGCCAAGGCTCGTGCCCAGGAGATCGACCTCACCAGGATGTCGCCCTCCATCAAGGCGGGCACGCCCTATGAGCACCCCTCGACCACCCACCTCTCGGTAGTGGATCGCGGCGGCAACATGGTAGCCCTCACGCAGACGATTTCAGGTTTCTGGGGCGCCTGCGTCGCCGTGCCGGGGACTGGCATCATCCTCAACAACGAGATGCAGAACTGGTCGCGAAGCGGCCCGAACTCCTACGCCCCAGGCAAGCGCATGCGCACCACGATCGCCCCGACAATCATCGCCAAGGACGGCGTGCCCTTCGTCACCATGGGAACCCCGGGCGCCGGCAGAATCATCTCGACGATGGTGATCCTCGCGGTCAACCTCCTCGACTACCACATGGGCGTCCAGGAAGCCATCGAATCGCCGCGCTTCTATGCCCGCGACACCGAGAAGGTTCTTTCCATCGAGTCTAGAATGCCGAAAGAGACCCAGGACTGGCTCGCCTCGATCGGATACAAGTTCGAAGTGTACCCCGACTACGACCTCTTCTTCGGCGGCGCTCAGGCGATCGTCATCGACCCCGCGACCGGCATGATGTACGGCGGCGCCGACCCAAGGCGCGACGGCGCGGTGTTCGGGTTCTAAGGAGAATTTTTCATGATGAGACAATACCGAATCAGGGCATTCTTTTTCGCGGTCTGCGTCTTCGCGGCGCTTGCGCCGATGGCTGTGTTCGCGCAGTCCTCGGCGCCGGCGGCGATGCTCGGGACCTTTCCGCAGCCGGGATACATCACCTCCGCGGGCCAGACCTCGGACGCGGCCATCGTCAAAGTGCTCGCGAACACGCGGCTCAAGCTCGGCTTTGGCTACGAAATTTCGGCGAAACCCCAGGCCTTCGCGGGATCGAAGACCCTCGTCCTCGTGCTCGGCGCCTCGAACAAAGGCCTCGGCGCGGCGGGAATGAGCCTCGACCAGGAGCTGGCGCGCGTCAAAGCGGTCATCGCCCAGGCGCAGAAGGATGGCATGAAGATCATCTCCATGCACACTGGCGGCACCGCGCGCCGAGGAGAGGCATCGAACAAGATCATCGAGCTCTGCGCGCCCGTGTCAAACATCGTCATCGTGGTGCAGGGCGGCAATGCCGACGGGCTCTTCACCGACCTGTGCGCGAAGGCAGGCGTGCCGCTCGTCCAGGTTCCCTCGATCGCCGAGGCGGGCAACGTGCTCAAGAGCCTCATGGCCCCGAAATGAAAAGGTTTTTTGCCGTACCGCTGATGCTCGCCGCGCTCGCGCTCACGTCTGTGGGCGCCGAGAGCGGCGTTGCGCTGGTTGCTTCTGAAGTACGGCCGGGAGCGGGCGTGACCGAAGTGCGCTCGCTCTCCGACTTTGTGCCCGCGCTGGCGGGAACGCCCTTCGACACGCCGGTGTACCTGCTTGGCGGCGCCAAGGATGAGGCTACCGCGGCGGGCGCGACAGACGGCGCCCAGGCCGCCGGCGGGGCCAAGGCCTCGAGCGCGCCCTTCACCGCGGCCATCGTGGCAGGCGAACACGCGAACGAAATCGCGGGGGTACTCGCTGCCTACTGGATCATCGAGCGCTGCGTCGTTTCGAGCGGGCGCCTCGCGATCGTGCCGCGCGCGAATGCCTCGGGGGCCACCTGGTCGCTATCGGGCGCGCAGGCGCCTCGCCTCATCCATCTCGACGGGCGCGCCATCCGCTACGGCACGCGGCTCTCGAATCCGCTCCAGGAGACGGAGCCGGACCCTGAGCGATTCGTGCCGCCGCTCGCTGCTGCTTCCTTCGCGCCGCTCGCCGGCCAGGAAGCGCGCAATCTGAACCGCGAGTATCCCGGCTCGCCCGACGGCAGGCGCACAGCCCAGGCCGCCTACGCGATCACCGCCATGCTCAGGGCTGAATCCGTCAAAATCGCCCTCGATCTCCACGAGGCGACCATGAGCTCGGCACTCACCTGGTCGATCATCACGAGGAAGGAGTACCTCGACGCCGCGGCGCTCGCCGCCCTCGACATCGAAGACACGACGGGCGTCACCTTCCACCTCGAGGACTCGCGCGATGAATTCGCGGGTTACTCGCACTGGGAGTGGGGCAAAATGGGCGTGGAGGCCTTCCTCGTCGAGACGCCGAATCCTGCTCAGCCGAAGGATGACCCATCGGTCGACCAGCTCCACCACGCAAAGGCGCCCCTCGCGCTCCGCGTGTACGTCCACCTCCGCGCCGCGAAGGCGCTGCTCGAGAACGCGAGCGCGATGTCCGGAGCGGACGATGCGCTCGTTATCGAAGGCTTTCCCTCCTCGATCGAGGAAGTTGGCCGCTGGCTCGAGGGGATATGAACTTCGCGCCCAAGGATGAGCGCCGCGCGTGCCGTGAACTCGGGCCCAGCGCGGCGCTCGAGCGCGCCCTCGACTTTGCCGCGCGCTGGCGAGGACTCGGAGGCGAACTTATTGCGCTCGATGATTTTTATCCGGACAGGGGATGCGAGTCGCTCGACTTTGGTCGGCTGCCTGAGTGGGCGGAGGAGATCGGGGCAGTAATCGCGCCCGCTGCCAGGCGCGCCCTCATCTGGACGATGCCGTCGCGCGGGTCGAGCGGGCCCTTCCAGGGGCCGTTACAAGGGCCTTTCCAGATTGCGCTCAGGCGGCCGCTCTTGTGGAAGGGCGGACCCGCCTTCATCCGCTACGCCGGCATCACGGAGGCGCGCGAGAGCGCTGCCAGCGGCAGGGCGGGGCAGCGCTTCAGCGGGCTCGAGCGGGCGAGCGGCGAAACACTCGTGCTGACACTCCCCGCGCTCGGCGAGTCGCTCACGCTCATCGCCGAAATCGAATGAAATGAGGGACTGCCTGGGGCAGTCCCTCGCCTTCCCGCCGCCCTCGCGGCTCCACGCGCCGCCTCGATCCGGCTAACGCGCGAGACCCGCGACACCCGAGACACCCGCGGTTTCCGCCGACCTCACTGCCGGCCGATCAGGCTTCTAAAAAAGTCCACACTCCGCTCAAGGTTCTCGATGCTCACCTTCTCGTTCACATTGTGCACCGCCGCCAGGTCTTCATTTGTCTGAACGAGGGGCGTGAAGCGGTAGATGTCATCCGAGAGGGCACGGTAGTGCTTTGTGTCGGTGCTCGCGGTGAAGAGAAAGGGACTCGCGACCGCGTCGGGGAATGTCTC
>Ga0172371_10008176_pt1 | contig 14698 bp, 16 predicted proteins | sample Lak12m_FD_114543 | JGI IMG/M metagenome (GOLD analysis project Ga0172371, IMG submission 114543) | Freshwater microbial communities from Kabuno Bay, South-Kivu, Congo - kab_022012_12m | ecosystem: Environmental > Aquatic > Freshwater > Lake | place: Democratic Republic of the Congo: South-Kivu... | reverse complement strand
TCTATGAAATACTTCAGCACCTCGTTCTCTATGGAAGCGTGTTCGCCAAAGTGTTCTGGTATTCGCGGGAAGTCAGGAGAAACCGGTGGGATCACGAGACGCTGGAAGTCATTCAGGAGCACGAAAGGATCTACGATTGCCCCATCATTCAGGTGATCCCTCTGGATCGCGTGCTCGTCGATTGGAACGCCACCCACGGTGATGTGCAGCGCCACACCGGCATCGGCCATTGCGTTGATAAGACCTACGAGCACATTATCGAGCAATATCGTCGAGGCGTGTACAACCTCAATCGCGAGGAGCTCCTCGAACGGTGGCGGCAGGCTCCCGCTCCTTCAGCGATCGACGGAGACGAGCTGCTCACGGATGAGGACAGCGAGGGCCTGGTCTCGGACGAAATCGGCAAGTTCACGATCTGGGAGTGGCACGGTCGAGTCCCCACGGAGAACGGACATCGGGAGTGCTTGTGCACCTTCGTCACCGAACGGGGTGCGGACAGCCCCGAAGACGGGATCATGGTTCGACTCACCGACGGGCCGGTGCTCTGGTCCGGCCTGAGGCCGTTCCTCACGGCCCACTTCACCCCGCTCCCCGGACCGCTGGGCATGGGCGCGGTCGAAGGGAACCTGGACTTGATCCACTCGATCTCGCAGTTCCTCAGCCAGTCCCAGGACAATGCCCGACTCACCGCGAATGCCCAGATCATCGTCCGTCGAGGCTCTTCCGCGTCTCGCCAGATCAGCGCGGAAAACGACGTCATCTACCCGGGCAAGGTCTGGACCGTTGACGATCCCGGCGACATCCAGCCCTTCCCGCCGCTGAGCTTCCCTCAACAGGAGGTGAATCACCTCATCGATTACCTCAACGGCCTGCTGGAGCGGCGCACAACCGTGTCCGACATCACCCTGGGCGTTGCGTCGCAACGCAAGACCGCAACCGAAGCCCATATCCTTCAGGATGCGTCCATCGGGCCTTTTGCCACCCGAACCGATCTCTTTGCCAGGAGCTTCCTCGAACCGCTCGGGAAGATTGCCCTGTCCATGCTCCAGCAATTCCTCCTCGAGAATCAGACCATCACGGTGCGCGATTTCAGCGGCCGGGACGTCCCACTCGTCATCACGCCCGAGGAAATTCAGCGAGGCCGCTACCGGGTGGTGGCCACGATCACGAAGCAGGACTCGAGCCGCCTGGCCAAGGCTCAGAGCATCGAGCGGGTACTTCCAACGCTCGTGCGGTTTCAGCCGCTCCTGGCCGCGGAAGGAGTGAGGATCTCCTTCTCGGAGATGATCAAGCGATATCTGGACCTCATCGGCGTGGACGGCGCCGACCGGGTGATCAACCGCATCAGGACTGCGGAAGGCGGCATGCAGCCAAGCGCGGGAATGTCGGCCAACGCCTCTCCTGCAATGGAGCCGGACGCTCCGGAGAAAGCAGCGGGAGCCGGTGGCAATTTGCCGCCCCGCCTCGTCGAGAACGGCGGCCCCATGGGTCCTGAACCGACCGACGCGAACGCTCTTGCGCAGTTTCTGCAGCTTCAGGCGCAGGGAGCGGTCACCTCATAGGAAATTCATCCAAAGGGGTCATGATTCGAGTATCCTGGAGCGGCCGCCATGGATACGGCAACAAAGAGCCGATTTGCGGCGGCTCTAATGAGGACTCCTCCGAGTTCGCTCGCGAATCATATTGCGTGACGTCAACGCTCCGTATAGAATCGTCCAGAGGAGACAGCGGCACGAGGCTCCCAAGGACAGGGCCACATGTGGCAATCGATGAAATATCTATTCAACCGGACAATCAATCGGCGGGAGACCGAGCCAACCTTTTGAGGAGGTGAGCCACGAGGCTTCCATTGACCGGCGCACAGCCACCACGTCCGGGGGATGAACTGCCCTTGGCCACTCGTGCCGGCCGGCAGATCCCCAACGAGTACGCAGAGGAGATTCTTCCTGAACTGCTGCAGGAAGCCCTTCGGCTGGTGGAGCCTAACTATCCGGAGCTTGTGAGACGGTCCGTATCGAACACGTACAACTGTGTTGGAATGGTCTTTGCGGCACGGCGAGTCCACATTGACGACCTGGAAGTGGATGCCATACTACGAGAGGACGCGTATATCCGGCTCAACGACATGGCACAGGCATTGGAAGGTGACGTCGTCGTATATCGAGACGAGGCGGGCGGCGCCAGGCACGTGGGAGTCGTTGTCGAAACGGGTGGTCTTGTCAAGACTCTGAATGACAACCCTGTTGAGCGGATTTGCGTCCTTTCGAAGTGGGGGTACGGAGGCGAGTACATCCACCGGATAGACTATGTCCATGAGGCGTATGGCAACCACTACGAAATATGGACCCACAGGAGGACCGTATGAAGACAAGTGGGCTCGACGCACTATTTGATGAGATCGAAGCCCCGGCCTTCTCCGCCCGCATTGGCTTGGCCGGCGGATTTGACAGCTCCCTTGAACTGGCAAGGTCTCTGGCGTGCGTCAAGGTTCTCTTTGCTGTCACGGAACCGCAGGATCTCGATGCAGTTCTCGAACGGACTCGGCACTTGGCGGGAGCCGTCGAAATGCCAGGATTTCGGCATCGGTACGACGACGCCGTGACGATATATCTCTGGGCGCTGTCGGAAAAAGACCCGGGTCGTGCTGAAAGCGCCGCGGTAATTGTCGCCGGTCTTCGAAGCACGTGGCGTTCAAGACGAATGGCCCGCCGTATCCTTTCCGCGCATGCTGCGGCCACCGAGCTCTCGCAAAGGATCGTTGGTACGGGGCATTCCGAGCGGGATTCCGGTTTCGAGCCGTCATCGTGGACCTCTATCACCAATGCCGTCACTGCTGAATTCCGGGGAAATGCTGTCTGGAAGGGAGTGGGACGCTCGCTGTTTGAAGCGTTCATTGTCCCCTCTCGGGAGCCGGGTCGAACCACCTACTATTGTGGATCCGGGCCTCGCCTCCAGTCTTGCCCGCAAGGTAGTGTGATCCTCTTCTCTTCTTTCCCAGTCGCCGTGGGTGACACCCCAAATGAGTACGTCCAATGATTGAGCACATCTGGTCGGTAGTCTGTGGGCGGGCCATCGTCGATCAACAAACTAACTCATTGACCCTGGTCGACGTAATGGAACAACTGGAGATCGGCGCGCCTCCGCCCAGTGAAGGTGAGCGGGGGGTTCTCCCAATGCAAGTGATTGTGGCAACCCTCTGGCGGCAGAAGGAGTTGGGCACTCCAGCGAAAGGCGCATATTCGCTCGAGCTTAAGGCTCCCGATGATACAGAGATGTTCAAACAGATCAGCGACGTCGATCTGACTGCACATAACCGTTTGCGCACGTTCAACGCCATAAACGGCATCCCTATTCTTGGGCCCGGAACGTATCGATTCCAAATTAGACTGCGGCTGGACGGTCAAGAAGATTGGATCGAGGTTTCGTCACTGCCACTCGAAGTCGTTTACGTCCAGGCTAATTCGGGCTGATTCTCAACAGCAAGGCCCGGCTCCCTGTAGGGGCGATCATGGCCACCAGGGAATGATGGGCGACCAATCCCGAAGGTCCAAGTCAGCTTTTTCACCGACGGTGTGCGAATGGTGACGAACGAGTTGGGTTCAGTCAGGACAGTTCCAATGGACTGGAGCCGACCCTGGGGCTCTATTCGTGAATGGTGGAAGCCGAGGGGGAACAAGTAGACGAGATTCGAGCGCCCGTCCATCAAATTTGTGGGAAGTCACGGAGCAAGCCATGAACTGGCACAAATGGCTCAGAGCTGCAAAACTCGTGGCCTTGAGCTTCCTTCTGCCACCGCTTGTCGGCTGCGCCGGGCTTCTCTTCCACACCCTCGATGCCAGCTTGCGTGATCTGGAAGACCGCGCTGGGTGCAGACTGGGGTGTTTGAGCGCGGCTGACAAGGAGAAGTGTGTCCGGGACTGCCTCCTTGAGCGCTTTTGGTCCGGGCCCGAGCGAGCCGAAAAGAAACGAAAGGAGAAAGAAGAAGAATAGTGGCGGGACCGGGAGCGGGAAGAGCGGCGGGCGAAAGAGATCGAGTACCTGAACCGCGTGGACGAAGCAATTGCCCGGACAAAACGTCCGGGACGGATTTGAGCGCCTGACCCCTCGAACGAAGTCCGCGTAATCACCCTCGCCAAGAATGACCGATTCCTTGGGTGGCCTGGAAGTTATACGTCCAGGCGCCGAAGGCACAGGAGGTCCGGACCTCTTGTCGCTGCGCGACACGGACGTGTAACGTCCGTGCCACCCAAAGCCAAGTTTGCGTGTTCTTCGTAGCACGACCATCCTCTCGACATTTTTTTGAAACGGCCCGTCCCTGCGGCCAGCTCGATTTTGCTTGTTCGAAAGGGCATTCGCTTTCACCATCTCCTTTCATCCACCAACTCCATATCCCCCTCATAACACGCTCAATGCACCTGAAAGGAACGCCTATCCATGCCCTGCAAGGAGTACGTGTTGTTCCGCGACGGCTGGGACGACGATTCCGACAAGGAAATCGAAGAAGAGCTCGTCGAAGCGGCCGCAAGTCCAACCTGGCAGAATCTATTCCTCCCGAATTTTGTGGAGGCCCTCAAACGGGAACAGTTTATCAAGATCATGGAATGTCTGGACAAAGACAAAAACCTCGAATTCAACCGCGGCTTCGTCGCGGGAATCGACCTGGTCCTCAACAAATTGGACCGCATCCACATCAAGGCCCGCCCCGGAAATCGTTAACGGTAACCCATCGACGGAAATGAGAAACTCACCGCAGAGAGCGCCGAGCACGCAGAGTCTCGACGCGACGATCTCCTGAGACTGATCCGCAGATTTCGCAGATGGCCGCAGATTCAGACGGGAAACGCGGAGATTAGGAAGGCAGATTTCCTCTGCGTTCTCTGCGTTCTCAGCGGTGAACCATTACCATGAACGAACCACCCACAGGAGGAGTCCATGAATCTCGACGAGGCGCAGAATCGAAAACCTCTCAACAAACTTATCGCGCCTGACGCCGAAAGCGGCGCAGACACCGAAATGGAACCAGCAGCGGCGAGCGCCGGCGGCAACGACCCGACCGCATCCGGTGATGGGCCACCGCAAGCGACACCGGGCCAATCGCCGTCTGCGCAATCCCTGGTCGATTCCTTACAGGCCCTGGAAACCCGCATCGCGGCAATGGAGCAGCAGGCCTCCGCGTACCGCCGCATGCTCGATCAAATGGGCGAGAGCACCCAGATGCTTCACCAGAGAGCCGATCAAGATTCCTTTCTCCGCGGCATGCGTGAAGTGTTTCAAAAAGACCCGGTGTCAGCCGTCGCGATGATGATCAACCGATCGCAGACCGAGTTGTGGCAGGCGGTGGAACGACGCGTCGGCGATGCCCTCGCGCAGGAACGGGACGCGAAGAAAGGTATGAGCGCATTCCTCGACGACCCGCAATCCGCTCCGTTTAGACCGTTTCAGGCTGAAGCGGAATTCCTCATGCGGGAAAAGGGCATGACGCCGGAGCAGGTGCTCCGATTCTTTCGCAGCATGGAGGCCAAGCGGGATGGAACGTCCAAGCTCCGATCCGCGGCGGCCCAGAAGGTGCGGAATGAGTCCGCGGTGGAAACGGGCGGTGACTCGAACGAACCGCTCGATGCGGACAACGAGTTCGATAAGGTCATCAAGAAGGCCAAGACGCTCGACGAGATGTTCGAGGCCCTGAGCACGCTGAAACTCTAACCCCAAAGGAGTGATTTGGTATGGCAGGAAACGTGATGGATTTTATGAAGCTCTGGACTCAGGGCGATCAGGCGTCGGAACAGAAACTGCAAAAATTCCTTCGCGAAGGCCTCGACAAGATCGTCATGGCCCGGAGCGACGTGTTGGCAAAGCTCAAGGTGGGTCCGGCCGCGGCGAGTCCGGTGGTGAGGTGGATGGAAGAGTGGGGATACCCCGGAAATATCACGGCTCTCCTCAGCGGCGACACCCTCACCTTTTCCGGGTACCTCTTCGGCGCGCAGATAAACGATGAATCGATCCGGAAAGTGATCAGGACGGGGACGATTCTCGAACGTCCCACGGATGGCGTGCAGGTCAAGGTGATTTCCGCGGATGGACTGACAGCCACGGTTGCGGCCTACGGCAACACGGTCTTGAGCGACGACGCTTCAGCGGTGAGCTGGGACATCATTGCGGAGGTCTGGTCCGATTATCGCGATGCAGCGGATCCTCGATCCCTGGATCGGATCTTCCGTGAGGTGGGAACGCAAATTCACGCGGAAACCTTCGAGATTCCCAAGACCCGCAAAAACACCAAGTACGAGGTCGTGGCCAACGAGACCAACCACCAGATCAGCGCCCTGCTCGAGAAGCTCAGACGACAGCTTGCCTATGCGGCGTTAAGATCGCGGCCGTACCATGACGGTTCCAACTACGTGTACGGCAACAAAACCGAGGAACCCACCATGTGCGGCATCTGCACATGGCCGGCGATCACGCAGGCGGAGCTCGCGAATCCCAACGTGTACGTGAACAAGGCCAACGCCTCGCTCACCAAGGCCGACCTGGACAACCTCGCGCGACATTTGTGGCTCGACGAGCACGCTGATTTCAATCAGGGCGACTGGTGGATCGTATGCCATCCGTTGACGCACCAGTACATCCATGACTTCGACATCGCGTACCGCCGCATGGAAAAGGAGGAAACCGGCGTCGGTTTCAGGGTGGACCACTTCGAGGCCAAGATCGGAAAGAGCTTTCCCATCCTCTCGGAACGGTACATGCGGCCCGATACGCTGCTTCTGGTGAATTTCAAGCAGATGGAGTACGGGTACTTCGCCAATGACCGGCTCGACCGGAAGGAAATCCCGACTCAGGGCCGGTACCAGCGCTGGCTCATCTCGTTCCAGACCTACGGCGTGGTGGCTCGAAACCCGCGGGCCAATATCGGCATGATCTATGGCCTGCCGAGCGCCGCGTAGCAACAACGCCCGGTTCGACGGCTACGGGCAAATCGCGCTTGCCATGTCGGAAACGGTCTGGCATTAATGCAAAGCGCTTCATTCCTGAAATACGGGCGCGAATTCCTGTCGCGTCGAGATTGCTTCGTCGCTCCGCTCCTCGCAATGACACTCCCGTAAATTGTCATTGCGAGCGAAGCGAAGCAATCTCATGGACAAGAAATGCAGAACGGCATTTATGGAACAGAGTACTAATCGATTGAAATCCGGGCAGCGCCAAACCGGACTATAGAAACCTTCCTCATGGCAAGACTCATTCAACTATTGGCATTGTGCCTCATTCTGGTGCTGAGCGGCGGGTGCGCCAATACAGAGCATCTCAAATGTTGCAGCGATCTACGCGGCAAGCAAGCGTGTTGGACGATGTTTCGGGGGCGTGACGAGACCCGCGGAGACGTTGAGGACCGATGCCGGCAGTTGCGCGGCAAACCTCGGGGATGGGAAGAACCCAATCCGTTGGTAGTGGCCTGGAGCTCCCTGTTTCGTAAGGATTCCGAATCGAGTCAAGAAAGGCCAGAACAGCGGCCCATAAACTGGCGCGATCGGCTAGATGGGCTGAATTTTCCCGGCACGCCTTCCCGCTTTCCCTCGACGGACCGTTGAGCCACTCATCCAGCCCATGACAAACAGACTCGTCGCTTTGATCACGGTTCCCTTGGGTCTGCTGCTCGTGCTGAAATCCGCAAAATAACCTCATACGAATTCGCTTTCCGGCAAGCAGTCAGGGACGAACCCATTTCTGGAATGAGCTCCCTTGACTCTCCGTATTTGAGAATCCATTCCTATCAAATCGTTTGAAGTCTCATCGGCTTCGATCCGCTTCCTTACTCCCTCATAACATCACCCAAACAACATGGAGGTACTACCCATGGCCGCTGTTTCACACAAGTCGCCCCGTACTGCCGCGTCCACTCCCCCGGCTTCGCAGTATTTCGAGGAATATTATCCGGTGCAGAGCTTTGCCTGGATCGGCAAATCCGGAGCGTCTGCCGGAGACTTTCCCCACTGCGGAAACGCGGACTTCGACGAGATCGAGGACGCGGGCGTCGCGGGTCTTGCCATGCCGACGCACGCGGACGCGGCATATCTGATCTGGCGTATCCCTCAGCAAATGAACGTGCGAGAGGGAGTCGGAATCCAGCTCGTGTATACCAGCACCGCCACGGCAGAGGCCACGACCGGTTCGGCCTCGGGAAAGGTGGCCTGGAAGCTGAGCTTCGGGCGAGTCGGCGAAGGCCGGGAAATGAGCGGCATTTCGTACGACACGCCTTCGGGCAACGGATCGGATTTCCAGGAAATCGACTATTCCGGCAACGGCGCTTACTCCGGCGAGGCAAGGCTTATGACGTCCACGTGGGCCGAGATCTCGGGCTATGTGGACGGGTCCGCAGAGTCAGGGGTTAATCTGCGCCACGGCGACCTCGTGATCTTTAAGATAGTCCGCGATTCCGGGTCGGCCTCCACGAACATCCCGGTAGCCCTCATGGGCGCAACCATACGCTACCAGAGGGACAGACTGTAGTACCCGGTTACGCAATTTCGGTTCCGTATGCTTTCCCGTCAGAGATTGCTTCGCTTCGCTCGCAATGACAGGGTCCGGGAGTGTCATTGCGAGCGAAGCGAAGCAATCTCCAAACTCTCAGGTGGCAGAATACGTGCCCGTATTTGTGCCATGGCTATTAAGGATTCACCATGAGACCCGATCTCCCTTCACGGTTCACATACCGGAGCATAGACGCGAGCACGACGCTGAGCGGCCATGACGTCATGCTCTACGGACTGTTCATCGTTTCGACCGCGGGAGTCACTGTCACCTTACCTCCTCCGCAAGAGGCGCTTGACGGCGCGGAGTGCCTCATCGTCAACAACTGCGGCGACAGCGTCACGGTTGCATCGTCCAACGGTTTCCCCAATTCCCTGGACTCGGTAGCCCTGTCAGCCGGAGCGGCGGTTTTTCTCTACTGTGCGCAGACTTCGGGGACGACCTATCGGTGGGCTTCCGTCGGAGCCAATCCCGCCTGACAGGAGGAACAGTATGCCTATTCAACCAATTCTTCGAGACGACAACGGCTTCCCTTTATCCGACCGGGGGTCCGAGCTGATCACCAAACGGTACGCAAACGTCGGGACCCAAGGCCAGGCGGTTTCATTCGACGTGGACGTGAAAGCCGCGGTTATCCACATCGAGGGAACGAATGTGAAAGCCACGTTAACCGGTCCCGGCGCGGAATCCGAAGCAATCAACTGGACCACAGACGGCCTTACCTTCCCGGTGATTCCGGTGGTCAAAGAGGCCAACAATCCCATCGCTACCGTTGCAGCCTCGTCCGGAACCATCAACGTGTCGGTCCTCGCCTGGCGCTGAAGAGGGAAAGCAGGAATCCGGGAGGCCCCTTTTTGCAAAAAGGGGCCTCCCGGGCCCTCCACCAAAAACTCCAAATATATGGCGGCTCCCGCTGGTCGCCGCTCGGAACGTGTCAACCCGGACACAGAGCAACGGTACGGTGCGACCGGCCGTTACCCCTCCAATGCACCCTGTCCCCTGATGGTTCTCAGCCACGATCCCATGGAGGATTCATGCGCATAACCGCGTGCGTCGCGACCAAGAATCGCACCGACATGCTCCACCAGCTCCTCTGGAGCCTCATACGGCAGGACTACCCGGACTGGGACCTTGTGATCGTCGACGACTCCGACGTCCCGGTCCAATGGAACAACTTAGGGGTCTATCCCCGGCTCCTCAGCGAGATAGCCCGCAAGGGCCACGACATCCGCATTGCGGCGGGTCCCCGCGTAAGCCGCATCGGAGCGACTTTTCAGGTGGGACTTACCGTATCGAAGAAAGAGAACCCGCTCTTCCTGCGGGTAGATGACGACTCCTGGCTCGAACCGGACTACCTCGCGCTGCTTGCCCGGCTCATGGAAGACCCGGAGGTCGGGGCCTGCGGAGGACTCTTCCTCCATCCCGGTCATGAAATCGAAACCCTGGCCGTCGGCGACCCACGATACCGGCACGCCTCCATCGAGGGGCTCTCAGATCAGGTCAACATTCAGTGGTTCCGGCATGATCGGCCGGACCCCATTCCCGCGGAACACCTCACAGCCAACATCCTCTTCAGCCGATCGTGGCTCGACCGGATCGGCGGATTCGAGACTCAGCTCTTTCATCAGCATCGTGACGAAACGCAGGCCACGTGGCGCTTGCACGTGGAAGGGGCCAGGCTCCTCGTGGATCCCGAGGCCGTGGCATGGCATCTCCGTGCAGAGAACGGCGGTTCGCGAGGGCACGCCGCGGAGGTCTTTCTGGAAGATCACCGGCGCTTCATGGCTCAACGAAAGACCATGAAGGCCGGCATTCATCTCAATTTGGGACACGCCATCGGTGACGGCTTTATGGCCACTCCCATGATTCACATGATGCGGCAGGCCAATCCGGATCGGAACCTCGCCGTGTATGCGCCGTGGGCAAGACCCGTCCTCGAAGGCAATCCCGATGTGGACGACATCGCCGAGCATCCACTTGACGCGCAGCGAACAGCGAGGCTGGAACGTTCAGTCTACGGCTGGGCCGGCGCCAACCGGTGGCAAGGCCACCTGGCTGAAGCGTACTGCGCCATGCTCAATCTTCCCGTGCCCGAGGACATCACTCCAATATTCTCTTGGAACGGTGACCTCATCAAGGATCTGCTTCCGAGCGAGGTGAGCGGCCGAGGTTTCGTGGTCATTGCGCCCTGGTCCACAGCCAAGACCTTTGATTTCTTCCAGGCGAGCGGCAACAAGACCTGGCCCATGGACCGATGGCCCGCAGTGGTTGATTGGGCTCACGGAAAGGGCCTGAAGGTGGCTCAGCTCCGTGGAGGCGCGGACGAGCCGCTTGTTCCCGGCGTGGATCTCGACTTCTGCGGCCGGCCGCTCCGAGAGGCTTTCTCGGTCATCGAACAGGCGTCACTGGTGGTGAGCGTGGATACCATGGCCCATCACGTCGCGGCTGCGTTCCGTGTGCCCACCGTGGTGCTCTGGGGCAGGTCGAAGGCAGCGCATTTCGGTTACGCGAAAGACAATATCGTCAACATTCAGGGCGAATGTCCCGGCATCCCGGTCGAGCGCCCGTTCAAGGAGGACGGCGGCAACGTTCCGGTGATCCGGACCGTCGTTCAGAGTCGCCCGTGCATCAACGGCGACCAGTGGGCCATGGACCAGCAGGTCTGCCCGATCGAGGGACACCCGTGCATGGCCGGAATCAAGCCCCAAACCGTTCTCGACGCTCTGGAATCGCTGTGGCTCCGTTACGGTCCCGCTCCCAATCCCGTTCAACCATCCTCAGGGATAGAATCATGACCTACATCGTCGGCGATGCAACACACATCATGGGAAGGCCCCTGAGCGGGGCCCTCGCGTCCGGAGACACGTGGGAGTACGACGGCGAGCATCTCGTGCCCGCGCCGAATGAGGCATACAAACACGTCAACGTCCACGGCGCGATTTTGACCGCAAACCAGAGCGCGGACACCCTCTTCGTGAGCGGAGTGTCCGGCGCGAAGCTCACGGCCGCGTCCGATTCGGGAGGCGCCTTCGACACGATCGTCCTCGAGGTCTCCGGGTTGACGAGCGGTCAGATTCCCGACTGGACCTCCATTTCCGGGATGGCTGCCGGTGGTTCGGGACTGGCTTCCGAGACCTCCGGAATAGCCACGGGCGCTTCCGGCGTTGCAGTGGGAGCGAGCGGCATTGCCGTGGGAGCCAGTGGAATCGCGTCCGCGGCAAGCGAAATCGCGCTCGGAGGGAGCGGGATCGCCACCGGGGCTTCGGGAATTGCCTCCGCGGCATCGGGGATTGCAGAGACCGCTGCGGACATCGCGGTGGGCGGGAGTGGAATCGCTTCCGCTGCTTCCGCGGTCGCGGCAACAGCGTCCGGAATGGCCGCCTATGCCTCAGGAAAACTTCACGACACGGACGGCGGGTCCGGATTCGTTCTGGCATCCGGCGTCGGTTTGATCCTCCTCCAAACCGCTCCGTCTTCAGGGAGCGTGCTGAAGTCCTCAGGGACGAACATCCTCACCGACCTTTACTGGGGCGTTGATCAGACCAGTTCAGGAGGAGGATCGGGTTCGGGCAATTCCTACGCGTTCATCGACGTGCATGGCGCCATGATCGACGCCAATGCCGCGGACGATACCCTGCACCTGTCAGGCCGCTCGGGAATAAGGCTCACAGCGGCTTCCGGAGCAGGGCAAGGCGAAGATACGATTTTTGCCGAGGTGTCCGGCCTGGCATCAGCCCAGATTCCCAACTGGGCGGAGATTTCCGGCATGGCATCCGGAGGTTCGGGCCTGGCCTTTGACTTGTCGGGCATTGCCGTCGCGGCAGGCGGGGTCGCATCGGGAGCGTCCGGAATCGCGGTTGCTGCGAGCGGCATCGCGGTGGCTGCATCGGGAATTGCCGTTGCGGCCGTCACTCCCGACTACACGCCTCCTGCATTTTTGTACAAAGACCCGGACGAGATTCGTCTTCCCAAAGGCCGATACTACAAGGCCGGGTATCGCCGTCGAGGCCAGTATCAGGACACGGTCAATATGGCCCAATACTGGGATTTGAGCTCAATGCTGGCGATCGACATCGATGCAGTCTATGCCTCCGGCTCGTCCCCGGGAATGATCGGAGGGGCAAAGGTCAACAATTCCTGGTACAGCGTCTTTCTGCTCGGCAATACCGCAAACGACGTGATTGTGCTGCCGTTCGTCCGCATCAAGGCGGTCGCGTACAGCGCTCCCGACACGGTGATAAACCCCGGAGATCACAACACCGGCGGATCGAATGAAAACGGTTTCCTGGCCGCGGACGACGCCTGGAACAACTACCGGCTCGTCAAGATCTCTTATGACGATTATGACGGTGAGCTCTTCACCATAGCCGATTCTGTCAATGGAACCCCCGATCAGGTCATTATCTCCGGAAACGTCACCAGCAAAGTGGCCGCAGGACAGTGGCTCCAGATGGCGCCTCCGGCCGCGACGGCCTGCCTGTACCTCGGAGTTGTTCGGATCGACGGGAGCGGAAATCTGCTCGGGTTTTCCAAGAAAGAATGGTCGTACGAAATGGGGGCACGGATCGGCTGCGGACTCAACCTGGGGACAAGCTTCGGCGACAGCGAGCTTGCCGCTGCGGTTCCCCCTGCGGCTCAGAGGGCTACCGGAACAATGTATGTGTCTTCAAGCGCCACCTCCTGCACGAGGTGCATGATCCAATTGCCCGTCATTTCCAGTGATGTGGACGGTCCCCAAATCCATCAATGGCAAAACAGCTCGGGTCCGCAAATCATGTATGTGTGGGCTCCTGATCTGACTCTGACACTTGTGGCAAAATTGAGGAACAAAGCCATGATCAATACGGGAAGCTGGGTTGCCGCTCCGGTGGCCGAATTCCAAGTAGTGGGTTTTTCTGAATAAAAGAGGAAGGCATCCGATGGAGCAAACGCATGCGGAGCACCAGAGGTGGCTGGATGAGAAGTTCAATCATGTTGACACCATTTTGCGCACGATCCAGAGCATGGTGGAAGAGCTCAAGGCAAACCAGCTTCGATGCGTAAACCGGTGCAACCTCGAGATGGGAGACGTCTACCACCGACTCCGGAAAGTGGAGCACCGACAGGCGGCCCAGAACGGAGCCGAGGAACGCCAGAAGGAATCCAAGCAGTCCCAGAATATCACCTGGCAGATGATTATCGCGCTCGGGACGGCCATTTCCGCGGTCGGTATTTTCATCGGCTATTTCATAGGGAAGGGATGATGAAACAGGAAATCCTCAAGACCGGCATCTTGTTGGCAGTGTCTGCCGCGGGAGTGACTACGCTCGTCGCGGCGAGCATCTTTTTCCCGTCCATTATGGGCGACGATCCGTACAGCCTCCTCAGGTACGTCCTCATCCGGCTGACTGCGATCCTCATTGCGGTTCCGGTGCTCACCGGCCTCATGGTGGCCGTCGACTTCGTTACCCCCGGAGACTGGATGAGGGCCATAGGCGATGATCCGAAAGCTTGTGCTGCTATTATGGCTGCCGTGGTTCTGGTTATTGGCGCCGTTCTGTGCTGGACCTGACGCCTGGGGTCTGTCGGGCAACTACAAAGGTTCCTTCAAGAAACAGCTCTCCTTCATCATTTCCAAGCATCCGAACTACCGGTGGGGTGGGGCCGAAGACCCGGACAAAGGCCTCGACTGCTCGGGGTATATCTTCCTCGCTGCAAAGTGGGCGGGCATTCCGGGAATAACACGAACCACCTCCTACCGGATGTCCCTGGGCCTGGGCGGCTGGACCGGACGGGACGTGGCAACGACCGAGGCCGAAGAATGCGACCTCCCCTTCTGGACCTTTGACCCCGAAAGGCCCGAGGGCCATGTCGGAGCATTTCTGAGACGACAAGACGGCAAGCTCGGCGTGACCCACGCCTCCAGCCGCAGAGGCGTGGTGCTCGATGATTTCAGCGGCCCGTTCAAGACCAACCTGACGAAGGTTCGTCGACTGACCATAGGAGATTGACGCATGGAAGCAGCAAAACCGTGGTGGGCCTCCAAGACGGTCTGGACCAACCTCCTTGCCCTCGTGGGCTCCATTGTTCTCGCGGTCGGGTACGATCCGGGCCGCTGGGCTGAAATTTCGACGGTAACGTTGGCCGTGGCCAACCTGGTGCTCCGCCTCGTAACCAAAGAAGAGATCAACCT
>Ga0172371_10008171_pt1 | contig 14705 bp, 18 predicted proteins | sample Lak12m_FD_114543 | JGI IMG/M metagenome (GOLD analysis project Ga0172371, IMG submission 114543) | Freshwater microbial communities from Kabuno Bay, South-Kivu, Congo - kab_022012_12m | ecosystem: Environmental > Aquatic > Freshwater > Lake | place: Democratic Republic of the Congo: South-Kivu... | reverse complement strand
CTTAAAAATCTGAGGATTGTTTTACAGAGAGAAATAGCGAATGCAAAGAGGAAGGAGGCGGCGGCTGCCTGATATGCAGCATAGGAGCTGCTATGGAATTTCAACTAAGGAAGGGATTGACTCCCAATGATTTTAGTTTTTCAAAGTTACTGTGATAAAGGAAATGGACTACTGCCTTATGTATATTATGAAGGCTGGGTAGTAAAAAAAGAAGCAGATGAAAATTATTACTATTGGAAGACCCCTCTTTTAAAGAGAAGTGGAGAAAATATAGTTTATTTCTTTGATGAAAAATTAAAAGCAGAGAAGAATGTGACAAAAGGGCGAAAAATAAGCTCTGTAAGAATTGAATTTCAGAATAGCGACACTAAAACTGAAGATGATATAATTCCCGAACTCAGAGAGTATTTTCTTAAAAGCAAACCCCAGATGACAAAAGTTATCATTAAGGAAAACATAAAAGAAAATAAATCAATTACTTCTCAATAAAAAAATTAAAAAATCTATTATTTTTTAATTAGTGACACTGTTACCTTCCCTGATACGGATACTTATACTTCATCAAGTCTTTAGTAGGGTTGCTGAACATTTCTTCAAACACCGACTTAAACCGAGAATCCCCCATTGGGATATTTACCACAGAACTTGACGGATTTTCAGTACATGCATCTGTTGCTTTTGAGGCACTACCACAAAGAACCGCTCTTCTAAAATCAATCTTTGAAACAAATACCGAAACCCCGCCGGGAGTAGACTGTACTTCTGGTTTAATCCATTGGTCTAAAGTTCTATTCGCTATTTCCTTGCGTCTCCTGTTCCGGCCTGAGTCGTAGTCCGCAAACTGTCTTATGATCGCGGGGTTGTCGGTTGCCGGCGGCTCATCGTTTTTCAGGTATTTATTAGCCCATTCGGCGTTGCAGGTTGCGTCATTGCCTGTATTCCAGTTCAAGAAGGCAAAGTTATAAAAATGAATGCCAAAGAAGTGCTGAGAGTTCTTAGGGGTGAATCAATAATGATACCGCAGTTGAGCGATAAGGATTGCGTCTTCGGCGGAGCGGTAGACTATCCTGTGTTCGTCGTTAATGCGCCGCGACCAGTAGCCCGATAGCCCGTGTTTGAGCGGTTCGGGTTTGCCGCTGCCTGTAAAGGGATTGCGCATTATCTCATTGATAAGGCGGTTGATGCGGTTAAGCATGTTCTTATCTGTCTTAAGCCAGTAGAGATAGTCTTCCCATGCATGTTCGGAGAATATGAGTTTCATTCAGAGAGTTTGCGGGACTTGCCGCCGCCGCGTTCAAGTTCGGCAACGGATTCAAGCAGCCGGCGGGCATTTTCCGGCACACGCAGAAGATATGCTGTTTCCTCAAGAGATGTGAAATCTTCAAGCGAGAGCATCACTACAGACTCTTCCTTCTGCCGTGTGATGATGACAGGCTCATGGTTTTTGCATACCTTTTTCATTGCCGATGCCAGGCCGGCCCGTGCGGCTGAATAGGTGATAGTGTTCATTAATACCTCCAATTTATATTGTACAAATAATTGTACATATAAAAAACACAGTTAGTCAAGAGGCATGAATGAAAAATAATGGTTCTTTATTTTTTCTTTTCCCCAAGAACATCATCAACCCAGCTCAATGCCGCTGAGACTGTCGGAAAACCTATAGTGCTTGAAAGCAGTATTATCGCGTGATATATCTCTTCCGGTTTTGCGCCTGCTTCCAAGGCCCTTCTGGTGTGTGAATGAACAGAGCCCTCTGACCTGATAGCCGCGGCAGCAGCAAGCTGAATCAAATGAGAGGTTTTTTTATTGAGGGGGCCTGCTGCCTTTGCAGCCCTTCCGAGATTATCCACGGCAGTGAGGTATTTCTTGAACCTGTTTTTGATGCCTATATACTGTTTCGGTAATTTAGCCATTGTTTCCTCCTTGTTTAAAGTCTTATAAGTTTTTTACCACTTATCGCAGGAAATTGCAAAATTATATCTCCACCTTAATCCCTGCCGCCATCTTTGCGGCCTGGACCGTGTTATACATAAGCATTGCTATTGTCATCGGCCCCGCGCCTCCCGGAACAGGCGTGATATAAGAGGCCCTTTCTTTTGCGGCGTCAAAGTCTACATCTCCCACAATCTTGCCTTCAGGAGTCACATTTATTCCGATGTCTATTACGGCAGCGCCTTCTTTTACCATATCTCCGGTGATGGTCTTTGCCTTTCCTACCGCCGCGCAAAGTATGTCTGCCCTGAGACATTCTTCCTTAAGATTAGGCGTTCTGCTGTGGCAGATAGTGACTGTCGCGTGTTTTCTGAGGAGAAGCATCGCAAGGGGCTTGCCGACGATTACGCTTCTGCCGACCACGACAGCGTGTTTTCCCTTCGGGTCGATGTTGTATGCTTCGAGCATCTTCATTGCGCCGTGAGGGGTGCATGCGACAAAACCCGGCTCATCAAGCACGAGTTTTCCGAGCGCATCAGGTCCGAATCCGTCAACATCTTTTGCAGGAGATATCCTGTTCATCACTTCTTTTTCATCAAGCCCTTTCGGCAAAGGAAGCTGTACAAGGATGCCGTTAACCTTTGGGTCATTATTAAGCTGATCGATTAGTTTTATTAACTCATCCTGTGTTGTAGTTACAGGTATCTTGTGGGCAAAGCTTGCCACGCCTATCTCAGCGCAGGCCTTTTCCTTTGATGCAACGTATTTTTGTGATGCCGGGTTTTCTCCTACAAGCACAACCGCAAGCCCGGGATTAATCCCTTTAGACTTGAGTTCTTCAATCTCTGTCTTTAATTTAGCCCTGATATCTGCCGCTACTTTTTTACCGTCAATTAATTGTGCCGCCATTATTTCCCCCTTTTTTAGTGTCAAAGTATCAGAGTTTTTATCTTTGACCCTTTGTCTCCTCGGCGACTCGCTTGAGGCGAGACCCTTTGACGCTTTGATACTTTAGTTGTTTAATCTCTTTTTTTAATGAGTTCGAGTAATTCTTCTCTTGTTGATTCCTTTGTCCTGAATATTCCCCTGACCGCTGACGTCACTGTCCTCGTTCCGGATTTTTTCAGGCCTCGCATGCTCAGGCAGAGATGCTCGGCGTCAATAATCACCATTGCGCCCTTTGGTTTTAGTTTTCCCATGAGCAGGTCTGCGAGCTGCGCTGTCAGGCGTTCCTGCACCTGCGGCCTCTTTGCCAATATTTCAACTGCTTTTGCGAGCTCCCCGATACCGGCAATTTTGCCGGCGCTCGGTATATACGCCACATGCGCCCTGCCTATGAACGGCAGGAGATGATGTTCGCATACAGAGTAAAAAGGAATGTCTTTTAATAGCACCATCTCATCGTGGCTTTCGCCCTCGATGTGCTTAAGTATTTCCTCCGTAGGGGTTTCAAGCCCGGAGAATATTTCTTCATACATTTTGGCAACGCGGGAAGGCGTGTCTTTAAGCCCCGCCCTTTCAGGGTCTTCGCCGATGCCTTCAAGTATCAGCCTTACCCCTTTTTCAATTTTCTTTATGTCCATATCATTGCCTCTTAGACCCCTTATCTTCCCCTCAGACAATGCAACGGGAATAAAGTTTAACATTTATGAATATTTGGTGTCAAAGACTCAAATAAGGTAAAATACCTCTCGGAGAACAGGCTTGCGACAGATGAAAATAAGATTTTATACGATACACAAAGAGATGCTGAAGGAACTTGTCATTACGTTCCTTTTAAGCCTTGTCGCGCTCAACTTTATCCTCATTATGGAAAAGATACTCAGGCTGAGCAGGCTGCTTTCAGTTGTAGGCGCGTCTGTTCTTGATATGTTAAAGATAATACTCTATCTTCAGCCTCCGATGCTAATCCTTACACTGCCGATGTCGCTTCTGATGTCAACCCTCCTTACATATGGAAGGCTGAATACCGATAATGAGATAACTATACTCAGGGCAAGCGGAATGACATTCAGGGGAATAGCCGCTCCTGTGTTTATTCTCGGGATAAGTTGTTTTCTGACGGGAATGCTCGTGAGTTTTTATCTCGGTCCTTTAAGCATGATAAAGCTCAGAGAAACAATCTCGAACGTAATAACCACGAGGGCCCCTGCCGCCATAGAAGAAGGGGTGTTTACCACGCTGTTTAAGGATATCGTTCTTTTTGTTAAGGAAAAACCTGCCGCGGACAAGATGCGTGACATATTCATATATGACGAGAGAAATAAAAAAGAACCTAAAGTCGTGACCGCAAGAGAAGGCAGGATCTCGGCCGTGGACGGCGCTGATATAGCGTTCTATTTAAAGAACGGATATATGCAGATTGCGAAGGACATAAGTTCAACCGAGTTTTTCTTTGAGGGTTATCATTTATCGTTAAACCTTAACACTGAACAGCCTTCTAGAAAAAACAGCGAGCTTACGCCGTTCGCGCTTTGGCGCGAGGCCAGAAATTTGACGCAGCAGCAGGCAGTGCCTTTTTTTCTTGAACTGCACCGCAGGCTTTCACTGCCCTCGGTATGCCTGATACTAATGCTCCTCGGCCCGCCCTTATCGCTTTTCGCGGGTAAATCAGGAAGGCTCGGCGGACTTACCCTCGGGCTTTTGATATTTGCGGTTTTTTACATAATGCTCATATACGGAGAAAATCTCGCACGCTCGGGAAAGATTCCGCATTATGTGGGGGCATGGAGTCCAACAGTTATCCTCGGCCTTTTTTCGGCCATAGTGTTCAGAAAGGAGGATAAGCTGTAGCGATGAAGATAATACAGAGGCATTATCTAAAGGAATTTTTTAAAGTTTTGGCTCTGATTGCGGCAGGGCTTGCCCTTATATTCAGCCTTCTTGACCTGATTGACAAGATGGATGATTTTCTTCCGTATAAGCCCTCCATAGCAAGCCTTTTGTCTTATGCCCTTTTTAATTTCCCGCGATACCTTCTCTACCTTTTCCCGATGGCAATCCTGCTTTGCAGTTTATTTGTCATAAGTCAGGCGAAAAGAAGGGAGGAGATAACGGCGATTAAGGCGGCGGGCGGCCGCATGAGAACTTTGTTTATGCCCTTTATATTGGGGGGCGTGATATTAAGCCTTTTCGGTTTTATTCTCGGAGAGGTGATTGTCCCTGAATTTTCAAAGAGGGCGTTTGAGCTTAAGAATTCAATTACGAAAAAGGGTAAAAAGTTTTCGTTCAAGGAAGGCACGATGTGGCTCAGGGCAACGGACGGCTCGATAGTGAAGATAGGGCTTTATATGCCTGAGGAAAAGGTATCTTTAAATGTCAGCATATTCAAGCTTGGCCCCGAGCGCCTGATGGAAAGGATAGAAGCTGAAAAAGCCAGATGGGTTGCGGTCAATCCGCCTTTGGCCTATACCAAACCGGATGAAAAAAATGACGGAGGGAAATGGATGCTTGAAAATGTGACAGTATATGATTTAGATAACGGCACGTTGAAAAAACACAAGCAGCTTGATTATCCGTTCATAGGCTCTCCTTCGGTTTTTGCCGAAGAAGTGCGAAAGCCGGAGGATATGGGCATAAGAGAACTCTTGAAGTACACGAAGAGGCTTGAGGAGGCGGGATTCAGAAATCTTAAACTTCTTGTTGATTTGAATTCCAAAATCTCATATCCCATTGTTAATTTCTTTATGGTGCTGCTCGGGATTTCTTTACCCATGAGGGGAAGGGCGGGCGGAGGATTAGTCACAACCGCAATCGGAATTTTTGTAAGCCTCTTTTACTGGTTCAGCCACGCAATGTCGCTTTCAATGGGATACGCGGGGATAGTCCCGCCTGTCGTTGCCGCATGGCTTGTCCCTCTGGTATTCGCGGTTGTTGCAGTGAAATTCTTCAGGAAGATCCACGAATAAGAAGGACAAACCAAAAGATTAGTTTTATTTCAGGAGCAGTTCCTCTGCTACGGCAACGCCTGTGCCGAGTTTCACCGGATGCCCCATACCCTTTAATGTCATCTCAACACCAGCGATGGCAGTGATAACATCGAATGTATCCGCATAGCCCAAATGAGCTATCCTGAATATCTTGCCTTTTGCCTGTCCCTGTCCGCCTGCTGCCGTGATTCCGTATTTCACGCGAAGGTTTTTATATATCTCTTGTCCGTCAAGGCCCTTCGGCGCGTTTATAGCGGTGACTGAATTTGAAGGAGATTCCTTTGTGAACATCTCAAGCCCTATAGCTTTAACTGCCTCTCTTGTCGCGTGCGCAAGTGTCTCATGACGTTTGAACGCGTTTTCAAGGCCTTCTTTCTGGAGAATCTTGACGCATTCGTTCAAACCTATAATAAGCGTGACCGGAGACGTGAAGCTTGTCTGGTTCTTTGCGAGAGACTCGCGCTCTTTCTTGAAATTGAAATAGAATTTAGGCGATGTTGATTTATCCGCGAATTTCCATGCCTTCTCGCTCACTCCGATAAATGCCAATCCCGGAGGAAGCATTAATCCCTTCTGCGAGCCGCCGATAAGCACGTCAATTCCCCACTCATCCATCTTGAGATCATGAGCAACAAGGGCAGAGATGGCATCGACAACGAATATCGTATTTTCATATTTTTTAACTACGGATGCCAATGCCTTAATGTCATGATACACTCCGGTTGATGTCTCTGAAGCCTGAACAAAAACTCCCTTGATTGAAGGGTCTTTTTTCAAGGCCTTCTCAACATCATCAGGCTTTACGGCATATCCCCAGTCATATTTAAGCTCTTCAATAGAGAGATTATAAGCCTTGCATATCTTGGTCCATCTCTCCCCGAAATTTCCGGCATTGATTACAAGCGCCTTGTCTCCGGGGCTGAAAAAGTTATTTACAGAACCGACCATGCCGCCGGTGCCTGTTGAGCATATTATAAGGACATCATTTTTTGTCTGGTAAAGCCACTGAAGCCCCTTTTTTGCAGAATCAAGCACAGGAAGAAAATCAGGCGAACGGTGGTGTATTATAGGCATTGCCATTGCAAGCAAGGCCTCTGAAGGCACAGGGGTAGGCCCCGGCGCTAATAAGTAACGTTTTAACATGACGACCTCCTTAAATTTGGGTGAGCAATTAGTTTAAACTTTAAATATTATCGTAGTCAAGAATTCGCCGACCCGGCTAAAAATTTTCTCACCCATTCCCGCTGCTCCTGCTGGTTGCGCTGATACTCTGATGCTCCGACCCTTTGACCCTATGACACTCTGACACTTTATTATTGTTATAATTAACAAAAATAATCAGGAGGGGTTATGGGGTGTATATTTTGTGAGATTATAAATAAAAGAATACCCGCGAAGATAATCTATGAGGATGACCTTGTTCTATCCTTTGAGGACATTAATCCACAGGCGCCTGTGCATACACTCGTCATACCGAAAAAGCATATCTCAACGAACCTTGATCTTACAAAGGAAGACAATGGGCTTCTCGGCCATATGTTTCAGGTTGCAAATAAAATCGCAAAGGATAAGGGCATTGCGGAGCGAGGGTTCAGGCTTGTGATGAACTGCAATCCGGAATCAGGGCAGACCGTGTTTCATATCCACCTTCATATCCTTGGCGGCAGGCGCATGCACTGGCCCCCGGGATGAACTACGGCCGGTAATATTTTTTCTTCTTCTTAATATATTCCTGCTCCACTTTTCCTTCGGGATAATCGTGCGGATATTTATAGCCTTCGCCGCGGCCGAGTTTTTTAGCACCGGGATAATTACTACCCTTTAAATGGTCCGGCACTTCCATTGTCTCTTCCTCCGCAATATCCTTCATAGCCTCATCAATCGCAACATAGGCCGCATTTCCTTTAGGAGCATTTGCAATATAAATCACAGCCTCTGCCAACGGTATCCGCGCCTCGGGCATTCCCACAAACTCAATCGCCCTTAATGCGGATGTCGCAAGGACTAATGCCATCGGGTCTTTAAGCCCCACGTCTTCGGCAGCGCAGATAACTACTCGCCTCGCGATAAAGCGCGGGTCTTCCCCTGCATAAAGCATCTTTGCAAGATAATATATCGCAGCGTCAGGGTCAGAGCCCCTCATGCTTTTTATGAATGCAGATATTGTGTCATAGTGCTGGTCGCCTTTCTTGTCATAGACAACCGCCTTTTTCTGGATGGATTCTTCCGCAATCTCTTTCGTGATTGTTATCTTCCCGTCTTCGCCAGGTTGTGTTGTGAGGGCGGCTATCTCAAGGGCGGAAAGAGCCTTTCTCGCGTCTCCGTCAGACATCTTTGCAATATGTTCAAGGCTTCCCATCTCGGCAGAGATATTTAAATTCCCAATACCTTTTTCCTTGTCCGATAATGCGCGCCTCAGGATTTTTAAGATATCTTCAGTCAAAAGCGGTTTAAGCTCAAACACCTGGCTTCTTGAAAGAAGGGCTGAGTTCACATAAAAGAATGGATTCTCCACTGTCGCGGCAATGAGCGTGATATTTCCATCTTCCACGTCAGGCAGAAGCGCATCCTGCTGAAGTTTGTTGAACCTGTGAATCTCATCAAGGAAAAGTATTGTCTTTATGCCTGCTTTTTTTTCAGCCCTGGCCTTTTTGATAACCCTCCTTAGCTCATCAAGCCCGACTGTTGCGGCATTAAGCCACTCAAAATGCGCGTGTGTCTTATTTGCGATAACCTGCGCCAGGGCTGTTTTGCCTGTGCCCGGCGGGCCGTAAAGAATGAGCGATGTTATCCTGTCTGCCTCAATGGCCCTTCTGAGAAGTTTTCCTTTTCCGAGGATATGCTCCTGCCCCGCATACTCCTCCAATATCCTAGGAGCCATCCTGTATGCGAGAGGGTTTTTTACGTTTTCATCTTTATTAAATAGGCTCATAGAACCTTTCTTTATGCGTCATGCTCAGTGCTTATTTTTTTAATGCTCTCAACCGTTGCCTCAATCAATTTTTTTGGCTCGGGCAGGCACACAGGACAGTATAGCTCCCCCAGATCCAGGAGGCAGACATGCCCTCACTCCGGGCAGCATATGCACTTGTCAATCGGTTCTTCACATACAAGACATAGTTCCATTTGTTTAATTATATCATTTAAGCGGATGGCTAAGTTTCAGCGCCCAATGCCTTCTCAAAGTAATCAAATAATAATGGGTCAAAATGTGTTCCTCTGGATTCACGCATAACCTTGACGGCATTTTCTTTGGTATATGCCTTTCGGTAAGGCCTGTCGGATGCGAGCGCATCGTAGTAATCGGACAGGGCGATTATCCTTGAAGGCAGCGGTATATCGTTCCCCTTAAGCCCCAGAGGGTATCCCGTGCCGTCAAACTTCTCGTGGTGGCAGCGCACCCACATTGCTATATCCTTCATCCTCGGAATATTCTCCAGCATCCTTGAACCTACTACCGCGTGTTCCTTTATCTCTTCCATTTCGTCAAGTTCGAGCTTTTTGTCTTTGTGCAATATGTCTTCCGGCGTGCCTATTTTGCCGATATCGTGAAGGAGCGCCGCCAGTCTAATCCAATTAACAGTGTCCGTTGGAAGCCCGAGTTTTTTCGCGATGTTAGACGCTAATTCTGCGACGCGTTTTGAATGGCCATAGGTATAAGCATCCTTGGCCTCAACTGCAAAAGAGAACGCCTCTGCCATGCTTAAAAGCAGATTCCGGATTTCGTCAAAAAGCAGGGCTTTTTTAATGGAGACAGAGCTTTCGGCTGCTATGCTTGAGATTAGTTTAATCTCGGTAGAGTAGAACTCTTCCCCGTTAAGTTTATCATTTGCGAAGAGAACGCCTATTACCGCGTTTTCCACGACTAAGGGGACTAAAAGTATGCGGGTGACATTAAAAGGCATTCCCTCGAATCTATTGTCCTTAGCGACATCGCAAACGGTCATGGACTCCTTTGTACGAAAAACTTCCCCTACAAGCCCTCTGTCCGTTCTCAAGGTCATCGTAGAAGCCTTGCCTGCATCGGAGCCCAGAGAAACTCCGGGCAGAAGCAGTGAAACGCCAGTTCCTATTTCGCTTGTGAGCATTACCAAAACATTGGTTGAGGGACAGAGTTTCATTGCCTCGTCCGCAAGAACATGGCATACATCATCGATATTGAGGCCGCCGAGCCTTGAGGAAAGCCTCCATAACAGAGTGAGTTCTTCATAGTTTCTTGCTACTTCGCCTGAAAGGTTTTCTACCTCATAGCCAATATCGAGAATGACAATAAGGTTTTTCGCGGCGAAGTTCAGCCGGGGTTCGGATATAGCAGAGTCGTGCGGGACTGCCAGATAACCCATCAACATATCTCTGATATTTACGGGCTGCATTTTGAGCTCTGTGTATTGGGTATCCTCAGGGTACTTTAATACGACATTCTTATCCCCATCCGTCAGAATGAAGGGCGATTTGAATGCTTCGGAATAATCTTTCAGAAGTTCTCTAAGCCTGCGTTCTTCTATCAAGTCAAAGAATAACAATTATACCGCCCCCTCTAACTGCTCAACGATTTTATTCAACCCGCCGCCATATTCCGATGAATTCAGGCCCGCGCATCTTATATCCCTTATCATGATATTGAGAACGAGAATGAGAGGTGTCTTGCTCGCTGCTTCGTTATTGCGGATTGCGCTTATTACATTATAAACATTGCCTTTTTGAAACGGGCCTACGATTATGGCATCAGGAAGGCGTCTTATGGTATCAATGGCAGTAACATCAGAGACTATTCCCGTCTCATAGCCTTCCGTGCCGGTAAGAAGCTGCAGATTTCTTGCCTCTTCATGGTTGTCCGATATTATTAATAGTTTTCCCTCACGCCGCCTTAAGACATTTTCAATGGTAGCAAGTATCTGATTTTTATCAAAAGGCATGGAGACGTAATCGTTGACAGCAGCCTGAAGGCCCCGTTTTTCGTCATTTATCAATGTGACGACTATCAGCGGTATCTGCTGCATTCTTGACAGTGTCCTCAAATCGTCAAAATGCTCTTCATTTTTGGGATAACCGATTATAATAGCATTGGGTTTTTTCCATTTTGCCAGTTCCAGAGCGATCTTGATGTTATTTGCGCCGAGGGTTATGTATCCGAGGCCCTCAAATGCCCCCCTAAGAAGCTGGCGCATCAGGTTGTTTTCTTCGAGTATGAGCAATTGCTTTCCGCTCATGTCCATACTGGCAAATTGCTCGGTCTCCTTTATCTTATACGGCGCCGTTTCTTTTGGTATGGTGAAGAAAAATGTGCTGCCCTTGCCAAGCTCACTTTCAACCCAGATGCCGCCCTCATGGGCCTCGATAATCTTTTTTGAAATGCTGAGGCCAAGCCCCGAACCCTTCGGCCTTCCCGCAAGGTCATCTCCGATTCTGTAGAATTCATCAAATATCTTGTCTTTTTCTTCCGGGTATATGCCCTCGCCGGTGTCAGTAACGAATACCCTTACTGAATCCTGCATGTTCTCCACGCCCGCCGTAATCTTTCCCTGAGACGTAAACTTAATGGAATTGCTGAGCAGGTTGAGAACAACCTGAAGAAGCTTATTTTTATCGCCTTTGATCCTGTCTATCCCCTCTGGAATGGAGGCCTCGATATAGAGGCCCTTGCCCTTTGCCAAGGACTGCATTGTCTTGACAGCAGAGAGAATTACGTCCCCCATATTTACGCTGTCCATATGCCATTGTATTTTTCCGGACTCAATCCTTACTATATCCAGTATCTCGCCCGTTAGCTGGGTGAGCCGTTCGCTCTCCTTATTTATTATGCCGATAAACTCTTTTACGGTTGCGGTGTCAATGTCCTCATAATTAAGAAGTATTTCTGAAAAGGCCCTGATGGATGAAAGCGGAGACCTCAACTCGTGCGAGACGGCGGATATGAATCTAGTCTTGTTTTTATCCAGTTCCTCAAGGTGCTCGTATGCCTCTGATAAGGAATCTACCTTTGCCTGTAGATTCATTATTTTTAGGTTTAAGGCATTTGTAAGGCCGTGAAAGGTATCTGTCGTTTTCTGGAATGTGTCTCTTTCTTTCCGGATAGTCTCCGCGAGATGTCCCAATATAATCGCCATGATTATAAAAAAGGGAACATTCAAGGCCACGGTGAAAACCGGATATACCCCTCCGTGGGCAACTGGCAGAAGTGAATAAAAAACACTGAATAACAAAGATGACTGCAGCAGGATTGCGGGGCTCAGCAGGGGCGTGATAAAGGCGAGCAAAGGGAAATAAAGAAACCGCGCAGGGCTGTCAACCCCGCCGGTAACATAAGAAAAGGGTATAAGGACGAGAGGCGTAAAATAAAGAAGCGTCTTTTTCACCGGGGTTCCCCGAGAACATTCCGGACCTTTGTGATTACTTCCTTTGGGCTGAAGGGTTTTGTCATAAATTCATTTGCGCCTTCCTTGAGCCCCCTCTCCCTGTCCACCTCCTGGCCTTTTGCGGTCAGCATTATCACGTAAGTATCTTTTATCGCGGCATCGGACTTTATGGCCTTGCAGACATTAAATCCGTCAATCTTCGGCATCATCACATCGAGGAATACCAGCCGCGGCTTGAGTTCCTTAACCTTTTTCAGGCCTTCTTCCCCGTTTGACGCCACTTCCACATCAAAGCCCTCCTTCCTGAGAACAAAGGCAAGAGAGCGCTGTATAAACGGTTCGTCATCCACTACGACAATATTCATGTGCATTCCTCCGGTTCCGGTTTAAATAATATGGTTTGTGCCCATCAATCTAATGCTATCATTTTAGTTCTAATAGTCAAGCCGAATAGTTGCGGGCGAATGGGATTTTTCTTGTGATATAATCTGTGTTGAATCGCCATGGATACCGTTGAAAAATTAAAAATCCTTTCCGCGGATTCGCAATATGACCTGGCCTGCGCCTGCGGCACGAGCAAGGATGACCGAAGGAGGAGAGGGCTTGACGGGAAGTGGCTTTATCCCGTGACGCTTCCAAGCGGGGGATATTCCGTTTTGCTAAAGACCCTTCTTTCAAATGCCTGCTCAAACGATTGCAAATATTGTCCCCTCCGTTCCGAGACCGACGTGAGACGCTGCACTCTTCAGCCTGATGAGGTTGCAAGGGTTTTCATGGAATACTGGAGAAAGAGAAAGGTTTTCGGGCTGTTCCTGAGTTCAGGAGTTATCGGCAGTGCGGACTATACAATGGACAGGATTAATGCCGTGGCCCGCATTCTAAGATATAAACATAACTACAAAGGATACATTCACCTTAAAATCATTCCCGGCTCCTCGGACTCGGCAATTGAAGATTCCGTTTCTCTGGCAAGTGCGGTCTCTCTTAACATAGAAACTCCGGGCCGGAAAAGGTTTGAAATCCTTTCAAACAAAAAAGATTATGCTAACGATATTGTCAGGCCTCTGAAACTTATGTCAAAACTTACTGCCAAGGGGATGAGACACGGCAGGGTCAAATGCACAACCCAGTTTATTGTCGGCGCGTCTGATGAGATGGATTCTGAAATTGTGGAATATATGTCCGGCTAATATATAGGGGATTAAACTTTCAGAGGGTATATTTTTCCGCATATCAAAAGGGGCTGGGCAATCCGAGCATTCCGGGTGAGAGGCGCGAGTTATCAGGTTCAGGAGACATTCTTATGCGGGAGCACCGCCTCTATCAGGTTGATTTTCTTATGCGGAGATATGGGTTTGAATATGGAGAGATTCCGCTTGGCAGCAACGGTAATTTACAGCTTGATAAAGACCCGAAGGAGATGTGGGCGGAAAGGCACCCCGAGTTTTTCCCGGTCAGGATAAATACGGCGGAACGCGAGGCATTATTGCGCGTGCCGGGAATCGGGCCTGATACCGCATCTGTAATTCTCAAAGAAAGAGCCGGGCATAAAATCAGCAGGCTTGAACATCTCGGAATTAAAGGGAAGCGGCTGGAAAAAATAAAAAACCACGTAATTATGGATTAACGCTGTTTCTTAGGCATTAGCAGTTTCTTGCCTTCAGCTCTTTTTCAATCTCCGCAATTTGCTCGTTAATCAGCTTGCACTCATCTTCGAATTCAAGCTGCATGTTATACGCTTTTTCAGAGCCGATGTGAGCCGAGGTTTTTGCGAATGTAAATAAATGCATATCTTCAATGTCGCAAAGGTTGTCTTTAAGGCGGGCCAGCTCAGCCTTCAATTCCTCTACTGTCATGTTTTTCAGTTTATCTTCCATGCGCTCAACAGCCTTTAGATTCCCTTTTTAGCCATTCTGGGATCTTGACCCCTCTCTGCTCCAACTTCACAATCAGTTTGCCTCTCACGGAGGGCTTCACTCCCCCTCAAAGCAGCTTCTTATAACCCATCCTCAGGTTTATCATTGCGAAAGTGTAAATAACCACAACTATAAGCAAAACCAGCAATAGAATTTTCATTTCATCGCTCCTTATTAATTTTAATATATTTCTTTAAGTCTTTCTAATTTAATTCTCTTTCAATTCCGCGCTGAAGACCGTAACTGCCTTGCCTGCAATAAAAACTCTATCCCTTTCAACACGCACTTTCAGGAAACCGCCGCGCTCGGATGCCTGAAATACATTGAATTTATTCTTATTCATCTTTCTTTTCCAGTAAGGCCCCAGACAGCAATGAGCAGAACCTGTAACCGGGTCTTCGGGGATCCCGTATGCAGGCGCAAAAAAACGGGAAACAAAATCATACTCCGGAGTATTTGAAATGCTTGTAACAATTATGCCTCTTGTATCAAGCCTCTTGAGCATCTCATAATCCGGATTCAAAGCCCTGACAATACCCTCTGATTCAACCTCAACAATATAATCCATG